>Ga0209643_1000053_pt1 | contig 320345 bp, 287 predicted proteins | sample AutmiccBRH37_all_FD_187383 | JGI IMG/M metagenome (GOLD analysis project Ga0209643, IMG submission 187383) | Deep subsurface microbial communities from Mt. Terri, Switzerland - Autotrophic microbial communities BRH/37_all (SPAdes) (version 2) | ecosystem: Environmental > Aquatic > Deep... | reverse complement strand
AAGTGGATTATAACCCTATTTACAACTCCCCCTCCGGGAACCAAAACCCCCGCGGGGTGGAGCAGCCCGGTAGCTCGTCAGGCTCATAACCTGAAGGTCGTCAGTTCAAATCTGGCCCCCGCAACCAACTCCCCGGACCCCTGTCTCCCAGTAGGCATACAGGAGGTCCGGTCTTTCGCGTAAGCGAAAGAACGCTGGCCTGCACGCCCCAATGAGAAGGCGGCGCCACAAATAAACCCCCATAACGACGAAACCCCGCAGCGCCAACTGCGGGGTTTTTGACGTGTCGGACCATGCTCACCTGCAAAGTGGGCCAATTCTACGAGAAGGGAGCCCGCGCTTGGCGTCACAACCGCCGCCGTAACCGGGCTGCTCGCCTTGATCGCCACTTCCGGATCGGCAGGCGCCGGTGAAGACCGTGCCCCGTCAACTGCAATCGTAGGCATCTGCTTCGACGTGGAGTGTTTCTGTCGGCTTACCCCGGCATCTTGCTGTCGTCGGATGGCGTGTTGCCCAGGGCTTCGCGTACGTACAGGACCCTGAGCATGACGGTGACGGCGACGGCAAAGGGCATGGCGAACAGCATTCCGACGAAGCCGAACAGGGAGAAGAACGCTGTGATGGCGACGATGGCGACGCCAGGCGGCAGGGCCACGGCCCAGCGTTCGGCCAGCGGCGTAATGATGTAGCTTTCCGCCGACTGGATGACAAGGTACGCCAGCGCCACCCACAGCATGGTGTCAATCCCCTGGGTCAGGGCGATGAGCAGGGCGGGGACGGCGGCGATGAGCGGCCCGACGATGGGCACGAACTCCAGCAGCGCGGCGAGGATCGCGAGGGTCCCTGCCATCGGGATGCCGAGTACCATCAGGGCACCCCAGGTCAGCACGCCGACCAGGGCCATGGCAATGGCCTGTCCGACCATCCAGCTCCATAAAGCCTCACCGGTGGCCGCCAGGGCGCGCTCGGCCTGGGTCTGGCGGCTGGCTGGCAACAAAAGCAGCAGGCCGCGCTGGTACACGCGCGGGTGGACCGCGACGTACAGCCCGACAAAGGCGATGACCAGCACGCTGTAGAGCGCTTCCACGGCCAGCGACGCGGCGCCGGTCAGCCGTGAGACCATGCCGCTGGCCATCCAGTCCATATCCTCGACGCCCGACAGAATGCCGCTCATGCCGCGTTCGCTCAGGACGTCCTCGAAGTTGCTCATGGCCTTGCCGATGGTGTCCTGAAGGGCCTGGGCCTGCCCGGTGATCTGGCCACCAAACATCCACAGTCCGCCGCCGATCAGGCCGATCAGCACGGCGATCAGCAGATACAGCGGCCACGGCTGCGGCAGCCTGACGAGGCGCCCGAGAAGCAACGCCAGTCGCCTCAGCACGACGGCCAGCAACAGCCCCCCGAACACCAGCATGAGAAGCCCGGCCAGCCGCCACGCCGCCAGGGCCAGGGCGATCAGCGCGATGGTCAGCAGGATGCGGCGGACATAGTTGGCGTCGCTCATGTTCAAACAACGCCTGACGGTTCCAGGACGTGCCGATGTCGTGTAGAACAGGGCCTCCCGCCCCTGAAGTGAGCGCGCCGCGTGCAATCCCTGGTCAATGGCTTTCGCCCCTATCTCCTGCTGACCCTTCTGGTTCTGGCTGTCGCCCTGCCTGGGCTGGACGCTCTGCCGCCCATGGATCGTGACGAGGCGCGCTTCATTCAGGCGACTCGTCAGATGGCCGAGACCGACGACTACGTGGTGGTGCGCTTCCTCGACGAACTGCGGGCCAAGAAGCCGGTTGGCATCTATTGGCTTCAGACCGTTGCGGTCGAGGTATTCAGCCACCCGGCCGACACCCGCGTCTGGCCCTATCGGGTGCCGTCCGTGCTCGGTGTGCTGCTGGCGGTGCTGTTCACCTTCCGCTTGGGCGTGGCGCTGTTCGACCGCCGCATCGCGCTGGTCGGCGCGGCCATCCTGGGCACTGCCTTGATTGCCGTGGTCGAGGCGCATCTGGCCAAGACCGACGCCATGTTGCTCGGCCTGACCACGGTGGTGCTGACCGGCCTCGGCCTCGTCTACATGCAGGGCCGGGGCGGGACCGCCGCCCCCAGTTGGGTGCCGCTGGTGTTCTGGCTGGCCCTGGGGATGTCGATTCTGGTCAAGGGCCCGGTCACGCCGATGATCGTGGTGATCACCGGCCTGGCCCTGGCGGCGGCCGACCGGTCGTTCGGCTGGCTCAACGGCCTGCGCCCGGTGATGGGGGTGATCCTGACCGCCGCCGTGGTAACGCCGTGGTTCCTGGCGGTGTCGGAGCAGACCGGCGGCGCGTTTTTGACCGAGGCGGTGCGCGGCGACCTCATTCCCAAGCTGATCGGCGGCCACGAAAGCCACGGTGCGCCGCCCGGCTACCACGCCCTGCTGGTCAGCCTGCTGCTGTGGCCGGCCTCGCTGTTCCTATGGCCGGCCCTGGCGCGGGCGTGGCGGGAACGCGCCCTGCCCGGCGTGCGATTCGCCCTGGCGTGGCTGGTGCCGTCGTGGGTGATGTTCGAGCTGATCCCGACCAAGCTGCCGCACTACACCTTGCCGCTCTATCCGGCCCTGGCGCTGCTGATCGCGGTCACCCTGTTCGCGGTACGCGACGGCACCTATGAGCGGCTTGCCCGGCTGCCGGCGCGGCTGTGGTATACGGTGTGGGGCGTGATCGGCGTGGCCCTGGCTGGTGTCATGATCGCGGTGCCGGTGCTGCACGGCGACGGGGTGGGCGTGTGGCCGGTTCTGGCCGCGCTGGGTGCCCTGGTCGCCGTGGTCGGCGGGCTGTGGCACGCCTTCCGGCGCCGCTACCTCAATGCGCTGATGGCTGGCATGGTCGGTGCCGTCATCCTGCACGCCAGCGTGTTTGCCGGCGTGTTGCCCGGCCTGTCCGACCTGTGGGTCAGTCAGCGCGTCGCCCATGCCGCCGACGTCCATGCCCCTGGAGCCGCCCTGGCCGCCGTCGGCTTCCACGAACCGAGTCTGGTGTTCCTGATGGGCACCGACACCGTGTTGGCCGATACCGGAGTCGCCGCCGCCGAAGCCCTGGCCTCGGGCCGGGTCGGTGTGGCGGCCATCGAAGCCGCTGCCACGGACGCCTTCATCGCCGCCGCCGCCGAGCGTGGCTTTGCGGTGCGCCCCGCCGAGGTGGTCGAAGGCCTCAACTACTCGCGTGGCAAGCCTGTCCGCATGACCCTCTACGTTCCGGAATAGCCTCATGCCTGACGTTCTCGAGCACACGGGGCGACTGGCCCGCCGTCACGCCACATGGACGCGGACCCGGCCGTTGCTGGCCGCCGTCGTCTATGCGGCGGTGTTGTCGGTGGTCGGGGTGCTGTTCATCGACAAGCCGTTGGCCCTGTGGCTGAAGGCCGACCTGGACCCCCACATCTTCGGCTTCTTCAAGGTGCTCACCGACCTTGGCCTCGGCGGGATGTGGTACGTGCTGGTGATCGGCGCCTGGGCGGTGTGTGCGGTGCTGGCCGGGCTGGCCCTGACCACCACGGCGCATGAAACGTGGCGCCTGCGCGCCCGCTCGTGGCTGTATGTGCTGGCCAGCCTCGCGGCGTCCGGGGTCGTGGTGCAGGCCCTGAAATTCACCTTCGGCCGCCTGCGTCCCCGGTATCTGTTCGACCAGGGCCTGTACGGGTTCCAGCCTTTCAGCGGCGCCAACTCCTACCCCTCCGGTCATTCGCAGGTCATTTGGTCGGTGATGATCGCCCTGTGGTTCGTCTATCCGCGCTATCGGGCGGCCTATGTGGTGATGGCGCTGCTCGTCGCGGCCTCGCGGGTTGCCACCACGGTGCATTTCCTGTCCGACGCGATCATGGGATCGGTGCTGGCCATCGTCGTGGCGATCATGGTCAAGACGTGGTTCGAGCGCGACGGCCGCCCAAGCGTGCGGCTGGTTTAAAGCGGATTTCCTTTAATTTACACCGCTGGTCCGCTGTCGCGGATGGCCGCCGCCAGCCTGGAGTGAACTCCAGACCTCTCTTGTGTTTTTTGAAGAAATAAAAGGAATTCGGGGCTCCCCCCGAGCGGGCGCGGGCGGCAGCCCGCTTTTCTCTGGTGGGTCAGATCATCAGACGGCGGGTTTTACCGGAACACCACCGTCTTGGTGCCGTTGATCATCACCCGCTGTTCCACATGCCAGCGCACGGCGCGCGACAGCACGGTGCTTTCGATGTGGCGGCCGGTGCGCACCAGGTCATCGACCTTGTAGGTGTGGTCGACCCGGTCCACGGCCTGTTCGATGATCGGGCCTTCGTCGAGGTCGGCGGTGACGTAGTGGGCGGTCGCGCCGATCAGCTTGACGCCACGCCGGTGGGCCTGCTGATAGGGTGTCGCGCCCTTGAAGCCGGGCAGGAAGGAGTGGTGGATGTTGATGCACCGCCCGCTCAACAGCGCCGAAGCGTCCTGCGACAGGATTTGCATGTAACGGGCCAGCACCACCAGATCGGTGTCGAAGCTGTCGATCAGCGACAGCATCTCGGCCTCCTGGGCCTCCTTGGTCGCCTTGGTGACCGGCAGGTGATGATACGGGATGCCGTGCCACTCGACCAGACTGCGCATGTCCTCGTGATTGGAGATCACGGCGGGAATGTCGATCAGCAACTGGCCGGTGCGCCAGTCGTGCAGCAGGTCGTTCAGGCAATGCCCGAAGCGCGACACCAGGATCGCCACGCGCGGCCGACGGCGTCCGTCGTGGAATTTCCACGTCATGTCGAAACGGTCGCCGATCAAGGCGAACCCGGCCTCCAGCTTGCCGATGGCTGGGAAATGCGGCCCGCCGGCGCGGAACACCGTGCGCAGGAAGAAGCGTCCGGTGTAGGGATCGCTGTAGTGGGCCGATTCGGTGATGAACGCCTCGTTCTCGAACAGAAAACCGGACACCGCGGCCACCACGCCCATGGTATCGGGGCAGGTGATGGTCAGCACGAACAAAGGTTCGGTCAGGGCATCGTCGGTCATGGCATTCCGGAAATGTGCACAGGACAAGGGTGGTGCGGGCGGTCGGACTCGAACCGACACTCTGTCACCAGAACCGGATTTTGAGTCCGGCGCGTCTACCAATTCCGCCACGCCCGCAGCGAGACGCCTACAGATAACGCCTTGTGGCCGTTTCGCCAAGCCCCCGTTTCGGCATCTGTGCAGTTGCCAAAAAGAACGACGCCGGAGGGGCGATGGACGGCGCCGGCCGAACCTGCTAAATCCCAGGAACACTGGCCTTCGGAGACGTCTTCCCCGTGCTGCGCAAGACCTATGACTGGACCATGGCGCAGGCCGCCCGCCGCAACGCCGTGTGGGTGCTGGCCGTGGTTTCCTTTGTGGAAAGCTCGATCTTTCCCATTCCGCCCGACGTCCTGCTCATCCCCATGGTGCTGGCCGCGCCGCACCGGGCATGGTTCTTCGCCCTGGTGTGCACGGTTGCCAGCGTGATCGGCGGCTTTGCCGGCTACGCCATCGGGTATGGCCTTTATGATCTGGTGGCCCAGCCGATCCTGGCCTTCTACGGCTACCTCGACAAATTTGCAGCCTTTCAGGCGATGTACAACGAATGGGGGGCGTGGATCGTGTTCGGGGCCGGCGTCACGCCGTTCCCCTACAAGGTCATCACCATCGCCAGCGGCGTCACCAGCCTGGACATTGTGGTGTTCGGGATCGCCTCGGTGTTGTCACGCGGCTTGCGGTTCTTCATCGTCGCGGCCCTGCTGTGGAAGTTTGGGCCGCCGATTCGCACTTTCATCGAACAGCACCTGGGCAAGCTGACGGCGGCCTTCTTCGTGCTGCTGCTGGGCGGCTTCATCGCCCTGCGCTGGTTGTAGGATAGCATGATGGGGAACTTCCTCCGCCCCGGCCGGCCGTTCTTCGCCGCCGTTCTGGTCGTCTGCGCTGGCGCCCTGGCCGCCGCGCTGACCGGGCAGTACGTATTCGGCCTGGAGCCCTGCGTGCTGTGCCTGTATTCGCGGGTGCCTTATGTGGCGGCCGGCGTGGTGGCGGCGGCCATGCTCGGGCTGCCGACCTCGCCCGGCCTGCGCCGCCTGGGCGTCGGGCTGGTCCTGATCGCCTTCCTGTCCAACGTCGGCATCAGTTTCTATCACGTCGGCGTGGAGCAGCACTGGTGGGCCAGCGCGGTGTGCGAGGCGACGTCCCTGGACCGCATCGACGCGATGGACCTCCAGCGCGCCCTGACGACGCCCCAGCGCCCGGCCTGCGATCAGGTGGCATGGACCCTGTTCGGGGTCAGCCTGGCCGGATACAATCTCCTTCTCAGCAGCGGGTTGGCGGCATGGGCCGCAGCCGCCTTTTTCGGCAACCGGAGTCGGCAGCGATGAGCAAAACCACAACGGCCGAAGACCGCATCCCCGGCGACATGACGCGCGAGCAACTGCTCGACCGTATCGTGCGGGTCGATCACGCCGGGGAATACGGCGCGGTGCGCATCTATCAGGGGCAGATGGCGGTGATGGGCAAGGGCGTCCATGCCAAGACCTTGCGCCACATGCTCGACCAGGAAATCGTCCACCGCGACCACTTCGAAAAGCTGATTGCCGACCGCCAGGGCCGCCCGACGCTGTTGCAGCCGTTCTGGCACGTCGCCGGATTCGCCCTTGGCGCCGGCACCGCGTTGCTGGGCGAAAAGGCCGCCATGGCCTGCACCGTCGCGGTCGAGGAAGCCATCGACGAGCACTACGCCGACCAGGCTGAAAAGCTTGGCGACGACGAGGCTGACCTGCGCGCCACCATCGAACAGTTCCGCGCCGAGGAACTGGAGCACCGCGACCACGGCTACGCCAACGGCGCCGAACAGGCCCCCGGCTATCCCTTGCTCCACGGCGCCATCAAGTCCGGCACCAAGCTGGCCATCTGGCTCAGCGAGCGGATTTAGCCGGACGTGAAGCGAAGTTGGAGACACAGAGGTCACCGAGAGAACGGAGTAGGTGGCGCCGCAGGCGATAGTTCCCCTTGTAGGGTTTTAATGCGCTGCGCGCGGTCGTCAGCACGGCCTCTCTGTTCTCTGTGCCTCCTCTGTGTTCCCTGCTTCCCTTCTCTCATCCCACCCCCAGCATCGCTAAAACTTCCCTGACAGACACCCCACTCTCCCGCAGCGCCCGCAGCGTCAGGCTCTTGTCGCGTTTGGCGAAGCGTTTGCCGTCGGGTCCGGTCAGCAGGCCGTGGTGGTGGTACTGCGGGGTCGGCAGGTCGAGCAGGGCCTGCAACAGGCGATGAACGTGGGTGGCCTCAAACAGGTCCTCGCCGCGGGTCACCAGGGTGACACCCTGCAACGCGTCATCGACCGTGACGGCCAGATGGTAGCTGGTCGGGGCGTCCTTGCGGGCCAGCACCACGTCGCCGAACATCTGCGCCGCCGCCTCCTGCACCCCGCGCGCCCGGTCGGTCCAGGTCAGGGGGCGGCCGACCACCTCCAAGGCCCGGACCACGTCCAGGCGCAGGGCGTGGGGCTCGTCCACCGTCCGCGCGGCGGCCTCGGCCGGCGGCAGGGCGCGGCAAGTGCCCGGATAGAGTGGCGCACCGTCCGGCCCGTGGGGGGCACGGTGGATGTCGCCGACCTCGCGCAGGATGTCCTTGCGGGTGCAGAAGCACGGATAGATCAGGCCCATGGCCTGCAATTGCGCCAGCGCCGCCGCGTAGTCCTCCATATGCTCCGACTGGTGCCGCACCGGGTGCTCCCACCGCAGGCCGAGCCAGCCGAGGTCTTCGAAAATTGCCTGCGTGTAGTCGGGCTGGCAGCGCACCGGGTCGATGTCCTCGAGTCGCAGCAGGAATCGCCCGCCTACCCCGGCTGCGCGCGCCGCGAACAGGGCCGACCACGCGTGGCCCAGATGCAGGTGGCCGGTCGGGCTGGGAGCGAATCGGGTGACCTCAGCCATGGCCGGAGATGCCTTTTCTCGATGGGGGGAGACCCGTCCCGTCAGGGGTAGGCGGCCGCAGCGGGGTTGTAAAGGGGCCGATTGTCGTCAAATCTTCGCAAGGCTCTTGGCGGAGCCCATGGTAGAAGATACCGTATCTTGAGCGACACCAGCGCGCGAGGTGGCTTCCCTTGTTGGCGACGTTGGAAAAATGTCCGGCCCTGGTCCTTAACGCCGACTTCCGGCCGTTGAGCTACTTCCCGCTGTCCCTGTGGCCCTGGCAGGACACGGTCAAGGCCGTGTTCCTGGACCGCGTCAACGTGGTGTCGGAATACGACCGCGTCATCCATTCGCCCAGCCGCGCCTTTCGGGTGCCCAGCGTGATCGCCTTGAAGGAGTACGCGCCTCGGGCGCGCCGCCCAGCCTTCACCCGATTCAACGTGTTCCTGCGCGACCGTTTCACCTGCCAATACTGCGGCAACCGCCTCCCCGCCCACGACCTGACCTTCGATCACGTCATCCCCCGCTCCCGTGGCGGTCGGACCACCTGGGGCAACGTGGTGGCGGCCTGCGGCCCGTGCAACATGCACAAAGCGAACCGCACCCCGCGCGAAGCCTCCATGCCCCTCATCCGCGCTCCCGACGAGCCCGACACCTACCAGCTCCAGGACATGGGCCGGGCCTTCCCGCCCAACTTCCTGCACGAAAGCTGGCGTGACTTCCTGTATTGGGATAGCGAACTGGATCCGTGGTGAGACGGGCGGCGTGATCTAACAGAAAGATGCGGGCTGCCGCCCACGCCCGCTCGGGGCAGGCCCCGAACCCCCTTTTTCTTTAAGAAAAACAAGGAGGTCCGGAGCATCGCTCCGGGCTGGCGGCAGCCATCCGCGATAGCGGAAGTCTCCCCTACTCCAACCACTCCGGCGTCTGTTCCAAACTGAGCATTTCATCCAGCGTCGGGCGGCGGCGGACGACGGCCCACTTGGCGCCATCGACCAGTACCTCGGGGATGAGCGGGCGGGTGTTGTAGGTGCTGCTCATCACCGCGCCGTAAGCTCCGGCGGTCTGGAAGGCGATCAGGTCGCCGGCCGCAAGCGGCGGCAGGGGGCGCTGCTTGGCGAAGGTGTCGCCGGTTTCGCACACCGGGCCAACCACGTCATAGGACACCTTTTCAACCCCCGGCGCCGGTTCGGCCACCGGGATGATGCCGTGCCAGGCCTCGTACATGGCCGGGCGGACGAGGTCGTTCATGGCGGCGTCGATGATCGCAAAGGTCCGCGTGTGGCCGTCCTTCACATAGATCACCTCGGACACCAGCAGGCCGGCGTTGCCGACGATCAGGCGGCCGGGTTCGAGCATGATGGCGCAGCCCAGGTCGCCCAGGGTGCGGCGGACGATTTCGCCATACTCGGCCGGGGGGGGCGGGATGGTGCCGTCCTCATAAGGCACGCCCAGCCCGCCGCCGAGGTCGAGGCGGGTGATCTGGATGCCATCGGCCCGCAGCATCGCCACCAGATCGCGCACCCGGATGAAGGCTTCCTCGAACGGGGCGAGGTCTGCGATCTGGCTGCCGATGTGCACGGCAATGCCCTTGACCGCGATGCCGGGCAGGGCGCTGGCCTTCTGGTAGATGCCGTGGGCGTCCACCCAGTCGATGCCGAACTTGTTCTCTTTCTTGCCGGTGGTGATTTTCTCGTGCCCGCCGGCCCCTACATCGGGGTTGATGCGGAGCGCAATAGGAGCACGCACCCCCTTGGCCGTGGCGATGGCGTTAAGCGCCTCCAGCTCGGGCACCGACTCGACGTTGATTTGGTGGATCCCGGCGTCGAGCGCCTGGGCCAGTTCCGCCGCCGTCTTGCCGACGCCGGAGAACACGATCTTGTCCGGGTCGCAACCGGCGCGCAGGGCCAGGGCCAGTTCCCCGCCCGAGACAACATCCATGCCCGCGCCGCACTTGACCAGGGTGCGCAGCACGGCGAGGTTCGAGTTGGCCTTCATGGCAAAGCAGACGGTGGCGTTCAGGCCGGCGAAGGCTTCGGTGAAGACGCGCAGGTGGCGGGCCAGGGTGGCGGTGGAATAGACGTAGAACGGCGTGCCGACCGCCTGGGCAATGGTGTCGATGGCCACGTCTTCGGCATGAAGGCGGCCGTCGCGGTACTCGAAATGGTGCATGATGGGGTGTCCGTCAGCGGGTCGGATAGGTCTTGGGGAACTTGGAGTCGTCGGGCGGATCCAGCTTGCCCTTTTTGCCGCACGCGCCCAGCGGCGCGGCCAGCATGAGGACGGCCAGAAGAACAAGGATGGTGCGCGTCATGCCCCACCCCCGTTCAGGAACCGTGTGTGGGTCAGGAACCGCGTGCGGGCCTCGGCCGCCTGGGCGCGGACGTTGGCCGGAGCGGTGCCGCCATAGGACGTGCGGCTGGCCACCGAATGATCGACCGTCAGCACGGCCTGGGCCTCGGCGGTGATGCCGGGCTCGATGCTTTGCAGGTCGGCAAGGCTCAGGTCGGGCAGGTCGCAGCCCTTGGTTTCGGCCAGCTTGACCAGCGATCCGGCGATCTCGTGGGCGCGGCGGAACGGCACGTTGAGCACCCGCACGCACCAGTCGGCAAGGTCCGTCGCGGTGGTGAACCCGACGCCGGCCTGGGCGCGCAGGCGCTCCACATTGGGGGTCAGGCGGGCGATCATGCCGGTCATCGCGGCCAGGGTCAGGTCCAGGGTGTCGGACACCTCGAACACCGGCTCCTTGTCCTCCTGCATGTCCTTGGAATAGGCCAGCGGCAGGCCCTTCATGACGATCATCAGGGCGGTGAAGTCGCCGATCACGCGGCCGACCTTGGCGCGCACCAGCTCGGCGGCGTCGGGGTTGCGCTTCTGCGGCATGATCGACGAGCCGGTGGACAGGTCATCGGGCAGTTTCACGAACTTGAACTGGGCTGAGGTCCAGATGACCAGTTCCTCGGCCAGCCGCGACAGGTGGATCGAGGCGATGGCCGCCGCGCTCATGTACTCCAGGGCGAAGTCGCGGTCCGACACGGCGTCCAGCGAATTGGCCATCGGCCGCGCAAAGCCCAGGTCGGCCGCCGTCGCGTGGCGGTCGATGGGGAAGCTGGTCCCGGCCAGGGCGGCGGCGCCCAGCGGGCATTCGTTCATGCGCGTGTGGGCATCCCGGAACCGTCCCCGGTCGCGCCCGAACATCTCCACATAGGCCAGCATATGGTGCCCGAAGGTCACCGGCTGGGCGGCCTGGAGGTGGGTGAAGCCGGGCATCACGGTGCCGGCGTGGGCCTCGGCCTGGGTCACCAGCGCCTCCTGCAAGGCGCCAAGCTGACCGTCGATGCGGTCGCAGGCGTCGCGCACCCACATACGGAAATCGGTCGCCACCTGATCGTTGCGCGACCGTGCGGTGTGCAGGCGCCCGGCCGGCTCGCCGATGATCGCCTTGAGGCGGGTTTCGACGTTCATGTGGATGTCTTCGAGCTTACTGGAGAAGACGAAGGTGCCATCCTCGATCTCGCGCTCGACCTGATCCAGACCGCCCAGGATGGCGTCGCGGTCAGCCTCGGAAATCACCCCGGCGGCGGCAATCATCTTGCAATGGGCCCGCGACCCCGCGATATCCTGACGGTACAGGCGCTTGTCAAAGCCGATGGAGGCGTTGATCGCCTCCATGATCGCCGAGGGGCCGGCATCGAAGCGGCCGCCCCAAATGGTGCTGGTGGACTTATCGGAAGGCTGGGTCATGGCGAGTTTCACGGGTCCGGGTAAAAAGGTTGCTGCGGTGGCGGCGTTCATTGTTCTGGCAGCGATTGTCGCGATTATCGTGCCCGTTGCAAGCAGCCAGGATGCGGATCGGCTGTGCACGCTGGGCCAGGGTCCGCAAAAGCCGTCCGCGCGCACCGTCGGCACCCTTCAGGTGTGGGGTGAACCCTGCGTTCTGCCCGATGGAATCGCCTTTATGGACGAGGCGGGCGGGCCGGTCGGCCTGGACGCCTTCAAGGGCCGGATGGTGGTGCTGAACCTGTGGGCCACGTGGTGCCCGCCGTGCCTGCGCGAAATGCCCGCCCTGGACCGGCTTCAGGACATCATGGGCGGCGAGACGTTCGAGGTGGTGGCGCTTAACCAGGATCGCGGCGGCGCGGCCATGGCCCGCCAGTGGCTCGACGCACAGGGACTCGGCACCCTCGCGGTCTATGCCGATCCCAAGGGCGGCGTGCCGCGCGCCATCGAGGCCGCCGGCCTGCCGACCACCATCGTCATCGACCCCAAGGGCCGGGAAGTTGCCCGCCTGATCGGCGAGGCCGAATGGGACTCGGCGGAAATGCAGGAAAAACTGCGCGGGTTGATGCAGAGCCGGTAGCGGTCATAACTTGCGGCATACTCCGCTGATACGGGCGACACGGCGATAACCGCGGCGCTCGGCATCAGGCTTCCGCAGTACTTCCAGACGCCAAGACGCCCTCGCTCATTTCTGAGCTAGGGCGTTGATATATTTGGGGCAGGGGCGTGATCTGGCCGAACGTTTCCTCCAACCGTGTTTCCGGTTCATCAGGGCGCCTAAAACCAAGCATCGGCATGCGGATTATCATGGTCGCGGACCTGAAAACAGATGCAGGCTGAGCGCAGGTCAACTCAGGCGGAGGACCCATTCATGGTTTCGCAATTATCCACCTACGAGGCCCTCTGCGAGGCCCTCGACGACGAGTACAAGGCGCGCGCCACCTATCGCGCGGTGATCGCCAAATTCGGTCTTGTTCTGCCATTCGCCAATATCGTCCAGTCCGAGCAGCGTCACATCGACAGGCTGATGGCGTTGTTTTCCAGCCGAGGATGGACGCCGCCCGCCGACCAGTGGGACGGCACTGTCACCGCGCCGGAAACTCTTGCCGAGGCGTATCGCGCAGGCGTCGAGGCGGAGGTTGAAAACGCCGCGCTCTATGACCGGCTCTTCGCCATGACCGATGACGAGGAAGTGATCGCCGTCTTTGGGGCTTTGCGCCGGGCCTCGACGGAACGCCATTTGCCGGCTTTCCAGCGTGGGGTCGATGGCAGCCAAGCCGCCCATGGTCCAGGAGGGAAGGGGCAGGGCCGTGGTCACGGCCGGAACCAGGGCCGGGGCCAGAACCAGGGTCGGGGCCAGAACCAGGGCGGCGGACGTTGCGGCGGTGGCCAGGGCGGTTGCGGTGGCCGGAGATCGGCAGCATGAACGTGCTGAAATCCGACGCGCTGCCCATCGACCGCATACGCGACTTTCCGGTGTCGTTCTTCGCCACCGTCATGGGGATATCCGGTCTCGCCATCGCCTTCCACAAGATGGAGGCTGTCTTTACCGTGCCTCGCTATGGAAGCACCGTTTTGTTGGTGCTGGCACTCGCTGTCTTTTCCTTGGTGGTCTTCATCTATGCCCACAAAATGCTGACCCGCTGGGAGGCCGTAGCAGAAGAGTGGCTGCACCCGATCAGGATCAGCTTCTTTCCCACCATCTCAATCAGCCTGATCCTGTTGGCCGTCGCCGCCGCGCCGAGCAGCATGTTGGCGTCAAAGGCGCTGTGGTGGAGCGGCACCGCACTTCATCTGCTGATGACACTGCTGGTGATGACCTCGTGGATCAACCATTCGCGCTACGAGGTCGTCCATACCAACCCCGCATGGTTCATTCCCATTGTCGGCAACATTCTGGTGCCCATCGCGGGGGTCCACTATGCCCCCGCCGACGTGTCCTGGTTTTTCTTCGCCATTGGCCTGGTGTTTTGGCTGGTTCTGCTCACCATCGTGCTCAACCGGCTGGTCTTCCACAGTCCGCTGCCGGGGCGGCTGGTGCCCACTCTTGCCATCCTTCTGGCGCCGCCATCGGTGGGCTTCATTTCGTGGGGTGCGTTGACCGGCGGCGTGGATGCGTTCGGCCGCATCCTCTACTTCGTCGCCGTATTCTTTTTCCTGCTGATGATCCCGCAGCTTCCCAAGTTTGCCCGGCAGCCTTTCGCCTTGTCGTGGTGGGCCTATTCGTTCCCGTTCGCGGCCTTTACCATCGCCACCCTGGTGATGGGGGAGCAAAGCGGTGTCGCCTTTTACCAATGGACCGGGGCGGCCCTGTTCGGCCTGCTCATCCTCGTCATCGCCGGTCTTGCGATTCGTACGCTCATTGCCGTGCGCCGGGGTGAGATCTGCCGGCCGGAGCACTAAGTCAAGAAATGCACATTCAGCCGCCGGTCAACAGTCGGCGGCGGCGATGCAGCTCAACTTCTCGCGGTCGCAGCGGAAACGCTTGGGCGCGATTTCGATAATCGCGCCGCTGCGCTTGAATTCGCCCACTGTGCGGCTGGCGTGCTCGGTCGTGATTCCGAGCGTGGCACCCAAATCCTCGCGGGTAAACAGCACCGCCGTCCCGTCCGGTTCCATGGTCTGGAGCAGGAACCGGGCGAGGCGTTGCGGGGCCTTCCCGGTCGAGAGTTCGGTCAGCCAGTCGTCGGCCTGCTTGAGCGCGGCATGCCAGCGACGCATCAACTGGCTATGAAGCCGCGGTGTCTCGCAGCTCAGGCGTTCGATCACCTGCGTCGGGATGCGGCACACCAGCGCCCGCTGCAACACAATGGCGGAATGCTCATAGGGTTGGCCGACGGTTGCCTCCAACCCAAAGATGTCGCCCCGGCGCAGCAGCCGGACGATGCGTTGGCTGCCGTCGGGCAAATACTGCACCAGCTTCACCAATCCGGACCGCAGTGTATAGACGGCGGCAGCCTTGTCTCCGGCGGAGTGCAGCGCAGTGCCCGGCTCGAACTCAATTTCGTCGATTGGCAGGTGGATGAGGTTGAAATCCGCCTTCGTCAGGTCGGCAAAAAGCACAAGATCCCGAATGCCACAGCGCTCACACTGGGCACTGCCCTTCCAGGCAGCTTCGATATGACCCTTTTTCATGTAGCAGCGTCCGTTGCCTGTGCTCTCGTGTCTATCAGCGCGAGAGGCGGGCGACAACGGCGATCTTGGCGCGCCGCTGACGTGTCGAGGTGGATATGGGTATCCACAAATGTATTGAACCACGGTTGACAAATCACAATGCCAGCCACCACAGCGGCGCTGTATGCGTGGGAGGCCGCGATGACATCTCGGCAGAGACTGACAAAGGACTTCTGCGTATGCCATTCGCCCATCCTGCTTTGCTTGGTCCTGTTGCCGCCCGCCTCGTGGCGGTGCTTGCGCTGCTGGTCGTAGCGCTTGCAGCGCAAGCGGAACCGGCCCAGGCATCGACCGCCGACCATTCCCGCTTTGAGGCTCTCCAGGGGCCGTTCGCCAGTGGGCCAGACGTGACCCGCGCCTGCCTCAAGTGCCACACAGAGGCCAGCCATCAGGTCATGGACTCCATGCATTGGACTTGGTCGCGGGAGAACCCCGCCACGGGGCAGATGGTGGGCAAGCGCCATACCATGAACAGCTTCTGCGGCTCGCCCATCTCCAACGAACCCCGCTGCACGAGTTGCCATGTCGGCTACGGCTGGACGGACCTGTCGCAGGACATGACCGACCCGGCCACGGTGGATTGCCTGGCCTGTCACGACACCACCGGCGCCTACAAGAAGGTGCCCACCGACGCCGGGCACCCCCGCTATGAGGCCGTGGTCGTGAACGGCAAGCGGCAGGAGCCGCCGGATCTCGCCCTGATCGCCCGCAAGGTGGGGGAGAGCAGTCGCGCGACCTGCGGGGCCTGCCACTTCAACGGCGGCGGCGGCGACGCCGTCAAGCACGGCGACCTCGACAGTTCGCTGATCGCCCCGCCGCGCCATGTCGATGTGCATATGTCCCCTGACGGCGCCAACATGGGCTGCGCGGACTGCCACACCTTCAAGGACCACAAGCAGGACGGCAGCCGCTTTGACATGACCGCCAAGGACGACCACGGCATCGTCACGGCGCATGACATGAGCCATAAGCGCGACACCGGCCTTGCCACCTGCGAGTCCTGCCACGGCGCCGCGCCGCACGGCAAGGACAAGCTCAACCACCACGCCGACACGGTGGCCTGCCAGACCTGCCATATCCCCGAGTTTGCCCGCGGCGGCGTTGCCACCAAGATCCTGTGGGACTGGTCCACGGCCGGCCGCATGGACGCCGATGGCAAGCCGGTGACGATCAAGGACGACCACGGCCACACGATTTACACCGCCGCCAAGGGTGACTTTGCCTACGGTGAAAACGTGCGCCCGACCTATGCCTGGTTCAACGGCAAAGTGACGGGAACCCTGCTGACCGACACCATCGACCCATCGGGGGTGTGGCCCATCAACCGTATCGGCGGCACGCCCGGCGCGGCGGATTCGCGCATTTGGCCGTTCAAGGTCATGCAGGGCAGCCAGCCCTATGATCCGGTCAACAAGACCCTGGTGGTCAACAACGTCTTTGGCAACCCGGACGCCTTCTGGAACCGCTACGACTATTCGATCGCCATCGAAGCCGGGATGAAGGCCGCCGGCCTGCCCTATTCCGGCAAGTACGACTTCGTGAAGACCACCATGCACTGGCCGATCACCCACATGGTCGCGCCCAAGCAGCAGGCCCTGGGCTGCACCGACTGCCATACGCGGGAAGAGGACGGGCGCCTCGCCGGTATCGAAGGCGTCTATATGCCCGGCCGCGACCGCGCCGTCTGGCTCGACATGCTGGGCATCGGCGCCATCATGGCCATCGGCGCCGGGGCAGCCGGACACGCCCTGCTCCGCTTGATCGCCACCCTGCGCCGGAGGAACGGCAAATGAGCACCCACGGCGGCGCCGCCCGCATCTATATGTACGCCCGCTTCGAACGCTTCTGGCACTGGACCCAGGCGCTGCTCGTCCTTTCCCTTGGTGTCACCGGCTTTGAAATCCACGGCAGCTATGACCTGCTCGGCTTTCGGACGGCGGTGCAGGTCCACAGCCTGCTGGTCTGGGCGCTGATGGGTCTGTGGGTGTTCGCCATCTTCTGGCACCTCACCACCGGGGAATGGCGCAACTACATCCCCACCCTGCGGCTGGCCCCGCAGGTGGTGCGCCACTACACCATCGGCATCTTCCGGGGCGAGGAGCACCCCTGGCCCAAAGCCCGCGACACCAAGCTCAACCCACTACAGCGGGCCGCCTATCTGGGGCTCAAGCTGGGCATCAACCCGGTGCTGTGGGTCAGCGGCCTGCTGTACCTGTTCAGCCACGCCCTGCCCGGCGTCGATCTCGGCACGGTGGCTTTGGTGCATACCGCCGGGGCCTATGCCATGGGCGCCTTCGTTATGATGCATGTGTACCTGACCACCACGGGGCCGACCGTGTTCGCCTACCACAAGGCCATGATCACCGGTTGGGAAGATGTGCACGGCCCCCACGCCGAGGAGCGATGAAACCTCCCTCACCCATGGGGTGGTTGATGAGGCAAGCCCGCCCGGCGCGGCCAGCTTTGCTGCTGGCCGCCGGGGCGGGCGCGGCGCAGGGGCCGCTGGTGGTGGCCCAGGCCCTGCTGCTGGCCCACATGGTCGATGCCCTGGTGATGAGGGACTCCCTGGTCTCCGACTTGGCCTGGGCGTTCGCCGCGCTGCTTGGTGTGTTCGTCGCCCGCGCCGCCCTGATGGCCGGGCAGGAGGCGGCAGGGTTCGCGGCGTCCTCCGCCGTGCGGGGGCGGTTGCGGGCGGCGCTGACCGAACACCTGATGGCTCTGGGTCCGGCCTGGGCGGCGCAGGGCGAGAGCGGGGCGCGGGTGTCCCTGCTGCTGGAGCAGGTCGAGGCGACCGACGGTTTCTTCGCCCGCTTCCTGCCGCAGAGCGCCGCCGCCCTGGCCGTGCCGGCGGTCATCCTGATCACGGTATTCCCCCTCGACTGGCTGGCCGGACTCATCCTTGCGCTGACCGCGCCGCTCATTCCGCTGTTCATGATTCTCATCGGCTTGGGCGCCAAGGCGGCCCAGGCCCGCCACATGGTTGCCCTGGAGCGCCTGGGGGCTCACTTCCTGGACCGCCTGAAGGGTCTGGAGACCCTGCGCCTGCTCGGTCAGGCGGCGGTGGAGACGGAGCGCGTGCGCGCCGCCGCCGACGATTATCGCCGCAAGGTCATGGCGGTGCTGCGCATCGCCTTCCTGTCGTCGGCGGTGCTGGAGTTCTTCTCCTCCGTTGCCATTGCCATGGTGGCCGTCTACGTCGGTTTGTCGTTGCTCGGCGTACTGCCGTTCACGGTACGCGCGGAGCCTCTGGGCCTGTTCGCCGGGCTGGCGGTGCTGCTGATGGCGCCCGACTTCTTTGCCCCGCTGCGCCAACTTGCCGCCGCCTATCACGATCGCGCCGCCGCCGTGGCGGTGGCCGAGACGGTGCTTGCCCTTCCCCCGCCGCCCATTCCCACACCCACATCAGGCGGCGCCGTCGGCCTGGTGCTGGACGAGGTGCGGGTGCGCTATCCGGGCGTGCCCGATCCGGTGCTCGACGGCTTCTCCCTGCACGTCCGGCCCGGCGAATGGGTTGGCCTGTCCGGGCCAAGCGGAGCCGGCAAGACCACCGTGCTGCGCGTCCTTCTGGGCTTCCTGGAGGCCGAAGCCGGCCGCGTGCTGCGCCCGGCGCGTGCCGCCTGGGTCGGCCAGAACACCCATTTGTTTCATGGCACCATCGCCGACAACGTCCGCCTGGGCCACCCCGGCGCCAGTAATGCCGACGTCGCCACAGCCCTGAAGCGCGCTGGCTTGGCCGAGGTCGTCGCCGCCCTGCCCCATGGGGTGGACACCCTGCTGGGCGAGGGGGGGCTGGGCCTGTCGGGCGGGCAGGCGCAACGGCTGGCCGTGGCGCGGGCGTGGCTGGCCGATGCCCCGGTGCTGCTGCTCGACGAGCCGACCGCCAGCCTCGACCCGGCCACTGCCGAGCGCCTGCTTGAGTCTCTGGCAGAACTGGCGCGGGGGCGGGCCGTGCTGATGGCCAGCCATGACCCGACCGCCCTGGCGCGCTGCGGGCGGGTGGTGCGTTTGGCCGGAGAGGATGTGGCCGAGGAGGGTTTGGCCAATGCGTGAGGTGCGCCCCCTGCTGCCGCTGTTCCGCCGTCACGCCGCTTGGCTGTGGGCCGGCGGGCTGCTGGCCCTGCTGACCCTGGCGTCGAGCGTCGCCCTGCTGGCCCTGTCGGGGTGGTTCATCACGGCCGCCGGACTGGCCGGCCTGAGCGCGGCAGTGGCCATATCCTTTGACATCTTCAGCCCTGGCGCGGGCGTGCGCCTCTTTGCCATGAGCCGCACCGGCGGCCGCTATGCCGAGCGCCTGGCGACCCACGAGGCCACCTTCCGCGTGCTGGCCGAGGTGCGCGGCTGGCTGTTCGCCCGCCTGATCCCGCTGTCGCCCTTGCAACTGGGAACCTTGCGCGGTGGCGACCTGCTCAGCCGCCTGACCGGCGACGTGGACGCCCTGGACGGACTGTATTTGCGTGTCCTCATTCCCCTGGCCGTGGCGGCGGGCGGGGCGGCGCTGACCGTGGGCCTGCTGTGGGCGCTGGTCGAAGGCACCGTGGCCCTGGCGGTCGGCGGGCTGCTGGCCGTTGGCGTGATCGGGGTGCCGTTGCTGGCGGTGCGCCGGGGCCTGCGGGCCGGGGCGGCGGTGACGCTGGAGCAAGCGGAGGTGCGCACCGCCCTTCTGGACGCCCTGGCTGGCGTGGCGGAACTGCGCGCCTTCGGGGCCGATGGCCGACAGCGCGGCGTGATCGCCCTGCGCGACAACGCCCTACGCGATGCCCAGCGCCGGGTCAGCCGCTTGAACGGTTTGGCCGGTGCCTCGACCCTGTTTCTGTCCGGGCTGGCGGCGTGGAGCGCCCTGCTGCTCGGCGGGCTGCTGGTCGAAGCCGGACGCCTGGATGGTCCGCTGATGGTGCTGGGCGTGCTGGCCGCGCTGGCCGCGTTTGAAGCTGTGGCTCCGGTGGCCGGGGCCAGTCACGCCCTGGGCCGTCTGCTGGCGGCAGCCCGGCGCATCACCTCCCTGGCCGAACAGCCGCCCCTGGTCGCCGCGCCGCTGGCGCCCGCCATTCCACCCCCCGCCGACGCGCCATTGGTGTTCGAAAACGTGTCCTTCCGGTATCGGGCCAACGGGCCGGAGGTTCTGGCAGGCATCGACCTTGCCCTCACCCCCGGCAAGCGCATCGCCCTGATCGGGGAGAGCGGGGCTGGCAAATCGACCCTGGCCGCATTGGCTCTGCGCCGCCTGGACCCCACGGGCGGCCGGGTCAGCCTGGGCGGGGTGGACCTGCGGAGCCTCCATCCCGCCGTGGTGCACAGCCGCATCGCCTGGCTGTCGCAGAGGGGCCATGTCTTTGCCGACACCCTGCGGGCCAACCTGCTGCTGGCCGCCCCCGATGCCGCATCCGACGCCGCCCCCGACGCCAGGGACGACCGCCTGTGGCACGTGCTGGATCAAGCCGGGCTGGCCGACACCGTGCGCCGCCTGCCCGACGGCCTGGACACTTGGGCCGGGGAGGGCGGTATGCGCCTGTCGGGCGGCCAAGCCCGCCGCCTGCTGCTCGCCCGCGTGCTGCTGCAAGATGCGCCCTATGTGCTGCTTGACGAGCCAACGGAAGGCCTGGACGCCATCACGGCAGAGCGTGTGATGGACCGCGTGCTGACGGTCACCGAAGGCAAGGGCCTGTTGCTCATCACCCACCAGACCTTCGGCCTGAAGCGCATGGACGTGGTGGCCAGCATGGAAGACGGGCGGATTACCATAACAAATATCAATAACCTTCAGCAGTTTGCCTGACAGCGCGCAATGCGTCTGGTTCGTAACACAGCGTAGGGTTTCTCATCGTTCCGTCAACCGGGGGTCCGGCTGGCGCGCAAGGGAGACTGCGTAATGTTCGACTTCGATCCAGTGGAGCTATCCCGTCTGCAGTTTGCCATGACGGCCCTGTTCCACTTCCTGTTCGTGCCCCTGACGCTGGGCCTGTCGCTGATGATGGCGATCATGGAAAGCGTCTATGTGATGACCGGCCGCACCATCTGGCGCGACATGACGCGTTTTTGGGGCAAGCTGTTCGCCATCAACTTTGCCGTCGGCGTTGCTACCGGCCTGACCATGGAGTTCCAGTTCGGGACCAACTGGTCCTACTACTCCCACTACGTCGGCGACATTTTTGGCGCCCCGCTGGCCATCGAGGGCCTGATGGCCTTCTTCCTGGAAAGCACTTTCATCGGCCTGTTCTTCTTTGGCTGGGACCGCATGAGCCGGGGCGGCCACCTGACGGTGACATGGCTGGTCGCCTTGGGGTCCAACCTGTCGGCCCTGTGGATTCTGGTCGCCAACGGGTGGATGCAGAACCCGATCGGGGCCGAGTTCAACCTGGACACCATGCGCATGGAGATGGCCTCCTTTAGCGAATTGGTGTTCAACCCGGTGGCCCAGGCCAAGTTCGTGCATACGGTGTCGGCCGGCTACGTCACCGGCGCCATGTTCGTGCTGGGCATCTCGGCCTACTACCTGCTGCGCAAGCGGCATGAGGCGTTCGCCCGCCGCTCCATGATCATCGCCAGCAGCTTCGGTCTGGCGGCAGCGCTGTCGGTGGTCGTGCTGGGTGACGAGAGCGGCTACAGCCTGACCGAGCACCAGAAGATGAAGCTGGCCGCCATCGAGGCCATGTGGCACAGCGAGCCCGCTCCGGCCCCGTTCACCCTGATCGGCATCCCCGACATGGAGGAGCACAAGACCCATGCCGCCATCGAGGTGCCTTACGTCCTGGGCCTGATCGCCACCCGCTCCCTGAACGAGGCCCTGCCCGGTATCGCCGAACTGGTGGACATCGCCGAGGCGCGGGTGCGGTCGGGCGTCATCGCGCTCTCTGCCCTGGAGGACATTCGCGCCGACCGCACCAACGCCAATGCCCGCGCCACCTTCGAGGCGCACAAGGACGACATGGGCTATGGCCTGCTGCTGATGCGCTATACCGACGCCCCGGCCACGGCCGATGCCGCCATGATCCGACAGGCCGCCGAGGACACCATCCCGCATGTGCCGTCGCTGTTCTGGTCGTTCCGCCTGATGGTGGCGCTGGGGCTGTACTTCATCGTCCTGTTCATCGCCGCCATGTGGTTTTCGACCCGCAGGAACTTTGCCAATACATGGTTCCTGCGTGCCGCCGTGGCCTCCATCCCGCTGCCGTTCCTGGCCGCCGAACTGGGGTGGTTCGTCGCCGAGTTCGGTCGCCAGCCTTGGACCATCGAAGGGGTGCTGCCGACCTTCTACAGCGCCTCCACCCTGACCGCCGGGCAAGTTCTGACCACCCTGGTCGGGTTCATCGTCATCTACTCCGCCTTATGGGTGCTGGAGGTCTTCCTGATGGTCAAGTACGCCCGGCTTGGCCCCGTCGCCTCCCTGGGCCTGACGGGCGCCGACGCCGACGCCGTGGACGCCGTGGAGCCCCCGGCCCTGCCGCCCGCCGCGTCGGCCCCGACTGTTCCGCGCCCCGTGGCCGCCGAGTGAGAGGACACCGATCATGGACATTCCCGTCGATTACGAAACCCTGCGCCTGATCTGGTGGCTGCTGCTGGGCGTGTTGCTCATTGGCTTCGCCGTCATGGACGGCTTCGACCTGGGCGTGGGCACCCTGCTGCCCTTCGTCGCCCGCACCGACCTGGAACGTCGGGTGACCATCAACACCATCGGCCCGGTGTGGGACGGCAATCAAGTGTGGCTGATCCTGGGGGCAGGCGCGATCTTCGCGGCCTTCCCGCCGATCTACGCCGCCGCCTTCTCGGGCTTCTACTTCGCCATGTTCCTGGCCCTGGTGGCGCTCATCCTGCGCCCGGTGGGTTTTGACTTCCGCAACAAGATCCAGGATGCCCGGTGGCGCAAAGCGTGGGATTGGGCGCTGTTCACCGGCGGCTTCGTGCCGGCGCTGATCTTTGGGGTAGCCTTTGGCAACCTGCTGCAAGGCGTGCCGTTCACCATCGACGCCAACTTCCGCTTTGCCTACCAGGGCGGCCTGCTCGGCCTGCTCAACCCGTTTGCCCTGCTGGCCGGGTTGGTGTCGGTGGCCATGCTGGTGGCCCACGGCGCGGCCTATCTGATGATCAAGACGGAAAATCCGGTGGCCGGGCGGGCACGCACCGCGTTGATGCTCGTCGCCCCGGCCGCGGCAGCCCTGTTCGCGCTGGCCGGCGTATGGGTGGCCGCTGGCATTGACGGCTATGTGTTGGCCGCTCCGGCGGTCACCGATGGCCCGTCCAACCCGCTGCTGTCGGAGGTCATCCGCGCGCCGGGAGCCTGGATGACCACCTTTGCGGCGCATCCCTGGATGTGGCTTGGCCCGCTGCTGGGCATTGGCGGCGCGTTGGCCGCGGCCCTGGCCGCGCGGGCGTGGATGGCTCTGCCGGCCTTACTGGGCACGGCTTTTTCGGTGGTCGGCATCGTCGCCACCGCCGGGCTGGCCATGTTCCCGTTCATGATGCCGTCGAGTTTGCAGCCCAACGCCAGCCTGACGGTGTGGGACGCCAGTTCCAGCCACCTGACCTTGTTCGTCATGCTGGTGTCCACGCTGATCTTCATGCCCATTATCCTGGGCTACACCAGCTTTGTCTTCCGGGTCCTGCGCGGCAAGGTCACCGCCGATTACGTGACCGGCAACGACAAGACCCTGTACTGAGAGGAGTCTTTCGCCATGTGGTACTTCGCCTGGATCCTTGGCGTGTCTTTGGCCGCCAGTTTCGCCATCCTCAACGCCCTGTGGCACGAGGTGCACATGCCCCCGCCCGCCGGGCGGGGCTAGAAATCCGGCCGTCCCCTCCTGACCGGCCCCCTAAAAGCACTGGCCCCGGAGCATACGCTCCGGGGCCGTACATTTTGGGGCCGGTGTCTTTTCTGCTATCAGCCCTCTGCCTTTACGAGCGGCCCCGACGGCGCCGGGCTGCGGTAGAGCCAGCGTTCGAACACGGCGTCGGGCAGGGCGTGGACGATACGGGCCAGCACGGCCATGACCAGCAGCGAGAACACCAGCCGGCCGACCAGAACGCCCGACCAGTGGCCGCCCAGTGCCATGATGAACAGGGTGTCCTCGATCATGCTGTGGCAGATGGCCATGAAGCACACGGCGAGGAAGATCTCGCGCGGGGGCAGGGCACCGGTGCGGGCCTCGCGGATGATCAGCCCGCCGCCGTAGGACAGGCCGAGCAGCACCCCGACCATGGCCAGCGGCGTGGCTTGCGGGCCAATGCCCATGGCGCGCAGGACCGGCGCCAGGGCACGGGTGAGAAAGGCGGTGAGGCCCGAGGCCTCCATCAGGCGCAGCACGGCCAGCAGGGCGACGATGATGACAAAGATGGTGGCCAGGGTCGTCAGGCTGTTGACGGTCCACTCCCGCCACCCGGCATCGGGCGCCGTGGACGGCAGCCACGCGATGCTCACCGGCTGTTGCAGGATGTCGAGGCCGCTGTAAATCGCGTTCAGGATGGCGCCATAGGCCAGGGCGGCGGCCAGCCGCAGGACGGTGGTGAAGACCACGCCGGCGCCGGCCTTCTGGCACACCCGCTGCTCCACCGGCAGGGAGTGTGCGGCCAGGATCATCGACAGCAGGACGGTGGCCTGGGCCACGGTCAGCGGGGTTTCCGGCAGCACGCCGATCAACGCCGCCGCGCCGCCGTAGATGTTGACCAGGGCGGCGGTGGCCCACACCAGGCCCATCTCCTGGGGCAGTCCGACCAAGCCCATGAGGGGGCCGAAGGCGCGGGTCAGGGCCTCGATCACGCCGAGGTCCACGGCCACCTTCACGGCGACCATGACCGGCACCATGATCTTGACCAGATCCCAGTACAGGGACAGCGAATCGCCGAGCAGGCGACGCAGGAACAGAAAGGCGGGCATGAAAGGACCTGAGCGGGAGAGCACGAAGCATCTCCCATAGCAGGGTTCGCAACCGGCGTCGTGCGTTGGCTGTGCGACGCTGATCTGCGTTCAGATCAAAGGAGGAAACGTCGCCCCGGAGCGCATGGAGGGAAGGCTGCAAAGCCGGATCCGGGGCGACGCTGGCCGAGGGCCGCCAAAGGCGGGAGGGATGACGACCCCAGGTGTCTGAAACTCTGGAGCCACTGTGCGACGGCGGCCGGCCGATGGCATTGCGAATTGTCAAACCAGGGATCGAAAAGTCAGAACGCCTTGGGTGCCCGTTCCACCGGAGCTGTATCGGCATCGCGGAAGGGCTGGACGATCAGGCGATCCAGCCACAGTTCGCGCGGGTCGCGGAAGCTTTCCAGGCCGATGGTCATGCCGTCGTGGCCCGCCGCAGGCTGGGCGCGGTAGGTCCCGAACAGGCGGTCCCACCACGGCAGATTGAAGCCATAGTTGCTGTTGGTTTCGGCCATGACGGCGGAGTGGTGGACGCGGTGCATGTCCGGTGTCACCACCACCCAGCGCAGGACCGAATCGAGGCGGGCCGGCAGGTGCACATTGCCGTGGTTGAACATGGCCGTCGCGTTGAGCAGCACCTCGAACACCAGCACGGCCACCGCCGGGGCGCCCAGGGACACCACCAGGGCCAGTTTGATGCCCATGGACAACAGGATCTCGATCGGATGGAACCGCGCGCCGGTGGTCACGTCGTAATCCAGGTCGGCGTGGTGCATGCGGTGCAGGCGCCACAGCGGCGGGATGAAGTGGAACGCCACATGCTGCGCCCAGATCGCCAGATCCATCACCACCACGGTGAGCGGCAGGCTGACCCACAGCGGCACGCCGAGCAGGTTGAACAGGCCCCAGCCGTTGGTCTCGGCCAGCAGGGCGACGCCCACCGCCGCGGTTGGAAAGGCCAGTCGCAGGACCACCGTATTCAGCGCCACCAGCCCCAGGTTGTTGGTCCATCGTACGCGCCGGGCGTTGGCGAGGCGCCGGGCCGGGGCCACGGCCTCCCACGTCGCCATCAGGGCGAAGATGCCCACGAAGGCACTCAGGCGGATGATCGGCTCGAATGTCAGAAGGGTGTCCATGCCGATGATAGGGGGGCAAGGGGCGCTGGTGTCAAGTTTGGCCGCTTTTGCCTTGATGTGATCCGGGCACGCCCTTAATCATCGTGGTGGGACGACTTGGTCGCGAAGGGGAGATTACAATGGCACAGGGCGGGAAGCCGGTCATCGGCATCATCGGCGGCAGCGGCATCTATGGCATCGACGGCCTGACCAACACCGAATGGCGGCGCGTCCACAGCCCCTTCGGCGAACCGTCCGACGAGTTGCTGTTCGGTGACCTGGACGGCCAGCCGTTGGTGTTCCTGCCCCGCCACGGACGCGGCCACCGCATCCCGCCGTCGGAACTGAACTATCGTGCCAATATCGACGTGCTCAAGCGTTGTGGCGTGACCGAGATCATTTCGGTGTCCGCCGTCGGGTCTCTGAAAGAAGAACTGCCGCCCGGCACCTTCGTCATCGTCGACCAGTTCATCGACCGCACCTTTTCGCGCGTGAAGTCGTTCTTTTCCAAGGGCCTGGTTGCCCACGTCAGCGTGGCGCACCCGGTGTGCGGCCGCCTGGGCGATGCCCTGGAAAGCGCCTGCCAGGACTTGGGCATTCCCCACCAGCGCGGCGGCACCTATCTGGTCATGGAAGGCCCGCAGTTCTCCACCCAGGCCGAAAGCAACCTGTACCGCCAATGGGGCTGCGACGTCATCGGCATGACCAACATGCCCGAGGCCAAATTGGCCCGCGAGGCCGAGATGTGCTACGCCACCGTCGCCATGGTCACCGACTTTGATTGCTGGCATCCAGGCCACGACCATGTGACCGTGGACGCCGTCATCAAGGTCCTGCTGGAAAACGCCGAGAACGGCCGTTCCCTGGTCAAGGCCACCATCCCCAAGCTGTCGGCCCGCGTTGATGCGTGCGCCAAGGGCTGCCACACCGCGTTGGAAGCCGCCATCATCACCGCCCCCGACGCCCGCGACCCCGAACTCGCCGCCATGCTGGACGCCGTGGCCGGACGGGTGCTGAACAAGGACTGAGGCTCATGAAAGTCAACGGCACCCCCACCCGCACCATCTGGCTCGCCGCTGACGGCTGGGCGGTGGAGATTATCGATCAGACCAAGTTGCCGCATGATTTTGCGATAACGCGCCTGGAGTCCATGGCCGACGCCGCGCGGGCGATCAAGGACATGCTGGTGCGCGGGGCGCCGTTGATCGGGGCGACGGCGGCCTATGGCATGGCGTTGGCCATGCGGGCCGACGCCTCGGACGGCAATCTTCAGGCGGCGCACGATGCGCTTTATGCCACGCGTCCGACGGCGGTGAACCTGCGCTGGGCGCTGGCCGCCATGATGGAGGCGCTGCGTCCTCTGCCGCCCGCCCAGCGGGCCGAGGCCGCCTATGCCCGCGCGGCCGCCCTGTGTGACGAGGACGTGGAGATCAACTACGCCATCGGCACCCACGGCCTGCACATCTTCCGGCAGGTGTGGCAGAAAAAGCCGCAAGGCGAGCGCCTCAACGTGCTGACCCACTGCAACGCCGGGTGGCTCGCCACCGTCGATTGGGGCACCGCGCTGGCCCCCATCTACCGCTTTTTCGACGAGGGCCTGCCCATCCATGTGTGGGTGGACGAAACCCGGCCGCGCAACCAGGGCGCCAGCCTGACGGCGTGGGAACTGAACCAGCACGGCGTCCCGCACACGGTCATCCCCGACAATGTCGGCGGCCACCTGATGCAGCATGGCATGGTGGACCTCTGCATCGTCGGCACCGACCGTACCACGGCCTCGGGCGATGTGTGCAACAAGATCGGCACCTATCTCAAGGCCCTGGCGGCGCACGACAACGGCGTGCCGTTCCATGTGGCGCTGCCCAGCCCGACCATCGACTGGACCATCGACGACGGGGTGCGCGACATTCCCATCGAGGAACGCTCGGCCGAGGAAGTCACCCGCATGACCGGCCGCACCGACGACGGCCGCATCGAAACCGTGACCATCACGCCCGAGGGCAGCCCGGCCGGCAACTGGGGCTTCGACGTCACCCCGGCCAAGTACGTCACCGGCCTCATCACCGAACGCGGCGCCTGCCCGGCCACCAAAGCAGGGCTGAAGGCCCTGTTCCCGGAAAACGCATAACGTTGGACGTACAATGACCGATATCCGCCTGCGCCATGACCTCATCAACACCGCCCTGGCGCTCGGCCGTCTGGGACTCAACAAGGGCACGGCGGGCAATGTCAGCGTGCGGTCCGGCGACGGCTACCTCATCACCCCGTCAGGCGTGCCGGCCGAGAAACTGGCACCGGCCGATCTGGTGTTCATGGACTTCGACGGCATCGTCGAGGGCCGTCGCGCGCCGTCCAGCGAGTGGCGCTTCCATTACGACATTTTCGCCAGCCGCCCCGAACTGGGCGCCGTCATCCACACCCACGCCCCCTATTGCACCACCCTGGCGGTGATGGGGATGGGCATCCCCGCCTTTCACTATATGATCGCCGTGGCCGGCGGGCCGGACATCCGCTGCGCCCCCTATGCCACCTTCGGGACGCAGGCGTTGTGCGACGGCGCCGTCAAGGCCATGGAGGACCGCAAGGCCTGCCTGCTCGCCCAGCACGGCATGATCGCCGCCGGCGCCTCGCTCGACTTGGCCCTCAAGCTGACCGTCGAGGTCGAGGACCTGGCCCGCATTTACTGGCAGGCCCTGCAAATCGGCCAGCCCCCCATCCTCGACGCCGCCGAAATGACCCGCGTGCTGGAGAAGTTCAAGACCTATGGCACTCCGCAGGCGGCGGGGACGGAGGACTGAGGCGGCAGCTTTGGAGAAAGGAAAGCGGGCTCTGCCCGCACCCGCAAGGAGGCCAGCCTCCTTGACCTCGTGATTTGACGAGGCAAAGCTGCGCGCAGCGCAGTATATGCCGAGGGGCTAGGGGCCTGCGGCGCAAGAAAAGCGCCAAACCTTTCTCATGGGTTCCAAGGGCCGCTCGGCCCTTGGCGGGCCTGGGCAGAGCCCAGCTCTTCCCGTGGAAGCTCAGCCACCTACCCCTTCGAGTGGCGGTTTCCCCTCCTTTGCGACATCTTTCTTGCGTTGCCCACCCCGCCGGTCGGGTGACGGATGCGTTAGAAGTCTCTAATATGATGGAAAATACCATCATGGAGGAAACTGTCGTGCCGGATGCTCTCAAGGCGCTGATCTTTGACGTGGATGGGACTCTGGCCGAGACGGAGGAGGCCCACCGCCAAGCCTTCAACCGCACGTTTGCTGAGTTCGGCCTGCCGTGGGTGTGGGACCAGGCGCTGTACCGCGAGCTTCTGCGGGTGTCCGGCGGCAAGGAGCGCATCCGGTCGTTCGTCGCCCGCCATGATGCGGCGCGCCTGAACAATGCGCTGGACGCCCTGATCGTGCGGCTGCACAAGCGCAAGACGGAGCTTTACACGGCGGCGGTGTCGGGCGGCGCGGTGCCGTTTCGCCCCGGCGTGGCCCGCCTCATCAACGAGGCCCGCGCGCTCGGCCTGCGGCTGGCCATTGCCACCACCACCTCGGCCGCCAACGTGACCGCGCTGCTTGATGGCGCCACCGGCGGGGCAGGGCATACGTGGTTCGAGACCAAGGCCTGCGCCGAGGATGCGCCGATCAAGAAGCCCGACCCGCAGGTCTATTCCCTGGTCCTCCAGCGCCTGGGCGTGCGCCCGGACGAAGCCTTGGCCTTCGAGGATTCGACCAACGGGGTGCGTGCTTCTTGCGCCGCCGGGCTGTCGGTGGTGGTCAGCGAAAGCGTCTACACCAAGGGCGATGACTTTACCGGCGCGCTGCGCGTCTACCCGGATTTTGAAACCGTCACCCTGGAAGAACTCCGCCGCCTGCACGCCGGGTTGCGCTACGCCTGAGCCTATGGGGTTTAGGAAGTGAAGCGAGGAACCACAGAGGCACCGAGGCACAGAGGGTGCCGTATTACTGCGCGGCGTGACTGCACCGAACCCTCTGTGGCTTCCTCTGTGCCTCTGTGGTGAACCCTTTTACTTATTCCGCCGCCCTGACGGTCAGGAACTGGGTGATGTCCACGTCGTCGAGCTGGCTGGGTTGCAGGCTCGCCTCGGCGTACTGGCGATAGACGCCCGAGGTCAGGAACAGTTCGAACAGGTCGGCATCGACATGCTGGTCCTTCTTCATGAAGGACAGGATCTTGACGCACTCGCTGACCTTCTTGGGCGTCTTGTAGGGGCGGTCGGCGGCGGACAGGGCCTCGAACACGTCGGCGATGGCCATGATCTTTTCGGACACGCCCATCTGGTCGCCGGTCAGGCCGTTGGGATAGCCGGTGCCGTTGATCTTTTCGTGGTGGTTGCCGGCGATCGCGGGGATCTTCTTGAGCTGGCGCGGAAACGGCAGGCGCTCGAGCATCTGCTGGGTCAGCACGATGTGGTCGTTGATGACCTTGCGTTCCTCGGCGGTCAGGGTGCCGCGCTGGATGCACATGTTGTACAGTTCGCCGCGATTGTAGACCCCGACGATGTGATCCACCCGGTCCTCCAGGACCTTTTCGGTGGCCGGGGCGGGGGGCGGCGGGGCGGCCTCCAGGCGGTTGGCCTCTTCCCACGACAGGCCGATGGTGCGGTCGAAGGTGCGCGTCCAGGTGTGTTCGGCGATGGCGGTGATCTTCTCGATCTTGTCGGGGGCCATGAACTCGCCGCCGATGTTGCACTCGGCGATGAAGGCGAAGTCGGCCTCAAGCTGGGCGCAGCGGGCGGCGAAGTCGGCCTCGGTCTCGGCCACGTCGGCGCCGGCCAACTGGGCTTTGAGCATGGCGATCTCGGCATCGCGGCGCAGCACCTCGAATCGGGTGCGGACCTCGTGGATGCGGTCATAGATGGTTTCCAGCTTGGTGGCCTTGTCGACCACGTATTCGGGCGTGGTGACCTTGCCGCAGTCGTGCAGCAGGGCGCCCAGGCGCAACTCGTACTCGTCTTCCTCGCTGAGGGTGTAGTCGGCGAACGGGCCATCGGTGCTGTCCGATGCGGCCTTGGCCAGCATCATGGCCAGTTCGGGCACGCGTTGGCAGTGGCCGCCGGTGTAGGGCGACTTGGCGTCGATTGCGCCGGCAAGCACGCCGACGAAGCTTTCCATCAGCACGCGCTGGGCATGCATGAGCTGCTGGTTGTCGATGGCGACGGCGGCCTGGGAGGCCAGGGCCTCGACCAGCGGCTGGATGCTTGCACTGAACGGGATGACGGTGCCGTCTTCGTCCTGGGCGTTGATAAGTTGCAGGACGCCGATCACTTCGCCGGTGAAGTTCTTCAACGGGATGGTCAGGAACGACTTGGAGCGGTACCCGGTGCCGGCGTCGAATTTCTTGGTGCCGGAGAAATCAAAGCCCTCGGCCTCGTAGGCGTCGGCGATGTTGATGGAATTGGCGCTGAGGGCGACATGGGTGGCCACGTTGTTGTGGTTGGCGACGCCGGTTTCGGCGTTGTACAGAGCCAGCGGCGGGAACGGCACCGGGGTTCCGGTGGTGCCGCCGAGTGCGGTGTTGAGGGTGTCGTTGCGCATGATTTTGAAATGCAGGGTGCGCCTGTCCTCGCCGACCAGATACAGCGTCCCGCCATCGGCGTTGGTCAGGTCCTTGGCTTCGAGCAGGATGCGCTCGGTCAGGCGGTCGTGGTTGCGCTCCGCTGACAGGGCGATGCCCAGTTCGACCAGCTTGTGGAGATGGCCCGACCCGGCGTCCTCTGCCCGGCGTATTGCATGCCGACGATCCTGGGTTGGTCGCTTGGAAGTCACGATGGTCCCCTCACTCCCGAACAGGGAGCTTCCCCTGGTCCATAATATTCATATCTAATACTATCAGTCGCCGCCGCCCAAACCTACGGGGAAAACGGATTTCTTGACGGAGGTGTCTGGGCAGACTAACAGCGCGTCAGGCCCCGAGGAGATCACCCATGCCCTATGCCAGCCTGCGCGGTTTCATTGAACACCTGGAGCGCGAAGGTCGCCTGGTCCGCGTCACCGAGCCGGTGTCCCCGAACCTGGAGATGACCGAGATCCAGACCCGCCTGCTGGCCGAGGGCGGCCCGGCGGTGTTGTTCGAGAACGTCCGGCGTGAGGACGGCAGCCCGCACACCATGCCGGTGCTGGTCAACCTGTTCGGCACGGTCGAGCGGGTCGCCTGGGGCATGGACCGCGAGCCGCACCAGTTGCGCGCCGTGGGCGAGATGCTGGCCTTCCTCAAGCAGCCCGAACCGCCCGGCGGCTTCCGCGAGGCGTGGGACATGCTGCCGCTGCTGAAAACCGTCATGGCGATGAAGCCCAAGACCGTGGGCAGCGCGCCGTGCCAGGAGGTGGTGCTCAAGGGCGACGACGTGGACCTGTCCCTTTTGCCGGTGCAAACCTGCTGGCCCGGCGAGCCCGCGCCGCTCATCACCTGGCCGCTGGTCGTCACCAAGGGTCCGGGCGAGGGCAAGGAGGACGTCTTCAACCTGGGCATCTACCGGATGCAGGTCACGGGCCGCAACACCACCCTGATGCGCTGGCTGAAGCATCGTGGCGGGGCGCAGCACTACCGCCGCTGGGGCAAGGACAAGGGCACCGCCATGCCGGCCGCCGTGGTTCTGGGGGCCGATCCGGGCACCATCCTGGCCGCCGTGACGCCGGTGCCCGACACCCTGTCCGAATACCAGTTCGCTGGGTTGCTGCGCGGCAAGAAGGTCGAACTGGTCGATTGCAAGACCGTGCCGCTCAAGGTCCCCGCCCAGGCCGAAATCGTGCTTGAGGGCCACGTCATGCTCGACGAGTTCGGGGACGAGGGGCCGTATGGCGACCACACCGGCTATTACAACAGCGTCGAGCCGTTCCCAGTGTTCCGCATTTCGGCCATGACCATGCGGCGCAAGCCGATCTACCTGTCCACCTTCACCGGCCGCCCGCCGGACGAGCCGAGCGTTTTGGGCGAGGGCCTGAACGAGGTGTTCATTCCCCTGCTGACCCAGCAGTTCCCCGAGATCGTCGATTTCTGGCTGCCGCCGGAGGGATGCTCCTACCGCATCGCCGTGGTCAGCATGAAGAAGGCCTACCCCGGCCACGCCAAGCGCGTGATGATGGGCGTATGGAGCTTCCTGCGCCAGTTCATGTACACCAAGTTCGTGATCGTGGTGGACGACGACATCAACTGCCGCGACTGGAAGGACGTCATGTGGGCCATTTCCACCCGCATGGACCCGGTGCGCGACATCACCATGGTCGAGGGCACACCCATCGACTACCTGGACTTCGCCAGCCCCGAAAGCGGTCTGGGCGGCAAGGTCGGCATGGACGCCACCAACAAATGGCCCCCCGAAACCCACCGCGAATGGGGCGAGAAAATCCGCATGGACGACTCGGTGATCGAGGAGGTGTCGCGCAAGTGGGAAAGCTACGGCCTGCCGGGGTCGGGGAAACCGATCTGGAAGTAGGGTGAAGAAAAGCGGGCTCTGGCCACCTTCAGGAATGAAGTGCGGGCTCCTGGACCTCGGGAGTTGGGCATCGCAAGCCGCGCGCAGCGCCATAAATGTTCGGGGCATGTCTGCCTGCGGCGCAAGAAGCGGGAGTGCTCAATGTCGCGGGGTCAAGGGGCTGTTCAGCCCCTTGCGGGTGCGGGCAGAGCCCGGCTTTCTGCCCGCCGGATCCTAAGCTTGACCCTGTAGTTCCCCTGAGGTAACACAAGCCCAGCGTGGTGATTTGCCGACCGGCTTGCGGCCACGATAAACAAACCGCTAAAAGGTCGAGGCTCCGGCGCCTGCGGGTTTGCCCGAGCCCTGGCCCTGCCGGTCAGGGCTAATTGTCCAGGAGCCGTGACCAGATGACCTCCAAGTCTTATATGTCCCCGTCCCAGACCCCCGATTCGCGGTCCCGCATCGAGGACCTGCCGACGTGGCAGCCATCCACCCGCCTGATCCACGGCGGCACCCTGCGCTCCGAGTTCTGCGAGACGGGCGAGGCGGTGTTCCTCAACTCGGGCTATGTCTACGCCACCGCCGAGGAGGCCGAGGCCGCCTTTGACGGCACCACCGAACGCTACGTCTATTCGCGCTTCCGCAATCCCACCGTCCAGATGTTCGAGGACCGCCTGGCCCTGCTGGAGGGTGCGCCGGCCTGCCGGGCGACGGCCAGCGGCATGGCGGCGGTGTTCGCCGCCCTGGCCTGCCAGCTTGAGGCCGGCGACCGCGTCGTCGCGTCGCGTGCCCTGTTCGGATCGTGCGCCCACATCGTCACCCAGATCCTGCCGCGCTACGGCGTCACCGCCACCATCGTCGAGGGCACCGACCTGGACGCCTGGACGGCGGCGCTGGCCACCCCGGCCAAGGTTGTGTTCCTGGAAACCCCGTCCAATCCGGGGCTGGAGGTCATCGACTTGCCGGCTGTGTGCGCCCTGGCCCATGCGGCCGGCGCGCGGGTGGTGGTGGACAACGTGTTCGCCACGCCCATCCTGCAAAGCCCGCTGACCCTGGGGGCTGACGTGGTGGTCTATTCGGCCACCAAGCACATCGACGGCCAGGGCCGCTGCCTGGGCGGCGCGGTGCTCGGTGACCGGGCGTTCATCGAGGATGAATTGGGCCTGTTCCTGCGCCACACCGGGCCGAGCCTCAGCCCGTTCAACGCCTGGGTCCTGCTCAAGGGCCTGGAGACGCTGGAACTGCGCGTCGAACGCCACTGCGCCACCGCCCTGGCCGTGGCCCGCTATCTGGAGGGGCGCGGCGACGTGCCGACGGTGCGCTATCCGGGCCTGGAAAGCCATCCGCAGCACGCCCTGGCGGCCCGCCAGATGAAGGCCGGCGGCCCCATCGTCGCCTTTGACGTCGGCAGCAAGGAGCGCGCCTTCGGGCTGATGAACGCCCTGCGGCTGGTCACCATCTCCAACAACCTCGGTGACGCCAAGAGTTTGATCTGCCATCCGGCGACCACCACCCACCAGAAACTCAGCCCCGAGGAAAAGACCGCCCAGGGCATCACGCCGGGCTTCCTGCGCCTGTCGGTCGGGCTGGAGGCGGCCGAGGACCTCGTCGCCGACCTCGGCCGGGCGCTCGACTCCATGGCCTGAACGGTGGCCCCCTGGCACGGACACGCTGCAATACCTATGTAACGGGAACGACGCAATGCGTCTTGCGGGGGCTGAGCGGTCCCCTCATTTCCACATCCCAATCCAACTGAGGCTCCTGGAACGGGGCCTTCTTTTTTGGAGTGGGGTGGCGGGCGCGCTTGGCCTGTGCCGAGCACGGGGGTAGAGTCGGGCCAGACGTTTTCAGGCCGCAGCCGGGGCACGAGCCAAACCATGTACGAAAAGACCACCCACGACATCACGGTGCAGGTGATCCCCAAGTTCCTGGAGGATGAATCGTCGCCTGCGGATAACCAGTTTGTGTGGGCCTACCATGTGCGCATCGTCAACGATGGCATCGAGACGGTCCAGCTTCTCAACCGCCATTGGAAGATCACCGATGGCACCGGAGCGACCCAGGAAGTGCAGGGGCCGGGCGTGGTCGGCGCGCAGCCGGTGCTGAGGCCGGGCGAGTCCTTTGAGTACACCAGCGGCACCCCGTTGCGCACGCCCGGCGGCATCATGGTCGGCACCTACGAAATGGCGACCGGCAGTGGCGGCCGGTTCATGATCGACATCCCGGCGTTTTCGCTCGACAGCCCCTACGAACAGTCGCGGGTCAACTGATCCGCCAGGAAAATTAGATTTATCTCATGTAGTCGTGACCATGCGGCCTTGCGCCGTGCCACCACGATCTACACATTAGAACAAATCCACGAAGCATCCTCCGCCGTATGGTCAGTGAGCGACCGCTTCAGGACCCTCGAACAAACGGTGGGATGCGGCGGTGACGACCAACACACAGACGAGGAGCGAAGGCGTGAAGCGCACTCCGTCCATGCCCGAACCGGTGCGCGACCTGCGCGAAGGCTCGGCCCAGAAGCCCACCAGCAGCCCGCAACCTGCGTCTTCGCCGGGGCGTCCCAGCCGCGACGAGGCCGAGGCGGCCGTCCGCACCCTTCTTCAGTGGGCCGGCGACGATCCCACCCGCGAAGGTCTGCTCGACACCCCCAAGCGGGTGGCGCGCGCGTTCGAGGAATGGTTCGTCGGCTATGAGACCGATCCCGAGGAATACCTGCGCCGCACCTTCGAGGAAGTCGAAGGCTACGACGAAATGGTGGTCCTCAAGGACATCGGCTTTGAAAGCCACTGCGAACACCACCTTGCCCCGATTATCGGCCGGGCGCATGTGGCCTATCTGCCCGACCGTCGCGTGGTCGGCATCTCCAAGCTGGCACGGGTCGTCGACACCTACGCCAAGCGCCTGCAAATCCAGGAAAAGATGACCGCCCAGATCGCCCAGGTGATCCAGGACGTGTTGCAGCCCCTGGGCGTTGCCGTGGTGATCGAGGCCCAGCACCAGTGCATGACTACGCGCGGCGTGCACAAGACCGGTGTCGGCATGGTGACCAGCCGCATGCTGGGCGCCTTCCGCACCGATCCCATCACCCGCCGCGAGTTGCTGTCGATCATCGGCAACCCCCGCTGATCCCTACCTGTGAGCGGCGCCGGGCTGCATGTCCGGCGCCGCAAACTTTCGGCTGATCTCGCCTGACGGACGCTGACGATAGACAGCGGGCGCCTGAGCACGCATTCTGCTGTTTCGCCCGGACGACGGGTGAAGGGGAATGGGTACGGGGGGCACACCTGCCGTGATTGATCTGCGTCCGGTCCTGTTGGTGATCGGTTTTCTGCTGACGATTATGTCGGTCGGGATGTTGATTCCCGCGCTGGTCGATCTGGGCGTGGGCCACACCGACTGGCAGGCTTTTGCGTGGTCGGGCGGCCTGGGCGTGTTTCTCGGCCTGATGCTGGTGTTTTCCAACACCATGGGCCGGGTGTCCATGAACGTGCGCCAGGCCTTTCTGCTGACCGTGGCGACGTGGGTGGTGCTGCCGGCCTTTGCCGCCGTGCCGTTCACCCTGGCCGATCCCGGCCTGAGCTATACCGACGCCTTCTTTGAAGCCATGTCCGGGGTGACCACCACCGGGTCCACGGTGATGGTCGGGCTGGACACCCAGCCGCCCGGCATCCTGCTGTGGCGGGGCATCCTGCAATGGCTGGGCGGCCTGGGCATCATCGTCATGGCACTGACCGTGCTGCCGATGCTCAAGGTCGGCGGCATGCAGATGTTCAAGGTCGAGGCCTTCGAGGCGCAGGAGAAGATCTATTCCCGCGCCACCCAGATTGCCGCCGCGCTGACCATCGTCTATGGCGGCCTGACCCTGGTGTGGGCGTTCGCTTTGTGGGCGGCCGGGATGCCCTTTCTGGAGGCCGTGGTTCACGCCATGACCACCATCGCCACGGGCGGCTATTCGACCCGCGACGCCTCGGTCGGGTATTTCGACAGCGCTGCCATCGACGCCATCATCACCTTCGGCATGGTGGCCGGCGGCATCCCGTTCCTGCTGTTCCTCCAGGCCCTGCGCGGGCGGCCATGGCAGTTGTGGCGCGATACCCAGGTGCGCTGGTATTTGGGCGTGCTCGTCGCCTTCACGGTCCTGATGGCGTGGTGGCTGTGGCAGATGCGCGGCTTCGATGCTTTCCAAGCCCTGCGCTATGCCAGCTTTAATGTCGTCTCGGTGATGACCGGCACCGGCTTTGCCACGGCTGATTACAACGGCTGGGGCGGTTTTCCCGTGGCGGCGTTGTTCCTGTTGACGTTCGTTGGCGGGTGCGCCGGATCGACATCGTGCGGCATCAAGGTGTTCCGCTTCCAGATCCTGTACGAGACGGCCAAGGTGCAGCTCGGGCGCCTGTTGCAGCCGCATGCCGTGTTCATCCCCTATTTCAATGGCCGTCCCATCCAGTCTGGCGTGCCCGAGGCGGTCATGGGGTTCTTCTTCCTGTATCTGTTGACCGTGGGGCTGCTGACCTTGGCCCTCGGCCTGCTGGGGATGGACCTCATCACCGCCCTGTCGAGCGCCGCCACGGCGGTGTCCAACGTGGGGCCGGGCCTGGGGCCGATCGTTGGCCCGGCCGGCAACTTCTCCACCCTGCCCGACAGCGCCAAATGGCTGCTGTCCCTGGGCATGTTGCTGGGGCGGTTGGAAATCTACACGGTGCTGGTGCTTCTGGTGCCGCGCTTCTGGAAGGGCTGACCGGCATGTCCGTCTCCTCCCTCGCCCTGCATGTGCCCGACAATGCGGCCCTCAACACCGATCCGCGCGGCAATCTCGCCCTGCTGGCCGCCATGACGCGCGGGTTCGCACGGTCGGGCGATTTCGCTGAAATGGTCCGCGCCGGCCTGCAACGCATCACCGAACGCCTGGGGGCGGAGGCATCCTCGCTGTTCCTGATCGAACCGGACAGCCGCGAAATCGTGTGCTTTGCCTGCCACGGCCCGGTTGATGTCACCGACCTGCGCCTGCCGTGGGGGACGGGTATCGTCGGCCGCTGCATTGCCGAGGACGCCATCCAGATGGTGCGCGACGTGCGCAGCGATCCGGCCTTTGCCGGGGCCGAGGTGGACGCCGCCACGGGCTTTGTCACGCGCTCCATCCTGGTTGCCCCGCTGACCGTCGGCGACGACCAGTTGGGCGCCATCGAGATCATCAACAAGATCAGTACGCCGGGGGGCGACCACCTGTTCTCGACCGAGGACCAGGGCCTGCTGGAGGCCCTGTGCGGCGCCGCCGCCCTGGCGATTGCCAACATGCGCCTGACCGCCCGGCTGGTCGAACAGGAACGCATGGCGCGCGAGATCGAATTGGCCGCCGCCATTCAGCGCAGCCTGTTGCCGGTCATCGCGGACCCGGACTTTCCCATCCACGGCGAAATGCGGCCCATGCATCTGGTGTCGGGTGATTTCTATGACGTGGTGACGCGACCGGACGGGCGGTTGTGGTTCTGCGTCGCCGACGTGGCTGGCAAGGGCATGAACGCCGCCCTGCTGATGGCCAAGACGTCCAGCCTGTTCCGCTGCCTGAGCAAGAGCGCGGCAACGCCCGGCGCCCTGCTCGCGGCGATCAACGCCGAACTGTGCGAAACCGCCAGCCACGGCCTGTTCGTGACTCTGGCCTGCGGGCTGTACGACCCCGCCGACGGCAGGCTGATCCTGGCCAACGCCGGGCACGAGCCGCCCCTGCTGCACGATCCGGCGACTGGCGCGTTGGTGTCCCTGGAGGCCCATAATCCGCCGCTGGGCATCGATCCGTCGCTGGTCGATGCGACCGCCGAGACGGTGCTGATGGTGCGGCCGGGCCAGACGCTGTACGTTTTCACCGATGGCGTCACCGAGGCGTCGGACGGGGAGGGAACCATGCTGGACGTTGCCGGCGTCACCGGGCTCATTCGCGCCTGCGCCGACGTGCCGCCGCAGGCCCGTCCGGTCGCCCTGGTCGATGCCGTGCTGGCCGGGGGGCGGGCGCAACGCGATGATGTGACGATGTTAGTCCTGGCGCGAAAGGACGGGTTCGATGCCTGACCGCATCCTGGCCTCCTTGTGCGTGCCGGGCCGGGCCGAAAGCCTGCGCCTTATCCGCGGCATGGTGCGCGAGGCGGCCCTTGCCCGCGGCGCCACCGCCGAGTGGGCGCACGATCTTGTGCTGGCCGTGGACGAGGCGTGCCAGAACGTGGTCCGCCACGGCTACGGCGACCACGGTCTGAGCGGCGACGTGATCGTCGAGGTGACGGCCAATGGCGAGGGTCTGTGCGTGCATGTGACGGACTTCGCAACGCCGGTCGATCCGGCTACCATCCGGCCGCGCGACCTGGAGGACATCAGGCCGGGCGGGTTGGGGGTGTTCCTGATGCGCGCCCTGACCGATGAATGCGTCTGGGAGGCACCGCCGCCCGGCGCCGGCAATGTCCTGCGGCTGTGCAAATGGTTGCCAAAGAACTCCAGGGAAGGGGAGCACACATGAGCGTTTCGGTAAGCAATCGCGGGGGCGCCCACATCGTCACCCTGGCCGGGGAAATCGATCTCCAGACATCGCCACAGGTGCGCGACGCGGTACTCGACAGCCTGCGCCAGGGCGGTGCGGTGGTGATCGACATGGGCGGCATCTCCTATATTGACAGTTCGGGCGTCGCCTCGCTGGTCGAGGGCTTTCAGGTGGCCCGCCGACAGGGTGTGGCGTTCATCCTGGCGGCGGTCAGCCCGGCCGCCATGCGGGTGCTGCAACTGGCCCGCCTGGACAAGGTGTTCGCCTTCCAGCCCGACGTGGACACCGCGCTGGCCGAGGGGATCTGAGCGCGTGACGAAACCGGCTGTTGCCCCGAATAAGCTTGTCTCCACCATGGACAAGGTCGGCCGCGCCACCGCCGAGGGCGTGGCCGAGGTCGGGCTGGCCGGTACCCTGCTGTTCCAGGCCCTGGGGTGGACCCTGTGGGGCTGGCGGCGGCGCCAGCCGGTGCGCCTGTCGGCGGTGTTCGTCCAGGGCATGGAGGTCGGCATCAAGGCCCTGCCCATCGTCACCATCCTGTCGGTGACCATCGGCGCCATGCTGGCCATTCAGGGCATCTACAGCTTGTCGGCCTTCGGGGCGGAAAGCCAAGTCACCCTGGGCGTTGCCCTGTCGGTGACCCGCGAGTTCGCGCCGCTCATCACCGGCATCCTGGTGGCCGGGCGGTCGGGCTCGGCCCTGGCCGCACGGCTGGGCACCATGAAGATCAACCAGGAGATCGACGCCCTGGTGGTCATGGGCATCAATCCGGTGCGCTTCCTGGTCGCCCCGGCGCTGCTCGGCACCTTGGTCATGCTGCCGGCCCTGACCATCTGGGCCGATTTCATCGCTCTGCTGGGGGCCGGGATGTACGTGTCGGTGGAACTGGGCATGAGCCTGTCGGCCTACACCGACGAGCTGATTTCCCTGCTCAAGGTCAACGACGTGCTGCACGGCCTGGGCAAGAGTGCCCTGTTCGCCGTGCTGATCGTACTGGTCGGCGTGGTCAACGGCGCCTCCGTCACCGGCGGGGCCGAAGGGGTCGGCCGCATGACCACGCGGTCGGTGGTGCACGCCATTTCGGCCATCGTCATCACCGACATGATCTTCGCCTTCGTGTTGACCCGCTCATGACGGAAGCACCTGTCATAGAGCCCGTCATCGAGGTCCAGGATCTGGTCACCCACTTCGGCGACCGCATCATCCTCAAGGGCATCACCCTGGCCGTGCGGCCGGGGGAAATCCTGGTCATCATGGGCGGGTCGGGGTCGGGCAAGTCCACCCTGCTCAACCACCTGCTCGGCCTGCTGGTGCCAACCTCCGGGCGAGTCCATATCCTCGGCCAGGACATCAACCGGATCTCCGGGCAAGCGCTGAGCGAACTGCGCCAGAAGACCGGCGTGGCGTTCCAGGGCGGGGCGCTGTTCTCGTCCATGAGCGTGCTCGACAACATCATGCTGCCGCTGATCGAACATACCCACCTCGACCGCATGACCATGGAAATCATGGCCCGCATGAAGATGGAGGTGGTCAGTCTGGCCGGCTTCGACGCCCTCATGCCGGCCGAACTGTCCGGCGGCATGATCAAGCGCGCCGCGCTGGCGCGGGCCATCGTCATGGACCCCCGCATCCTGTTCTGCGACGAACCCTCGGCCGGGCTGGACCCGGTGGTTGCCGCCCAGATCGACGATCTTATCCTGTTGCTGCGCGACGCCATGCAGATGTCGGTCGTTGTCGTCACGCATGAACTGGAAAGCGCCTTCAAGATCGCCGACCGCATCTGCGTGCTCGATCAGGGCGAGGTTTTGGCGCTGGGCACGGTCGAGGAGATCCGCGCCAATCCAAATACGCGCATCCAGAACCTGCTCAACCGCCGCATCGAGGAAGCCGAACTGGACCCCGAGGAATACCTGCGCCGGCTGACCGGCCAAAGCAGCACAAAGGAAGGCCCATGAAGGACAGCCGCACCAACTACGTCGTCGTCGGAGCCTTCGTCCTGCTGGTGCTGGGCGGTCTGGTGGTCGCCCTGGCGCTGCTGACCGGGCGCACCGGCCCGACCGAGTCCTATTACACCGTCTATGACAATGTCGGCGGCCTGAAGTTCGGCACCCAGGTGCTGTTCGAGGGCTATCCGGTCGGCCAAGTGGAAAGCGTCCAGCCGCTGCGCACCGAGGACGGCCGCATGCGCTTCCAGGTCAACCTGGCGGTCCAGAGCGGCTGGCCCATTCCGGTTGACAGCTTGGCGCAGATCGCCGCGTCCGGTCTGTTGGCCGCTGTGACCATCGACATCCGGGGCGGTGACAGCCGGGAACTCCTGCCGCCCGGCGCCCAGATCCCCGGCCGCGCCGGCGGCTCCGTCTTCACGACGCTGGAGGACGTCGCCGGAGACGTCCAGACGCTGACCCGCGACAGCATCCGGCCGTTGCTCGATAACATCAACAGCATCGTGCTCACCTTCGGCATGGCAACTGCCCAGAGCGCGCCCGAGATCATGGAAAACCTGCGCGCCATGTCGGCCGAACTGGCCGGCCGCACGCCCGAGATCACCCGTGATATCGGCGCCTTCTCGCGCAAGCTGAACGAACAGGTGTTGAGCGAGCGTAACCTCGCCAGCATCGACGGCAGCCTCGGCAACGCCGACAAGGCAACGGCGGAGATCGCCGCCATGGCCACCGAACTCAGGACCATGAGCGGCCAGGTCAACAACCTGGTGGGCTCGCTCGACGCCCTGGTTGCCGACGGGCGCGGCGATGTGGCCGCTGCCCTGGGGGATATGCGTTACTCCCTGGATACCGTGGCGCGGCACATCGACTCGATCACCTACAATCTCGATACCACCAGCCGCAACATGCTGGAGTTCAGTCGGTCGCTGCGCCAGAATCCGGGTCTGCTGATCGGCGGCACCCCGCCCCGCGACGAAGCCCGCTGACCCCCACACGACAAAGACCTGAGGAGACCGCAGCAATGGCGTTCCGCCGAATCCTCCCGCTTGTGGTGACCTTGATGCTGGCCGCCTGCGCGCAGCCCCCCGTGCCGGTCGATACGTTCTACCGTCTGGAGGTCCCCGAACCGGCCGCCGGGAGGCAGGTGTTCGACGGGGTCGTCGAGGTCCGCGCCTTCGACGCGGACGGCCTCGCCGCCGAGCGGCCGTTGATCTATTCCGAGCCGGGCAGCCCGACCCTGCGCCAGTACAACTACCATTTCTGGGTCGAATCTCCGGCCGTGGCCGTCCAGAGCGAACTGGCCGACAGCCTGCGGGCGTCGGGCCTGTTCAAGCAGGTGGTGACACCGCGCTTCCGGGTCAGCCCGGACCTGGAAATCCAGGGCCGCATCGCCCGCCTGGAACAGTACATCGAGGGGGACGGCCGTGCCCGCGTGCTGGTCGAAATCGAACTCGGCGCCCAGCGCACGGGCCGTGGCCTGGGTCTGGTCATGCTGGAAAGCTACCGCGTCGAACGCCCGGCCGCCAACGCCTCGCCGGCCGCCGCCGCCGAGGCCTTCCGCGCCGCTCTGGCCGAGATCTTCGACCGCTTCACGACCGACCTCGCCGCCCGCCTGCGGGCTGGGGCCTGAAAAATGAAAAGGAAGTGAAGCCGGGAACATAAGAGGGTGCAGAGAAGGCCCGGAGGGCGCCGTAGGCAATAAAGCCCCGCCGGGGATTTTGTTTTCTTGAAGAAGAAAAGAGAGTTTGGGGTTTGTCTCAAGCGGGTTTGGGCGGCCGCCCAAGATGCGTGAGGGCAGAGCCCGCTTCAAGACGCAATGGGCGTTTACAGCGCGGCTTCAAGCTGGCGGGGTTCCGGGGTGGGTTCTGGGCGGCGGGGCAGGAGGACGTTGAAGGTGCTGCCTTCCCCGCGCGTGCTCTCGACCCAGATGCGGCCGCCGTGGTGTTCGGCGATCTTGCGACAGATGGCCAGGCCGATGCCGGTGCCTTCGACTTCGTTGCGGGTGACGAGGCGCTGAAAGACACCAAAGATGCGCTCGAAATCTTTGGTGTCGATGCCCGCGCCGTTGTCCGACACCCGGATGACCCATCCCTCGCCGCCCGTGGCCGGCAGGCAGTCCACGGTGATGCGCGGCGGGCGGCCTGGAGCGGCGTATTTGACGGCGTTGCCGATCAGGTTCTGGAACAGGCGTATGATTTCGCTGTGGTCGCCGCGTACGGTCGGCAGGTCAGTGGCCACGGTGATCTCGGCCCCCGACTCGCGGATGGGCACCGTCAGGTTGCCCAGCGCCTCGGCCACCACGGCGGTCAGGTCCAGCGGCTGCATGGGCTGCTTCAGGCGGCCGATGCGGGAGTACTCCAGCAGGTCGATAATCAGCCGGTCCATGCGCTTGGCGCCGTCCACGGCAAAGTCCATGAACTCCTTGACCTGCGGATCAAGACCGTCGCCCGAACGGCCCTTAGCAAGGCTGCGCTCGACCAGGTTCAGGTAGCTGGAGATCATGCGCAGCGGCTGGCGCAGGTCGTGTGACGCCACGTAGGCGAACTGCTCCAGCTCGGCGTTGGAGCGCAACAGTTCCTGTTCAATCTTGTGACGCGCCGTGATGTCGGAGAACGACGCGACCACGCCAACCAAAGCCCCCGCGTCCTGGCTGCCGGGAGTGGATGCCGTGGCGCGCAGTGGCTCGGCGTTGATGCTGATCCAGGTGGTGTCGCCGCTGGCGTTGGGCAGCCCCATGATGTCGCCGCGCACCGATTGGCCGTCGCGCCGGCAGCGCATGGAGGGGTGGTCCTCGCCGGCGAACGGCGTACCGTCGGCATGGATGGCGCGCCAGCAGGGATCGGTCGATGTCAGGCCCTGCATCGCGTCCTGGGATATCCCGAGGATGCGCTCGGCGGCCGGGTTGGTGGCGATGATGCGGCCGTGGCGGTCCTGGATGATGATACCCTCGGCCATGGCGGAGATTACCGAACGGTAGCGCTCTTCGTTCTCGGCCAGGGCCAGTTCGGCCTGCTTGCGGTCGGTGATGTCGGCGATGAAGCCGTGCCACAGGAAAGACCCGCCGGGCGTCAGATCCGGGATCGAGTCGCCCGCCACCCATATTTCGCCCTTGCGCGGATGGCGGACCCGGAACACGGCGCACCACGGGGTCAGGGTGGCGGCGCTGTCGAGGATGGCAGCCCGCACGGCGGGCAGGTCGTCGGGATGAATGACATCGAAGAGCGGCCCGGCGTCGAGCGCCACGTCCTGGGGCGCCAGGCCGAAGATGTCGCGGATGCCGTCGCTGGCGTAGGGGAGGCAGGACGTGCCATCCGGGCGCTGCTCGAATTGGAAGATCATGCCGGGCAGGTTGGCGGCGATCTTGAACAGGCGCTCCTCAAGCTCCATGCGCGCCGTGATATCGACCAGATAGCCCCGCATCCGAAGGATCGTGCCGTCGGCGTTGCGCTCGGCGATGGTGAAGTCGTAGGTCCACACCGTGGACCCGTCGCGGCGCATCAGCCGGTAGGACTGCTCCCACGACGACCGGCCCTCGGCCAGGAACGCGGCGACCTCCTGGCCCAGGCGGAGGCGGTCGGCGGGGTGTACCAGATCAATGAAACGGCGGTGCGAGGCCATCAGGTCGGCGGCGGAATAGCCGATCAACGCGCCCACGTTGGACGACGCATGTTCGACCGGCCAGCCCTCTTCGGGCCGCCACACGAACACCGCGACCGGCCCGCCGACGAACAGCGCCCGTTCGGCCTGCAATGCGCGTTCGGCGGTGCGGCGGCGGATGGCATAGGCGGCGCCGACCAGGAACAGCCCTTGGGCGAGGAGGAACGCCGCCCCGGTCAGGCCACCCTGCAGGGCCAGCGTACCGTACTCCTGGTCGATCAGGTCTGTGCGATCGATCCACACGGCGACCGACCCGACCGGCGGCCGGTTCGGATCGATGGTTCCGGCGTAGTCCTTGAGCGGAAAATGCACCAGATTGAAGGTGCGTCCGTCCCGTTTGATGCGATGAACCTGTAGCAAAGCCCCGTTGAGCGGCTGAATTGCGCCGTCGTGCAACAGGCCCATGATGTCGGCTCGCGAGGTGGCTTCGAGATAGCATTGGCAGCCGCCCGGCACGGCCGGGCCGTTGAGGTTCATGTACTCCTGCCACACCACCTCGTCGATCATGTCCTTGCGCAGCAGGACGGCGACACCGCCGCCGAACTGGCGGTCAAGGATATCCAGGTGGGCATCGAACGACGACCCGGCCTCCAGCACGCCGATGCGTCGGGCGTCCAGGCCGTCATAGACAACCAGCGGCACCACGCCGCGCAGGCCCGAATAGACCCGGCCCATCTCGAACCCGGCGCGGGGCAGCCCGTCGCGGGCCACGTCGGTGATGATCGTCCGAACGTCCTCCAGGCGGTCGCCGAATCGAGTGGGGGTGTGGACCCGCAGGAACGACACCACCGTGTTGTTTGGCGTGTTGTTTGGCGTGTCCCCCGGCGTCAGGTGAAAATGCAGTTGCCGGGCGCCGAAGCGGCGCTGCATGAGCTGCCACTGCGGATTGACCGTGTCGAGCAACTGGCTGCGGGCGAGGGCCGCCGCGCTGTCCCCCGGCCCGCCGCCTTCGGCCGCCACGGCGCGGGCGCCCCGTGAGAAATGGGCCTGCACCCCCTGATCACCGGCGACCAGGGTGGCCAGGGCCTGCATCTGGCTGTGCACCCCTTCGACGGCGAGGGTGAAACCGTTGTGGACCTTGTCGGCCTCGGCCGCGAAAGCCTGATCGATCCTGTCTTCGGCCATCCACCACAGGGCGGCCAAAATGCTCGCAAACAGGCCGGCAATCAGTGCCGTGCCCACCACGAGGTACAGGATGCGAGAACGCCGCCGGGACAAGAAAGGACCAGAGCGCGCCATTCACCATCCACCCAGGAAGAAACTACCCGGCAGGTTTACGCCTCCGGGTCGCCCTGGGGGAATAGGGCAGGTGGCCCATAAAGGCAATCCGACCAGACGTCATAGACCCTTCGTGCCCGTCCGGCAGTGGTTCTTGTGGCCCTTTTGATCCGGCCGTCGCGTCCTGTCATACTGCGGTGCAATGGGGGCGTCAGGTGGCGGTAGAATGGACATGCAGTGCCAGGATCTCGATTTTCTCTCGCGCGCGCTGGATCAGTCCAATGACGCAATCCTGATTACCGACGCCGATCTGGTCGCACCGGGCCCGCGCATCGTCTACGTCAACGCCGCCTATCAGGCGATGAGTGGATTCACGGCGGCCGAACTGGTCGGCCGGTCGCCGCGCACGGTGCAGGGGCCGGCCACCGACCGGGCCCTGCTGGATAGCCTCAAGGCGGCACTGGGCCGGGGCGAGTCGTTTCACGGCGAGACCACCAACTACCGCAAGGACTGCCGCACCTACCGTGTCGAATGGGACATCGCCCCGGTGCGCGACATGTCCGGGAAACCGGAGTGGTTCATCTCCATCCAGCGCGACGTTACCGCACGATACGAGGCCGACGAGGCCCTCAAGCGCACCGCCGTCGCCCTGCGGAACTCCAACGAACGGCTGCGCGAACTGGGGGGCGTGCTGTCCCATGACCTCCAGGAACCGCTGACTGCCGTGCGTGGATACCTGGAGCTACTGAAAATGCGCCACGGCCCCTCCCTGGGGGACGATGAGCGGTTCATCGACACCGCCATCGAGGGCACCGACCGCATGGTGGACCGCATCCGTGGCCTGTTGACCGAGGCCGGGCGCATCGGGGCCGTGCCCGAGGTGCTGGACCTGAACCCGGTGGTCGATGCCGTGGTGAGCGACCTGCGGCAGACCCTGGACGGCGTCGGGGCCGAGGTGGTCGTGGACACGCTGCCCTCGGTCGCCGCCTTGCCCCAGGAAATGCACGAAGTTCTCCACAACCTGTTGTCTAATGCCGTGAAGTACCGCCATCCCGACCGCCCGCTGCGCATCGGGATCAGCGGCAACCGCGTGCATGATGCCCTCGTCCAGATGGCCGTGTCCGACAACGGGCGCGGCATCCCGCCCGATGACCACGAGGCCATTTTCGAGCCCGGCCGGCGCAGCGCCGTGCACGGGGACGTGGACGGAACCGGCCTCGGGCTGTCCTTCGTCCGGGCCGCTGTCGGGCGGTGGGGCGGCAAGATCGCCGTGCATTCGCGGCCCGACCAAGGGGCAACGTTCATTCTGACGTTGCCCGCCGCCTGATTTCCCTCCTTTAGACCGAACCGCATCGGTCACCGAAGTGTGATCCCTACGCCGTGCGGCGGGGGAACGCACGGGCGACGCACGGCGTAGACAGTCGGACACCTGCCCGACGACGCCGTTATTTGCATACCCAGCAAGACACTCCGGGCGAAGCCAAGTATCTGTTATGCGCTTCCCGGTCGTTGTCGGTCATTCTTGACCATGTTGTTGATCCGCGACGCACGGGGTCATCGACTGCGTCGCGCTCTTACTTGAATGAGGAAGGGATGGCAATTCCACCCGACGGCGTAGAAAGTTGAAACCCCTGGCAATACGCCGCATTTGCGACCGGTAATCCGCACGCGCCATATCCCAACAACGAGGAAACAAATACTGTTCTAAAAACAAGCGAACAGCCTCGGGCGCTCTCAGAATGAACCAGGAAACGGCACACGGGACCATGGTCAGCAATCAACACGCCTCCGCCGGAACTTCGGAGCCCATGGGCCCCACGGATGTACTGTGCCTTGTCGATCGCGAGGACATGCAGTTGTTGCTGCGTGTTCTGCCCAGTTTTAGGGGAGCGGAATTGAAGTTCCTCGACCGGCCGGGCGACCTCGCCGAGGGCAACGTCCGCGACGGCGCCATCCTGCTCGCCTCGGCCCGCCGGGTGACGTCGGAGAACTGGGCGGTAGCCATCTCGCGGTGCCGCAAGAAGGGCGGCCTGCCGGTGATCTTCCTGCTTGGCCAGCCGCAGATGATCGACATCGCACCATGGGCCGACCTGGCCGACAACCTGCTGTTCCGCGAGGTCCGGCCTGGCCACATGCCCGAGGCCCTGAGCCTCGCCCTGGAGGGCTACGTCACGCTGCCCGAGGGCACCGACTTCATGCTGCCCATCGACATGGTGCGGTTCCAGCGCCTACAGCAATTGTCACCGATGGAAAAGAAGGTGCTGTCGTGCATCTCGCAGGGCATGACCAACGAGGCCATCGCGGTCGAACTGGGCCGTACCGAAACCCACGTGAAGGCCATCGTCAAACGAATCCTGTCCATCCTGGGCCTGCGCAACCGCACCGAGGCCGCCGTGTTCTACTACCGCTCGACGGCCGGTGGCACGCGGCCGCCCGATGGCCTGCCGGCTCAGGACGTCGCCGCCTCGGCCGCTGAGCAAGGCGGCGGACAGGGTGGCGAACCCCAGGTTGACGACAGCGCCGAAATCGACGAAAGCCCCAAAAGGGACCCCGAGGGTGACCCGGAGGAAACTTGAGGGCTCGCGGCGCCCCCTGTTCCTTAACCGGAAAAAATGCGGGCTCTGCCCGCACCCCCAAGGGCCCTTTGCGGGTTTGGGTGGCGTCTAAGTCTTCCATAAGGTGATGCCCATGGGCGGGATCCCTCCGCGCCAGCGGAACAGAAGGTCCACCAAAAAAGCACCGGCCACCAATCCTTCCCAGGGTCGGCGGCCGGCAATTTTGGTCAACCCGGCCGAAGCGCCGGCCAGCAGCACTTTCAGCGCGTGGACGACAGGCCACCCACGCGGGCCGCCGGTGGTTCACCGCCAACGCCCTGGACACCGCTGACCGTGCGCATGCGGCCGTTTTGCGGTCCCCGTGCCCCCGGACGAACGACCGCGCCAGGGCCGGTGCCACGGGAGATGCCGTGGTGAAGAGCCCAGATGGCGGCCTGCGTGCGGTTGGCGGCGTTGATCTTCTTCAACAGACTGCGCAGGTGAACCTTGACCGTCGCCTCGGTGATGCTGAGGTGGCGGGCGATGATCTTGTTGGGCTCACCCGAAACCAGAAGCTGGAGGATGTCCACTTCCCGTTCGGTCAGGTTGTGGTTTTCCTGCTGCTGGGGAACGATCATCATCGGCGTGCCCGAACCACGAAGCAGCCAGGCCAGCAGATTGGCGGGATAGACGCGCTCACCTTCGACGATCAGCGCCAGCGCCTTGACCAGCACGCTGGGCTTCATGGTCTTGATGAGGTACCCGTCGATCTCGCCCTTCAGGCATTCCGTCATGGCAACCGGGCAATGCTTGCCGACCAGCGCCACGACACGACTGTCCGGGAACGCTTCCCGGATCGCGATAATGCCTTCCAACGCCTCCTCGTCGTCGGCTGGCAATTCGGTGACCACCAGATCGGGCTTTTCCCGGTCGAGGTAGTCGCGGGCTTCCTTGAGGCCGCCCGCTTCGAAATCGATACGGAACCGCGTATCGCGCAGGATGCTCTTGAGGCCTTCGCGAAAGAACGGATTGCTTTCGATCAGGCACGTATGGATCGTACTGGTTTCCATTCTCTTCCCCCTTACCTGTTGCCTCCCATAAGGCAGGTGGGATTTAGAACAAAGTCGTCGTTCGTCGGAGTGATACTAGCCAGAAACGCAGCCCATGATACAGACGGTGTGGGTAGTAAAAAAGGTCCCAGAGGTGGTACGCCCCCCTCTATATCCGGAGAACATGCGACCCGAAGGGCAGCGCTGTAGGCTGACGTATTTTCTTCCTTTAGTAAGTGGTGCAATTTTTGTTGTAGAGCGCAAGTACAACGGTAAGGTGGCCGGCGGGTTCATAGGGTTTCGCAGGCGCAGCATAATATTTGAACGCGTTTGAAATAATCTTTCTTTGGGCGGGGTGGTCCTTTTAGGTGAACGCTGTCCATAAAAAATTCGTCCCAACGGTTGAAAATCTGTGCATAACCTGTTGGTAAAAAACTCGAAACCATTTCACGCCTGAGGTCCCGGCGGTTCGCGTGGCTCCTCTCGCCCCCCGCTTCGGCACGCCTTGGTGACTGGCGTTTACTGCGTGTGGATTTGCCAGCGCGATGGACCGTTGGGTTGAAAAAAAACTTCTGAAAGAGATGGCCGAGAGGCAATATTTAGCGGTGCCTTACCCCTCTGGATGGCCGATCTGGTGATTATGGCCTGTTGTGGGGCTGTGACCCTACCCCTCCTATACCGCCGCCGCAGTATGCCGAAAATGCCGTGCGGATGGCACCGGAGGGCTGCCCAAAGGCGTAGACCGGAAGATCGCTCGACGGCCGCGTGGGAATGGGCAATTCTGAGGCTACCTTCCATGGGAAGGCCCCGGCCTGCGGCAGCGGCCCCTCACACCCCACCCCCCCCCCGTGACGCTGCTGCAGGCCGCCCCCTCTGGTCAAAATGCCCCCGACCCCGCTGTCCGGCGGGGTTTTGTGTGCCTGGGGCCAATCGCTGCTTTCGGGCGTGCTGGGCCTCGGGTAGGCTGCACCGTCTGTCCCTGGGTGTTCCAGGGCGCCGTAAAGTTGGGGAAAGCCGTGTCGCCGCCACCCGTGCCCTCTGATGCCGCACCTGATGCCGCGCCTGGGGCCACCTTGCCCGGAACGTCAGCCGGCACGCCGCCGCACCTGACACAGCGCTTGCGGTTCAAGCGGGGCGATGCCCTGGTACTTGGTCCGGGGCGCGTCGATCTCATGGAAGCCATCGTCGCCACCGGCTCGATCTCGGCCGCTGCGCGCAGCATGGGCATGTCGTATCGGCGCGCTTGGCTGCTGATCGACGAAATCAATTCGGCCTTCGCCAGGCCCCTGGTCGAGTCGGTGGCCGGTGGTCGGCGCGGTGGCGGCGCCCGCCTGACCGAAGCCGGAAGCGCGGTGGTCGCGGCCTATCGCCGCATGGCTCAGGCAGCCGAAAAGGCCATGGCGCCCGACCGCGTGATGATCGAAGCCCTGCTCGTTCGCCACGCTCCGCCTATCACCAAGAAAGGCGGACCGGAGACGTAGGTCGGCTTGCGCAGACGGGCGATCACCCATAGGCGCTACCTTTGGCGAAAGGAAGCGGGCTCTGCCCGGACCCGCCAGGAGACTCGGTCTCTTGGACCTCGGGAGTTAAGAATGGCAAGCCGCGCGCAGCGCCTGCGCCTTCTTCCCGAAATCAGCACCTACGCAGAGTCCACAGCCTCAGCCGTCGATGCGGACGATCACGTCAACGCGTTTGATCTGGTAGCCGGCCGGGGCGGCGGGCAGTTTTTCCAGACGCACTTCATCGCCGGGAATGTCTTCCAGGCGGCAGGACGACTCGAAATAGAAGTGGTGGTGGTTGGACGTGTTGGTGTCGAAATAGGATCGGCCGGGCTCGACCACGATCTCGCGCAGCAGGCCGGCGTCGGTGAACTGGTGCAGCGCGTTGTACACGGTCGCCAGCGACACCCGGATGTTGGACCCCAGGGCCTCGGAATGCAGTTGTTCGGCCGAGATGTGGCGGTCGCCGTTGTCAAACAGCAGCTTGGCCAGGGCCAGACGTTGACGGGTCGGGCGAAGGCCGACCGCGCGCAGGCGGTCCAGGATGCTGGTGTAGGGGCGCTGCATGGTCATGGCGTCCGATCCGGCTTTTGCCTCTGGGTTATTTCATTCAGTTGTAACAGGCTCGGGGACGGATGGGAACGGTTCGGAAGCATTGCTTCCCGCTCTCACCCGCCCACCGAGTATATTGGCTGAGTATACTGGCCAAGCATATGGGCCAGCTTCAGTCGCCCGTCATCAGGCGGTCGACCAGTTGCTTGACCGTCGGCACGAATCCGTTCGCATAGAACGGGTCAGTGCCGAAGCGATAGGCGTTGTGGCCGGCGAACATCAGTTCGTTTTCGACATCCTCGCCGTGCGCGATGTTTTGCAAGGTCTTCTGGATGCAGAAGCTGCGCGGGTCGGCCGTCTTGCCAGTCGACAGGTCGGCGCTGTGCTGGGACCAGTTGGAGAACGAACAGGCCGACAGGCAGCCCATGCAGTCCTTCTGGTCCTTGAGGATCCTGAACGACTGTTCCTCGGTCACGAAGATCATGGTGTGGTCGGGCGTGCGCATCCCCTGCACGTACCCGGCCGCCAGCCAGCCTTCGACCTTGGGTTTGTCGGCCGGGGTGACGAAGATGTTGCGGCCGCGCGCGCCAATGGCGATGGCCTCGGTCTTGTCGCCCTCGGGTTCGCGGGTGTAGGCCACCTGACGGTCGGAACGGTCCTCCAGGTCCTTCAGGAAGGCGTTCTTGACGGCCGAGGAATAGAACCCGGTTGGGCTGAAGCGGTGCAGCAGGACGTCGCCGGGCTTCAGCGTCAGCAGGCGGTCTTTCCACTGCTGGGAAATCGGGCTTTCCTGGGTCAGCAGCGGACGGGTGCCGAACTGGAAGGCCACAGGGCCGACGTCGGCCTCCTCGATCCAGTCTTCCCAGTCGCGCAACGCCCACACGCCGCCGGCCATCAGAACCGGAACTTCGGGCACGCCCAGTGCGCGCATGGTGGCGCGCAGTTCGACCACGCGCGGGCGCGGGTCCTGCGGCACGCGCGGGTCCTCGACGTTGGACAGGCCGTTGTGGCCGCCGGCCAGCCAGGGGTCCTCGTACACCACGCCGCCGAGCAGTTCCGGGGCCTTGTGGTAGCTGCGCTTCCACAGCGCCTTGAAGGCGCGGGCCGACGACACGATGGGGTAATAGTAAATGCCGTGGCGCATGGCGATTTCAGCCACGCGATAGGGCATGCCGGCGCCACAGGTCACGCCGTGGATCAGGCCTTTGGCCCCCGCCAGCGCGCCTTCGAGCACGCGTTCGGAGCCGCCCATCTCCCACAGCACGTTCATGTGGATGCGGCCCTGGCCGTTCGACATCTCGTGGGCGATGCGCGCCTGGTTGATGGCGCCGCGAATGCCCATGTCGATGAGTTCCTCGTGACGCTCGCTGCGCGTCTTGCCGTGGAACACACAGGGGATGTGGTTGCCCTGTTCGTCGTAGTAGTCGGCGTTGACGCCCGAGAACGTCCCGACGCCGCCCGCAGCGGCCCATGCGCCAGAGCTTTCGCCGTTGCTCACGGCAATGCCCTTACCACCTTCGACGAGGGGAAGGACTTCCTTCCCGGAAATGACAAGCGGCTTGATCGCCTTCACGAAAACGCTCTCCCATTCTTCCGCCGCCCGATGGTCGCACTGCGCGGCGGGCGGATCCAGACCTTCCGTCAGCCGGACGTCGGCCGGAGCGGGGCCCCCTTTATACTGCCTTGGCGGGGTGGACGCACCCCGCTATCTGTCGTTCAGACCGCGAATTACCACTCGCGGGTCGTCGCTGAACACGGCCTGTGCCCCCTGGGCCAGAACTGCGGCGGCCCGTGCGGGATCATTGACCGTCCACACGGCGATGGAATGCCCGCCGGAACGCACCGTTGCGATGTCGGCCCCTGTGACGGCGGGGCCCAGATGGACCGCCTTCAGCCCAAGGATGAGGGCCGCTTCCCGCCAGTCTCCGGGCAGATCATCGGCGATCAGGGCGCGCGGCACATCGGGCGCCGTGTCCCGCGCCACCGCCAGGCTCTCGCGCGAGAAACTGGACAGCAGCGGCGGCGGCCGGTCGTCCGGCCACATGGCGTTCACCACCTGTGCCACAACCCGCGCCGTTTCCGCTTCGCGGCCCCGGCACGGCTTGATCTCAAGATTAACGCCCAGGTCGAGGCCAAGGATGGTTTCCACGGCCTCTTCCAGGGTGGGGATGGTCTCGCCGGCAAACTCCGGTCCGAACCACGCCCCGGCATCCAACGCGCCGAGCATGTCCAGGGTGGCGGACGCCACCGGACCGTGGCCGTCGGTGGTGCGTTCCAGACGGTCGTCGTGGAACAGCACCGGACGGCCCTCGGCGGTCAACTTGACATCCACCTCCACCATCGCCGCCCCATCCAGGGCGGCGCGGCGGATGGAGGCCAGGGTGTTCTCGGGCGCCCGCGCACACGCGCCGCGATGCCCGATTACACGCCCCGCATAGAGGGCGCCGGCAACGGAAACAGTGCCGGCAGTCCCGCTCACGGAGCGGCCTTTTCCTTGCCGGTTTCCTGGTCGATCTGCTTCATCGACAGCTTGACCTTGCCGCGATCGTCGAAGCCGATGCACTTGACCCACACTTCGTCGCCCATCTTGACGTGATCGGACGGCTTGGTGTTGCGCTCGGGCGACAGTTCGGACACATGGACCAGACCGTCACGCTTGCCCAGGAAGTTGACGAAGGCGCCAAAGTCCATGAGCTTGACGACCTTGCCCTTGTAGATCTCGCCGATGACCGGCTCGGCCACAATGCCCTTGATCCAGGCAATAGCCTTGTCGGTCGCGTCGGGATCGGCCGAGGCGATCTTGATGGTGCCGTCGTCCTCGATGTCGATCTTGGTGCCGGTGACTTCGGTGATCTCGCGGATGACCTTGCCGCCGGACCCGATGATGTCGCGGATCTTGCCGGGATCGATCTTCATGGTGGTGATGCGCGGCGCGTTGCCCGAAACCTCGGTGCGCGCGGCGCCCAGGGCATTGGCCATCTCGCCCAGAATGTGCAGGCGGCCATCGCGCGCCTGGTTCAGGGCGATCTCCATGATCTCCTTGGTGATGGACGTGATCTTGATGTCCATCTGGAGGCTGGTCACGCCAACGTCGGTGCCGGCCACCTTGAAGTCCATGTCACCGAGGTGATCTTCGTCGCCCAGGATGTCGGACAGCACGGCGAAACGGTCGCCGTCCTTGATCAGACCCATGGCGATGCCGGCCACCGGGCGCTTCAGCGGAACACCGGCGTCCATCATGGCCAACGAGGCGCCACACACCGATGCCATCGACGAAGAGCCGTTGGATTCGGTGATCTCGGACACCACGCGGATGGTGTAGGGGAAGTCTTCCTTGGACGGCAGCAGCGGGTGCACGGCGCGCCACGCAAGCTTGCCATGGCCGATTTCACGGCGGCCCGGCGAGCCCATGCGGCCGGCTTCACCGACCGAGTAGGGCGGGAAGTTGTAATGCAGCATGAACGTCTCGCGGTATTCACCGGCCAGCGCGTCGATGATCTGCTCGTCCTGGCCGGTGCCGAGGGTGGTGACCACCAGGGCCTGGGTCTCGCCACGGGTGAACAGGGCCGACCCGTGGGCGCGCGGCAGGATGCCGACCTGGCCTTCGATCGGGCGGACGGTCTTGGTGTCGCGGCCGTCGATGCGGGTGCCGGTGTCGAGGATGTTGGAGCGCACCACGTCGGCCTCAAGACGCTTGAAGCTGTCGGCGGCGAGGCCCTGGGCCACGGCGTTTTCCGGATCGACCGAGGCGAAGGCCTTTTCCTTCACCGCGCCGACCGCGGCATAGCGCTCGGTCTTCTGCGGGATGGCATAGGCCTTGGACAGTTCGGCGCGGAAGCCCGAGAACAGCGCCTTGACCTGCTCGTACTCGGCCGGGACGGCCGGCAGTTCGCGCGGTTCCTTGGCGGTGTGCTCGGCCATCTCGATGATCGCCTGGATGACCGGCTGGAAGCCGTCATGACCGAACGCCACGGCGCCGAGCATGATGTCCTCGGCCAGTTCCTGGGCCTCGGACTCGACCATCAGGACGCCTTCCATGGTCCCGGCGACAACCAGGTCCAGGACGCTGTCGTTCATTTCGGCGACGGTCGGGTTCAGCACGTACTTGCCGTCGATGTAGCCGACGCGGGCAGCGGCGATCGGGCCCATGAACGGCAGGCCCGACAGGGTCAGCGCGGCCGAGGCGCCGACCATGGCGACGACGTCGGGGTCGTTCTCCAGGTCGTGGCTCAGCACGGTGCAGACCACCTGCGTCTCGCAGCGGTAGTCCTTGTGGAACAGCGGGCGGATCGGACGGTCGATCAGGCGGGAAACCAGGGTTTCCTTTTCAGACGGACGGCCTTCGCGCTTGAAGAAGCCGCCGGGGATCTTGCCCGCGGCGAAGGTCTTCTCCTGGTAGTTGACGGTCAGCGGAAAGAAGTCCTGACCGGGACGGGGCGTCTTGGCGCCCACGGCGGTGCACAGCACGATGGTGTCACCGTACGTGGCCAGGACGGCGCCACCAGCCTGGCGGGCAATCTTGCCACTCTCCAGCACCAGCGTGCGGCCACCCCATTCGATTTCCTTACGAAATTCCTTGAACATTGACATACGACTTCAATCCTTTTCACGGCGGGCCGGCTGCCTCGTCGTGTGCCGGGGGTCCGTCCTTGCGCGGATCGCAAGCCGGACGACCCCGTGCCACCGGCCCCGGTCGGTCTCTTTTCCTTCATCACCAAACGAATAGCGGCCACCCGATCGAAAATACGGTGCGGGAAACCGGAAACGCGGACGGGCATAAAACCACCGTCCGACTGTTCGAAACATTTGGGATCTCAAACACGGAACGCCAAGCCTCCTGGGACGCCAACCCTGGGGGCTGCGGCCCATAAGGCGCGGGACGCCCGAAGGCGTCCCGCGGCACTCTTACTTGCGGATGCCGAGGCGTCCGATCAGGTCTTCGTAACGCTGGACGTTCTTCTTCTTGGTGTAGTCCAGCAGGCGGCGGCGCTGGCTGACCATCATCAGCAGGCCACGGCGCGAGTGGTTGTCCTTCTTGTGCTCCTTGAAGTGTTCGGTCAGGTTCTTGATGCGCTCCGTGAGGATCGCGACCTGCACTTCGGGAGAGCCGGTGTCACCCGGCTGAAGGGCGAATTCAGTGATCAGTTCCTGCTTGCGCTCGGCAGTGATCGACATCGTGGACTCCTGTTTCTCTAAAGATTCATGACACGGACCGGGCGGATCTCGCCGCCTTCGATCCTGGCGACCGCCACAAGACGACCCTCGGCCATGGCGCACACGGTGTCGCCGGCGGCCACGGTTTTGAGGGGGGTACGGGTTGCCACGCGCAGCAAGGACACGGGCAGACCGCTCGACAAGCGGCGGGCTTCCTCTTCCGTAAGGGCCAGCGCCGGGATGTCGTCCAGCGCGGTCTCTATCGGAAGAAGGAATTCCATTGGGGCCGCACTATGCCCCAGGTTGTTGAGTTTATCCAGCGAAATTGCGTCTTCTTCCCGGAACGGTCCACAAGCCACGCGGCGCAATGCGGCGACGTGACCGACCGTGCCCAGGGCGCGCGACAGGTCGCGGGCCAGCGACCGGATGTAGGTCCCCTTGCCGGCGACAACGCGGAAACTGGCGTGGTCGGCGTCGGGTTGATCGACCAGCTCGAAGGCGTCGATGCGCACGATGCGCGCGGTCAACTGAACGTCCTCGCCGCTGCGTGCCAGGTCATAGGCCCGCTGGCCGTCCACCTTGACGGCCGAGAATTTGGGCGGCACCTGCGACAGATCGCCCAGGAAGGCCGGCAGCGCAGCCTCGATGGCGGCGCGGTCGGGGCGTTTTGTCGAGGTTTCGATCACCGCGCCTTCGCGGTCGTCGGTGGTGGTTTCCTCGCCCCAGCGGACGGTGAAAGTATAGACCTTGGTGCCGTCCATGACGTAGGGCACGGTCTTGGTGGCCTCGCCCAGGGCGACCGGCAGGACGCCGGTGGCCAGCGGGTCGAGGGTGCCGCCGTGGCCGGCCTTTTGGGCGTTGAAGATGCGGCGCACCGCCCCGACCACCTGGGTCGAGGTCATGCCCAGCGGCTTGTCGACGGCCAGCCAGCCATTGACCAGATCGCCGCGCTTTCTACGCGCCATTGCGGTCCTCTTGCCCGCCGTCGTCCTGCTCGCCGTCTCCTTCCCCGTCTTCTTCCGGCTCGTCCTCGAACGCGTCGTCGTAGGCAGGCGGCGGGCCTTCGGGATGCAGGTCGCGCAGGACCTTGGGGTCGTGCAGCAACTGGTCGATGCGTTGGAAGGTATCGAAGGTGGTGTCAGGTTCAAAGAACAGGTTGGGCACATGCCGCATCTGGATGCGGCCGGCCAGTTCGTGGCGCAGGTGGAATCGCGCCCGTTTCAGGGCGTCGAGCACCGGACGCACGTCGCCACCCCCCAGCGGGGTGATGAACGACGTGGCGTTGTGCAGGTCCGGACTGATCCGGACTTCGGTGATGGTGACCGGCGTGGTGGCAAGCACCGGGTCGCGCAGGTCACCGCGCTCCAATACCAGAGCCAGGGCGTGGCGGACTTCCTCCGCGACACGCTTCTGGCGCTGGCTGGGCGGCTTTTGACCGCCTCTGCTCATGGCAGGCCCCTTGAACTGGGGTGGGGACTGGTTCCGGGACGGAAAGGCGATTGCCGCGCCTTAAAGCTGGGCGGCAATCTCTTCCATCTCGAAGCACTCGATGACGTCTTTGGGCTGGATATTTTCGTAGTGGGCGAACGACATGCCGCACTCATAGCCTTCGCGGACTTCCTTGACGTCGTCCTTGAAGCGCTTGAGCTGCCCCAGGTCGCCTTCATGGACCACCACGTTGTCACGCAGCAGGCGGACCTTGCAGCCGCGCTTGATGGTGCCTTCGGTGACCATGCAGCCGGCGACCTTGCCGACCTTGGTGATGTTGAACACTTCGCGGATTTCGGCGTAGCCGATGAAGCGTTCCTTGAAGGTCGGTTCGAGCATCCCGGTGAGGGCGCGGCGCATGTCCTCGGCCACATCGTAGATGATCGAGTAGTAGCGGATGTCCACGCCGTCGCGGCGGGCCATGTCGCGGGCCTGCGGGTTGGCGCGGACGTTGAACCCGATGACCAGAGCGTTGGACGCCTTGGCCAGCGTGACGTCCGATTCGCTGATCGCGCCGACGGCGGAGTGCAGGACACGGATCTTGACCTTGTCGGTGCCGATCTTTTCCAGCGTGCCGATGAGGGCTTCGACCGACCCCTGCACGTCGCCCTTGATGACCACCGGCAATTCCTTGGCCTCGCCGGCCTGGATCTTGGCGAACATCTGGTCGAGCGTGCCACGCGCCGACTTGACGGCGTGGGCCTCGCGCACCTTGCGCTGACGGTATTCCGAGATCTCGCGCGCCTTGGCTTCTTCCTCGACGACGATGAAGTCGTCACCGGCCGACGGCGTGCCGTTGAGGCCGATGATTTCCACCGGCGTGGACGGGCCGGCTTCTTCGATGCGCTTGCCGTGGTCATCGACCATGGCGCGGATACGGCCCCACTCGGACCCGGCGATGAACATGTCGCCGACGCGCAGGGTGCCGCGCTTGATGAGGACCGTGGCGACCGAGCCGCGGCCCTTGTCCATGCGCGCCTCGACGATGGTACCTTCGGCGGCACGGTCGGGGTTGGCGGTCAGGGCAAGAACTTCGGCCTGTAGGAGGATGGCTTCCTCCAGCTTTTCGAGGTTCAGGCGTTTTTTGGCCGACACTTCGACGGTCAGCACGTCACCACCCAGGGCCTCGACCACCAGTTCGTGCTGCAACAGCGCTTGATGGATGCGGGCCGCGTCGGCACCGGGCTTGTCGATCTTGTTGATGGCCACGACCACCGGCACTTCGGCGGCGCGGGCATGGCGGATGGCTTCGATGGTCTGCGGCATGATGCCGTCGTCGGCAGCCACCACCAGGATGACGATGTCGGTCACCTTGGCGCCACGGGCACGCATGGCTGTAAACGCCTCGTGGCCCGGAGTGTCGATGAAGGTGATCTTGTCGCCCGAGCCCATGGTCACCTGATAGGCGCCGATGTGCTGGGTGATGCCGCCGGCTTCGCCCGACACCACGTCGGTGGAGCGCAGGGCGTCGAGCAGCGAGGTCTTGCCGTGGTCGACGTGGCCCATGACGGTGACCACCGGCGCACGGGGACGCATCTTGGCCGGATCGTCGGGGCCGGTTTCCAGGCCCACTTCGATGTCGGACTCGGACACGCGCTTGATCTGGTGACCGAGGTCTTCGGCCACGAGCTGGGCGGTGTCGGCGTCGATCGACTGGTTGATGGTCGCCATCACGCCCATCTTCATCAGAACCTTGATGACGTTGGGCGCACGTTCGGCCATGCGGTTGGCCAGTTCCTGGACGGTGATGGCGTCAGGCAGGATGACCTCGCGGACGATCTTCTCCGGCGCCTGGCGCTGCATCTGCAGCTTGCGCTTTTCCTTCTGGGCGGCGCGGCGCAGGGCGGCGACGGAGCGGCCACGGGCAGCCTCGCCATCTTCGTGCAGGGCGGCGGTGATGGTCAGCTTGCCACGGCGCTTGGGCTCCACGGCGGGCTTCTTGGGGGCCACCTTGGCACCAGCCTTGAGGCCGGCCCCGGCCTTGCGGCGCTCGTCCTCTTCCTCGGCCGTTTTGCTGCGGACCGCGGGCTTGGCTTCGGGAGCCTTGGCGGCAGGCCGGGGGGCCTGACCAGCCGCAGCCGGGCCAGCCGACGGAGCCGGGGCCTTCTCGACTGTGGACTTGATGTCCGCGGCCGGCGCGGCTTCGGGCGCCTCGGCCTGGACGGGCTTGGGGTTGGCGGCTTCCTCGGCGGCACGGCGGGCGGCTTCTTCAGCCTCCAGGCGGGCGCGTTCAGCCTCTTCGGCGGCGCGGCGGGCGTCTTCCTCGGCCTTGCGCGCTGCCGCTTCGGCCTCGCGCACCTTGCGTGCCTCGTCCTCTCGCATGGCTGCCTGCAAGGCGGCCAGACGATGGTGACGCTCGCCCTCGGTCAACCCGGCAAGCGACGGGTGCGACAGGTCGGGCAGGTTGCCGTCCTTCTGGCCATCGGCCGACTGGCCGGGCACGAAGGTCCGCTTTTTGCGACGCTCCACGGTGACGACCTTGGAGCGGCCATGCGGAAAGCTCTGGCGGACCTGGCCGGCCTCAACCGACTTCTTCAGCTCCAGCTTGCCACGCGGCGACAGCGTAAGCGGCTTTTTCTCGTTCTCGTTCGACATGCGTCCCGGTTCGTTCCTGGCGTTCAATCCGTGGCGGCCGGCGCCATGAAGGCGGACAACCGTTCGAGGTCCTCGAGCAGGCGCGTGACCAATGGGCGCTGCGCCGGCTTGCCGGCCAGGACGGCCACGTGAACCACGTGATCCCGGCCGAGTGCGGAGGCCAGTTCGGCCCCCGTCAGAATATCTATCAACCGCGCCCCTGGGGCCGCGGCCGTAACCTTGCGCCGCCCATCGGCGGCGCCTTCGGCGGCTTCCAGCAGCAGGGCGACGGTGCCTCCGCGACCGGCGGCCTTGACCTGGTCAAAGCCTGCCACCACCAGACCGGCGCCGCGCGCCAGACCAAGACGGTCCTGGCAACGGGCGCGCAACATACGCTCCAGCCTGTCGGCCAAATCGGGCGGAACCTTGACCGCCTGACGTGCGGCGCGGGCAAAGGCCCGTTTCGCCGTGGCTGTTTCTACCATATCGCGGCGCGCACTCAACCACAAACCCCGTCCTGGCAGACGAGCATCAAGGTCGGGCACCACGTCGCCGTCCGGACCGATGACAAAGCGCATCAGCCCTTCCTTGGGCTGCACGGCGCCACTGACGATGCAGCGGCGCTGCGGCTCGGTGTCTTCGCGCGGTGCGGCGGTCCCCTTGCGGTGGACCGCTTTCCGCTTGCCGGCCGGAGCCTTGGGGGTTCCGGCGGCGCCGGACGTCCCTGAAGGCGTCCCTAAAGTCTGGGGGCCGGAGTCGTTTCCTGTGTCACGGCCGTCGTCGGTGTCGTCTGGCATCGCAATCAGGCTGTTGCCTCCGGTGCCCCGGCGCCGCCCTCGGTGCCATCTTCATCCCCAGCTTCGGCCTCGCCATTGTCCTCGCCCTCGGCGGCTTCTGCCGCTTCGGCTTCGGCGGCTTCAGCCTGGGCGGCGGCCTGGGCCGCCAGCATCGCGGCGGCTTCCTCGGCGGTGAACCAGCCGGCCTTGACGCGGGCGTCGATGATCAGGGCATTGGCCTCGTCATGGGTCAGCAGATCGTTGCCGACGATATCACGCAGATCGTCGCCCGACAGATCAGCCAGATCCTCCAGTTCCTTGACGCCGTTCTCACCAAGCGCCACCAGCAGGGTCGGGCTGAACACCTCGTATTCGGCTACCGCGTCCGACACGCCCAGTTCGCGGCGGCGGGCATCGGCGGCTTCTTCCTGTTCCTGGAGCCATCCGGCGGCGCGGGCCTGTAGTTCGGCAGCCACGTCGTCATCGAATCCTTCGATGGAGGTCAGTTCCTCCAACGGCACGAAGGCGATCTCCTCCAAGGTCGAGAACCCTTCGGTCACCAATAGATGGGCAATGACGTCGTCAACGTCCAGTGCCTCGATGAAGAGATTGGATCGCGTGCGGAATTCTTCCTGGCGGCGCTCCGACTCGGCTTCCTCGGTCAGGATGTCGATATCCCAGCCGGACAGCTGCGAAGCCAAGCGCACGTTCTGGCCGCGACGGCCGATGGCGAGGCTGAGCTGGTCGTCGGGCACCACCACTTCCATGCGGTGGGTGTCCTCGTCCAGAACCACCTTGGCGACTTCGGCCGGGGCCAGGGCATTGACCAGGAAGGTCGCCGGATCGGCCGACCACTGGATGATGTCGATCTTTTCGCCCTGCAGCTCGGCCACCACGGCCTGCACGCGCGAGCCGCGCATGCCGACGCAGGCGCCGACCGGGTCAATGCCCGAGTCGTTGGACAGCACGGCGATTTTGGCGCGCGAGCCCGGATCACGGGCCACGGCGCGGATCTCGATGATGCCGTCGTAGATTTCTGGCACTTCCTGGGCGAACAACTGCTTCATGAAGCCGCCGTCGGTGCGCGACAGGAAGATCTGCGGGCCGCGTTGTTCCTGGCGTACATCCATGATGTAGGCGCGGACGCGGTCGCCGTTCTTGAAATGCTCGCGCGGGATGACCTGATCGCGGCGCAGCAGCGCCTCGGCCCGGCCCAGATCGACGATGACGTTGCCGAACTCGACCCGCTTGACCAGACCGTTGACGATCTCGCCGATGCGGCCGTGGTATTCGTTGTACTGGCGCTCGCGCTCGGCGTCGCGCACCTTCTGCACGATGACCTGCTTGGCGGTCTGGGCGGCGATGCGGCCGAAATCGATGGGCGGCAGCGGATCGACCAGATACTCGCCGATCTGGATGTCGGCCTTCTTGCGGCGCGCCTTGGCCGGGGTCATCTGGGTGTGCTCGTCCTCGACCTCGTCGACGACTTCGATGTAGCGCGCCAGCTTGATCTCGCCGGTGCGGCGGTCGATGTGGGCGCGGATGTCGTGTTCGTGGCCATACTTCGAGCGGCCGGCTTTCTGGATGGCCTGCTCCATGGCCAGGAAGACCTCGTCGCGGTCGATGCCCTTGTCACGGGCGACGGCGTCGGCCACCTGGACGAGTTCGGGCCGCGCCATGCCAACGGCGCGTTCCCCAGAAGTACGTTCCCCGGAAGTACGGTCCATCATCTTGCCCTAATGCTCCTGATCAGGACGCTTGGTCACAGCGTCGATCAGTTCGTCTGTGAGAACCAGCTTGGCGCGGGACACCCGTGCCAGCGGAATGTGATGCTCGCCCTCGTCGGCGGCCATGCGAACGGTTTCGCCCGCCGCGTCGAGGCCGAGAAGGCGGCCGGTGAACCGCTTGCGCCCATCGACGAGGCTGTCCGTCTCGACCCTGGCGTCGAACCCGGCCCACGCCGTGAAGTCCTTGGGGCGCGTCAGCGGGCGGTCGATACCCGGCGAGCTGACTTCCAGATTGTAGGCGCCGGGGATGGGGTCCTCGACATCCAGCACGGCGGAAATCGCCCGCGAAATGGCCGAACAATCTTCCACCGCCATGGGCTCGCCGTCAACGCGGTCGGCCATGATCTGAAGGGTCTGGCGTTTCGCGCCTTGCACCTGGACGCGCACCAGTTCGTAGCCCATCCCCTCAAGGGTGGGCTCGATGATGGCGGCAAGGCGCTCGTGAAGCTGCATCGACGGTGTTCTGCCTGCTGTTTGAGGCACGAATCGTGGGGCACATAACAAAAAGAGTGGGCCAACGGCCCACCCCCTGCGAGCCTCACGAGGCGCCATAGAGAATGTCTATGCACCGTATATAGCAGCGCGGCGGCTGAAAGACAAGAGCACTCGGCGGTGCCACCCCGCCGCTTAGCCTTCAGTATCCCTGGGTCGCCGCAAGAACTGTAGGTACTTGGGCTGGCGGCCCTGGCGCAGGGCCTTGGCCTCATAGCGGCTTTCAATGGCGTCGGGCCAGCGGGTGCGCCAGTCGGACGGCCCCTGCGCGGTCCACTGGAAGGCCGGATGCACCGGCGCATGGCGCAGCGTCCAGCGCACATAGGTCATGTCGTCCGAGGCCACCCGGAACTCGCCGCCGTCCACCAGCAGCCGCGCGACCACGTCCAGATTGTGCGGGCTGACGAACCGCCGCCCGGCGTGGCGGGCCTTGGGCCACGGGTCGGGAAACAGCAGGAACACCTTTTCCAGGCAGGCGTCGGGCAGGTGGTCGAGGAACGGCCGCACATCGTCGCCATACAGGCGGATATTGTCGAGGCCCTGGGCGTCGACCTTGCGCAGCAGCTTGCCGATGCCGTTGAGGAACGGCTCGGCGCCAATGAATCCGACGTCGGGGTTGGCCGCCGCCTGGGCGGCCATGTGTTCGCCGCCGCCGTAGCCGATCTCCAGCCACACGGCGCGCACCGGGCGGGGGAACAGGGCCATGGGGTCGAGCACCACGCCCTCGGCCAGTTCGGCCTTGCCATAGGGGTCCTTGGCGGCACGCGGCAGCACGAGGCGCGGGAACAGCGTCTCGAACAAGGCCTCCTGCATGGGCTTCAGCCGCTTGCCCTTGCGCCGCCCATAGAAGCGGGTATCGACGGCGGGCGTGTTGTCAGCACTCACGGCAGGAGCCTTTCCGGGGGAGTTTGGAAGCGGGGGAAGCCGAAACGCGCACGGACCGTGGTCCATGCGCGCCGGTAACAGACAACGGGATGATGAACGCCTTACGCGCTCACTTCACCAAAGGCGGTCTTGAGGGCGCCGACCAGATCGGTGCGCTCCCACGAGAACCCGCCGTCCTCGGTCGGCGTGCGGCCGAAGTGACCGTAAGCGGCGGTGCGGGCGTAGATCGGCCGGTTGAGGCCAAGGTGCTCGCGGATGCCGCGCGGGCTGAGGTCCATGAGCTGCGGCAGCAGCTTGAGCAGGCGGGCCTCTTCGACGTTGGCGGTACCGTAGGTGTCGATGTAGACCGACAGCGGCTTGGACACGCCGATGGCGTAAGACACCTGGATGAGGCAGCGTTCGGCCAGACCGGCGGCCACCACGTTCTTGGCCAGGTAGCGCGAGGCATAGGCGGCCGAACGGTCCACCTTGGTCGGGTCCTTGCCCGAGAACGCGCCGCCGCCGTGCGGGGCCGCGCCGCCGTAGGTGTCAACGATGATCTTGCGCCCGGTCAGGCCGCAGTCGCCATCGGGACCGCCGATCACGAACCGGCCGGTCGGGTTGATGTAGATCTCGTCGGCGGCCGGCATCCAGCCTTCGGGCAGGATCTTTTCGATGTGCGGCATGACGATCGACTGCACCTCCTCCGGGGAGCAGGCGCTGCCGTGCTGGGTCGATACCACGATCGAGGTCGCGCCGACCGGCTTGCCGTCCACGTAGCGCAGGGTGACCTGGCTTTTGGCGTCCGGCCCCAGGCGGCGTTCGCCGCCGTGGCGCACCTCGGCCAGCGATTTCAGGATGTTGTGCGAATACTGGATGGGCGCCGGCATCAGCTCGGGCGTCTCGCTACAGGCGTAGCCGAACATGATGCCCTGGTCGCCGGCGCCTTCGTCCTTGTTGCCGGCGGCGTCAACACCCTGGGCGATGTCGGCCGACTGGCTGTGCAGGTGCGAGATGATCTCGCAATCCTTCCAGTGGAAGCCGTGCTGCTCGTAGCCGATATCCTTGATGGCCTTGCGGGCCACCTCCTTGAACACGTCGTGGTTCAGGTGATCGGGGCCGCGCACTTCGCCGGCCAGCACCACGAAGTTGGTGGTCGCCAGGGTCTCGCACGCCACGCGGGCATACGGATCGGCGGCCAGGAACAGATCCACGATGGAGTCAGAAATACGGTCACAGACCTTGTCCGGGTGCCCTTCGGACACGGACTCGCTGGTGAACAGGTAGTCGGACTGGGCCACGTTTCATTCCTCCGCTTTGGATCGCGCGCGATACAGTACCTGGAGGACCTAAACGAAACGGGACCAGTTGGCAAGTCGGACCCGCCCTGATGCACTTGCACCCTCCGCCGGCCCCGGCGCGTTATCCTTCGCTTGCACCAATTGCCGGGACAGCATAGATGGTAGGCATGAGCAACACCATCGACATGACCGCCGGAACCATCGCCGGCAAGTGCCTCATCGCCATGCCCGGCATGACCGACCCCAACTTCGCGCGCGCGGTGGTCTACATCTGCGCCCATACGGCCGAAGGTGCCATGGGACTGGTCATCAACCGCGCCTTCGCCCAGTTGAGCTTCCCCGACATCCTCGAACAGCTTGAGATCGACAGCACCCCGGCGTGCGAGCGCATCCGCGTCCACTTCGGCGGCCCGGTCGAGGCGGCGCGCGGCTTTGTCCTGCACTCGGCGGAATACAGCCAGGCGGCCACCCTGCTGGTCAACGACGCCGTCGCCCTGACCGCCACCACCGACGTCTTGCGCGCCATGGCCGAAGGCAGTGGGCCGCGCCGCAGCCTGATGGCGCTCGGCTACGCCGGTTGGAGCCCCGGCCAGCTTGACGAGGAACTGAAGCAGAATGCGTGGCTGACCGTGGACGCCGACGAGGATTTGCTGTTCGGCAACTCCCTGGACGCCAAATGGAGCGCCGCCCTCGGCCGCCTGGGCATCGACCCGGCCATGCTGAGCGAGACGGCGGGGCACGCCTGATACCGTTCGTCCAATGAACTGACCCACTGAAGAAAGGCGGGCTGCCGCTCGCGTCCGCTCGGGGCCAGGCCCCGAACCCCTTTTTTGTTAAAAGAAGACAAGAGGTCTGGAGCTTGCTCCAGATGGGTTCGGGCGAGTGCCCGTCCGCGCAAGCGGACCATAACGGGTCGGTTCTTGGGTCGGCACGCCTGATTCAACTGGGCCGCTTTTAACTTGACGCAGTGGTCCGCTGGCGCGCATGGCTGCCGCCGGCCTGGAGCGGCCTCCAGACCTCCCTTGGTTTCTTGAAGAAGAAAAAGGGGTTTGGGGCTTGCCCCAAGCAGGCTTGGGCGGCAGCCCAAGACGGACGAGAGCGGGCGACGGTCGCCCGCTTTCCGTCGCCAAAACTGCCGCCCATGGACGGCAGCCCAAGCCTCACGCCGCCAGCCGCTCCTTGATCTTCTCGTAGTCCTCGACGTTCTTCAGGCTGCCGAGTACCGCCAAAGTCGGCGCACCGCGCAAAACAAGGCCGACGGCGTCACGCACGGCGGCGGCGTCCACGGCTTCGATATGGGCGACGACCTCGTCCGTGGTCATCGGACGGCCGTAGGCGAGGACCTGACGGGCCAGTTGTTCGCACCGCGACGAGGTGCTTTCCAGACTCATCAGGATGCCGGCCTTGAGCTGGGCGCGGGCGCGGGTCAGTTCGGCGTCGGTCACACCGTCGCCGACGCGCACGATCTCGTCACACATGACGGGGATCAACTCGGCCACCTCATCCTCGCCGGTGCCGGCGTAGATGCTGAACAGGCCACCGTCGGTGTAGGACGAGGCGAACGAATAGATGCTGTAGACCAGCCCCCGGCGCTCGCGGATTTCCTGGAACAGGCGCGATGACATGCCGCCGCCGAGCAATGTGGACAGCACCGCCGCCGAATAGAACTGCGGGTGGTCATAGGGCACACCGTCAAAGCCCAGCACCACGTGGACCTGCTCCAGGTCGCGCGCCTCGCGGAAGTCGCCACCGGCGTAGACGGCGGGTTCCGGCTTGGGCGCGGCCGCCCCCTTGAGGCCGGTGAACTGGCGCTCGACCTCGGCGACAAAGGTGTCGTGGTCGATGTTGCCGGCTGCCGTCACCACCATGGCCGGCGCGGTGTAGGCGCCGTGCAGGAAGGCGTGCAGGGTGTCGCGGTCGATGCCGCGCACCGTCTCGGGCGTGCCCAGCACCGGACGGCCCAGCGCCTGCGACGGATAGGCGGTGGCCTGGAAGTGGTCGAACACGATGTCGTCGGGCGTGTCGATGGCCTGGTTGATCTCCTGGATCACCACGGCCTGCTCGCGCTTGAGTTCCTCGGGGTCGAACACCGCGTTTTGCAGGATATCGGCCACGATATCGACCGCCAGCGCCATGTCCTCCTTGAGGACCTTGGCGTAGTAGGCGGTCTGCTCGCGCGAGGTATAGGCGTTGAGGTGGCCGCCGACGTTTTCGATCTGCTCGGCGATGTCCTGGGCGGAGCGGCGCTCGGTGCCCTTGAACGCCATGTGCTCCATCAGGTGGGAGATACCGTTGATCTCCGCCGTCTCATGGCGGGTGCCGACATCCACCCACGCGCCGAGGGAAACCGTCTCGACGGTGGGCATGGTGTCGGTCAGGACGCGCAGCCCGTTGGGCAGCGTGGTCACGGCAACGGTCATTTGGCCTCCACGGTTTGGCGCACGAAGCGCTCAAGGGCGCCCACGTCATTGGGCTGAACAGTAATACGTTCGGGCCGCGCGAACAGGTCACCCAGGCGCGGCGGAAGATCGGGATGCACGCCGCTGGCGTCCTTCACGGCGGCCGGGAACTTGGCCGGATGGGCGGTCGCCAGGGCGATCACCGGAATACCCGGCGCGATGCCGCCGCGCAACGCGGCATCAACACCGATGGCGCTGTGCGGGTCGAGCAGTTCGCCGGTGCGGGCATGAACCGAGCGGATGACCTCGGCGGTTTCCGCATCGCTCAGGCGGACGCCCGAGAACAACGCGCGGGCACGGGCCAGCGGCTCGCCGTCCAGCGCGTAGGTGCCCGACTGGCGGAAGCGGCCCATCATAGTCTCTACGGCGGCCCCGTCGCGGTCGAGAACCTCGAACAGCAGGCGCTCGAAGTTGGAGCTGATCTGGATGTCCATGGACGGGCTGATGGTCGGCTCGACGCCGTCCTTGCGCATCTCGCCGGTCTCAAAGAAACGGGTCAGGATATCGTTGCGGTTCGACCCGATGACAAAACGGTCAATGGGCAGGCCCATGCGGCGCGCCACCCAGCCGGCGAACACGTTGCCGAAGTTGCCGGTCGGCACGGCGAACGCCACCGTGCGGTCGGGCGACCCGATGGCCAGCCCGGCCCAGAAATAGTACACCACCTGGGCCATGATGCGGGCCCAGTTGATGGAGTTGACGGCCGACAGGCGCATGGCGTCGCGGAAGTCGGCGTGGTTGAACATGTCCTTTACGGCGTCCTGGCAGTCGTCGAAGGTCCCATCGACGGCCACGCAATGCACGTTGGCCGAGGGGATCGTCGTCATCTGGCGGCGCTGGACCTCGGACACCCGGCCATTGGGGAACAGGATGAAGATGTCGATGGCGTCGCGGTCGCGGCACGCCTCGATGGCGGCCGATCCGGTGTCGCCCGACGTCGCCCCGACGATGGTCACCCGCTCGCCGCGCTTCTTCAGCACATGGTCGAACAGCCGCCCGACCACCTGCAAGGCATAGTCCTTGAAGGCCAGCGTCGGGCCGTGGAACAACTCCATCAGCCACACGTTGCCGTCAAGCTGCTTGAGCGGCGCCACCGCCGGATGCCCGAATTGCGCATAGGCATCGGTGCAGATCGCCCGCAACTCGTCCTCGGTCAGGGCGTCGCCGATGAACGGGGTCATCACCCGCACGGCCAGTTCGGCATAGGACAGACCGCGTAAGGACCGGATCTCGTCCTCGGTGAATGTGGGCCAGGTCTCGGGCACATAGAGCCCGCCGTCACGGGCCAACCCGCTCAGCAGAACATCCTCGAACCCCAGAACAGGGGCCTTGCCACGCGTGCTGACGTACTTCACCGCGAACCCTCCAACACACCCAGAAAGAAGGGCGGTACAGTATAGGGGGTGAACGCTCCGGGCAAGCGTTCGACAGCGATGACGGTGCCGGGGGAAGTCGATATCATGCGTTTACTTTGCAACCTGATGCCCGAAAAGAAGCCGCCGATGTCCGACCTCGACACCTTTACCACGACAACGCGCACCTCCTGGCTGGGACGCCTTGGCGGAACCCTGACCGGCGTGCTGATCGGGATTGGCATGATCATCGGCAGCGTCGTCTTGCTGTCGTGGAACGAAGGCCGCGCGGTCGATACCTTGACCGCGCTGGATGCCGGGGCGAAGACCGTGCTGACGGTGCCCGCCGACGTCCTCCAGCCCGCCAACGACGGCCGCCTGATCGCCGTGTCCGGGCCGGTGTCGGTGCGCGGCACCCTGGCCGATCCGGCCTTTGGCATCGACGTCGCCAACGCCCTGCGCCTGCGGCGGTCGGTGGAGATGTACCAGTGGTCCGAAAACAAGGACACCAAGACCGAAACATCGACCGGCGGCGCCGAAACGACCACCACCACCTACACTTACACCAGGCGGTGGTCAGCCAATGAAATCGATTCCGGCTCCTTCGCAAAGCCGCAGGGACACCAGAACCCGTCCATGACCCACCAAGGCCTGACGGTCGATGCACGGGAGGCCACCCTCGGCGCGTTCAAGCTGGACCGTAGCCAGATCGAGCAAATCGACGCGTTCGAGCGGCTGCCCCCCACCCCGGCGGCGGCCTTGCCGAACGGTTTCCGCTGGGAAGGCGACTATGCCTATCGCGGCACGTCGTTCGATCAGCCGGAGATCGGCGACCTGCGCGTCAGCTTCGATGTCGTCCCGGCGGATGTCCTCAGCGTCGTCGCCGCGCAGCACGGCGACCGGCTGGCCGGGTTCGTCGGCGAACGCAACCACATCATCAATATGGTCAGCGTTGGCACCCACAGCGCCGAAGCCATGTTCGCCCAGGCCAGATCGGATGAAATCGTCTTTACCTGGATCATGCGCGGCGTCGGCTTCGTCGTCATGCTGATCGGCTTCACCCTGGGGGCCGGGCCGCTGGTGTGGCTGGCCAGCGTGCTGCCGTTCCTGGGAAGCCTCGTCGGCACGGCCACCTTCGTCGTGGCATTGGTCGTCACCATCCCGTTGACCCTGACCACCATCGCCATCGCCTGGATTGCCCACCGGCCGGTTCTGGGCGTGGCCCTGATTGTCGTCGGGATTATCGTCGCCGTCGTGGTCAAACGCGTCCTGCCCGCGCGGCAGGCGAAGGCGGCGTAGGGGAGTACAGTTGGACAGACTCAACAAGCAATCGCCAAGACGTGGCCCTGTTCGGCATAACTCAGGATAAGGCGGTCGCGGGTCACTACCGGCACACCCAGAGCACGGGCCGTGGCGACGATGATACGGTCGGCAGGGTCCTTGTGGAAATCACCGGGAAGGAAGCTCGACTGCACCAGAAGTTCAATGCCCATAGGAGCCAGATTGACGCCGCTACGGGCGCGGAAAGTCTGAAACCATTGCACCGGATCATCCATGACGAGCCGTTTCTTGGCGACAGCGACACCGACCTCCCAAGCCGTGATGGGGCTCACAAAGAGCGAGTCGGCGCTGAGCCCTTCATCAATGGAAGCCCGTGCGGCTGGTGAAATTGGTGCGCCTGCGGATAGCCACAAGAGAGCGCAGGTATCAAGCAGCGCTCCCGCCATGTCAGCGGCTTCCGGTTGGGGCGTCGTCGCCCAAGGCGCTCCAATCCTCCATCCCGACCGGCTCGGTCAGATCGACCCCCTCGGGGATCGAGAACGTTCCCTTCATGCAGCCATAGATCGACGGCAGCTTGCGGACTTCGTAAATCTGATCGGGACTGCTGACCAGGAGGCGGTCCAGTTCGCCGGAGGCAAGCGCCTGTAGGTACTCGCTGCTGTGCTGCGAGAAGTCCGCTTCATCCACGGTCTTTTGCTTGGCAAGGGACATGGCCGCCTCCGCTGGGGGATTTCTCCAATATGGGGCACTGGCCGCCCCTTCTCAATCACCCAGATACCGCCGCTTCAGATGCGCCTTGAACACTGCCGCGTCCAGGGGCTTGCCGGTGGCCTGGGTCAGCAACTCGTCGGTGGACAGGCTGCTGGCCTTGCTGTGGACGTTCTCGCGCAGCCACGCGACGAGGGGGGAGAAGTCGCCCACTGCAATCCGGGCGGGGATCTCGGGGACTGCGTCCTTGGCGGCCGCGAACAGTTGGGCGGCGGTCATGGCGCCCAGGGTGTAGGTCGGGAAATACCCCCATGCGCCGTCGAACCAGTGGATGTCCTGGAGGCAGCCCAGGCGGTCGTTGGGAACCTTGACGCCGAGCAGTTTGCGGAAGCCCTCGTTCCAGGCGCCGGGCAGGTCGGCAACCTCCAGGTCCCCGTCGATCATGGCGCGTTCCAGCTTGGTGCGCAGGATGACGTGGGCGGGATAGGTCACCTCGTCGGCGTCCACGCGGATGAAGCCGCGTTCGACCCGGATGGCGCGGCGGTACAGGGCGTCGGCGTCCCACTCCGGCCCGGTGCCGCCGAACGCCTCGGCCATCACCGGGGCGGCGAAGGTCAGGAACTCGCGCGACCGGCAGGCCTGCATCTCCATCAGCAGCGACTGGCTTTCGTGGATGCTCATGCCGCGCGCCTTGCCGACCGGCTGCGACCGCCACGCCGACGGCAGGCCGCGTTCATAGAGGCCATGGCCGGTTTCGTGCAGCACGCCCATGATGGCCTGGGCGAAGTCGGCTTCGTCGTAGCGGGTGGTGATGCGCACATCGTCGGGCGTGCCGCCACAGAACGGATGGGCCGAGGTGTCGAGTCGCCCGTGGGCGAAGTCAAACCCCACCGCCTCCATCAGGCGCCGCGCCAACACCTGTTGCGCGTCGGCCGGGAACGGTCCGGCCGGAGCGGGCGGCTCGGCCCCCTGGCGGTCGATCACGGCGGCGATGAAGTCGGGCAGGAAGGCTTCCAGGTCGTCGAACAGCGGCTGGATGCGGGCGATGGACCCGCCCGGTTCGTACTCGTCGAGCAGCGCGTCATAGGGCGTCACGCCCAGCGCCTCGGCCTTGGCCTGGGCGACCTCGCGGACGAGGGACAGCACGGTTTCCATGTATGGGCGGACCAGCCCGAAGTCGGCCGCCGGGCGGGCCTTGCGCCAAGCGTGTTCGCAGGTGGTCGAGGCACGCGACAGGGCGGCCACCAGATCACCGGGCACCGCCACGGCGTGGGCGCGGGCGCGCCGCATCTCGGCGACGTTGGCGGCCTGCCAGGGATCGAGGGCGGCGGTGTTCACGGCGGCCAGCCATTCCCCGACGCGCGGGTCGGACAGCAACCCGTGGTGCATCTCGGTCAGGGTGGCGAGTTGCTCGCCACGGGCCTGGGCCGCACCATCGGGCATCATCACCGAGGCGTCCCAGTGCAGGAAGCCCAACGCATCCTCCAGATGACCCAGCCGGGCAAAGTGCTCCTCAAGAGTTTGGTACGGAGCTTGTAGCGACTCGGTCATTGCGGGCATCCTGTGGCTGGCGGGTCTCCTTACCTAGGCGACCGCGACCCTTTTGGAAAGACTGTGGGGAGAACGAGGCATGGCGAAGCCGAAAGTAGCGGTGGTTCTGTCGGGATGCGGGGTCTATGACGGCGCCGAAATTCACGAGGCGGTGCTGACCCTGCTGGCCATCGTGCGCAAGGGTGGCACCTACCAGTGCTTTGCGCCGAATATCCCGCAGAACCATGTCATCAACCACCTGACCGGCCAGGAGGAACACGGTGGCAGCCGCAACGTGCTGATCGAGGCCGCCCGCATTGCCCGTGGCGACATCAAGGATCTGCGCGAGTTCCGCGCCGCCGACTATGACGCCATCGTCTTTCCCGGCGGCTTCGGGGCGGCCAAGAACCTGTGCACCTTCGCCCTCGACGGCCCGGAGTGCTACGTCAACACCGACGTCGAGCGGGCCATCAAGGAGGTTCACGCCGCCGGCAAGCCTATCGGCGCCCTGTGCATCGCGCCGGCCCTGATCGCCCGCGTCCTCGGCAACATCACCGTGACCATCGGCAACGACCGCGACGCCGCCGATGGAATCGAATCGATGGGTAGCACCCACACCCTGACGACACACGGACAGGTGGTAATAGACCCCGAGGCGCGGGTGGCGACGACGCCGTGCTACATGCTTGATGCCACCATCGACCAGATCGACGTCGGGGTGCAGAATGTTGTGGATGCAGTATTTTCCATGATTACCGCGCCGGCGGTCTGAGGTTGGGCACAAGCCCCACGTGTTAAACTTCAGCGTCAGTTCCTCGCAACCGTTGACCGATTACGATCCCGCGCCCTAACTCGGATTGTCAGGGGAGCCCTGGCCCCATCGCTTCCGGTGGGAGGCAGGCCCAAATTGAGTGGCCTGAGGCGCAAGGCGGGTCATGAGCATCGTGACACGGACCGAAAACGGGCAGCCGGTAGGCATCGGGGCGACACAGCCGGCGGCAATCGACCGTCATGCCCCCTTCATGCCGGTGCCTCTGCCACCGCGCTGGGCCGACCGGGTCGCCCGGCTGGACATCGCCCTACAGGCCATCGTCAACGTCCATTCCGGCCGCTGCCTGGGCTTTGAGGCTTTTCTGCGTGGCACCCAGGAGGTCGGCTTCGACTCGGTCGCGGCCATCCTTGATGCCGCCTGGGCCGACGGCATTCTGCCGGAGTTCGAGGCCGCCGTGTGGGGCCTCGCCCTGGAGCGGTTCCGCACCATCGCCGGAGCCTTCGACCTCAAGCTGTTCCTCAACGTGGACGGCCGGTCGCTGCGCCACGCCGCGCGGCTGTCGGGGCATCTTGCCAGCCTGATGCTGGCCGCCGGCATGACCGAGGCCTCGGTGGTGGTCGAGGTGTCGGAACGCCAGCCGGTCTATGCCTCGGAAACCGCGCTCGACGGGCTGACCCAGTTGCGCAAGGTGGCCGGCAAGATCGCCATCGACGATTTCGGCACCGGCCACGCCGGGCTGCCGCTGCTGCACGCCGCCTTGCCCGACTACATCAAGGTGGACCGCTTCTTTCTGAGCGACATCGCCCAGGACGGCCGCAAGAAGGTTCTGCTGCGTCATCTGGTCAACCTCGCCCACCTGCTGGGCGCGCAGGTGGTTGCCGAAGGGGTGGAAAGCGAGCGGGAGTTCTACGTCTGCAAGGACATCGGCTGCGATCTGGTGCAGGGTTTCCTGGTTCACCGGCCGACCATCGGGGCGATTTTGCCGGACACTCCGGGTGCCGTTCTGCGCTCGCTCAACGACCGCGACCGCCGCTCGACCGACAGCGATCTGGACCTCATCCAGGCGCAGGTCCTGTGCCTGGAGCCGTTCGACGTGGATACGCCCATGGCCCATGTGTTCGACCGCTTCCGCTCCGACCGCAACGCCGCCATCGTGCCGGTGGTCAGCGCGCAGCTTGAACCGCTCGGCATCGTGCGCGAGCAGGACCTCAAGTCCTACGCCTACTCGCCCTACGGCAAGGATCTGCTGTCCAACAAGGGCTTTGGCCGCCAGTTGCAGGATTTCGTGTGGCGCTGCCCGGTGGCCGACATCAACACGCCGGCCGAAAAAATCCTGGAGGTGTTCTCGGCCGACGACAATTCCGAGGGCATCCTGATCGTCGAGGACGGCCGCTACGCCGGGTTCCTCACCGCGCGGTCGCTGCTGCGCATCCTCAACGAAAAGAACCTGGCCCTGGCACGCGACCAGAACCCGCTGACCAAGCTGCCCGGTAACGCCATGATCAACGCCTACCTCGCCAAGGCACTGGCCGACCGCGACAGCGGCATTGTCATCGCCTACCTGGACTTCGACAACTTCAAGCCGTTCAACGACGGTTACGGCTTCCGCCAGGGTGATCGGGCGATCACCCTGTTTGCCGACATCCTGCGCAAGGATCTGGCGCGCGATGATTGCTTCATCGGCCACATTGGCGGCGACGACTTTTTCGCCGCCTTCCATGACGTGCCGTATCCCGAAGCCGAAAAGCTCATCCGCCATGTGGTCGAGCGGTTCCGGGCCGAGGTGGCCAGCTTCTACGACGATGAAACCCGCGCCGCCGGGTGCGTGGTTGCCAAGATGCGCGACGGGTCCATGGCCACCATCCCCCTGTTGTCGGCCAGCGCCGCCCTGGTCGAGGTGCCGCGCGGCCACGCGCCGGGCGGCCTGGATGAACTGTCGGCGGTGATCGCGACAACCAAGAAGGAAGCCAAGTCGTCGCCGGACAAACTGGCCTCGATCAGGGTGACGGCGCCTTAGCCGTAGCCGCCGGCCCATAGGCGCTACCATAAGAAAGGAACTGGGCTCTGCCCAGGCCCGCCAAGGGCCGAGCGGCCCTTGGATCCCATGAGGGGGTCGGAGACTTCACTTGCGCCGCGGGCAAAGCCCGCTTTTTCCTGTGCGACCCCAAACCGTCTCAGGGCGCCAGGATGGGCAGCAGGCCGTGGCGGTCGGCGGCGGCGCGCAGGCGGCCGTCGGCCTTGGCGCGGCTGACGAAGGCGTTGGCCTCGGCCAGCCACGCGGGTTCGCCCTTGGGCACGGCATAGGCGTAGGGGGTCGGTGCGATGGGGCTTGGCGGCTCCAGCAGACGGGCCCAGTCGGTCAGGGCGGCCATGCGCCGGCCGTAGGGGAAGTCGGTCATGAACACGTCGCCGCGCCCGGACTGCACTTCCTGCTCGCGCGCCTTGAAGTCGTTGACCGACAGCACCTCGGCCGCCTTGAGGGTGGAGCGCATGACCGGCTCCATGTAGGTGCCCTTGTGGACCACCACGACGGTGTCGGGCTGGTCGATGTCGGCCCAGGTGGTGATATCGGGGTTGGTTTTCATGGCTATGGCGAAGATGCCGCTGATCAGATGCGGCTGGGTGAAGTCCATGTGCGCGGCGCGGTCGGGGCGCACGCCGACGCCGTGCATGGCGATGTCGCAGGCGTCCTTGGTCAGGTTGTCGATCAGGGCCACGAAGGAACTGTCGATGAAGCGCACCGCCACGCCAAGGTCGGCGGCAAAGGCCTCGGCCATGTCGATGTCGATGCCTTCGAGAACCTGGGTGCGCGGGTTGCGGTAGGTGATCGAGAAGTAGTCCGGCCAGATGCAGACCCGCAGTTCACCCTCTGTGCGGATGCGGTCAAGCCGGTCATCCGCCGCCAGGCTGGCGCCCGCTGCCCCCACGAGGCTTCCGACCAGGACGGCGACAGCGCAGATGAAACCCCGCATGGCAAGGCCCCCCATAAAAAAACGCGTATGACAGACTACCCGAAAAGCGTAGCATTCGGGCTCGATCGTATAAGACCGTTGCGGTGAAAGCTATCGTACAGGGCTCCCATTGATGTTGCGGTCGGCCCGTTCCTTATCCGGTTTGCAGTCCTCCGCGCGCACCGGGGGCGGGGACAGCAGTGTTGCGCCCATCGCGTGGGGTGGGGCGGCCGTCATGCTGGCCATCCTGGTCATGCTCGTGACCGCCGTGTGGGCCAGCTACAGCCAGGCTGTCGAGGAGAGCCGGGCACGAGCCGCCTTCATCGCCCGCACCCTGGAGCGCAGCGTTACCCGCACCCTGGAAGCGGTGGAACTGGCCCTGGTCGGACTGGGCGAAACCCTGCGCGACGAGACGGCGGCCGCGACGGCGCTGCACCGCCCGTTGTTGCAGGCCCGGATGGTCGATACGTTGCGATTCGCCCCTCACATCCGCCAGGTGGTGGCGGTGCAGGGTGGTTTCGTGGTGCTCGATTCACGTGGCGCGGCACCGGGTGCCGGGCCAGAGACATCATCTCCGGCCTCCCCGAATCCCGCCATACTTGCGACCCCCGCTAAGCTCGACATCGCCACCCTGGACCTGTCGGCACGCGCCAGCGGAACCGGCTTGTCCCTCGGCCTGCGCATCGGGGCGCGGGTCAGCGGCCGGTTCCTGCCCCTGGAGGGGGCCGCCGCGCCGGTCGGGCCGCGCAGTGTTCTTGCCGTCAGCGTGCCGGTGACGGGGCAGGGGGCTGATCTGGCCGTGGTGGCAGCGCTCAACCCCGGCTATTTCACCGGCCTGTTCGCCGACGCCGGGGTCGGCGCCAACGGATCGGTGTCCCTGCTGCGGTTCGACGGCCTGCCGCTGATTGGTCCAGGGGGCACTTCCTTGCCCGATGGGCTGGGAACCTCGGCTGGTGACGACGTCGTGGTCGAGGAGACCGGACCCGCGCCGAGCGCAGGCAAGGTCACGGCGTTCAACCTGTCGACGCGCTACCCGGTGGCCGTGGTGGTGAGCCTGTCGCATGGTGACACCCTGGCCCACTGGCTCGATGCCAACCGCATGGTGCTGCTGGTGCTGGTCGGCGTGACGCTGGTCGTCCTGGCCGCCATCGCGTTGCTGTTCCGCGAGGCCCTGCGCCGGGTCGGCCTACAGCGGCAGGTACGCCTGCTGTTCCGTGCCGTGGAGCAGGCCTCGGCCGTGGTCGTCATCACCGACGCCGAACGGCGGATGGAATACGTCAACCCCGAATTCACGCGCCTGTTTGGCTACGCACCCGCCGAGGCGCTGGGCAAAAACCCCAACATCCTGGGGGCCGACCTGACCCCGCGCGGCACGCATGAGGACCTGTGGCAGACGCTGGAACAGCAGCCGGCGTGGCGGGGCGAGTTCATGAACCGGGGCCGCGACGGCACGGTGCGGGTGATGGCGGCCACCATTTCGCGCGTGCAGGACGACGACGGCCGGACCACCCACTACATCGGGGTGATGGACGACATCACCCCGCGCAAGTCCATGGAGGCCGACCGTGACCGCCTTATCGCCGCCCTGTCGCGCTCCAACACCGAAATGGCCCGCCTGACCGAGGTCATGTCGCACCATTTCCAGGAGCCGGTGCGCCGTCTGGCGACCTTTGGCGCCCGCCTGCGTACAAGCGCCGCGTCTTTGGCGAAGGACGAGGAAAGCCGCATGGCGCTGGCCTTCATCGAAAGCGAGTCGCGGCGCCTGCGCAATCTGGTCAGCGACGTGCAGCTCTATCTGGCGGCCGACCTTACCCGCGCCACGCCCGGCGAGGCCCTGGCCGATCCGGGGCCGGTGGTCCAGGGGGTGATAAAGGACCTGGGCGCGGTGCTCGCCAGCCAGGGCGCCAAGATCGAGGTGGGAGCCCTGCCCGCCGTGCCGCTCGATGCGGCGCGCCTGCGTCAGATGATGACCGTGCTGCTCAAGAACGCCCTCGATCACGCCCGCCCAGGCGTGCCGCCACGCATCCGCGTCAGCGGCGAGGCCTGTGGCGGGTTGACGCGTTACCGCATCGAGGACAACGGCATCGGCGTGCCTGTCGCTTACCGCGAGCGGGTGTTCCGGTTGTTTGAAAAGCTCAAGGCGGCCGGGGCCGGAACGGGCATCGGCCTGTCCATCGCCCGGCGCATCGTGGAGGGCCGGGGCGGCCGGATCTGGATCGAGGACGGCCCGGACGGCGGCACCGCCATCGTGTTCGAACTGCCAGTGGAGGCGACCCCATGACCCCTTCAACCGCTGCCCCGTTCGACGTCCTGCTGCTGGAGGACGAACCGGCCGACGCCTACCTCATCCGGATTGCCATGCGGGAAAACGCCATCCCCTGCACCCTGCACCATGTCGAGGACGGCGTGGACGGCATGGCGTTCCTGCGCCGGGAGGCCCCCTACGCCGCTGTGCCGCGCCCCGACCTCATCCTGCTGGATCTCAACATGCCGCGCATGGACGGCCGCGAGTTCCTGGCCGAGATCAAGGCCGACGAGGATCTGTGCGGCATCCCGGTCCTGGTCATGACGACGTCCGACGCCGAGCACGACATCCACGAGGCCTATACTGCCGGCGCGGCGGGATTCGTGACCAAGCCGGTGGAAATGGACCGTTTCTCGGAAATCATGCGCCAGATCAGCCATTACTGGTTCGCCGCCGTGCGCCTGCAGGCCAAGGACGCCAGCGCGGCACCGGCCAACGGGCCAGATCAAGGGGCCTGACCAAGGGGCCTGATACAGCATCGTTCCGCCTGATTTGTCTGTGCGGACGTGCCGCCGATGCCAATGTTGCACCGGTTCGTGGACGGACTATCATCCGTGAGCGAATGGGCGCTGACAGACGCAAAGGGGGGGATGCCGTGTATTATCCGGACGTATTGAAAACGGTTATTTGGAACCCCAGTGCGTCCCATTGGGAGTACATCTTCGGCAACGACGGCGGCATGACCCGGACTCTGGAGGGGCTGTCGTCGGGCTACAAGGCCATCGACTGGGACACGGTTGAACCGGACACGGTGCGCAAGCAGGCGCCCAAGAAGGGATCGGACTGGGTCAAGGATGTCCTCGAAGCGGTATCCGGTGGTGGTGCCACCGACAAGGCCGTCCGGGCGCTGATCAAGGACCTGGAGCGGACCGGCAAGCTGGCCGCCGCCATGCGCAACAAGATCGGCGACCAGATCGTGCGCCACAGCAAGGTGCTGCGGGAGGCCAGCGACACCCTCAGCGGCATCGAGCGCGAGGCGCCCGCGCTGGCCGCGGACATGGAAAAGCTGCTGCTTGTGGCCCGCAAGGACATCCTGGACATTCTGTTCGTGCAGGAAGCCGTGGAGATTTCCACCGGCACGGGACCGGCGTTCGAGGATGCCGAGGCCGAGGACCTGGGCCTGCTGCCGAGCAACGAGTGCATCCTGGTCGACGAAAAGATCGTCTTCAAGAAGACCAAGTATCTTCAGTGCGACCCCATGACGCTGAAAATCAGCGTCAACTTCCTGTCGGAAAAGGAACCCCGCCACGCCGGGGCGATCACCGTCACCCGCATGCGTCTCAAGCACCGCATCAAGGAGCTGGAGAGCACCATCAACGACGCCATCGACCACTTCAACACCACCTTCACCAAGAACGTGGAGAAGGGGGTGTACAAGGACGAGCGCGAAATCCGCTCCCTGGTCGACGGCGCCAACGTGATGGTCCGCCAGGCTGTCCTGGTGTTCGAAAAGCAGATGCCGACCGAGATCGAGGATGTCCTGAACAAGGACAAGAAGCTCGCCGGGAAGCTCAAGAAGCGCAAGATCCTCGCCAAGGTCAAGGCCATCGGCGCGCTGGTGGTGGCCACCGTGGCGGCGGCGGCGGCGATCGCGGCGGGCATCGCCGGTGCTGTGGCAAGCTTTGGCGCCGCCACGCCCCTGGCCATTGCCGCCGGCGTGGTCGGCGTGATCGGCGTGGTGGCGACGGCGGCGGGCGTGCTGGGGTCGGCGGCCCACGCTTACAAGGCTGCCCAGCGCAACGAAAAAATGGCCGAGAAAAAGCTCATGTCGGCCTTCATCGACATGAAGACGCACTTCAACAAGCTCGACCAGGCCCGCAAGAAGGGCGTGCGGCAGACCCTCACGGCGCAGTTGTTCGACCTGCTCGACGGCTACGTCAGCAAGTGCAAGAAGGCCAAAGACGAGCACTGGATGCAGTGCCAGCACATGATCAGCGGCATCTCCGACGTCCAGGTGAAAATCAACGATCTGGAGAAGAAGGCCGACGACCTGAGCAAGACGCTGGCCGTCAAGAAAAAGGAGCTCGACACGGTCGTTGCCGTCGACGCCAAGGATGAGAAGCGCAAAAAGGCGCTGGAGAAGGAGTTCGCCAACCTGACGGCATTCAGCGCCAAGTTGGAGAAACAGATCGACGAACTGCACGGCCTGCGCAAGCTGATGGAGGAACGCCTTCAAGCCAAGGTGGACCTGCACGAGGAACTTGCCGTGGTGCTCAAGGCGGCCAAGGACGACCGGCCGGTGGTCCTGAGCAAGGTGGACACCGCCTTTGCCCATGCCAGTCGGGCGGTGGAAATCGCCAAGCCGCTCATCGCGGCGGCGAAGACCATCGGCAAGTCCGCTAAGGGCATCTTCGACGCGGTGAAAAAGATTCAGGCATAAGCGGAAAAATATATCCGACGCCGCTCCTTTGATGAACGTGTGCGGCGTTTTTCCGGAGGTCTTGGCCGGTTCAGGAGGGGAAACAAACTTGATGTTCGTTCCGGCAACCTGTAAGAAAGAGTGAGGTTTTCTGATGCTTTCCGTGAGGAGCAACCATGTCTCGCTGGTTGCAGGCACGTCTTATGCTGGCGATCATTTTGATCACCGGAATTGGCGTGGGGTTATCTGCTTATCTGAATTATGCCAAGTTCGAGGGTACCTTCACGGACATCGAGGCGTCGCGCTACCGCTTTATCAACGCGGATATCGCCGTGACGCTTGAACGGGAAATGGACTTCGGCATCGACTTGGCGCGCATCAGCAATGCCGAGGGCGTGCTGAGCGCTGCCCAGGAGCAGGACCGAAAGATCCGGGGCGCGGTGATCTTCGACGTCACCGGCAAGATCCTTTTTCAGGTGGGTGACCCGCTGACCGCCATTCCCGATCCTTGGCTGGGCGCCCTGCGGGTGTCGGACAACGGCCGATTCCGGGGCGACACGCCCGACAGCCAGATGGTCGGTGAAGTTCTGATCAGCAACTTTGGTGTGCCGGTTGGGGCGGTGGCGATTATTTATTCCCGCCAGTACCATGACATTGAGATCGCCGCCATGGGGCGGGTTTTGCTGTATGCCGCCCTTTATGTTCTGCTGATCGCCGCGCTGATGAGCTATCTGGGCGTGCGTTGGGCCATCCGCCCGGCCGGGCAACGGATCAGCACCATGGACAACATGCTCAACCACAAGGCCGACACCGGGCCGGAGGATGCTGATCTGGCCGTTCAGGTCGCGTCGGCCGATGCCAACGTGACCCAGGCCTTGCAGGACTTGGAAGCCGTCGAGCGCAAGCTCAAGGGCACGGTGGGGGCGGGTTGACCATGCAAAAGGATGTCGTGAAGTCCACTGCCCGCCGCCTGTTCGCCTTTGCGATGGTGGTGCTGTTGCTGTCCCAGGTCGCCATGTCGGTGATTGCCTGGGCCTACTTTGAAAACAACCTGCTGCCCGAAATGGACCGCAAGGCGGCCACCGTCGGGCATCTGACGCGCGGCCAGTTGCAGACCGCCCTGGACCTGGGCATTCCGTTCGACCAGTTGGCCGGGACGCAGGAGTACTTCAACGACATCCTCAAGGAAAATCCCGACATCGGTTATCTGGCGGTCAGCGCGCCGGACGGTCGGGTGTTGTATCACAGCGGCATCGACGCGCGGGCCCTGGAGCAGAACATCGCCGGGGTGGCGGCTACGGTCGCCCAGCGTTCGGCCCGCGATATCGCCAAGGTCGAGACCACGTCGATCACCGCCGACCTGGGCGGCGGCGTGTCGGATTACTCCAACGTCGCCCAGCCGGTCACGCACCAGGGCGAGACGGTCGGCGTGCTGCATGTCGGGGTGGACGAGCAGTTCATCCGCAAGCGCATCGACGACATCGTGTTCGACATTGGCATCGTGCTTGTCACGTCGCTGCTGATCGCCTTTGAACTGCTGCTGTTCGTCAGCACGCTGGGCCTGATCGGTCCCATGCGCCTGATGACCACCTTGCTTGGCGACCTGTCGAAGGGGCGGTTCGGGCATACCGCCACGGCCGGGGCGACGGCCGATTTCAGCCGCATCACGGCGGCGCTGAACGCGCGCGTGGAGCAGGTCAACGCGGCTTATCGCCGGGTGGCCCAGGCGCTGGAAAGCCTGCCCGCCGCCAGTCGGGCGCGATTCGACGGGGACTTCGGCGAAACTATGGGCGGTGTGCGCCAGCGGTTCGGCCTGGCGGCCGATGGCGTGGCGGCGCAGTTGCGCGCGGTCAATCTGGTTGACGTGCGCCTGCTGACCTTCCTGTTCATGTCCGGCGAGTTCCTGTCGCGGCCGTTCTTCCCGCTTTACGTCAAGGGCGTGATGGAGCCCATTCCGGGGGTGTCCGACGCCCTGCTGATGGGCCTGCCCATCACCGTGTTCATGCTGATGCACGTCCTGATGACGCCCTTTGCCGCCCGCCTGATCGGCACCAGCGGCACGCGCCGGGCCTACATCATCGGTGCCGCCGTTTCGGCCGCCGGGTTGCTTGGCACCGGCTTTGCCGTCAGCCTGTACGACCTCATCCTGTGGCGCATGTTGTCGGGCGCCGGGTACGCCATCATGTTCATGGCCTGCCAGGCCTATGTGGTGGCCAACACCGCGCCGGAAAACCGCGCCCAGGGCATTGCCATGTTTGTCAGCGGCCTGATGGCGGCCGAGGTTTGCGCCCCGGCTGTCGGCGGGATCCTGGCCGACCGTATCGGTTTTAACTTGGTGTTCGTGCTGGGCGCCCTGATCGCCGCCGGCTCGGCCTTTCTGGCCGCCCGCCAGTTGCAGGCCGATGTGCCGTCCACGGCGGGCGGGGCCAAGCGCAGCGGATCGGTGACGGCGGCGACCAAGGACCTTTTGCGCAATCCGCGCTTTGCCGCCACCGTGCTGTTCGCGGCTGTCCCGGCCAAGTTGCTGCTGACCGGCTTCCTGTTCTTTCTGGCGCCGGTGTACCTGACCGAATTGGGCGCCACCCAGTCGGAAATCGGCCGTTACCTGATGACGTACGGGATCGCCAACGTGCTGCTGGCCTCGCTGTTTGCCCGCTGGGTGGACGGCCGGGGGTTCCATGTCGGCGCGGTGTTCGTCGGCGGTACGATCACGGGGCTGGCCCTGCTGCTTGGCATGGCGTGGAGCGACCCGCGTATCGTTTTGGTGGGCATCATCGTCATGGGCATTGCCCATGCGCTCAGCATCTCGGCCCAGTTGGCCCTGGTGTCGGGGGTCAGCCGCAAGGAAATCGCCGTGCATGGCGATGCCACCGTGCTGGCTGTGTTCCGCCTGATCGAGCGTTTCGGCAGTGCCGCCGGGCCGTTCGTCATGGGCCTGTTCGTCACCGCCTGGGGCACCGGCGCGGCCATGGCCGCCGGTGGCGCGCTCGGCATGATCAGCATTGCCGCCTTCATCCTGGTTTTCGTCATGACACGCACGCGGCCGTCTGCGGGGGTCAACGACACTCCGGCGCCGGTGGGAGGGGCTTCGACATGATTGTCCAATTCAGCCGCCGGGCGGTGCTTTCCGCTGCTCGTGCTGTTGCCGTCACGGCCGCGGTCCTGGGTCCGCTGGCCGTCGCGGCCGGGCCGGCGATGGCGCAGACGAAATCCGAAGTGGCGCCCCCCCAAGTGGGCGCCGCGTCCGCCGCCGAACGGCCCTATCGCGTCTTCATGATCCTGGGGCGCGGCGAGACCGAGGTCGAGCAGGGCTTCCGCGACTATTTCCGCGACAAGGGCATCGCGTTGGACATCACGGTGCGCAATATCGAAAACGACCCGGCCAACGTGCCGGGCTTCGTGGCCGAGGCCAAGCGCCTGCGCCCGGATCTGGTCTATACCTGGGGCACCCCGGCCGCCTTGGGCACGGTCGGCACCTATGACGCGGTGGACCCGGCCAAACACATCACCGACATTCCCGTAGTGTTCACCTTGGTGACTGCGCCGGTGGGGGCCAAGGTGGCGCCGTCGTGGGACTCGTCGGGCCGCAACGTGACCGGGGCCAGCCATGTCGTGCCGCTGGAAAGCCAGATCAACGCCATGCGGGCCTATCGCGACTTCACCAAGATCGCCGCCATCTTCAATCCCAAGGAACGCAACTCGGTCCTACAGATCGAGGGTCTGCGCGAGTTGAGCAAGGAACGTGGGTTTGAACTGATTGAAAGCCCCGTGCCGCTGGATGCCGAAGGCAATCCTGATGCCTCGACACTGCCCGCGCTGGTCGCCCAGGTCGCCGCCCTCAAGCCGCAGATCCTGTACCTGGGGCCGGATACCTTTGTGGCCGGCGTCAACCGCGAGGTGGTCACCCAGGCCGCCGTACAGCACGGCATCCCCACATTTTCGGCCACTGAACGGCCGTTGCGCGACGCCGAGGCGCTGTTTGGACTGGTCACGCGCTATTACAACCTCGGCCGCCTGACGGCGTACAAGGCCGAGCAGATTCTCGTCGACAAGGTGCATCCGCGCGACATCCCGATCGAGACCCTGACCCGCTTCACCTACATCGTCAAAATGGACGTGGCGCGCAGGCTTGGCCTGTATCCGCCGATGAGCGTCCTCAGCTTCGCCGAAATCATCGACTGAGTCCGCACCCTGACCCGGTGGGGGCGCCGCCAGGGGTGTGACATCGCGGTAAGGCCGCACCCACCGGGGCATCTCGCCCCGGCTGGAGGAGACTGCACAGGGGACAACAATGAGCACTCTTGATCCGGCCGCCGGTGTCTTGGGCGACCCCTTGCGAAGCGGTGCCACGGCGTGGCGCTCTTTCCATCGGGACGGCATCCTGCCGCCCAGTCGCCATAAGCCGGGCGCGGCAGAAGTGCCTTTCCGCGCCCATGCCCTGACGGCCGAGCATGTGGACGCCATTTACGAGTTGCACCGCACGGCCCATGCCCTGGCGGTGCGGCCGGAACTGGTGCGCCTCGACACCCGCGACTACTTCGCAGAACACATCGAGGGTCACGGCCTGATTCTCGGCGTGTTCGTTGGTGACGCGCTAGTGGGCTATGGATTGATCAGCATTCCGACCAACGACGCCGAGAACTACGGCACGTTCCTGGGACTGCCGCACGACGAATTTCCCCTGGTCGGCCAGCTTGAAGGCGCGGCGGTGCACCATGACTGGTGGGGCCGGGGGCTGCACAACATGCTCGCCCGTTGGCGCGTGGCGTGTCTGCATAATGCCGGATATCGTCATATTTGCGCAACGGTGGCGCCGCGCAACACCTGGAGCCTGAACAACCTGTTGCGGGTCGGCATGACGGTGCGCGAGATCGCCACCTTGTACGGCGGTCTGACCCGGTACGTGTTGCAGTGGGAGGGGCCGTCCTATGCGGCCTTGAAGCCTGCCGCCGGGGACATTCCCCTGTCCCTCGACGATCTGGACGCCCAGCGGGCCGTAATCGCCAAGGGTGCGCGGGGAGCCATTCTTCAGGGCTCGGCCGCTGGCGGCTGGACCCTGGTGTTCCACCCTGTCCTGGAGCCCATTGCATGAGGCGACTCGGCCCACTCTTCGGGCATGTTTTGGGGGCCGTGATATTTCTCGCCGGTGCCATGCCATCGGCCCAGGCGGCCGGCCACCTGTGCCTGACCGAGATCACGCGCCAGGAGCAGGCGGCCGGGATGCCCAACGGCCTGCTGCGCGCCATCGCCACCGTGGAAAGCGGCCGCCGGGCCGCCGACGGCAGCCGCCAGCCGTGGCCGTGGACCCTTAATGTCAACGGCCAGGGCCGGTTCTTCGACAGCCAGGATGCCGCCGGGCGTGACTTGAGCAAGCACCTGCGCGGCGGCGCCTCGGTCGATGTCGGGTGCATGCAGATCAACCTGACCCACCACCCGAACGCGTTCGCCGCCCCGCTCGATGCCCTCGATCCGGCGCGCAACGTGGCCTATGCGGTCAGGTTCCTGAGCGCGCTGTATCAGGAAACCGGGTCGTGGCGGACGGCGGTTTCCTACTACCACTCCCGCACCCCGTCGCTGGCCGAGGCCTATGGGCGCCGGGTGGTGGCGGCACTGAACAGCCCGCTGGGCGAGGGATACGCCGGCCGTCTTGCCTCGGCAGCCCTTGCCCCGGCCGAGCCCTTGGGCGCCAACTATCGACCGCGCGACATTCAGCCCCGCCGCTCCGCCGTGCCCGGTGGCGACGATGCCGCCGCCCTGCTGTCCAGCCTGCGCGAGTCGCGCCGCCTGATGACCCTGTCCCGCCGCCTCGACCGCGAGGACCGGGCGGCGCGGTCGTCCCTGTTGCGGTAGGGCGGAGAAGACCTGGGCGTTGCCCAGACCCACCAAGGGCCGGGCGGCCCTTGGAACCCATGAAGGTTATGCGCTTTTTTTGCGCCGCAGGCAGACGTCCCCTGAGCATCTAAAGCGCTGCGCGCGGCTTGCCGCTGCTCGTTCCCGAGGTCCAGGAGCCCGCGGCTCCTGGCGGGTGCGGGCAGAGCCCGCTTGTCGTCTCCCTACCCCCGCCCGCTCCAACTGGCGGTCGGCGGCATCGGCTCGCCGCCCGGTGTGATGCGCCCGGAGGAGGCCCGGCGGACCGAGGCTGAGAGCCATTGGAACAGTTCCCGGAACTTCAGGCTGTCCAGGCGATAGGGCGGGCGGTGGGGCGGGGCGATGCGGCCCAGGGTGGAGAGGTCGGCGCCTTCGACGGCGACCACATAGAAGCTGAGCTTGCCCTCGGCCTCGGCCTCGTGCAGACGGGCGGCGGCGGTTTTATAGAGGGCGCCGTCCGTGGGGGTGCCATCGGTGATCAGAAAGATCCACGGCCGGTAATAGGGGACGCCCAGGCGCCGGTACAGGGTCTTGCACTCGGCCACCGCCTCCAGGCCGAGATGCAGGGCCTGGCCCATGGGGGTCTGCCCGCCAGCCTTGAGGACGGGGGTGTCCAGGTCATCGGCGGTGCGGAACGGGCTGACCAGACGGGGGCGGTCGCCAAAGGCGATGATGGCCAGTTCGACCCGCAGGGCGGCCAGCGGATCGGCCCGCAAGTCGCCGATCAGCCCGGCCAGCCCGGCATTCAACTGGTCGATGGGCGCCCCAGCCATGGATCGTGAAGTGTCGAGCAGCAGGATCACCGGGCACCGGGGTTCCCGGTTTTCCACAAACTCCGGGGGGGTGAGGTCGATGTCCCGAATCATAACGTGTCCCGTCCGCCACATGCTGGCCTTGTTGGGGGCGTTTTATTGCCTTTGACTTGTATGTGTATCACACTCCCGTTCAGACGGGCACAAGGGCCTGACCGGCCCGTGGAGACGGGCATAAATAAGGGCCTGACCGGCGGACCCGTGGGGATGGGGTGGAATGAAGCTCAGCGGTAAGGTCGTCCTGATCGTTGTCGGGCTGGTGGTGGCGGTTATCTGCTTTGGCCTGGGCTTTGGCGCCGCGGTGTTCATGGCTGGTGCTGATCCCAGCACGGCCATCCAGGCGGCGACGGCGTTCGGGCGCAATTCCCTGCTGGTGCGGGAATACAGCAACACGGCCCGGTTCACGGCGCGGCGCATCGTCCAGAGCCCGGCCTATGCCACGCAGCGGCTGGCCAACGAGGGTGCGGCGGGCCTGACCGCGCAATTGCCCGACTTCCTGAGTTCCAATCCCCAGGTTATGGCCCTGGCGTCGAGCAGCGGTCAGGCCAGCCAGTCGCGGGTCGATAATTACAACCGCGCCCTGGACAAGTTCGAGCGCGAGAACGTGGCGAGCCTGACTCCCCCGGTCTCCACGCTCTCGACGTCGGCCTCGACGTCCGGAACGGGTGCCCAAGGGGAAGGCGACTCGGCGGCCGATGCGGCGGCGGCTCCGTTGGCGGAGGCTCCGGAGTTGACTCGGCGCACCCAACCGGCGCCGGGAACGGAGGAACAGGCCACGCCCTATGCCGTGGAACTGGGAAGTTTTCTGTCGGGCGACAATGCCGAAGCGTTTGCGGCGAGTCTCCAGAAGGAGGGGCACGAGGTATTCGTCGTTGAACAGCCCGACCACTGGGGGCGATTGTGGCTGCACGTTCGCATTGGTCCCTACCCCACTTATGCCGCAGCGGCGAAAAAGGGCAAAGTATTTGCCTCAAGGGGCTTTAGCGGCCTTGTGATTGAAGAGATTTCCAAAGAGACTAAGACGAACGATTGAGGCGTTCCAAGGCGGCTGCGCGATCCTGGGGAGGGTCCGCCATGCCGGGGAAGGTACTCCGGGCGAGGGGCTTCAGGGGTGACGGTCATGAAGACGGCAAGGAAACTTCCGGCGGGACGGCGCCTGTCTTTGCGTGGTTTGGCTTTGCGTGGTTTGGCTTTGCGCGGCGCCGCCGTGGGCTTGGCCCTGCTGGGGGTTGCGGCCTGTTCGGGCGGGTCGGTGTCCATCGACACGGTCGAGATGACGGTCGCCGAACGCGCCAACCGGGATACGCCCATTGCCATAGACCTCGTCCTGGTCGCCACCGAGGAGCTGGTGCCCGAGGTCCTGGCCTTCAGCGCGGCCCAATGGTTTGCCGCCCGTGAGCAGTTCCAGCTTGATCATCCCGGCGACATCCAGGTGTTCACCTGGGAGCTTGTCCCCGGCCAGGTCGTGCCGCGCACCGCCCTGACCGGCAAGCGCGACAGCCTCTATGCCGGGGTGGTGTTCGCCAATTACCTGGTGCCGGGCCAGCACCGCGTGCGGGTCGATCAGAAGGACGTCACCATCCGTCTGGGAGAGGAGGGCGTGACCGTTGTCGACCCCTGATCGCCTGTTCTTGGCGTGCTTCCCCGAAATGCCCCGTCCCAGGAGGACGCATTAATGACGTCGGCCCGCGATATTCCGGAAATGATCCAGTGGCACGAGGGAATGCTTCTGGCTCCGCAGCATTTCCAGCAGCAGGCCCTGCGCCACGACCAATTCTCGCTCTACCACATGGCCATGGCGGCGCCCTTTCATTGGGGTCTGGTGCGCCTGAACATCGACGAGGCGGCGCTGGTCAGCGGCGTGTTCCGGGTGCTGGAGATGGAAGCCATCCTGCCCGACGGGCTGGTGGTCCGCGCCCCGGTCGATGACAGCGACGAACAGCTTGAACTCGACATCACCGCCTTGGCCGACACGGTGGGCGAGGCGCCCCTGACCATCCATATTACGGTGCCGGCGGCCAAGGCGGGCGGCATCGCCGCGCCGGGCGATCTGGCGCGCTTCCGCGTGGTCGAGGGGCCGGAGGTGGCCGACGCCACCAGCGGCGAGGGCGAGATCCGCATCCCCCGCCTGCGCCCGCGCCTGGGGTTGGCGGTGACGTCCTCGCCGGGCCAGCGTCCGCCGCAGAAGTACGTGTCGTTTCCGGTGGCCCGCGTGGTCTATCGCAATGAGGCCTTTGTGCTGTCGGACTACGCGCCGCCGGTGTTGCAGGTCGGCACCCATTCACCGGTCGGGCGGCTGTGTTCGGACATGTGCCGGCGAATCCGCGAAAAGGCGCTGTATCTGGCCGACCGCGCGGGCGTCATCTCGGGGTCGAGCACCCATCCGCTGGTCCAGGAAAGCACCGCCGAGATCCGCAGTCTGGTGACCGGCCTGCCGCCGCTGGAGGCCATGCTGTCCACCGGGGTGTGCCATCCGTTTTCGCTGTATTTGGCGCTGTGCAACATGGTTGGCCACATGGCGGCGTTCTCGACCGGCGGTGCGCCGCCGCTGCTGCCGCGCTACGACCACGACGACTGCATGATCGCCTTCAACGAGGCCCGCTACTACGTCGATCGGATGCTCGACAGGGTCAAGGAAACGCTGGTCGGCATCCCGTTCCACCTGGAAGACAACAAGTTCACGCTGGAACTCCAGGAACGCATGACCGACGTGCCGCGCCTGATTCTGGGCGTTCGCGCGCCGGCGTCGATGAGCGCGGCCGATGTCGCCGAATGGCTGGACCGCAGCCTGATCGCCTCGCGGCGGCGCATCGACATGCTGTGGGACATGCGGGTTGGCGGCGCCGCCCGCCGGGTGGTGGAGCCCGAGGACAAGGTGGGCATCACGCCGTCGCGCGGCACCGTCCTGTTCACGGTGGAAAACGACCCGCAGTACATCGTGCCGGGTGACGTGCTGGAAATCTGGAACCCGGATAACCGCAGCAGCCGTCACAAGCCGTCCGAAGTGACGCTGTACGTGCAGGCCGAAGACAAGACCGACGCCTAAGGCGCGGGCAGGGGTAGGGGCTTCAGGTGGGAGAACGCGGGTGGATGGCGTGAATGCGGCGAACAGCGGCGGCGATCTGGTCCGCCTCGCCACCGACTTCTATACCGAAGTGGTCCGCGTCCGGCGCATCATCGAAGGGGCGCCCGACGACGATGCCGCCGATGGTGAACCCGGTCGGGGCCACGATCCCGAGGCCCTGATGCAGCGCCTTCAGGCGGTGCTGGAAGCCCAGCAGATCGAGGTGGCACGGCGTGGCGTGGACTTCCTGACCGCCGAGTACCGCGAGGTGCAGTACCTGCTGGCCGCCCTGGCCGACGATATCTTTTTGCACGAGGTGGAATGGGCCGGGCGTGACGTGTGGGCCGACAACGTCCTGGAATACCGGCTGTTCCGCTCCCGCTCGTCCGGGGATCGGGTGTTTGCCCGCATCTCCGAACTGGTGCGCAGCGGCGACAATCGGGGCGCGGCCATGGCCCAGGTCTATTTGATGGCGTTGCAACTGGGCTTTCGGGGCCGCTTCCGGGCCGCCGCCGACCAGACCCCGGTGCGGGAATACATGCGCCAGTTGTTCATTTTCATGGAGGGCCGTCCTCCGGACCTTGAAAACCATGACCGCCTGCTGGTGCCCGAGGCCTACGCCTATACGGTGGTCGGGCAGCAGGCGCGCGGTCTGCGGCTGGGTCTGGATTGGCCCTGGGTGGCAGGGGGGATCGTCGCGGTTGCGGTGGCACTGTCATTCTTCGTTTGGCTGGTCGTTACGGCGGATCTGGGAGGGGCTCTCGACCCCGCCTTTGATGCCGCCCGAACGGCATCGCGGTAGGGGCTCGTCGTGGAAGAACAGACTCAGGCAGGAGCACCCACCGAGGCCGCCGTCACCGGCGCGCCCGGCGCGGCAGCATCCCCCGAAGCGGCGGCTTCTGGCGCGGCGGCACCGGTTGACGGGGCAAACGTAGCGGATCAGGCCGGCTCGTTGTTTGGCGGGGCGTGGCTGTACATCGGCCTGGGCGTCGTCCTGCTGATCCTGGTGCTGGCCCTGGCCTTCTGGTTGTGGAAGTCGCGGCGGGCCGACAAGCAGGACGCCGAGGCTCCGCCGGAACCGGCTGCCTCGGCCGAGGGCAATGGCGAAGGTGTGGAGGTGTTCCTGTCTCCGGCCGGAATGCGCAAGTCGTTCAAGCGCGGCCTGGGCATCTACCGGGACTTCGTGGCCGGGTCGGGCAACCTCTATCTGGTGCCGTGGTATCTGACCGTCGGCGAGGTGGGGTCGGGCAAGAGTACCATCCTGGGCTCGCTGGATCGCAGCCGCGTGCCGGCCGAAACCATCGACGAGCAGACCGGGCGTCCGGCCGGGTGTACGTGGTGGTACTACGACAACGCCGTGGTGCTGGACATCGGCGGCGAGTCCATCCTGCGCGCCGACGGCACGACCGTGCCCGATCTGGCGTGGCAGAAGCTGCTGTCGCTGCTGGCCCGCCACCGTGCGCGGCGCCCGGCCGACGGCATCATCCTGGCCCTGCCGGCCACCGACTTCTTTGGCCCGACCCGCCTGCCCGAGGCGGCGCTGGCCCGCAAGGCGCGCGCCATTTATGGCAAGCTGTGGCAGGCCCAGAAAATCCTTGGCCTGTGCCTGCCGGTCTATGTGGTGTTGACCAAGTGCGACAGCGTGCCCGGCTTCAGCGCTTTTGCCCGCGCCCTGCCCGAGGCCCGGCGCGGCGACATCCTGGGCTGGTCCAGCCCGCAGGCGACCGACGCGGTGTATCATCCCGGCCGCATTGATGAGGCCTTGCAGACCCTGGATGACGGCCTGCGCCGCGCCCAGATGGAGATGTTCGCCGAGCGCCGCGAGGTCGGCAGCCCCGACGACGTGTTCCTGCTGCCGCAGCGCCTGGGCGAAATGCGCGGCCCGCTGCGCCAGACCCTGACCACTATTTTCCGCCAGACAGCCTATCTGGAATCCCTGTTCCTGCGCGGCATCTATCTGACCGGCGACCTGGACGGCGGCATTCTGGCCGAGGAGGCCGGGGCGCCCCCGGTCGAGGGACGGCGGCTGGTGTTCCTGCGCGACCTGTTCGCTCGCAAGATCTTCCGCGAATCCGGGCTGGTCCGCCCCACGCCGCGCTGGTCGCTGCGCCACAACCGCCGTCAGATCGCGGTGCGCATCGGCCTGGGTGCCGCCGCCGCCGCCGCCGTGGCGTGGCTGTGGAGCGGCGCCAACACGGTGGGCGAAACCGCTGGCAGCATCGCCCCGGTGGCGCAGTCCCTGCCGGGCCATCTGGACGCGGCGCGTCAGGGGCGGTACGGGCAGGCCGACGGCACGCCCGATGCGCAGCGCATCTCGGACATGATCCGCGACTACACCCGCATCAATGGCGCCTGGGACTCGGGCTTCCTGCCGGCCGGGCTGTTCAGCAGCCTGGAGCAGCGTTCCACCACCATGCTGTCGGTGGGTTATTACAAGGTCATCATGGAGGCGGTGCGCAGTTCGCTGCACCAGAAGGGCGCCCTGCTGACCTCGGGCTCGCCGCCCGATGGTGACGCGGCGGTGCGGCCGCTTCAGTTGGCCCGTCTGGCTGCCACGGTCGATGGCCTGACCCGGTTCGAAGGCGCGGTGGCGTTGTTCAACGGCCTGCACGGCAGCACCCGTCTGGCCGGTCTGGACCTGCTCATCCAGTACAGCCTGGGTGTTGACGTGCCGCCGGCCTTCCTGGACCGCGCCGAGACCTATGGCTTCACCGTTCCGCCCAACAACGCGGCGCTGGACGGGGTCAGCTTGCAGGCCGAACTGCGCACCTTCGACACGGCGGTCTACCGCGCCTCGGCCCGCCTGCGGGTGCTGGATCTGGTCGATGATTATTTCCGCAGCCTGGCCAGCGACGATGTTCTGAAGACCAGCCTGGCCGAGATTGTCGCCGACCTTGACCGTCTGGGCGGCGGCGGCCGTCAGCCGTCGGGCTATCACGAGGCCCTGGTCCGCCTGTCGGACAACCTCAACGCCGTGGCGACGCATCTGACCTCGCGCGATGCCTCATGGATTGGCATGCGCGACCTGTCGTTCGGCCCGGAAATGCAGGAGGTCCTGGCTCGTGTCGGGGACAGCCGCCTGCTGGGGCCGGAAGTGCGTGACGAGATCGTGGCGCGGGCGCGTGACGCCTTCGCCCGCCAGAACGTCAGCGGCATCGCCATGTCGGCCTCGACCATCGGGCCGCTGCTGGAGCGCAACGAAGGCGGCCGGGGCGTGCGCCTGTCGGCTTCGGCGGACTCCCTGCGGGCCAGCCTGGAACAGTGGATGGCCATGCCCTTCATGACGGCGGCCGGAACCGGCGAGGCGGCCGACCGCATGGCTGACCGCGAGACCGAGAAGGCCATGGTGTGGGATCTCGATACCCTGGACAGCGCCGTGGGCCTGGCCGAGGACTACCTGCTGTTCGAGGCCCAGAAGGTCGGCGAGTTCCCCGACAGCCTGCGTCCGGCCCTGCGCAGCGTGTCGCGCCGTCAGGTGGCCGAGGGCATCCTGGAAACCGTGGCGCGGGCACGGGTGGCCTACGCACCGGGCAACAGTCTGGCGCGGCGCCGGGTGGAATCCGACCTGCGGGTGCAGGTGCGGTCCTTCGACAGTGCCGCCCCGACCCTGCTGCAACTGTTGCAAACCCTGGAACACCTGTCGGTTCCGGTGGAGCGTGACCGCCTGCATCAGGCCATCACCCAGCCGGTGGCGTCCCTGCTCGGGCAGATCGACACGCTGTTGCAGAACGACGGGCTCTATGTGCCCCAAGGCGGCGGGTTCACATGGTGGGAAGGCGAAAAGCTGGAACCCTTCCGGGTGTTCGGGCAGCCTGACGCCACGGCCATGGCCGACCATCTGGCGACCATTCGCCGTCGTCTCGATGTCCTGGCCCACGATTTGGCCGAGCCGTTGGTTGAGGTGATGTATCAGCCCGCTTTGAGTAGTGGTGCCGTGCCGCCAGAACTGGGCAAGTGGGCCGACATCCTGGTCCAGCTTGACCGGTACGAAAACGCCCGGCCGACCAGCGCGCTGACCGACCTGGAGCAGTTCATCACCGAAACCCTGCCCCAGATCGACCTCAGCACCTGTCACGAGATCCTCGGGGCGCGGCCGTCTGTGAACGCGGCGCGCGGGTATTTCGGCCAGCGCCAGGCGGCCCTGCGCCAGGGCCTGGAGGAGCGGTGCGCCGCCCTCTATGACGCCCGCGTGGTGGGCAGTTATGACGCCATCCGGGGGCTGTTCCAGGACACCCTGGCCGGGCGTTATCCGTTTGCCGCGCCGACCGAGGCCAATGAGGGGCGGCAGGCGTCGCTTCAGGACGTGCGCACGTTCTTCCAGATCTTTGACGAGCGCGGCCCCGGCCTGATCGCCTTCCTGCGCGGCAACGACCGCTATGGGGTGGGCGGCGACGACGCCCGCCGGTTCCTGGAAAGCGTGGCGGTGGTGCGGGCCTTCCTGGCTCCGGCCATCGGTCCCGACGCCGAGGCCGGACGCAGCCGCTACAGCCTGGAGCCGGTGTTTCGGGTTAACCGTCGCAACGAAATCGGCGGCAGCGAGATCATTGAGTGGAGCCTCGTTTCGGGCGCCGATTCGGTGACCAACTACGACGTCAACGGCGCGATCACCTGGCAGGTCGGGGCGCCGCTGGCGGTGCGCCTGCGCTGGGCCAAGGACGGTCTGACGGTGCCCAAGGGCCTGATGTTCGGCCAGGGCAAGGTGTCCCAGGCCGACCGGGTGGCGACGTTCGCCTATGACGCGCCGTGGGGCCTGATCGCCCTGGTCCAGCAACATGCCGCGCGGCTGTCCGAGATCGGTGGCGGGGAATACGTGCCGCCGCACATGATGGCCTTTGGCGTGGAAACCGCCACGGGACCGGAGTCGGTGGCTCGTGTCTACGCCGGGCTGAAGATCCGGGGCATCAAGGATGGCGAGGGCGCGGTGCCTGAAATCACCGAGCTGACTCTGCCGGGCTTCCCCACGGCGGCCCCCTTCATGGTGCCGCAGAGCGTTCCGATGGCCTCGCCGGTCGATCTGCCGCCGGTGGCATGGGGGGCTCGGGCGCCCGAGGCTGATCAACGCCCGGCCTACATGGCCGCGCCGACCACCGTGGCGCCGCGCTATGCGGTTCCCGCCGCGGTGCCGCCGGTGGTCGCGGCCCCCCAGGCGGTGGCGCCGACGGCGGCGGTTCTCGCCCCGTTGCCGCGGACTGCGACCACAATGACCGTGGCGCCCGGATCGGCCGCCGGCCAACGGCCCCTGCGCACGGTGCCCGCGCCCATGGCCTCGGGGATCCTGACCGTCAGCCCGATGACCGGCGTGGACGCCGCAATCGCGCCGCCGCCGGTCGCCGCGCCTGCCGTGCCCGAGCCCCGCGTTTCCGTGCCGGTCGGGGCGCCAGGCCTGCTGCTGGAGATCAAACCGGCCGATGACATGCGGAGCGGACGATGATGGACCTGTTGAACCTCGGGCCGCTGGCCACCACTGGGAGAGGCCGTAATGGGTGATGTGTCCCACCTGAGCCTGGACGACCTTCTGGCCCCGCTCGACGGTGACAATCCGTGCGGCGAGGACCTGCGCTACGAGGGCCTTTACGATTCCATCCGCGACCTGCGGCAGGAAGACGACCCCGCCATGTCTCAAGGCGTTTGGGAAACCGACATCCGCCAAGCCGACTGGGCAGCGGTGCGCCGCCTGACCGAAGAGGCCCTGACCAGCCGCTCCAAGGATTTGCAGATCGCCGCCTGGCTGACCGAGGCCCTGGCCCGTCAGGGTGGGCTGACCGGTCTGGCCGAGGGCTGTGAGTTCATGGCCCGGCTGTGTGACCTGTTCTGGGACGACATGTACCCCGAACTCGACCCCGACGACGACGACCTGGAAGGCCGTCTGTCGCCCGTCGAATGGCTGGCCACCCAGGCCCAGACGGCGCTGTCCACCCTGCCCCTGACCAAGGGCCCGGCCAGCGGGCCGGCTTATACCTGGCAGACCTGGATATCGGCCCGGCGCCTGGAGGCGTTGGCGTCCTCGGATGCCAAGGCCTTTACCAAGGCGGTGCAGAAGGGCGAAGTGCCCATGGACCGCATCAAGGCCGCCGCCTCGCAGACTCCGCTGGAGTTCTACGAGGAATGGAGAACGGGGCTGAACGCCGTGACGACCGGGCTGGCCTCCCTCAAGGGGGTTCTGGACCATCGCGCCGGTTCGGCGGCGCCGTCGTTCCGGCCCCTGCTCGACCAGATAAACGAGATGCGCGCCATGATCGATCGCCAGCTTGGCGACCGGGGAGTCGGCGAGGAGGACGGCGCTGGCGAGGGCGAGGCGGACGACGAGGCAGGTCTTGAGGCGGGGACGGCCCGAGGCGGCCCGGTCCTCGCCCGGCCGATCGGCTCGCGGCAGGAGGCTTATTCCCTGTTGCAGGCGGCGGCGAACTATTTGCAGGCGACCGAACCACACAGCCCGACCCCCTATCTGGTGCGGCGGGCGGTTCGCTGGGGTGGCATGTCTCTTAACGAGTTGTTGAGCGAGTTGGGGCAGGATTCCAGCAACATGGATGGCGTCTTCAAACTGCTGCGGTTGCGGGATGGATGAAACATTCCTGTAGCTTCGGAAGTGCTGCGGTGCACAAGACCTTGGTTCCAAAGTCCGCAGTTATTGCCCGCTGGTCACAACGGGCTGAAAGTGGTTTCTTAGTTTGTAGATTTCTGCCCTTTTAGTGTTTGCAAACCTCTTTTTTGTCGTATCGTGATCATATGGCAGTTGGGGGGCGTGGCGCAAAAAAGCACCGGTGGAAATCTTGGTTGTTTGGTGGCATCGCGCCGGCAAGTGCGGTCGTCAACAGGGAGTGGGGTAATCATGAGTGAGAGCACACAGAAGAAGCTTGATCGCGTGCGGTCTCCGCGCGTTCAGATCACCTATGACGTTGAAATCGGCAACGCCATCGAACGCAAGGAGCTGCCGTTCGTGGTCGGCGTCATGGCCGACCTGTCGGCCAAGCGGGCCGAACCGCTGCCCAAGCTGAAGGATCGCAAGTTCGTTGAGATCGACCGCGACAACTTCAACGACGTGATGGCGTCGGCGGCCCCGCGTGTCGCTTTCCAGGTGTCCAACCGCCTGGCCAACGACGACAGCAAGATCAACGTCGAGCTGAACTTCTCGGAAATGGACGACCTGGAGCCGCTGGCCATCATCAGGCAGGTCAAGCCGCTGGCCAAGCTGTTCGAGGCCCGTCAGCGTCTGAACGACCTGCTCGGCAAGCTTGACGGCAACGATGAACTGGACGGCCTGCTGTCGTCCATCGTCGCCAACACCGAGCAGCAGGACGAGCTGAAGGGCCTGGTGGCCGGTCTGGCCGAAGCCAAGGGCGACGCCGACGCTGCCGAGGGTGCCGCTGACGACGCCGAAAAGCCCGACGCCTAAGACCTCAGTGGTCCTCCGGCCCGCCTGACGGCGCGGCCGGCATGAGCGAAACATGAACCCGACCGCGGGGCCCCCATGGGCGGCTTCCGCCAGTTGTGAGGTAGACATGGCAAATCAAGTAGAGGTTTCCGAAGGCGGGGCGACCATGACCCTCCTCGACCGTATCGTGCACGACGGCCGCATGGCCAAGGACGTGTCCCAGGAAAATTATGCCAAGGATCTGATCGCGGAATTCGTCGATCAGGTGATCGCGGCCGAGGGTGGCAGCGTGTCGCCCGACGTGGCCGAGGCGATCAACCTGCGCATTGCCCAGATCGACGAGCTTATCAGCGCCCAGCTCAACGAGGTGATGCATCACCCCGATTTCCAGGGCATCGAGTCGACCTGGCGCGACCTTCGCCACCTGGTGATGAACACCGAGACCGGCTCCCACCTCAAGATCCGCGTCCTCAACGTGTCGCGCAAGGACCTCCAGAAGGACCTTGAGAAGGCCGTCGAGTTCGACCAGAGCGCGCTGTTCAAGAAGGTCTATGAAGAAGAATACGGCACCTTCGGTGGCGCTCCCTATGGCCTGCTGGTCGGCCACTACGAGTTCGGCCGTCATCCGCAGGACGTCGCGCTGCTGGAGAAGATCTCCAACGTCGCCGCCGCCGCCCACGCGCCGTTCGTCTCGGCCGCCAACCCGCTGCTGTTCGACATGAATTCGTTCACCGAACTGGGCGTGCCGCGCGATCTGGCCAAGATCTTTGAAAGCGCCGAGCTGATCAAGTGGCGGTCGTTCCGCGAGTCCGAGGACAGCCGGTACGTCTCGCTGGTCATGCCGCACTACCTGTGCCGCCTGCCCTACGGCCCGGACACCGTGCCGGTCGAAGGCGTCAACTTCGTCGAGGAAGTCGACGGCACCGACCACAGCAAGTACCTGTGGGGCAACGCCGCCTTCGTGCTGGCCGCCAAGATCACCGAAGCCTATGCCAAGCATTCCTGGTGCGCCGCCATCCGTGGCGTCGAGGGCGGTGGCAAGGTCGAGGGTCTGCCGGCCCACACCTTCAAGACCGACGAGGGCGATATCGCCCTGAAGTGCCCGACCGAGATTTCCATCACCGACCGTCGTGAAAAGGAACTGTCGGACCTGGGCTTCATCTCGCTGGTGCACTGCAAGAACACCGACTACGCCGCGTTCTTTGGTGGTCAGACGGCCAACAAGCCGAAGATGTACAACACCGACGAGGCCAACGCCAATTCGCGCCTGTCCTCGGTCCTGCCGTACATGCTCGCCTCGTCGCGTTTTGCCCATTACATCAAGGTCCTGATGCGCGACAAGGTCGGCAGCTTCATGACGCGGTCCAACGTCGAGGGCTACCTCAACACCTGGATGGCCGGCTACGTGCTGCTGAGCGACGACGCCACGCAGAACGAAAAGGCCAAGTATCCGCTGCGTGACGGTCGCGTGGACGTCTACGAGGTTCCCGGCAAGCCGGGCTGCTACAGGGCCACCGTGTTCCTGCAGCCGCACTTCCAGCTCGAAGAGCTGTCGGCCTCGCTGCGTCTCGTCGCCGAACTGCCGCCGCCGGCCGCCTAACAGCAGCCCGCATCCCGACTGCGAGCGGCACCGTCCCCCTGCTCTCCGGCCCCCCACCCCCCCCGTGGGCGGGGCCGGAGCGTGGACGGTGCCCTTTACCCCGATTAACGGAGACCATTGAAGATGGCCGAAATTATCCTCACCATGGACGGCGTCGAAGGTGAAGTCACCACCGCCGACTACGAAAAGAAGATCGCCTGCAAGTCCATGTCCTTCTCTGCCGAACAGGGCATGGACAGCTCCAAGAACCACACCCGCACGATCAGCACGATCACCGTGGGCGAGATCACCCTGGAGCGTGACTTCGACAAGGCGTCCATTCCCCTGCTCGACCGTCTGGTGTCGGCTAAGGATTGCGGGACGTGCAAGATCCACGTCCTCAAGGCCGCCGGCACCGAAGGCATCGGCCAGGTGGAATTCCTGACCATCACCCTGGAACACGTCCTGGTGTCCAACTGGGAAATGAGCGCCGGTGAGGAAAACCCCACCGAGTCCATTACCCTGAACTTCACCAAGGTCACGTGGGAATACATGTTCCAGAACAACGACGGTACCCTGGCTGGTGTCACGCCGACCAACTACAACATCGAACTCGGCAAGAAGGAGTAGTGCCCTTCGGGACTGGAGTAGCGCCACAGGCCCTGGTCTGTCTGGTGCTGCTCCGGCCCTGCCGGCACTTCTGGTGATGTCATGGCGCAGCCCAAGGTCATTGATGCCGAACCGGCCCTTTTGTTCGAACGGCTCATTGACCTTGAGCCGTCACGGCCCCGCGAGGCCCGTCCGTTCCGCACGCTGTCCCCCGATGAACTGCGGGCTTCCATCGCCCGCGAACTGGCGCGTATCATGGATACCCGCCGGGCCATTTCGGTGGAAAACGCCCTGGCTGAGGACGAGGTTGCCATGACCGTTCTGGACTACGGCATCCCCGACCCGACGGCACTGTCCCCGCAACGTATTTTTGACCGGCAGGATCTCGCCGCCGTCATCGCCAAGGCGGTGCGCGTGTTCGAGCCGCGCCTGCGCAAGCCCGTGGTCACCGTGGAGCGCGACCCGGCGATACGCTCGGCGGCCGTGGTCACCATCTCGGGCACCATGCGCGTGGGGGCACGGCTGGAGCCGGTTTCCTTTCCCATGGCGCTGACTGTCAGGGCTGCCAATGTCGCTGGCTGACGATGATCTGCTCGATTACTACCAGCGGGAGCTGACCTATCTGCGCAAGATGGGGGCGGCCTTCGCGCAGTCTTACCCCAAGGTTGCCAGTCGCCTGGAATTCGGCGGCCATGAGAGCGCCGATCCCAACGTTGAACGGCTGATCGAGTCCTTCGCCTTTCTGACCGGGCGCATCCAGCGCAACCTGGAAAGCGAGTTTCCCGAGGTCACAGGCGCCCTTCTGGCCCTGCTCTATCCGCAGATGGTGCAGCCGATCCCGGCCATGGCCATCGCCCGGCTGGAGGTCGACCCCGAACAGGGCCAGTTGACCACCGGCCACGTCCTGCCGCGCCACACCCAGGTCCTGGCCGAGTCCGAGACCGACGTGCGGTGCCAGTTTCGCACCGCGCACGACGTGACCCTGTGGCCGATCACCGTGGAACAGGCCCGCATCGAAAGCACCGACCAGTTCGACACCCTGGACACCGGGGACGTCGCGGCGGTGTTGCGCCTGCGCCTGCGCAGCCACGGCGTGGGGTTCCACGAACTGTCGGTACGCAGTCTGCGCTTTCATATCGACGCCGATCCGATCCTCGCCAATGCGCTGTATGAGCTGCTGTTCTCGCAGGTGGCACGGGTCGCCTACATGCCCGGCGGCAATGAGGCGGGTGCAAACGGGCAGGGGGGGCGTCCGCAGACCCGGCCCGCCGCCACCGCCCTGCGCGCGGTCGGGTTCGATGCCGACGAGGCGGTGCTGCCCTATCCGCGTCACGGCCACCCGGCCTATCGGCTTTTGCAGGAATACTTCTCCTTCCCGCAGAAGTTCCTGTTCCTGGACCTGGAGATTCCTCCGGTGACGGAGGAGACGGACGTCCTCGACGTCCTTCTGATGCTGCGCTACATGCCCAAGGAACGCCTGGTCATCGACCGCAACACCTTTGCCCTGGGCTGCGTGCCGGTCATCAACCTGTTCCCCAAGATGGCCGAGCCCATCCGCCTGACCCACCGCATGACGGAATACCGGCTGGTGCCCGATTACCAGCGCGAACTGACCACCGAGATCCACAGCATCGAACGGGTCGTCGGGCTGGGCGAAAGCGGCGAGCAGCGCGACGCCTATGCACCGTTCTTCTCGTTCTCCCACGCCCAGGCGGAGCAGGGGGAAACCGCCTTCTGGCTCATGCGGCGCGAGCCCACGGGCCGCAAGGCCCTGCCGGGCACGCAGATTTCCATGGGTTTCGTGAACCTCAAGTTCCAGCCCACCATGCCGCCGGATGAAACGATCTTCGTCCACACCCTGTGCACCAACCGCACCCTGACCGAACAAATCTCGGCCGGTGCGGCGTTGCAGTTGGAGGTGGCGGCGCCTCTGGCCAAGCTGTCGCTGCTGACCAAGCCGACCGCACCGCGCAATCCGCCGCTGGGCGGGGAAACCGCGTGGCGGCTGATTTCGCACCTGTCGCTGAACTATCTGTCCCTGGCCGACGGGGCCGACAGTCTCAAGGCCCTGCGTGAGATCCTGCGCCTCTATGCGCCGGCCCGCGATGCCGCCGCCGATCAGCAGATCCAGGGCATTGCCGACATGACCTGCCGGTCGGTGGTGCGCCGGGTGCGCGAGGACGGGCGGCACGGTCTGGCCGGGGCGCAATGGGGCGGGTTCTGCCGCGGGGTCGAGGTCACCATGGAGTTTGACGAACGCCGCTTTGTGGGCGGCAGCGCCTTTATGTTCGCCTCCGTACTCAACCGCTTCCTGGGCCTGTACACCACGGTCAACTCGTTCACGCAGTTGAAGATCATCAGCAAGCAACGTAGTGGAGTCTGGAAGACATGGCCGCCCCTATCCGGCGATCAGCACGTTCTGTAGCGCAGCTTCTGGCCGATGAGCCGCACCGCTTCGATTTCTACAAGGCGGTGCAGATCCTCGAACAGTTGGCGCCCGACGCCGTGCCCGTTGGCGAGGGCGCGGAGCCGGCGCGCGAGCCGGTGCGTTTTTCGGCCGACATCGGCCTCGCCTTCCCGCCGAGCGACGTGCGCAGCCTGACCCCGGCCGAGGAGCCCGGTGCGCCGCCCACCCTGGAGGTGTCGTTCCTGGGACTGGCCGGGGTGCACGGCCCGTTGCCCAACGTGGTGACCGAGGTGGTGCTGCAACGCCACCACAAGCGCGACCGGGCGTTCCGCGCCTTCCTGGACATCTTCAACCACCGGCTGGTGTCGCTGACCCACCGGGTGCGGCGGCAGACTCGCCTCGCGGTGCGCAACGAGGCGCCCGAGAACACCCACTTCGCCCGCTATCTGCTGGCCTTCCTGGGCCTGGGCACGCCGTACCTGCGCGACCGCATGGGAGTGTCGGATCGGGCTTTGCTGCCGTTTGCCGGGTTGCTGGCCGGGCGGGCGCGGAGTTCGCCAGGGCTGGAAATCCTGCTGTCGGAATATTTTGCCGTTCCGGTGCGCATCCATCCCTTCGCCGGGCGCTGGCTGGTCCTGGAACAGGACGAGCGGACCGCCATCGGCACCCGCCTGGGCGCCAACAACGACCTGATGGGCGGCTCGGTCCTGGGCGGCCGGGTGTGGGACCGCCAGGGCACGTTCATTATCGAGGTCGGGCCGCTGAGCCTGGAACGTTTCATGGCGTTCCTGCCGGTCGGCACGGCACATAATCCGGCGGTGGCGCTGACCCGCTACTACGTCGGGGAACATCTGGTGTTTGACTTCGCCCTGGTGCTGCGGCCCGAGGAAGTGCCCCAGGCACGGCTGGGGTCGGCTGGCAAGGTGGGCGAGAGGGGGGCGGGCGAGGGCGGATCGTACCTCGGCTGGACCTCGTGGCTCAAACGGGCGCCGGGATCGCGCGAGCAGGGCCGGGTCCAACTCGCCGGGCGCCACCGTGCTCCCCAAAACGCCCAGCAGCACACAACAGCGTGATTAGAGAGGGCAGACCATGACCTTGGACATGCGGGCCCTGGTGGCCAAACTGGACGGAGCGACCCGCAAGGCTTTGGAGGCGGCGGCCCAACTGTGCGTGTCGCGCACCCATTTCAATGTCGAGGTGGAGCACCTGTTGGTCAGCCTGCTGGAGCAGGACGGCGACGAGGTGCAGGCCGTGCTGCGCTATTACGAGGTCAGGACCGCCGACGCGGTGGCCGAACTGCGCGCCGCCCTGGACCGTCTGCCGCGCGGCAACTCGCGCACGCCGGCCATGACGCCGCTCATCCGCGACCTGCTGGAGGCGGCGTGGCTGTGTTCGTCCATTGACCTGGACACCAAGCAGATCCGGCCCGCCGCCGTGCTGCTGGCCATGCTGGAACAGGACAGCCTGCGCGGCCTGACCGCCGAATCCTGCCCGGCACTGCTCAAGATCGCCCGCCAGAAGATGCGCGAGGATCTGCCCGAACTGGTGCGCTCCATCGACCGCGACCGCCGCAAGGCCGCCAAGGCCGACGTGCTGGAGACGGCGCGCGGCGCCACCGCCCGCAAGTCCGCAGCCCCGCCGCCGTCGCAGGCCGAAGAGGGTGCCAAGGAAAAGGGCTCGGCGCTCGACCGCTTCACCATCGACCTGACCGAGGCCGCGCGCTCCGGCAGCCTGGACCCCATCCACGGCCGCGACGACGAAATCCGCCAGATGGCCGATATTCTCATGCGCCGGCGCCAGAACAACCCGATCCTGACCGGCGAGGCCGGGGTCGGCAAGACGGCGGTGGTCGAGGGACTGGCCCAGCGCATTGCCGAGGGCGCGGTGCCGCCGGCCCTGCGCGACGTGTCCATCCGCGTGCTCGACATCGGCCTGTTGCAGGCCGGGGCCGGGATGCGCGGCGAGTTCGAGGAACGCCTGAAGTCGGTGATTGCCGAGGTGACCTCCTCGCCCAAGCCGATCATCCTGTTCATCGACGAGGCCCACACCATCATCGGGGCGGGTGGCGCGGCCGGGCAGGGCGATGCCGCCAACCTGCTCAAGCCGGCCCTGGCGCGCGGCGAAATGCGCACCATCGCGGCCACCACCTGGGCCGAATACAAGCGCTACATCGAAAAGGACCCCGCCCTGGCGCGGCGCTTCCAGGTCGTCCGCGTGGCCGAACCGCCCGAGGACGTGGCCATGGTCATGGTGCGCGGTCTGGTCCCCAAGCTGGAAAAGCACCACGCCGTGCGTATCCAGGAAAGCGCGGTGGAGGCGGCGGTGCGTCTGTCGGCCCGCTACCTGTCCGGCCGCCAGCTTCCCGACAAGGCGATCAGCCTGATCGACACCGCCTGCGCCCGCGTGGCCATGGCCCAGACGGCGGTGCCGGTGGTCGTGGAAGCGGCCCGTCATCGCCTGCACCTGCTGCGCGATGAGCAAGCGCTGCTCCAGCGCGAGGAAGCCACCGGGCTTGACCACGGCACCCGCATCGCCGACCTGGAAACCGCCTGCGCGGCGATCATCGCGGATCTGGCCGACCAGGAACAGCGCTGGCAGGACGAGCTTGGCATGGTCGGCCGCATCCACGAGATGATCGACTCGCTTCAGGAAGGTCCGGCCGCGTCCACCCTGGACGGTGCCGCCGCGCTTGATGACTTGCGCCGCGAACAGGCCGCCCTCAACAGCCATCAGGGCGACGAGCCCATGGTGCCGGTGTGCGTTGATGCCAAGGTGATCGGCGAAGTGGTGTCGGGCTGGACCGGCATCCCGCTCGGCCGCATGTTGCGGGACGAAATGGTCACCGTGCTGAACCTGGAGCGCGACATGGGCCAGCGGCTGGTCGGCCAGCCCCAGGCCCTGGCCGCCATTGCAGAACGCATCCGCATCTACCGCGCCGACATGGGCGAGCCGCAAAAGCCCGTGGGCGTGTTCCTGCTGCTCGGCCCGTCGGGCGTCGGCAAGACCGAGACCGCCCTGACCCTGGCCGACCTGCTGTATGGCGGCGAACGCAACATGGTCACGATCAACATGTCGGAGTACCAGGAGCCACACACCGTCGCCAAACTCAAGGGCGCGCCTCCGGGCTACGTCGGCTTTGGCAGTGGCGGCGTGCTGACCGAGGCGGTACGGCGCAATCCCTATTGCGTGCTGTTGCTCGACGAAGTGGAAAAGGCCCATCCCGACGTCATGGACCTGTTCTATCAGGTGTTCGACAAGGGCGTGATGGAAGACGGCGAGGGGGTGGAAGTCAGCTTCCGCAACTGCCTCATCCTGCTGACCTCGAACCTTGGCGATCAGGTGTTGATGGACGCCTGCCGCAATGGGCGCCCGGAGTCCGAACAGGCCGTCGAGATGATCCGCCCGGTGCTGGTCAAGCGGTTCGCCCCGGCGTTCCTCGGCCGTCTGACCGTGGTGCCTTACTTCCCGCTCAACGACGAACTGATCCGCGAGATCGTCCGTCTCAAGCTGGCCCACGTCGCGGCCCGCCTGAAGGACCGCCACCGCGCCGAATTGGTGCTGGAGGAGGGCCTGGGCGGCGCCCTGGCCGCCCGCTGCCTGGAAATGGACAGCGGCGCGCGGGCGGTGGAGCACATCGTTAGCCACACCCTGCTGCCGGAACTGTCGGCCCGCATTCTCAATCACATGGCGCGCGGCGAGCAGTTCGAGCGCATCCATGTCGGGATGGGCGAGGACGGCAGCCTGCACTACGACTTTGATCTGGCACAGAGGCCCGGACGATGACCGCCCCCAACTGGACCCAGGACAACCGCAGCCTGACCATCACCACGCCGCTGGGCAAGGACAAGCTGCTGGTTGACCGCTTCAGCGGATCGGAGGGGATCTCCGACCCGTTCCACTTTACGGTCGATCTGTATTCGGCCGACCGTGCCATCGACCTCGCCAAGCTGGTCGGCAAGAAAGTCACCCTGACCGTCAACCTGGACGACGGCAAGGCGCGCTACATCAACGGCGTGGTCAGCCGGTTCACCCTGGTGCGCAGCGATCCCAAGGACGACACCGCCATTTACGAGGCGGAAATCCGTCCGTGGTTCTGGCTGCTCAACTACCGGGGCAGCTTCCGCATCTTTGAGAAAAAGAGCGTCAAGGAAATCATCGACGATGTGCTGAAGGGCTCTGGCTTCACCAGCGCCTACAAACTCAGCCTGACCCGGACCTATGAGAAACGCGAATACTGCGTGCAGTACCGCGAAACGGATTTCAACTTCGTCTGCCGCCTGATGGAAGAGGAAGGCATCTTCTATTGGTTCGAGCATACCGAAGACGAACACAAGATGATCATCGCCGACGATGCGGGCACCCACAAGAACTGCCCGGTCCTGCACAAGCTGCGCTTCCGGTCGGTGAAGCGCCGCGATGTTGAAGACGACATCATCAACGAGATCCGGTTTGAACACGCCGTGGTGCCGCGCAGCTATGGCCTGGACGACTACAACTTTGAGACGCCCGACACCAGTCTGGCCCAGACCAGCACCAGCAGCCGCAAGTCCAAGACCACCTACGCCCTGTCCGATACCTCCATGAATGACTTCCCTGGCCGCTATGGCAAGGGCAGCGTCGGCACCCAGTTCGCCAAGACCCGCCTGGAGGCCCTGGAACTGCCCGAACGCCTGATTACCGGCGAGGGGATGCTGCGCGCCATCATGCCGGGCTACAAGGTCGAGGTGGCCGAGCATGTCCGCGATGACGTCAACGGCACCTGGGTGGTGCAGGACACCTATATCCGGGCCGAGTCCGATGATTATTCCGTGCGCTTCACCGCCTTTCCGGCGGCGGTGGCGTTCCGGCCGCCCATGGTCACCCACAAGCCGGTGATCCACTCGGCTCAGACCGCCATCGTGACCGGGCCGGACGGCGAGGAAATCCATACCGACAAGTATGGCCGCGTGCTGGTCAGTTTCCATTGGGCCGGGGCGGATGTGGACTCCTGCTGGATCCGGGTGGCTCAGGGCTGGGCCGGCAAGGGATGGGGCGTGCTGTTCATTCCGCGCATCGGCCAGGAGGTGGTGGTGAGTTTCCTCGATGGCGACCCCGACCGGCCGCTGATCACCGGGGCGGTCTACAACGGCGAGAACCTGCCGCCGTACCTGCCTGATGAAAAGACCAAGAGCACCATCAAGTCGCGCTCCACCACCGGGGGCGGGACCGGCACCTTCAACGAGATCCGCTTCGAGGACAAGATGGGCTCGGAGGAGATGTACGTTCAGGCCGAGAAGGACTTCAAAAGCCTGGTCAAGAACGACGTCACCGTGAACATCGACGGCAACGAGACCTCGACCGTCGAAAAGGACGTCACCCGCACCGTCAACGGCAACGTCACCCGCACCGTGGCGGGCGAGGAAACCGACACGGTGGAAAAGGACGCCACTTATACCGTTAACGGCGCCAAAACCACCGAGGTGGCCAAGGACGTCACCGAGACATACAAGGGCAAGCTGACCACCAAGGTCGCCAAGGACGTGACGCAGACCTATTCCGGCAAGGAGACCAAAAAGGTCACCGGGGCCGGAAAGGCCTCTTACACGGCCAATCTGGATGAGGATGTGGGCGGCAACTACACCCTCAAGGTAACCGGCAACCTGACCCTCAAGGCCACCGGGTCGGTCACCATCGAAGGCATGTCCATCAAGATCAAGGGCCAGACTTCCGTCGCCGTCGAAGGGTTGCAGACCACGGTGAAGGGCAGCGCAAGCTGCGAAACCAATGGCGGCGGCATGATGACGGTCAAGGGCGGCGTGGTGATGATCAACTGATGGTGACCAGCAGACAAAAACGCGGGGATCGCTAACACGATGGCCGAGCCGAGCAACGCCACTGACGCGCCAGAGCCGGGGGAGGATACACCTTCCCCGCCGCCGCCGCGCGACGGTGTCATCAAGGAAACCGACGACGACGGCGTCGTGGTCAGTTCGACCACATGGGTTGGCGGCATGATGCACGGCGAGGCGGTCCTCTACCGCCCCGATGGCGGCGTGGTGCGTAAGATGACCTATGCCAATGGTCAGCTTGAAGGGGAGGTGCGGGTCTATGCCGAAGACGGCACGCTCGCCCAGATCGTGCCCTTTCGCAACAACGTCTGCCATGGCGAAATGGTGACCTATCGGTCGGGTGACGTGGTGGCGCGGGTGCCGTTCGTGGACGGCCTTCAGGAAGGGATCGCGGTGTTCTATGACGAGGCCGGGAACGTCTCCACCCGCCAGACCTACGTCGGGGGAAAGCTTAACGGCGAAACCCTGATGTACAGCTCCGACGGCCCGGTGCTGCGCCGGGTGCCTTACCTGAACGGCAAGACGCACGGCCAGGTCATGGGCTATCATCCAAGTGGCGCCGTTGCGGAAAAGTCTTTTTATATCAATGGCAAGCTTGAAGGCGAGATGCTGCGCTTCTACGAAGACGGAAAGATCCTGCAACGCGGCGTGTACCGCGCGGGAAAACCCATCGAGCCGGTGGTCTCCTATGATCCCGCAGGCAAGCAGACCGGGGCCTCGCCAGTGCCAAAAAAAACCACGAAGCCAAAGGGTTAAGGGGGGAACATATCATGGGAAGTCCAGCCGCCCGCATGACCGACATGGTGCTCCAGGATGCGCCGCACTGCCATGCGCCGATCCATCCGCCCGCCCCGGTTCCGGCCCCGGTGCCCCATCCGGCCCTGCCCCTGACCATCATCAAGGGCGAGGCTACGGTGCTGATCGGCAAGATGCCCGCCGCCACCATGACCAGCAACACCACCCCCTGCCTGTTGCCGGGATGCGTTCCCGGCGGGCCGGGCATGGTGATGAAGGCCTCGGCCACGGTGCTGATCGGCAAGCTTCCGGCCGCCCGCATCAACGACATGACCATGCACGCCTCCTGCGTCGCGCCCATTCCGTCCCCGACCGGCAAGATCCTGCCACCGGGGTGTCCCACCGTGATGATTGGAGGCTGAGACATGCGCCTGTCCCATTTCGAGGCCTTCAAGCCCGTCTGCCCGCGCTGCCTGTTCCTCATGCGGGCGGAAAACCGCCTGACCCTGGCCGAGATCACCCGGCGTGAAGGGGACAACATCATTGAAGGTCGCCTGCACTGCGACGACGACGACTGCGGGCAGTCCTATCCCATCCTCGACGGGATGCCGATCCTGATGCCGGACATGAAGGTCCTGGTGATCGGCCATCTGGCCTATCTGGTGTCGCGCGACGACCTGTCGCCGACGGTGGAAAATATGCTGGCCGAGGCGGCCGGGCCGGGCAGCCTGATTGATTCGATGCGGCAGTTGACCAGTTCCTATGCCTGGGATCACTACGCCATGCACGACCCGGCCGAAGCCGTCCCCCAACCGGGCCACGAGCATGGTTCCGCCGCGGCCTGCATGCGTCGCGGCCTGGACATGCTCGGCAGCCTGCCCGATGGGCCGTTGCTGGAAATCGGCTGTGCCACGGGCGGGGCCACGTTCGCTCTGGCCGATGCCGATCCCGACCGGCTGGTGATCGGCATGGACACCTCGTTCGTGCCGCTGCGGGTGGCCCAGAAGGTGCTGCGCAACGGGGTGGTCAGTTATGCCCGCCGCCGCATCGGCATGGTCTATGACCGCCGTACCTTCGCCCATGCCCCGGCCGAGGGCGGGCGGGTGGATTTCTGGCTGTGCGACGCCATGGCCGCCCCCTTTGCGGCCGGGACCTTTGCCGGGGTGGCGGCGCTGAACGTGCTCGACTGCATGCCCGACCCGCCGATGCTGCTGACCGAGGTCGAACGCCTGCTCATGCCCGGCGGCGGCGCGGTGCTGGCCTGCCCTTATGATTGGGCGGCCCACGCCACCCCGGCCGAGCACTGGCTGGGCGGCAAAAGCGTGTACGGCGACCATGCCGGGGCGGCTGAACCGCTGGTCCGCAGTCTGCTGGTGCCGGGGGCGCATCCCCGTTCGGTCAACGGCATGGAACTGGCGGCCGAGGACTTGAACCATCCGTGGCGGGTGCGCCTGCACGATCGCTCCACCATGACCTATTCCACGCACCTGATTACCGCCCGGCGCACCGGAGCGGCGCTGTCCAAGCCCTTGCACGCCTGCGGCTGCGGTCATGCCCATCAGGATCATGGACACGAGCACGCCCCCGCCGCCCCCCTCCCTGCAGACCGCCCCAAGGTGACGGCATGAACCGGCTGTGGCGACTCCTGCCCGGTGACTGGCCGCTGCATGGCCGGTTGACCGCCTGTGTCGCCACGGGCGCCGCCGTGGCGTTCACCTTGTTCGTGGTGGTCGCCGCCCTGGCCTTGCAACATACCGAGCGGGGCCTTGCCGTTGAGCGGATGCGTATTGTTGCGACGGGCATCGCCACAGCCATTGAAAGCCGTGTTGACCTGGGCTTGCCGCTGGACTTCCTAGAAGACGCCCAGCGGCTGATTGAGCGCGAGAAGGTGGCGACACCGGGCATCAGCCGCATCGACCTGTTCGGCCCACGCGGCATGACCCTGTACAGCACCGAGCGCGCCGCCATCGGCGAGCCGGTCGATCCAAGCTGGATGAGCGGCCCCAGCCAGCCGGCCAGCAAGCCGTGGGTCACCCGGCGCAGCCAGGATTTCGAGGTCGGCGTGCCGATCATGAACAGCTTCAACCGGGCCATCGGCGGGGTCGCCGTGGTGGTCACCAGCAGCGGCGTGGTCGATGGCATGGGGGCCATTCTGCTGGCCGTGGCCGTGCCGGGGTTGCTGCTGCTCATTCTGGGATTGCTCGCGGCCCTGTGGGCGGCCCGCCTGTTCCTGGGCGACTGGGAGCGCCGGATTGACGGGTCGGTGCGCCGACTGGCCGCGCCCCTGGGCGCGGATCCGGCAGCCGGGCCGGGCGAGCGGTCGGCGGTTGACATGGCCGGGCATCGCCTGCGGGTGGTGCTGTCTGAAATGGACGCGGCGGAACGGCGCATCCGCCAGATCGACGAAAGCGCATAGTGTTTCGAGCGTCCCCCAGGTCGGTGACCGGGTGGCGCTTTTGGGGGAGGGTTCGGTCCTGCTGCTCAATAGATCTCAGATTGTCCTGGTCATTCTCGTTGGGCTGGCGGTGCTGCTGCCGTGGCTGGCGATGGCCGTGGGCACCCTGGAGGCGGGCCGCACCGTGCTCGCCCCCGAGGTCGAACGCCGGGTGGAGACGGTCGGGCGCGGGGCCGTGCAGAGCATTGACCACGCCTTGTCGCTGGGCATCCCCCTGGCCGACCTGAACGGCGTCGAGGCCTTCTTCGGCGAGATGTTCGTGCACAACCCCGAGGTTGCCTGGATCGCCATCGTCAACACCTCCGGCACGGTGGTGCATGTGGCCGGGGCCGCCGGGGCGGTGGGAGACGCCGCCGCGCCCCCTGTCGGTGCCAGCCTGTCGGGCGACCCCAATGCCGTGGTCCTGCCCCTGAAGGCCCACGACGTCGAGGCCGGGCAGCTTGTCCTGCGCTGGTCCGTGGCCGGCGAGGCGACGGTCATGGCGCGCAGCCTGGCCGCCATGACCGTGGTTTTGATGGCCGGACTGGTTGCCGCGTGGGAGATTTCGCGCGCCCTGTGGGGCGTTGGGGTGGAGGCGTCGGCCCTGGCCGTGGATCGCTTCGTGCGCCGCATCCTCAAGGGCGACCTGACCGGGGCCATTCCGGTGGCCGGGCAAGACGTCCTGGGGCGCCTGGGGGGCGAGGTCACCCGCCTGACCCGCTTGGTCAACTATCGCAGCGAGGAACTTCAGGCCCTGGCCCAGGACGTCGCCCGCGTGGTGCCGGCCGAGGATGCCCAGACCGTGCGTGACATTGCCACCAACAGCGTGGCCGGGCTGAAACTGGCGCCCGAGGAAGCCGTTCCGGCCCCCGGCCTGCGTCAGATGCCGTTGACCCGCTTTGTGATGTTCTGCGTCGGCTTGGCCTTGGCCCTGCCGCTGTTGGTCCTGCTGGATGGCCTGTCGTCTCCCGCGCCGCCCTCGGCCTGGATGTGGTCCGGGGCGGCGACGTTGCTTCCGGCGGTGCTGCTCAGTCGGTACAGCGGGCTTGCGGTGGTTCCCGGCCGTCTGCTGGCCTCGATCGGCATGATCATGGTGGAGGTGGCGCTTCAGGGCCTGATCGTGCCCTGGGCCGTGGCCGCCCCGATCAATGGCCTGATCCTGGGCGTCGGGCTGGGGTTCCTCATGCAGCCCCTGCGGCTGGCCTGCATCGGTGAAGGCCGCACCCACGAGGAAGTGGGCCAGCAGACGGCGCTCGGGATGATTTCCGGCCTTCTGGTCGGCACCGGCCTGGGCGCCATCCTGATGTCCCTGGTGCCCGAGCCGCCGGTCAACAGTCTGGCCGGTCTGATGATGCTGTCGGCCCTGGGCGCCGTGCTGCTGTGGTATTCCCCACCGCCGCGCTCCAGCGTCAGCGAGGCGGCATGGCCGAACCCGCAGGAAATCGCCGCCGTGGCCGGGCGGTGGCAGCTTGCCCTGCTGACCCTCATGGTGGCGGTGCCGGTGCGTATCCTGATGATGCTGGTGGTCGTGGTGCTGCTGCCCAGCGTTCTGTTGGGCATGGACAACAACATGGTCGATCTGGCCTGGGTGTCCATGCTGCTGCCGACCTGTCTGGTGCTTGGCTGGAAGGCCGCCGGGTGGGTGCGTGGCGGGCGGCCGCCCTACATGGTGATGGGGGGCGTCGCCCTGGTGTCGGGGATGCTCGCCCCGCTGGTCACGCCCGACCGGCCGGTCCTGGCGCTGCTCAGCCTGGCCGTGCTGCTGCTGGCCGGAGGGGCTGCGGCCAACGTGCGCCAGAGGGCGGCGCGCGAGGCGGCGATTATCAGCGGCCACGGCATCGGCCATGGCCGGTATGAACGCGTGGTGTCGTTCTTTGAAACCCTGTCCATGGTGGCCGCCCTGATGCTTGCGGGGATGGTCGGGGATGCCCATGGCGCCGGCATGGCGCTGGTGGAGACCTCGGCCCTGGTGGTGCTGATCGGCACCCTGGCGGCGGTCGTCCTGCTGCTGCCGCAAGCCAAGCGCATTCAAACGGACGAAGCTCCGGTGGGGGGCCGGTCATGACCCTGCGCAGCCGTATCATGCTGTTCGTCAGCCTGTGCTTCGTGGTGCTGGTTGTCGGTGTTTCCTATGCCGGGCTGGTGCGCGAGGCCATGCTGGTCGAGCGGTTCGCCGAAACCAAGGTGCGCTCGCAGCAAGCCCTGTGGCGCCATGTCTCGGGCACTTTGGCACAGTCCATGGATGCCCCGCTGGAGACCATTGCCAGCCTGCCGGACCTGCCGCGCCTGATCGCGGGGCGCGACGCGGCGGCTTTGTCGCTGCTCATCCAGCCTGTGGTTTCAGGGCTGCGCCAGGACGGCGTGGCCTTGGTCGAGGTGTTCAGCGCCGAGGGCCAGTTGCTCTACACCTCCTCGGCCGGCGCCGGGCTGGAGGAACGGGCGGTGGCCGACGCCGGGGCGATCACCCGCGTGGCCGACTTTGGCAAGGGCAGTTCCACCGTGGCCCGCGATCACGACGGCCGCCTTCTGGTCGTTCTCATGCATCCGGTAACGCTAGGCGAAGGCGTGGCCGGGGGCGAGGGTGTGGCCGGCGTCCTGGTTTTGGGGCGGCCGGTCGATGCGGCGCTGGAAAACATCAAGGCCGACGCCGGGGTGGAGGTCTATGTCACCGATCTGCGCTATGGCGTAGTGCAAGGCACCAATCCCCGCCTGTGGGCGCAACTGGAACCGGAACTGGTTCGCGCGGCTACCGGCGCTGTGGTGGACCTGGAAGCGGGCGGCCATGTCTACAACGCCGTGATGCGGACCATTTCCAACTCGGCCGGGGCGCGCCTGGGCTATCAGATCACGGTCGAGGATATCACCGAGACAGCCAGCCACCTGTCCCTGGTCCACAAACTGACGGCGCTGGCCGCCGTGGTCTTTGGGCTGGGCATCCTGGCCCTGTTGTCAACCTATCTGGCCCGCGCCTTCCGTCCCCTCAGCACCGCCATTGCCGGGCTCAATGCCCTGTCGCGTGGTGATCTTTCGGTCGAGGTCGAGGGCCGGGCGCAGGAGGACGAGGTCGGCCGCGTGGCCCAGGCCGTGCGGGTGTTCCGGGATCAGCAGCGGGCCTATCGGCGCCAAGCCGACTCGCGGGCCCGCCAGGGCGCCCGCCAGCAGCGCCACATCCGACGCAAGATGCTCAGTCTGGCGGAAACCCTGGACCCCAACGCCCAGGCCGAGGTTCTGCGCGACCTGGAGCGCATCGAAAAGGCGGGCAAGGAAACGCCGGGCAAGAAGCCGCCCGCCACCGGGGAGGTACCCCGTCAGGGCGAGGCGCTGGGCGATATTGCCGTGGCCTTTGACGTCATGGTCCAGCGGGTCAGCGACCAGCACGGCCGCCTGGATTCCCTGGTCACCGAACTGCGCGCCGCCCTGGAGGCCAAGAACGAACTCGCCAACCTGCAACAGCAGGTGGAGGTGGCCGGACGGATGCAGATGACCATGCTGCCCGATCCGCTGCCGCCGCGCTCCGACATTGAGGTTGCCGGGCGCCTGATTCAGGCCCGCGAATTCGGCGGCACGTTCTATGACTACTTCCCCATCGGCGAGGGCCGCATGGCCGTGGTGGTGGCCGAGGTGGTGGGCAGCGGCCTGCCCGCCGCGTTCTTCACCCTGACCACCCGCAGCCTGATCCGGTCGGTCGCCCTGTTCGACCTGTCCCCGTCGGAGTGCTTGCAACGGGTCAACGACCTGCTGGTCGGTGAAGGCGGGGCCGAGGATCTGTCGGCCCACATGGTGCTGGGCATCCTGGATGTGACCAACGGCCGGATCTCCTTCTCCACCGCCGGCACGCCCCAGGTGTTCCTGATGCGCCGGGTGGGCGAGGTGTCGGCCGTGCCGCTGGTTCCGGCGCCGTTGCTGGGCCTGACCCACGGTGCGACGTTCGAGACGCGTGAACTGACCATCCCGCCGCGGTCCTCGGTCATCGCCTGCTCGACCGGGTTGGTGCAGGCGACCAATGCGGCGGGCGGAGAATTCTCGCAGGTCGGCCTGCTTGCCACCCTGCGCGGCCTGGACGATCTGGCCGTGGACGTGGTGACGACCGGGGTGGTGGAAGCGGTTGGGGCCTTCACCGGCGGGCGGCCGCAGGCCCATGACCTGACCGCGTTGGCGCTGCGGTTCAATGGGCCGCAGTGATCTTTAGACGTAGGCTTGGCCCGCCGAGTCGCTGAAGGCTTTACGCCGAGTCGCGGTTGTTGTACGAGGATTCCTGAAATAGTGTTCCGAGCCGGGAGTTGCCACGCATGTTAGCCTTGATGCCCCACGGTCCGGCGGTTTCCTACCCGCCTGCGGTGTGGCGGCAGTATACCCTGCCGGGGCTGGGCCTGGAAAACCTGCGGGACGAAGGCCCGCTGGACCGCCCGATGGCGGCCAACGACGGGGCCGCGCCCGGCTTGCGCTCGTATCAGGTGCGGTGCCGCACGGATCTGCATGACGCCTGCCGTGCCGCTGCCGCGCGGGCCGGGACGCCGCTCAGCCAGATGGCGCGCTCCACCCTGGCCATGCTGACGCCCGAGCATCTGGCCGATCTGGTCGATCCGGGCGCCCCCCTGCCGGCCGATGGCTGGCGGGTCGGGCGGCGCCTGGAGACCCCGGTGCTGCGCCTGCGGGTGCAGCAGGGGCTGACCGCCGTCGAGATTCGCAAGGCGCTGGGCCTCATGGTCGGGCTGCGCAGTGGCGGCCACCTGATCCTGCCACGCCACGGCGTGCGCGAGCTTGAACAGCGCGCCACCCGCCAGACCGAAACCGTGGAGCGCCTGCGCAAGGGCATGGCCCTGCTGGCATTCGAGCCCCTGGAGTCGGGCGTGAAGACCTATGCCGAGGCCCTGCATGTGCTGCGCTTCCCGCCCGGCGCCAAACCCGATCCCGAAACGGTGGGGGCCCGGTTCAAGGCCATGGCGGCGCTCTTGCATCCCGATGCCGGTTTGGTGGATCATCACTCCCACATGATCCAGTTGATCGAGGCACGGCGCATACTGCGGGGCAAGTAACCCTCTCTCGGCGCCACGCCACGGATCAGCGCCGGGGGCGGGGGACGATAGACAATGGGTAACGGACGGTCGGCATCCATGGCCGACGTCGGCGGCGGCGTGTTCGCGGCCCTGGCCGGGCTGCCCGGCAACATCGCCTTTGGCCTCATCGCCTTTGCCCCCTTGGGCGCCCTGCTGAGCGGGGGGGCGGTGCAGGCGACCATGCTGTCGGCGGCGCTGGGCACTCTGGCGCTGATCGCCGTGGGCCGGTCGAGCGTGCTGTTGGCCGCCCCCAGCGCCCCTATCGCCATGATCCTGGCCGACCTGCTGACCCGCTTTCAGGCCGATGGCGCCACCGTTCCCCAGGCCATGGCCGGGGTGATCGGGGCCAGCCTGGTGTGCGGGGTGGCATTATTCCTGTTCGCCATGTTGCGCATCGGCCGCATCATCAATTTCATCCCGCAGCCCATGGTGGCCGGCATCCTCACCGGCACCGCCGTGTTGATCGCCGTCGCCCAGATTGGCCCGCTGTTCGCCTCGGCCGATACGGGGGCGTCCCTGGCCGTCACCCTGATCGTGGCCGCCATCGGCTTTACCGCCATGGCTGTCGGCCAAAGCGCCGGGCGCCCGGTTCTGGGCGCGGCTGCCGGGCTGGTCCTGGGGCTTGCGGCGGCCCATCTTGCCCCCCTGCTGGGCCTGCCCGCCCCTTCCGGCGGGCGGGTGGCCGCCGCCGATGGTCCGGGGCTGTGGTCCATGGTGGGGGATGGCTGGGGTGCCGTGCCCGACGTGCTGTTCGGCCCGCAATGGCCGGTCGTCCTGGGGGCCGGGGTGTCCATGTCGGTGCTGGTCGCCATGACCACGTTGCTGTCGGGCTTTCACATGCGCGGTCTGCTGCTGTGCCGGGTTGAGGGCAACCGCCTGCTTGCCGCCGCCGGGCTGGGGGCGCTGGGCGGGGCGTTGGTGGCCGCCATGCCGTCCAACGGCAACATCTCGCGCACCACGGCGGCCCTGGCCTTGGGGGCACGGACCCGGCGGGCACCCATGGCCTATGCCGCCACCACCCTGGTCCTGGCCGGGGGCACCGCCGCCGTGCTGGAAGCGGTGCCGGCGGCGGTGCTGGCCGGCATCGTCATGGCTGTCGGCCTGCGCCTGATCGACCGCGCGATCATTGATCAGATCCTCGACCTATTGCGCGGACGCCCGCCGCGTTCGACCGATGCCCTGGTCGATCTTGGCTTGGTCATCGTGGTTGCCTTGGCAACTGTCGCCGTGAGCGTGATCGTGGCTGTGGCGATTGGCCTGTTGTGCGCCCTGGTGGTGTTCGCCGTGCGCGTCAGTTCGCCGGTCCGCCGGGTGCTGCCGGCCGATCAACTGGTGTCGCGTCTGGAACGCCGGGCCAGCCTGGATGCCGCGTTCCAGGACCTGCGTGCGACCATCTTCGTGGTCGAACTGCAAGGCCCCCTGTTCTTTGGCTCCATCGAACGCCTGACCCTGACCCTGGACGATCTGGCCCGGCGGGGCGCCCGTCACGTGGTCCTGGACATGCGGCGGGTGACCAGCACGGACGTCTCCTTCGTTCACGCCCTGGCCGACACCATCACCTTCTTTGGCGCCAACGGGCTGGATATCGTGGTGTCGGCGGTGGACGCCACCCGCGTCGCCCTGCCCGACAACGCCCGACGCTTCCCCGACGCGGCGGCGGCCCTGGAAGACCTCGACACCCGCCTGCTGGCCACCCTGACCGACCCCGCCACGGCCGCAGGCGACACCATCGAAAGCTTCCTGACCGAGCAGGGCATGAGCGCCGCCGATGCCACCAGCGTCGCCACGGCCTTTGAACGCGTGGCGTTCGAGACCGCCGACGAAGTCATGCGGGCCGGGGACCGCGACACGTTCCTCTATCTGGTCCTTGAGGGTGCCCTCGAAGTCTTGATCGCCGATGGGCGCGGCCAGCCCAAACGCATCCGCACCCTGGCGGCCGGGGCGGTGTTCGGGGAAATGGCCCTGCTCGACGGCGAGCCCCGCGCTGCCACCGTGCGGACCCTCCAGCCCTCGGTCTGTTGCCGCCTCAACCGCGAAGGCCTAGACGACCTCGCCCGCCGCACCCCCCACGCTGCAACCGCCTTTCACAGCATGCTGGCCCGCTTGCTGGCCCGCCGTCTGAGGGCCGCCAACGTGACGATCACGGAATTGGAAGGCTGAGGGGGCTTGAGGTAGGGTCCGCTATCGCGGGTGGCTGCCGCCAGCTTGGAGCACCGCTCCAAACCTCTCTTGTTTTGCTTTTTTCAAGGAAGTGAAGCGGGGAATCACAGAGGACACAGAGGAAGGCACAGAGGGCACAGAGAGTGCGGGGTCATTGCGCCGCAGGCGATAATCCCCTGTAGGGATTTTATGCGCTGCGCGCGAAATTCTGCACTGCAATCTCTGTGTTTCTCTGTGACCTCTGTGGTCAATCCCTTCACTTACACTACAAGAAACAAGAAACGGGTTCCAAGGGCCAAGGCCCTTGGCGGGCGTGGGCAGCGCCCACATTCTTCCTTACCGCCGCCGTTCCCGTAATTCCCAATGATTGGCCGGGAACAGCCCTGTCGCCGTTGCCCAGGCCGCCGTAAAGGCCGTGCCGTCGTTGCGGGCCAGGGCGTCGTCCAGGGCGGCCAGGGCTTCGGCGCGGGCGGTGGCGCGGCGGCCGTGGTCGGCCAGGGTGAGGTTTTCGGCGGCCGGTTCGGCGGCCAGGGGATGGGCGGCGAGGCTTTCGTCCCATAGCGCGGCCAGGGTGGCGCTGGGGGTGGCCGGGCGGCGGATGGCGGCGGCCAGGCGGTGCAGGCGGTCCACGGTATGGGCGGCGGCGGCGGCGCGGGCGGCGGCCTCGGGCGGGATGGCCGGATGGCTGCGCAGGCCGGGCGTGCGGGCCCACAGGCGCCCGGCGGCATCGTCATCGCCCAGGCGCAGGGCGCGCAGCAGGCGGCGGTGGACCAGCACCGGGTCGCTTTGCCGCACCTCGGCCGAGGCTGCTGGGCCGGGCGGCGCGGGAGGGGCGGGAAACAGGTCGATGCCGGTTCGCGCGGCCAGGGCGCACCATGGACAGGCGGTTCTGTCGGCGTCGATCAGGTGATGGTCGTGGACCAGACAGGGTTCCAGCCGATCCTGTGCGGCGCTCAGGGCGGCCACCCACTGGGCCGGGGTCGGGCGGCTGTCCGGGCGGGAATGTCCGCCATAGAAACAGCGGTTGAACAGGGTCCGCAGGTCCGGGGCCAGGGCCTCGAACGGCACGGCGTCGGGCAGGGGGGCGAGCGGGCTTTGCGGCAGGCGCGGCCACAGGCCCCGGCGAATGATGTCGTCCACGGGGGGCGGCTCTCCCGCCTCGCGCCAGACGCCGTGAAAGGGATGGTGACCCAGCAGCACCATGTGGATCAGCACGGCCAGCCCGAAGGCGTCATGCTCGGGGCGGCGGGGGATGGTGGCGAAGTCGTGGTCGATCAGCTCGGGCGGGGTCATGCCCTCGGACCCCACGGCGCAGGGCAATAGCTTGCCCTCCACGGTGATCTGAAACGAGTCGGCGTCGATCAGCGTGACCGCGCCGGACGGGTCCACCAAGGCGTTTTCGGCCCGCAGGTCGCCCACCACCGACTGCCCTGCGTGCACCGCACCCACGGCGCGGGCCAGCGCGGCGGCGATGCTATGCAGGCCGTACCATGTCAGGTGCGGGACGGTCTTGCGGCGCAGCCGGGGGACGGCGACGTGCAGAAGGGTCACCTCGCTGCGCACCCGCGCCATCAGAAAGCCGCGCACCGTGCCGCTGCCATCGACCACCAGATCGCGCGGCCAGGCCACGGCGGGCACGCCCAGGGCGCGGCGGCCGTCATCGGGGGCGGCGGCCACCAGGGCGTCCAGCTTGGCGCACAGGGCGGCATCGGGCGCGTGGTGGATCTTGGCCAGCAGGCCGGGCCGGTCGGTTGCCCAGACGGCACCTTCGCCCCCCTGGGCCAGCACGCGGTCGAGGGTCAGGGGGCGGTTGTCCGAGCGGGTGCGCAGGAGGAGGCTCATCAGACGCTCCGTCGGGCGGTGAGGATCAGGCCGAGGTCGTCATCGGTGCGTGCCGCGATGCGGGGTTCGGCCAGAAATCGGCGCACGGCGGCACGGGCCGGGCGGTCGGCCCCGATGGCGGCGGCGTACCTGTCCAGCGGCTCGAAAAAACCGGGGTGGGGCGTGTCGTCGGCGCGGCGGATGGCGAGGTCCTCCAGCCCATCGGTCAGGGCACAGACAAAGGGGGCAGGGGGCAGGACCACGACCCGCGCGCCGTCCCGCCAGTCGGGCGTGCCGAGTAAGCTGGTTTCGTTGACGTGCTCGACCGGCAGGCGTGGGATGGCCCGTTGGTAGGGTGCCCCGTCGGCCGGGCGCACCACAAGCGCGCCGTCACCGACCTGCACGACCAACAGGGCATGGGCGGTGGCGGCAAAGGCGATCAGGGTGCATCCGTGGTCGCGGTCGGGCACGGCCTGGGCGGCGGTGTCCAGAACGCTTTGTCCCAAGGCCGCAAGATCGGGGGCCGGGCATCGCCCCAACGCCGTCGTCATCACCCGCAGGCTGGCCGCCACGGCGGCTTCGGCCCCCTGGCGGCCGTGCGCGGCACTGCCCGCGCCATCGGCCAGGGCGGCGATGAGGATGCCGCCGGGCAGCCGTCGTACGCTGGCGCGGTCCTGGCAGGCCCGCCCCAGGCGCGTGTTACGGCTGCCCGCCCTGGTCGCGGCGGCCAGGGTCCATTCGCTTGGTATTCCCTGCGGTCGTGCCCTCAACGGTTTTCGGGCGTGCCCGCGCGGCTGCGCCAATAGGCCGCCAGCCGGGGATCCCGCGCCACGCCCACGCCATGCTCGTGCAGCGAGGCCAGGGCCATCTGCGCCGGGGCATAGTCCTGGTCCGCGGCGCGGGCGATCAGGCTGGCCCCGGCCGGAATGTCGGCCACCGTGCCTTCGCCGCGCAGGGTCAGGGTGCCCAGGTTGAACAGCCCCACCGGGTCATTTTGCTCGGCGGCGCGGGCGAACCATTGGGCGGCCACGGCGGGGTCCTTGTCCACGCCCCGGCCGAAGAAGTGCAGCAGGCCGAGGTTGGCCTGCGCCACGGCCAGCCCCTGGTCGGCGGCCTGCTTGTACCAGTGGGCGGCGCCGGCCAGATCGGGGTCCCCACCCCGGCCTTCGTACAGCATCAGGCCCAGGGCCAAGGCCGCGTCGGGCAAGCCCTGGCGCGCGGCGCTGCCGATCCAGCGCAAGGCCTGGACATCGTCACGGTAGACGGCGTTCGAGGGGGCGGCCTCTCGTGATACCGACGCGACCTGCACCGGCGCCGGGGCGTGCGCCGAGTCGGGGATGGCCCCGCCGGTGCGGCCATCGGCGCTCCAGGTCCAGGTGAAGGACGGCTGATAGTCGGCCGTGGCGCCTTCGGTCGAGCTGAATTGCAGGAGCGCCGGCCGTTCCGGGGCATCGCGATAGACCTGGCCCAAGGCGAACTGGGCCTGTCCGTGGCCTTGTTCGGCCAGGGGCAGCAACAGGGCCACGGCGGTTGGCGCATCGTTGGCCCCGCCGTCGCCGTTAGCGATCATCATGGCCAGCCGGGTGGCCGCCTCGGTGTCGCCCTGGTCGGCGGCGGCCTTGTACCAGCGGCGTGCTTCCGCCGGGTCGGCGGGCACGCCGCGCCCGGCCACCAGGGCGTCGGCCAGACGATGCTGGGCCTCGACGTTGCCCGCTTCGGCGGCGCGGCGGTACAGGGCCACGGCCTCGCGCGGGTTGGCGGGCACGCCACGCCCGGCGTCATGCAGGCGGGCCAGATTGGTCAGGGCGTGGGGATGTCCGCCGGCCGCCGCCATCTGGTACCAGTGGGCAGCCTGGGCAAAGTCCTGGGGCACGCCCAGGCCTTCCTCGTACATCGCTCCCAGGTTGACCTGGGCGTCGGTCGAGCCACGCTCGGCGGCGGCCAGATACTGCTTGGCGGCCTTGGCTGCGTCGGCCGTCACGCCGATGCCCTGCTCGTGCATGTAGCCTAGGGCGTATAGGGACGCAGGCTCCTGCTGGCGGGCGGCGGCGGTGTACCAGCGCAGGGCCAGGGCGGAATTGCGGCCGCCATCGGGCTGGGACAGGTAGACGTTGGCCAGTTGGTGCTGGGCCGGAGCCTCGCCAACGCTGGCGCGGGCATAAAGATCGTGCACGGAAGCGCAGGCCGCAGAGTCCGGCGCGGCCTGACACGGTGTTCCGGCGGCGACGAAAGCAGCGGGTTCCGGGGTGACCATCATGGCTTCCCCGCCGAACGAGGCACAGGCCCCCAGCAGAACGGCCGGTGCGGCACCAACAAGAAGCTTCAGCCTGCGGGTCATGTCGTCCCCTTCCCCACGAATCCATTCAAGAGCGATTAAATGGTATCCCCTTGCGCCTTTCGGTGAAAGAGCGGCGGGGCATGGATGTGTCCGCCCGGCCATCAACGGCGGGTTTTGGGGCTGCCCAGGCTGACGTCGTCGATGGGCGGCACCGAGGACGGCGCGGGAAAGGCGTCGGTTACGTCGGCGTCGTTCCCCTCGGGCTCTCGTGCCGCCGACTCGGCGGCCAGTTGGGCGGCCAGGGCGGCTTCCTCGGCTTCTTCGGCGGCCAGGGCGGCGCGGGTTTCGCCGCGTTCCCGCACCAGGGCGTAGGCGGTTTCGGCCACCGGCTTGTCTTCGGCAAAGCCGGTCAGGCGGGCCGACAGGTGGAGCACGCCGTCGGCGATGTCCTCGATGATGTCCATGATCTCCAGCGCCTGATCGAGCGCCACCGAACCGGGGCGGCTGGCCGCCGTGCCCTCGGCCTGGCGCCACCCGTCGAGGCGCCCGTACAGCCACGCCACGTCCCCGGCCAATGACCCACCGAGCAGGCCGACCCGATCGGCCAGGGCGGCAAAGGCGGGGGCGGCGACGACGGGCAGCAGGTCGCGGGTGCCGACCTTGGTGTATCCCGCCTCGCGGCGCTCGCGCAGAAAGGCGTCCAGGCGCACCAGATGCAGTTCCAGGGCGGCATGGATGGCGCGCAGTTCCCCGGCCAGGGTATGGGCCAGAATGATGGCGTCCTCCTGGGTCCGGCCGTATACGGCGCGTTCCAGGGACTCGGCCCGCGCCTCGATCAGCAGGCGGTTCTCCCGCGTTTCGGCCAGCAGGCGGTGCAAGTGGTCGTCCATGCTCTGGCCGGTTTGCAGCACTGTCCTGCCGGTCTGTGCCACGTCCTGGCCGGTGTGCAGCATGGTTTGGCTGGTGTGTAGTATGGTCTGGCCGGTTTCTGCCATCTTTTGGCTGATTTCAATCATGCTCTGGCCGAACTGCATCACGGTCCGGCCAGCCTGCACCATCCCCCGCGTGCCCCGCCGCAGCAGCACGGCGGCGACGGCGGCGACGGCCAGGACCCCGAGGGCGATCAGCCCTCCGGCCCCAAGGATGGCGAGCGCCACGGGGGATGCCACAAGGGTTGCCATGATATCCGCACCTGGGCCCGCACCTGGACTCTGTGCCAGGGCGGGAGTGGTGGTCAGGAGCAGAGTCATTGTCGCTGTCCCGGCCACTCGTGACTGTGGAGACAAGAAGGACGTCAAGAGCGGGGGAAATATGTGTACAGTATTCATCGCTTTGACCGTGCTCCCTGGGGCCATTCGTGTGCCAAGGGGTCGCACAGCGCGCCCGGACGTGCAATAGTATCGTTCTGGCGTTGCCGGATCACGATTAAATTCAAAGCGACAGAGCGGGAAGTCTATGGGGCGCGCACCGTTTTACGCCGTCGACGTTGGCACCACCGAGGATCAGGCCGCTGGCGCATCCGGGACAGCGACCGGCGGAGCTTCGCCGCCAAGACAGCTCAAGGATCGTGAGCGCGAGGCCATGAAGCTGCGCGACAAGGGGTGGAGCTATCGCCGCATCGCCGATGCACTGCAAGTGCAGTACATCCTGGTGTCGCAGTGGCTGAGCGGCATTGAAAAACCGTTGGTACGGCCCCGGCTGGCCGAAGCCGATGAGGACGCTGTCTCCACCGTCACCGTGGTGGCGCGCGTCGCCAGCGCCGATCTGCGCGCCCTGGCCGCCAAGCACGAGGCGCTGGAACGCCGCATCGACGCCCTGGCCGCCGACGTGGACGCCCTCAAGGCGACCGTGGCCGGACTGACCAAGCCTGCTTGACGTCGTTCCGGCCTGAAGCCTTCTGAAGAGACATACCCGCTACGGCGGGCTTGACGCCTTATTCCGTAAGGCCCAATGGTTGATCATCAGGCGAAGTCCGGCCATGGCGGCCGGGCGGGGGATGGCATCATCATGACACACGGGGAAGTAGGGAATGTTTCGGCCGCATCCAGCGGCGACGAGGACTCGCAGGTCGTTGGCGGCAGTGGCCTGCGGTATCGGGTTGGGCAGTTCGTGGACGGCCCGAAGGTTCAGACGATTATTATCGGCGTCATCGTGGTCAACGCGCTGATCCTGGGGCTCCTGACCTCGAAAACGGTCGATGGGGTGATGGGCGATTTCCTGCGGACGCTCGATACCGTGTGTCTGGCCATCTTCACCGTCGAGATCGCCCTGCGCCTGTATGCCCAGGGGTTCCGGTTCTTCAAGGGTGCGTGGAACGTCTTTGATTTCTTTGTGGTCGCGGTGTCGCTGCTGCCTGCCAGTCCGGGCCTGTCGGTCCTGCGGGCGCTGCGCGTGTTGCGCGTATTGCGGTTGGTTACGCGGCTGCAAAGCCTGCGCATGGTGGTGCGCTCCCTGCTGAGCGCCCTGCCCGGCGTGGGGACCATCTTCTGCCTGCTGGCCCTGGTCTATTATGTGGCCGGCGTGATCGCCACCAACCTGTTCGGCGAAGTCTTCCCCGAGTGGTTCGGAACCCTGGGCCTGTCGGTCTACACCCTGTTTCAGGTGATGACCCTGGAAAGCTGGTCCATGGGTATTTCCCGCCCGGTCATGGCCGAATTTCCGTATGCCTGGATCTTCTTCATGGGCTTTATTCTGGCGACCACCTTCACGGTCCTGAACCTGTTCATTGCCGTGATCGTCAACGCCATGAGCGAACAGCACGAGCAGGAACTGGCCGTGGAGCAGGCCGAGGAAGGCGCCAAACTGGGTCACCCCGGCATGACCGAAGGGCAAGTCCTGCTGCTGGAAATCCAGGCGTTGCGGTCCGAACTCCGCGACCTGCGCGACGCCAACGGGACGCGCCAGCCGGCGGAGTAGGGGCTACAGCCTCATGGGCGCTCATTTAGGGGGAAGAAGCGGGCTCTGCCCGCGCCCGCAAGGAGCCGAATGGCCCCTTGATCCCATGAAATGGAGACCCCAGGAAATGGGCGTTCCCACGCCTTGCGCCGCAGGCAGATATTTGATGCGCTGCGCGCGGCTTTACTGAGGCCGACCCCCGAGGTCCAGGAGACTGAGTCTCCTGGCGGGTCCGGGCAGAGCCCGGCGGTATGTTAGCGCCTATGGGCCACAACCTCCGAAGAGCGAAGACAAACCTCGGACGTGACGCTCATGGGTTGAGTTACGGTCAAAGGTTTTTCAGTAAACTATTAATGTTCTCGGTTGATTAGCTGCCAGCCTGAAGTGACCCCCAGACCTCCTTTTCTTTCTTTTCTTAAGAAAGAATAAGGTCTGGGGCATCGCTCCAACGGGATTCGGGTGATAGTCCGCCTGGGTAAGCGGGCGATGACGGTCAGTTCAAACGTCGGCTGGTATTATTCGGCGGCGCGGGGCCAGCGCAGGTCTTCCACCGGGTGGGGACCTTCGGTTTCCAGGCGGTATTCGCTGTTGTTCTTGGCCTCGCGATGGCGGTCGATGACCATTTCGCTGGGCACGCCGTTGGTGTTCACCTGCTTTTGATACACGTGATAGCGGTGGTCCTTCGGCAGGTCGGCAGTGGGGACGAAGTTTTCGAGGTTGGCCGTCAGGTGGACCTGTTCGGCCAGGACCTTGCGCACATACTCCTTGTTCGGCTCGAACGTCATGGCCGGCGGCAGGCTTTCGGGCAGCATGGCGACCGGATCCGTGCCGTCCATCTTGCGGGCCAAGTCTATGGCCGCCTTGAGGTGCTCGACCTCCATGGCGAGGTGGGTTTCCCACACCTGCTTGATGCGGGCGTCGGTCTCGGTTTCCAGGAACGACCAGTACAGCCAGCACTCGTTGTATTCGTGCATGACCAGTTGCTCGCCCCACGTGGTGTCGGCCGGCAACATGCTTTCATAGTGCGTGACGTGTTGCTCCTCGATCTGAGCGATCTCCAGGTACAGGGCCCGCGCCACGGGGTCCTCCGGCCGGTTGCCGACGTTGCAGTAGAAGTTCAGGGTTTGCTGCTCGGCCGCCGTGATGGTCATGGCGTGGAGAATGGAGCGCGGGTCGGACTTGCGGGTCAGCGGTTTGCGGATGTCGTCGAACGGATGGCGATGCTCGGCCCAGGTCGGGCGGCCGGGCATGATTTCCGTGAGATCCTGGACCAGTTCCGCCGCCTTGCGCGGGTTCTTCATGTCCATAAGGTTGGCGTAGCGGAACAGGTGGTCGAAGTCTTCCAGCAGCCCGAAGTCATAGCAACTCCTGGCATAGGGGTCGGGCTCCTGGCGGGCCAGCCATGCGGTCAGGTCAACCGCCACCTGCTCATAGCCGATGGTGACTTCCAGGTTGTCCTCGCTGCCGGGGATGAGCCAGTTGCAGACCTTCTGTTGTTGTGTCTCGATGCGCCGCACGGCGGCCAATTGGCGCTTGACGTCGGGGTCCGTGGTGTGGCGGGCGAACTGGTGGCCGAACCACATGGCCTCCATCTCGGCCCCGTTCATGACGATGGCGCGGCACCGGGTATAGGCATCGACGCTGCGGGTGTCATAGGGCTCGACGTTCAGTTCCGACCAAGTGCGAAGCTGACGGTCAAGCGGGATGCCTTTTTCGGTGAGGGGATTGAAACTCATTGGAACGTCTCCAGCCTGTGGGAGGTGTCCGAGAGAACGCCACCGCACAGGCCGGGGATTTCCAGACCCGCCGATTTATCCGCCCCTGTGACTAAAGCACGCCTGGTTAAATCCGGGGCGGACGGATGCGGCCGCGTACGATCAGCCCGCCGGGCGTCGGCTCGACCACGATCGCTTCGCCGGATGCGGCGCCCCGGCCGGTCAGGGCAGTGATGTTGACCTGATGGGTGACCAGAATGAGCTTTTCGGCCGGAGCGGCCTCGGCCAGCAGGGCGCGCACCGCCGCCGTCTGCTCCGGTTCGCTGCTGCGGTCGGCAAAGAAGCTGTCCAGGGCAGGGACGTCCTCGACCGGGGCCGCGTCGAGGGCGCGGGCGGTATCACGGGCGCGGCACCAGCGGCTGGTCAGAACCCGATCAACCCGGATGCCGTGTTCGCGCAAGGCATTCCCAAACGCCTCAGCCTCGGCCCGCCCAGAGGCGTCAATGTTGCGTTGCGTGGCACAGTCCCCCAATCGGAAGCCGGGCGGATCACCGATGCCCGGCGCGGTGGCGTGCCGCATCAGGGCCGCGGTTCCGGGCTCGGCGAGGGCATCCCAAGCCGCTTCGTCGGCCATCGCCGGGCCGGCCAGGACAGCCATCAATAGCATGGCTGATAGGCGGTGCACGGTCAGTCTCCGGTGCGGTAAACGGTGAGGCGGTCGGTGCCCGATTCCGCCGCCCACACCTCACCCGGCCGGCCGAGCATCTGGCGGACCGCCGGGTTGTCGCGGTCCGAGGGGAAGGTCTCGAATGTCTCCGTGCGGGGGGTGAAGCGCACCACCGCATCGGCCCCGAAGTCGCTGAGCCACACCATGTCCTGATCGTCCACATACACCGCATAGGCGGCGGGAGCATCGCCCGGCAGGCGCCATTCCATCCAATCCCCGGTCGCCGGGTCGTAACGACCGAGCTGCCCGGCGTCCCACTCGCTGATCCACAATACGCCCTGGGAGTCCGACCAAATGCGGCGCGGCCGGGTATCCGGTGTCGGCGGCTCGACCACCGTCGCTTGGCCGGTGGCGCGGTCGATGCGGGCAATGTGGTCACCGGCCAACGAGGCGTACCACACCTCTCCGGCCGGGGTGGCGTCGATGCCATAAGGTCCGGCGCCGCGCGGGGCGTCGAAGACCTCGACCGCGCCAATGGCTGGATCGAGCCGGCCGGTGATCCCGCTCTGCCCGGTGAACCACAGGATGCCGTCGCCATCGAAGGTGGCGGTGTTGAGGTTGGCCCACGGGCTGCCTTCCGGGAGCGGATAGTGTTTCACCGTGCGGCTTTCCGGGTGCACGGACACCATGGCGTTGAGGCCGCTGTCGGTCACCCAGGCCAGGCCCTCCGGCCCGACGATCACCCCGTGCGGCCGCGACCCCTCGCCCAACGGAATATGCTCGGTGGCCCCGGTGGCGGGATCGAGGCGACCCAGTGCGCCCTGGTGCTGGGCGGTGTACCATACGCTGCCATCCGGCGCCGGGGCGACGTCGTGCGGGTGGGCGCCGTCGGGCACCGCGTATGACTGGATTGACACTGATTGGGCCAAGACAGGCGCACTGCCGAGAAGCAGCGCGACCAGGACATATCGCAGCAGACCCATTGTCAGCACTCCGCCGTGCATGTCCCATCGCCGTTGAACGATAGCGTCCGGCCGCTCAACGGCAGGAGGACGGGCACCTTGACGTGGTCTATGAAGGTCGCGGTCTTGGTGCCGGGCACCACCGCGCCGCCCTTGGTCGCTTCCTCGTTGGCGTGCGAGGGGATGACCGCCTTGGGCTTGATGAGGGTGTTGATGACGTGGGCGGCCTCGGTCGGGCCGGTGGTGAAGGTGTCGCCGATGTTCATGACCACCACGTCCGCACCGTACTGGTCGGCCACCACGGTCTTTTGCTCGGCCGTGACGCCGGTATCGCCCGACAGGTAGACGACCAACCCGTTGCTGAACGTCAGCACGAAGCCCGTGGGTGGCCCGGCATAGGCGGTCAGCCCGGCGGCGTCGAGCATGGGGCCGAGGTCGCCGGGGATCATCGCCCCGCTGATGCCGTTGGAATGGACCGCCGGAACCGTGGTGATGGCCACGCCGCCGATCTTGCGCGACCCGCCGAAGCGGACCAGTTGCGACTTCGCCGCGTCGCCGCCCAGCGCCTTCAGCTTGCCGCCGAAGAACTGCGGCATCTCGCTGCCCGAAACGATGGTGGCGGATTTGGCAAGCGCGATGTCCACGGTGTTGGTGTTGGGTACGGTTTCCACGGACACGTCGGGCTTGCCGCAGGCCCCGGCGTTGACGGCGCCGATGCGGCGGTCGCCGACGTGGTCGCCGTGCATGTGGCTGACCAGGAGGGCGTCCACATCGCCAAGCCGGGGGTCCTCGGCCCCGGCCACCGTGCGGCCCGGATCATAGAGGATCCGCGTGCCATCGGGATCGACCAGCAGCATGGCGCGGTCGAACAGACAGAACTCGCCGTCGTGGCTGCCGAGCGGCGTGATGTCCACGGTCTGGGCCTGGGCTTGGCCCGCTACAAGGCATCCGGCCAACAAGGCGCCTGCGACATGGTGCATGGTCATGGGGTCCTCCCGCAGTGCTTGAAGTCTTTTAGCAACGCTTCAGGCCCCGGAAAGGCGCCACCCCCTATGATGCCTGGGCCGTCAGACGGCCGGAATGGTGAAGTAAAAGGTGCTGCCCTGATCCGGTTCCGACTCGACCCACATGCGGCCGCCATGGGTCTTGACGATCTTCTGGCAGATGGACAGACCGATGCCGGTGCCGTCGTACTCCTTGCGGGTGTGCAGGCGGCGGAAGATCTTGAAGATGTCCTGCTGGTGCTGCGGCGCAATGCCGATGCCGTTGTCGGCCACCGACACCACCCAGCCTTCGTCGGCGCGTTGCCAGGACACCGTCACCCGGAGCAGGCGGTCGTCGGCGCGGTACTTGAGCGCGTTGCCAATCAAGTTCTGGAACAGCCGGGCGAGCTCGCTGCTGTTGCCAATAACCGGCGCCTCCGCCGTGTCGAGGGTCACCGTGGCGCCCGCCTCTTCGGCGGCCAAGCGGAGGTGGCGGTTGCCCTCGGTCGCGATGTCGGCCAGATCCAGCGGTTCGGACGGGTCGCCGTGACGCCCGACCCGCGAGTACTCCAGCAGGTCGAAGATCAGGCGGTCCATGTGATGCGCGCCGTCCATGGCGAACCTGAAGTACTCGCGGCCCTCATCATCCAGGTGGGTTCCGAGCCGGCGTTCGATCAGGGTCAAGTAACTGCTGACCATGCGCAGCGGCTGGCGAAGATCGTGCGAGGCGACGTAGGCGAATTGCTCCAGTTCACTGTTGGAGGCCGCCAGTTCGCACGCGCGTTCCTCGGCGGCCTCCTTGGCGGCAAGAACCTCGGCCTCTGCCCGCTGGCGCTCCAGGAAACTGCCGACCCAGCGGGCCAGCAGGCGCATGAACTCCAGGTCGCCTTCGTCGAAGTCGCGGGAATACGGCATGGGCGAACTGAAGTTCACCGTCCCGTACACCGTGCCGCCGACCTGGATGGGGGCGGCGATGTAGGCTTCCAGCCCGGTCTTCAGATAACATGGATGCCTAGCATGATCCGACTCCCCGACGTGGGGAATGGCCACCACGTCGTCGGCCCCCAACGTCAGGACACAATAGGTTTCGCCCAGCGCGAACACCTGCCCATCGGCGAATCCGGCTTCGGGCGGGGCGCAGTGGTTGACCACGGTGTAGCGGTTGCCCTCGGTCTGCGCGAGGATGCCGAACGGCAGCCCCAGGTGCCCGGCGCCCAGCGTCAACGCCGCCTTGAGCTGGTTATCTGTTCTGCCCGGTGGCAGCGCCGCGATGTCGTTGAGGGCCCGCAGGCTGTCATAGCGCCGCTGGACCAGCGTGTTGCGCTCGGCCAGGGCTTCCTCGGCCCGCTTGCGGTCAGCCAGGTCCCACGCCAGGTCGGCCAGCGCCTCGACCGCCGCCAGGTCTGCATCGTCAAAGGCGGCAGACTTGTTGCCAACGCCGAGGACGGCGGTAATCAGCCCGTCGCGGAAGATCGGAATCGACATCACGCGGCGCACGGTGGCGTGCTTTTCTGGCAAACCTTTGCGGTTGGGCAGTGTTGCGTAGTCGTTGTAGACCACAGACCGCCGCTGCCGCACGGAGTCCGCCCACACCCCTGCCGAACCGATGTCGTAGTGGCCCTTTCCTTGGGCCGCACCGCAGAACTCTTCGGTGGTTCTGGTTGACCACGCCTGGAGCGACAGCGTGACCTGATCGGGCAGCAGGAAATGGAAGAACCCGGTTTCCGCACCGGTCAGCGCACAGGCCTCGTCCAGCGTCGCCACCAGCAGGTCATGCAGCGAACAGGTGGCCGCGAGGTCGGCCAGCCGCAGCCGCGCCTTCAGGAGCAACATGGAGCGCCGACGCTCGCTGATGTCGGTGATGAAGCCGTGCCACAGGGTGGAGCCGTCGGGCTCGCGCTGGGGCAGCGCCTCGCCGCCGACCCAGCGCAGGAGGTCATCGGCGTGCCGGACCCGGAACTCGTGCTGCCATGGAGTGAGCTTTTCGGCTGAGGTCTTGATGGAGGCGATGAGGTCGTCGAGATCATCGGGATGGGTGGCCGCGAACACTGCCGAGGCGTCATCCCGCACCTCGTCGGGTTGGGCACCGAACATGCCGGCAATCGCATCGCTGGCGTAGGGAATGCAGGTGTTGCCGTCGGCGCGCAGCCGGAACTGAAACACCACACCGGGCACCCGATCAGCGATCTTGTGCAGCCGTTCATGGCTCTCGGCCAGTTCCTGGGTGCGGGCGGCCACCTCTTGCTCTACCGTTTCGTATGCGACCCGCACCCGATGCTCGGTCAGGCTCTGGCGGGCGATCTGCTCGGCCAGGCCGCCCATCAGGCGCAGGATGGCCGGCAGCTTGTCCTCGTCCACGATGGGCACTTCGGCCATGGCTTCGGCGTAGGCGTCCTTGTCGAAGCCGAACTCTTCCTGCTGCTTGCGGAACGCCTCGGCATCCGGGGCGGCAAGCAGGAACTGGCCGACGAACAGGTTGGCGACGTGGACGCCTTCGACGGTGATCGGGGTGGCGCAGTCGGTCAGGCCGTTGCGGCAGCGGTACAGGGCATAGGTTTTGCCTTCGGCCAGATCGCGCGACAGGCTGGTGTCGCTTTCCAGGCAGCGCGCCAAGGTGCCGGGGGCGACCCGGTGAAACTCCATGCACACCCGCTGCCAGCGCGACGACACCAGAACCCGGCCTTGCGGATCGATGATGCAGATGGGCAACCCGACCACGTCGAGGAAATTGTCGAAGATCGTTTTCATCGGGCTGAAGTCGATCACCGCCGTCGGATCAGCCTCAGGCCCCGGCGCACCAGCGGTCTTGTTCCACTCGGCCATCATCGGGTCGCGCATCTGCCCGACCTGCGGCGGGTGGACGAACAACGTCTTGCCACCCGCTGGACGCGCTGGCTTATCCTCGGTCATCTACGGTGCGCCTGAAACATACCTCATGAGAGCCAATAATATCCGTCAGAATGGACCCGCGCGGCCAGTAGATTAATCGGCTTCACTCTCCCAATAGTCGAAGTGCCGCAGGATGCGTTGGATATTCCGTCGGTTGGCCTTGAACCCGATGTCGAAGATGTCGCCGACCAGCGGCACCAGGCCAACCAGCCAGTCGATGCCCACGTTGCCGGCCATGGCCGCCAAGTGACGCCGGGGCACGCCCAGTTGCCACGCCTCAAAGACGATCCAGGCCGAGACGGCGGCCGTCGCCGTGTCACCGACGCCGGGGACCAGGCCGCCCAGCCCGTCAAGGCCGAAGCGAATGTTGGTGCCCGGCACCTGGAAACGGTCGTCCAGCCAGGTGGCAACCGTGCGAAGACGCTCCAGTCGCCGTCGTCTGTCCGTTTCTGCAACCGGGTCGATCTTCATGCGGTCCTCCTTCGGGAGTTGCTGCTGTAGAAACACCCTGGCGGTCAGCGGCGTTTCCCAGGTCAGCCGAAGCGGCGTGGACCGTTTCGCCCCGGCGGGGCGTTGAAATCGACATGACGCAGCCATCGACCGACACGCACACCGCGCACGACGACGCCCAACCGCTGCTGGAGCCGGGCGAGACCTGCTGGCGGCTGGCCGGGGCCGACCGCTTCGGCATGATCGTTGATTGCGAGAATTACTTCGCCGCCTTCCGCCAGGCCTGCCTTCAGGCCCGGCATCGCATCTTCCTGGTCGGCTGGGACTTTGACGCCCGCATCCGCCTGGTCATGGAGGACCCTCACGACGGTTGGCCGGTGAAAGTCGGCGCCTTTCTCAGCGCCCTGGTCCACCGCCGGCCAGAGCTTCAAATCTATATTCTGAAGTGGGACGTGGCCTTTTTCTCCATGATTCGGCAGAACCCCTGGCCGGTGCGTGCCCTCCAGTGGAAACTGTCCAAACGGGTCCACCTCAAGCTTGATGGCGAACACCCGACCGGGTCCTGTCACCATCAAAAGATCGTGTCCATCGACGACCGTTTCGCGCTGGTCGGGTCCATCGACATCACCCGCGAGCGCTGGGACACCCGCGCCCACGCCGACAACGATCCCCGCCGCAAGACGCCGGGCCGTGTTCCCTATCAGCCGCACCACGATGTCGCGCTGGCCCTTGACGGCCCGGCGGCTGCCGATCTTGGCGCGCTTTGCCGCGACCGCTGGCGGCGGGCCACGCAAGAGGATCTCGACCCGCCGCCCAAGGTCACGGGCACCTTTGACTGGCCGGAGAACGCACCCGAGGATGGCCACGGCCTGACCGTCGGCATTGCCCGCACCCTGCCTCCGTTCGAGGACATCCCAGGCATTTTCGAGATCGAAAGCCTCACCTTGCGGGCGATTCGTCAGGCCGAGCGGCTGATCTACCTGGAGAACCAGTACTTCGCCAGCCGCGCCATTGCCCGCGCCCTGATCGCGCGCCTGCGCGAGGCCGACCCGCCCGAGGTGGTGGTCATCAACCCGCGCGAGGCCGGAGACTGGCTGGAGCAGGCGACCATGGACACCGCCCGCGTCAGGGTGGTCGCGGCCTGCCGCAGGGCCGATCACGCGGGCCGCTTCCGCATTTTCCAGCCGGTCACGGAGAAGGGCCACGCGATCTATGTCCACGCCAAGGTGATGATTATTGACGACCGCCTCCTCAAGGTCGGCTCGGCCAACATCAACAACCGCTCGATGGGTTTTGACAGTGAGTGCGACGTGGCAACGCAGGCTGCGGACGACACCACCCGCACGATGATCCACGGCCGCTTGGTCGATCTGCTGGCCGAACACCTGGATGTTTCCCAGGACACCCTGCGCGACCGCATCGACGCCGACGGCGGCCGCGTCATCCCGGCCATCGAAAGCTTGCGCGTCGAGCACGGCCGCAGCCTGCGCCCGCTGGAGGTCGAGAAGCCCGAGGACCTGGACGATATTGATGCCTTCATCCTCGACAACCAGATCGGCGACCCAGAACGCCCGGAAAAACCCTGGCGCCTGTTCAAGGCGAAAATGATGCGGGCGGTTGGATTGGCCGATTAGGACGTGAAGCGGGAAAACACAGAGGACACAGAGATTTCGGAGAAAGCGGCTGCGCGCAGCGCATATAGACCCACTCTGGTACTAATCTGCCTGCGGCGCAGGTACTCCGCGCCCTCGGTGTTCTCTGTGTAGAACCCCTTTACTGCCCTCAAGCGGAAAGCTGGCGGCGGGCGTCCTCGACCTTGGTGTCGAGGTGTTCGACCAGGGCCTGGGGGAGCCGCAGGGCGCCGGCCAGACGGTCCAGGTAGCGGCGTTCGGCTTCGGCATCGGGATCGATGGCGATGCGTGACGCCACGTAAAGCTCGGCGCCTTGTTCCTCGGTCTTGGCCAATTGGGCGATGGCGACGGGATCGGCCTCGCCGGAGAACGCGTCGAGCAGGAAGCCCTTTTCCTCGCCCGACAGGTCCTGGTCGGTGATGGCGGCCTTGATGCGCTCGTTTTCCTCGGCGTCGATGTGGCCGTCGGACTTGGCCGCCGCGATCATCGCCCGCACGATGGCAAGGCGGAAGTCGCCGTTGTTGCCCGCCGACTGGTCTTCCAGGGCGAAGCCGCTGGACTTGGGCGCGGCGGGCAGGTCCTCGATCTTGTCGTGCTGGGGGGCCTTGTTGCTCTTGTAGTCGCTATAGGCCTTGTAGGCGAGGCCGGCGAGCAGGGCGGCGCCGCCGACCTTCAGCGCCGTGCCACCCATCTTGCGGGCCGACTTGTTGCCCAGAAGCAGCGCCATCAGGCCGCCCGCCGCCGCACCGCCCAACAGGCCGCCGCCGGCACCGCCGCCACCACTGGTGAAGCGCTTGGCCTCCCGTTGCAGGGTGGCGGCGGTGTCGGACCCCATGACGCCTTGAAGAAGCCGGCCGATATCCATGTATTGCCTCCGTGTTAGATCGTAAAATCCTCAGGAGACATAGGGACGGATAGGCCGGCCTTCCAGTGACCTTATTTCCGGGTCAGGCTGTCGATCATGTAAATCCCATCGGCGCCCTTGACCAGCGCGAACTCGATCTGCGCGCCGGGTTGGAGGGCCGACAGGTCAACCCCCTCGGCCACCGCGAAATCCATGGTCATGTCGGGCCAGCCAAGCGCCTGGATCGGCTGGTGCGTGATGTTGACGGTGCGCTTGGCGGCGTCCACCGAGTTCACCTTGCCGGTGGCGGTGGCGGCCACCTGCTTTTCAGAAGCCATGGTCATGTGCTGGTGGGTCTGGGCCAGCGCGGGGGCGGCGGTGAAGGCAAGGGCTGCAACGATCATCGAAATCTTCATGGTGTCGTTCTCCAGGATGTCATTCGGCGGGCTGGCCGTGGGCCGCCGCTCCGGTGGTGGAGGGAAGGGACGTGGGGTTGCGGACGGCGTCGAGCCGGTTGACCAGCACGAACACCGCAGGGATGACGAACAGGGTGAGCAGGGTCGCGGTTGCCATGCCGCCGACCATCGGGGCGGCGACACGGCGCATGACCTCGGACCCCGTGCCGGTGCCGTACATGATTGGCAGCAGCCCGGCAAAGATGGTCGCCACGGTCATGATCTTGGGCCGCAGGCGCAAAAGGGCGCCGTCGGTCACCGCGTCGTGGACGTCGGCCATGGTGACGGCGCGGCCTTCGTCCGCCGCCATGCGTCTGCGCTTGTCGAGGGCGATGTTGAGGTAGACCTGCATGATGATGGCGGTCTCCACCGCCACCCCGGCCAGGGCGATGAAGCCGACCACCACCGCCACCGACAGGTCATAGTCGAGCATCCATAGCAGCCAGAACCCGCCCGACAACGCGACCGGCAGGGTGCCGACGATGGTGGCGACATCCACCGCGCGGCCGAACGCCATGAACAGCAGGACGATGATGAGCAGCACCGTTATCGGGACGATCATGCCGAGGCGCTTTTCCGCCCGCTCCAGGTACTCGAACTGCCCGGACCACGCGACGGAATAACCGGGCGGCAAGGCGACCTGTTCGGCCACCACGCGGCGGGCCTCGGCCACGTAGCTGCCCAGGTCGCGCCCGGCGATATCGACGTAGATCCAGCCGTTCAGGCGGGCGTTCTCTGACCGGATCATGCCCGGCCCGTCAACCACGGCGATGGTCGCCACGTCGCCCAGGGCGATATGCGCGCCCGAGGGCGTGACCATGGGCAGGTCCCGGATGGCCTCGATGCTGGATCGGTCGTCGTGGGGATAGCGGATGTTGATGGGATACCGCTCACGGCCCTCCACAGTCTCGGACACGCGGATGCCGCCGATGGCCGAGCGAACCACGTCTTGCACGTCGGCGATGGACAGCCCGTGGCGGGCGGCGGCCCGGCGGTCGATGTCCACATCCAGATAGCGGGCGCCCACGGTGCGCTCGGCATAGGCCGACGCGGTGCCCGGCACCGCCTTGACCGCCTGCTCGATGGCGGCCGAGAGCTGGCCGATCCGGTCGAGGTCCGGCCCCGCCACCTTGATGCCGACCGGCGTCTTGACCCCGGTCGCCAGCATGTCGAGGCGGTTCTTGATGGGCATGATCCACACGTTGGTGACGCCGGGGATCTGGACTATGCGGTCGAGTTCGTCGCGGATGCCCTGCATGGTCATGCCGGGGCGCCATTCGTCGCGCGGCTTCAGGCGCACGGTGGTTTCGACCATGGTGAGGGGCGCCGGGTCGGTCGCCGTCTCGGCCCGGCCGATTTTGCCGTAGACCGTTGCCACTTCGGGCAGCGTGCGGATGAGGCGGTCGGTCTGTTGCAGGATCTCGCCGGCCTTGCCGATGGACACGGCGGGGAACAGGCTTGGCATATAGAGAATATCGCCCTCGTCCAGTTCGGGCATGAACTCGGTGCCGAGTTTGGACAGCGGATAGACCGTGGCGACGGTCAACGCCAGGGCGGCTGCGATCATCAGCACCGGATGACGCACCACGCCCCCCAGCAGCGGGCGGTACAGCCAGATGAACACACGGCTGACCGGGTTGCGGTGCTCGGGGATGATGTGGCGGCCGCGGATGAACCAGCCCATCAGCACCGGAACCAGGGTGATCGACAGGATGGCCGCCGCTGCCATGGCGTAGGTCTTGGTGAAGGCCAGCGGCTTGAACATGCGGCCTTCCTGGGCCTCCAGCGCGAACACCGGCACGAAGCTGAGGGTGATGATGAGCAACGAGAAGAACAGCGCCGGGCCGACCTCCACCGTCGCGTCGGCCACCACCTTCCAGCGGTTTTCGCGGGTCAGGGGCGTCGTCTCGATCTTGCGGTGCAGGTTTTCGATCATCACGATGGCGGCGTCCACCATGGCCCCGATGGCAATGGCGATGCCGCCCAAGGACATGATGTTGGCGTTGATGCCCTGAAGGCGCATGACCACGAACGCGGCGAGAATTCCCAGCGGCAGGAACAGCACCACCACCAGGGCCGACCGCAGGTGCAAGAGGAACGCGGCGCAGACCAGCACCACGATAATCATTTCCTCGCCCAGCTTGTGGGTGAGGTTGTCGATGGCGCGCTCGATCAGGCCTGAACGGTCGTAGGTCACGACCACCTCGACACCCTGGGGCAGGCTGGCCTTGAGGCTGGCGAGCTTGTCTTTAACGGCGTTGATGGTGGTAAGGGCGTTCTCGCCCCAGCGCATGATGATGACGCCGCCGACCGCCTCGCCCTGGCCGTCCAGTTCGCCGATGCCGCGCCGCAGTTCCGGGCCGAGGCGGATTTCCGCCACGTCGGACAACAGGACCGGCGTGCCCATGGGACTGGCCTTGAGGGGCACCGCCTCCAGGTCGGCAATGCCGGTGATGTAGCCGCCGGCCCGCACCATGTATTCGGCCTCGGCCATTTCGATGACCGACCCGCCGCTTTCCTGGTTGGCGCTCTGCACCGCCGCCTTGACCGCCGAGAGGGGCAGGTTGTAGGCCCGCAGGCGCTGCGGATCGACGACGATCTGGTACTGCTTGACCATGCCGCCGATGGTCGCCACCTCGGACACGCCGGGCACGGTCTGCAACTCGTACTTCAGGAACCAGTCCTGGATGGCGCGCAGTTGCGACAGGTCGTGGCCGCCGGTGCGGTCGACCAGGGCGTACTGGTAGATCCAGCCAACCCCCGTGGCATCGGGCCCCAGCGCCGGGGCGGCGCCGGGCGGCAGGCGCGGCGCCACCTGCGACAGGTATTCCAGCACCCGCGAGCGGGCCCAGTACAGGTCGGTGCCGTCCTCGAAGATGATGTAGACGTAGCTGTCCCCGAACATGGAATAGCCGCGCACCGTCCGCGCCCCCGGCACGGCCAGCATGGCGGTGGCCAGGGGATAGGTGATCTGATCCTCGACCACCTGGGGGGCCTGTCCGGGATAGGGCGTTTTGATGATGACCTGGACGTCGGACAGGTCGGGGATGGCGTCGATGGGGGTTTCCTTGACCGCCCACACCCCGGCCACCGCCAACAGCACGGTCAGCACCACGACCAGGAAACGGTTGCCGATGGACCACCGGATGATGGAGGCGATCATTGCGTTGCCTCCGCTTTTCCGGGTTCCACGGCGACGATCAGGAACATGCCCTCGGCGTCCTTGGCGAGGCCGAAGCGGATGGCGTCCCCGGTGGCCAAAGTCTGCGCCCTGGCGTCCGGCGCGAGGCGCATGTCCATGGTCATCCCCGGCCAGCCGATGGCCGGAATGGGGCCATGGCGCAGGGTGACGACGGCGCCGCCCTCCTTGACCGCCTCGACGACACCCTCGCCCCAGGCTTCGGGGGTGCCGGGTTCGTGGTCATGCACCGCCGTTTCAACCGGGGCCGGGTCCTCCATGCGGGCGAAGCCGGCGTTCAGGTTGGCCTCGGAATCAATCAGGAACTGGCCGGAACGCACGACCTCTGCGCCGTCGTTCAGGCCCGACAGGATTTCCGTCCGGCCCTCGAACTGGCCGCCAGTGGTGACCGGCACGGCCCGATACCGCCCGTCGCCCAGGGCCAGCACTACGCGCTCGCTGTGGCCGGTGCGGATGACCGCCTCGGTCGGCACGGCCAGCACGTTGTCGCGCGCTTTGCCCTTGAGGGTGATGTCGGCGAACATATTGGGGCGCAGCTTCAAGTCGGGGTTGGGGAAGCGCAGGCGGACCCGCAAGGTGCGGGTGACCGGGTCCAGTTCCGGGTAGATGTAATCCACCGTGCCCCGCCACACGTCCTCGGGCAGGTGGGCCAGCCGTGCCTCGGCGGGCATTCCGGGGACCACGCGGGACGACTGGCTCTCGAACACGTCGGCGATGACCCATACCGACGACAGGTCGGACAGTGACATGATGGTCTGGTCTGGCTTGATGTACATGCCCTCGCCGACGCCCAGTTGCACCACCACGCCGTCCTGCGGCGCGTGGACGCGGATGCGATCGGCCGGCTTGCGGGTGGACGCGATCTCCTTGATCTGGCTTTCGGACACCCCCAGCGCCTTGAGCTTGGCCCGCCATCCAGCCGTCAGGCCGCTGCCGCCCCGGTCGAGGTCGCGGACGTATTCGTAGGACGACGCCGCCAGTTCCGGGGAGAAGAACTCGAACAGCAGGTCGCCGCGTTCAACCTCGGCGCCCAGCGAGCGGATCTTCAGGCCCTCGATCCAGCCCTCTTTGCGGACGTGGACGTGGGAGGTGCGGTCCTCGTTCAGGCCGACATAGCCGACCGTGCGCACGTCGGCCCCCAGGGACACCCGCTCGGCCCGGCCGGTGCGCACACCGATGGTGTTGATGACGGCGGGCGACAGTGCGACCACGTCGGGGTCCTCGGCCGCCGAGGCTTTTTCCTGGCCCTCAAAGACCGGGATGAGGTCCATGCCCATGGGCGACTTGCCCGGCGCGTCGCGCCGGTAATTGGGGTCCATGGGGGCGACCCAATAGAGGATTTTCTTTGCGTCGGCGGCGCCGCTTTTCTCGGCGTGCCGTTCATAGGCAACGCCACCGCCGACGCCCACCGCAAGGGCGAGGGCCGCGACCAGCAATATCCGTGCTGACATGACGGAGTCCTTCTTCCAGACCAAACGTAGCGGCGCCAAAGGCACCGCAGGATGCAATGGTCAGGAAGCGGATCGGGGAGGACGCAGGTCCGGCGCCACGGATTGCGCCGTCAGGCGGTCGTCCGGCCAGGGCAGCGGCGTCATCCGCGCCGGAACGCGGGTCAGGGCGTGGACCAGAAGCGGCACGTTGGCCGCGCTGTGGAGGCCACAGAGAGAGGCACCGGCAAGGCAGCCGCCCGGCGGCTCCTGTGCGGGGTCCTGCATGGCGCCGGGCGCGGCACCGGACATGCTCTGATGCTGCGGGCACTCGGGGCCGCTGCCATGGCAGGGCGGCGCCGAGGCGTCGTGCATTCCGTGCAGGGTGGAATGGCCGCTGTGGTCGGCCATCGCCGCGCCAGCCATTCCCGCACCGGCCAGCCCTGCCCCAAACGCCGGCAGCACGCCGCCAAGCATGGCAGCGCACAGCAGAACGGCGACGAGCAATTGCCTGACCATACGGGAAGACGTCCGGCCGAAAGGGAAACGATCAGCAACTATTGCACGGCGGCGGGTGCCTGCTCAAGACCGGGAATGAGATCCGCGCCGGTCATCTGCCTGAAGGGCCGCCGCCAAGGGCTTCGTACAGCGCCACGCTGGCGTTGAGGCGCGCCAGACGCACCTCGCGCAGGGCGTCCTCCTGTTGGAACAGGTTGCGCTGGGCGTCCAGCAGGTCGAGGAAGTCGGTCCGCCCGGCCCTGTAGCGGGCCTCGGCGATGTCGTAAGAGTTCTGGGCCTCGCGGTGGGCGTCCTGCTGCGCGGCTTCGACCTCGGCGAGGTACTTCAAGCCGGCAAGGGCGTCCTCCACATCACGAAAGGCGGCGATGACAGCGGAGCGGTAGGCTTCGACGGCGGCGCCCTCGGCGGCCACCGCGCGCTCCCTTTGGGCGTCCAGGCGCCCGGCGTCGAAGATCGGCGCGGCGATGCCGCTCGCCAGATTGGCCAGGAAGCCGGCCGGCGTGAACAGGGACGACAGCTCGGCGCTGGAAAACCCGCCACCGCCGGTCAGGCGGATCGACGGCAGCATGGCCGCCCGCGCCGCCACCACGTCGGCCCGCGCCGCGTCAAGCCCGGCCTCGGCCGCGCGCAGGTCGGGCCGGCGACGCAGCAACTCCGATGGCAGGCCGGGGGCGACCACTGGCAGCAACACCTCGTCGAGGGTGCTTGTGCGCAAGGTCACCCCATCGGGCGTGGTCCCCAGCAACTGGGCCAGCGCGTTCAGGCTCTCGGCCCGGCGCTGTTCCAGGGACGGAATGCTGGCCCGCAGCCCGGCAACCGCCCCGCGCTGGCGGGACACCTCCAGGCCCGAAGTGGCGCCCAGGTTTTCCTGCGTCTCCACCAGATCCAGAATCCTTTGGGCGATGTCGAGGATACGGCGGGCGCTGTCCACCCGGTCGTTCAGGCTGAGGGTCTGGAAATAGGTGGTCGCCACGTCGGCGCTCAGGCTCAAGGCTGCGGCGTCGTGTTGAAAGGCGGTGGCGCGGGTGTCGGCTTCGGCGGCATCGACCGTGGCCCGCGTCCCGCCCCACAGGTCCAGTTCATAGGCCGCGTCGAAGCCGCCCTGAAAACCGTTGGTCGCCCTCCCCTCGCCGGGCCAGCGCCGCGACGCCCCGCCGCTGGCATCCAGCGTCGGGTAAAGCCCTGCGGCCGCCGCCCGCGCCGTCGCCCGCGCCTGGGCGATGCGCTGGCTGCTGGCTGCAAGGTCGGGGTTGTTGCGGTGCGCCGCCGCGATCAGGTCGGCCAGTTCCGCCGTGCCGTACGTCTGCCACCAAGTGTCGGAGAGTGCCGTTGGCGCGGCGGCAGGGTCTGGCGCGTTGACCCACGCCTGGGCCACGGGCGGCGGCGGTGCGGGCGGTTCCTGCGCCCCACCGAGCGTTCCGCAACCGGCCAGGATTAAGGACAGTACCGCCGCAGCGGCCGGGGAGGCTATCTTGGTGCGCATGGTCAATCCGAACTCAGGGCGACAACGGGGTCGAGGTGCGCCGCCTTGCGGGCCGGCAGGTACCCGAAGGTCAGGCCGGTCACGGCGGCGCAGGAGAATGCCAGGATCACCGGCGGCAGGGACAGCGCGATGGGTGTTCCGAACAGGCTGATGACCCACGCCGCACCCAGCCCGCCGCCGATACCAAGGAACCCGCCAACGCAGCAGATGACCAGAACCTCGGTCAGGAACTGAAGCTGGATGTTGGCGGCGCGCGCGCCCGTCGCCATGCGGATGCCGATTTCGCGGGTCCGTTCGGTGACGCTGACCAGCATGATGTTCATCACCCCGATGCCGCCGACCAGCAGTGAAATCGCGGCGATGGAGCCCAACAGCAGGGTGAAGGTGTCCTGCGTCTCGCTGACCGTCTCCAGCAGGGAGGCCATGTTGCGGACCCGGAAGTCCTCGGTCCCATGGCGGGCCTTCAGCACGTCCTCCACCCGCGCCTGGACATCGTCCATGGCCGAACCGGCGGCCACCTGCACGGTCAGGGATCCCAGGTGGTGTTGCCCAAACAGGCGCAGGCTTCCGGTGGTCAGGGGCACGAACGCCACGTCGTCCTGATCGCGGCCCCACGACGTCGCGCCCTTGGCCGCCATCACCCCGATGACCTGGAACGGCACGTTCTTGATGAGCACGTAGCCCCCGACCGGACTGCCGCCGTCCGGGAACAGGGCTGTTGCCACCGTTTGCCCCAGCAGGACCACCGGCGCATACTCCCGGACATCGGCCGCGCCAAAGAACACGCCGTCGTCCACAGGCCAGTTGCGGGCCACGGAATACTCCTCCGTGGTGGCGGTGATCTGCGTGCGGTGGTCCTTGTTGCCAAAGCGCAGGGTGGCCGACCCATCGTTTTCGGGCACCACGCTGGCGACGCCGGGAACGTCGCGCAGGGCCACCGCATCCTGGGGCACGAGGCTTGCCACGTCGCCGCGTCCGCGCTGGTTCGGGCCGCCCGGCCGGACCAGCAGAAGGTCGGTTCCCATCGCCTCGATACGGCCGATGACCTGTTGCTTGGCGCCGTCGCCGATGCCCAGCATGGCAATGACCGACCCAACCCCGATGACGATGCCGAGCAGCGTCAGCACGGTGCGGAACACGTTGTTGCGCATGGACCGAAACGCCATGCGGGCGGTTTCCCCGACATCGGCCAGCAGGCTGGCCGGGCGCCGCGCCGGGGGGATGGGGGCCGCCACGGGGGTGGTGTCGGCATCCTCGGCCGCGTCGTCGGACACGATCACGCCGTCGGCGATGCGGACGCGGCGGTCAGCCTGGGCGGCGACATCGACGTCATGCGTGATGAGGATGATGGTGTGGCCCTGCGCGTTCAGTTCCTTCAGCAGTGCCATCACCTCGCGCCCGCTGACGCTGTCGAGGGCGCCGGTCGGCTCGTCGGCCAGGATGATGCGGCCGCCGTTCATCAGCGCCCGTGCGATCGAGACGCGCTGTTGCTGTCCGCCGGAAAGCTGGCTCGGCCGATGATTGACCCGGTCGGCAAGCCCCAGGCGTCCGAGCAGGTCGCGCGCCCTGGTGGCCCGGTCGCGGGCCGAAATCCCGGCGTAGATGGCCGGGATCTCCACGTTTTCCGCCGCCGTGGCATCGGGCAGAAGATTGTATTGCTGGAACACGAAGCCGAACACGTCGCGGCGAAGCGCGGCCAGCCCGTCGCGGTCGAGCGTCCCGACGTCCACGCCGTCCAGCACATAGCGCCCGCCGGTTGCCCGGTCGAGGCAGCCCAGGACGTTCATGAGGGTCGATTTGCCCGACCCCGATGCGCCGAGGACGGCCACGAACTCCCCGGCCCGGATGGTCAGGGACACGCCACGCAGCACTGGCGTTTCAATGTCGCCGTTGCGAAAGGTCCGGGTGATTGCGTCGAGAGCGATTAAAGCCGGGGCGCTCATGACCGGGGCTTCCGTGCCGATCCGCCCGCCCGGCCCACCACCACGCGTTCCCCGGCGGCCAGCCCCGTGGTGACTTCGGCCAGGATGCGGTCCTGCAATCCGACGGTGACCGGGCGCGTCTCCTCGGCCCCTCCCGCCTTCTGGACGCGCACCGTGTAGCGCCCTGGTTGGTCGGCCCTGCCCAGCGCGGCGACGGGGACCAGGGTCGCCCCCTCCACCCGACCGGTGACGAAAAACACCTGCGCGGTCATCTGCGGCAGAAGGCTGTGGTCGGCGTTGTCCACATCGAACAGGGCGTTGTAAAGCACCACATCGTTGACCACCTCGGGCGTCGGCAGGATCTGGCGCAGGGTGCCCTGCCAGCGGCGCTCCGGGTTGCCCAGGGTGGTGAAGTAGGCGTCCATGCCCAGGCGAAGCTTGCCGACGTCGGCCTCGGACACCTGCGCCTTGACGGTCATGGTGTCGAGGTCGGCGATGCGCAGGATGACCGGCGTGGTCTGCCGCGCGCTGATGGTCTGGCCCTGTCGGACCTCCAGCGTCATGATGGTGCCGTCCATGGGGGCGCGGATCTTGGTGTAGCCGAGGTTGGCCGTGTCGGCCTCCAGCGTGGAGCGCACCTTTTCGATCTCGGCATCAAGAACGTCCAGGCGGGCGCGGGCTGCTTCTTCCTCCGCCGCGCTGGCGTCGAGTTCCTCCTGGGACACGGCGCGGGCCTTGAGAAGCTTGGTGTTGCGGCGCAAGGTGCTGTCGGCCAGCCGCAGGCGGGCCGTCTGTTCGACGCGCTGCGCCTCCAGGCCCTTGAGGGTTGCGCGGTTGGCGGCAGCCTGGGCCTCGTAGAGGATTGGGTCGATCTCGGCCAGCAGGTCGCCGGCCGTCACCCGGTCGCCCAGGTCCACATGCAGCGTGTCCACCTGCCCCGAGATCTGCGCGCCCACATCGACGTATTCCAGCGGCTCCAGTTTGCCGAGCGCCGTGACCGATGTTTCGAGGGTGCCGATGCGGACCTCGGCGGTTTCCACCACGGCGTCGCCCTCGGCCCGTAGGCCGCCGAACCACGCCCAGCCACCGCCAAGCAACAAGGCGGCGGCGACGGTGCCGGCCGCCATGGTTTTCATCCTGATCACGGAAAATCCTCGCACAGCGGGTGGTTCGGAAAACATAAGGCGGCGGCCCCGGCACTGCCACGCCGTCATCCCAGCATCACCGTACCGCCGTCAACCTGAACGGCGGATGTACATGCCATGACCTCGTATCTTTGGGCGCAGGAACCCCCGGCCTTTCCCCGCGTTTCCCTTTCAGGACTCAACGATGAGATGACCGGAAAGGAGCACGCGATGAGTTCCGCCCTGGTCATCGCTCTGAAGGCCCTGCACATCTCGGCCCTGGTGTTCTGGTGCGCCGGGCTGATCGCGCTGCCGGTCATGCTTCTGCACGGGCCGGAAACCACTGATGCGACCTGGGCGAGGAGCGCCCGCAAATCGAACCGGGCGGCGTTCGTGTTCATCGCCTCGCCGGCCGGCTTTGTTGCCATCGGCACGGGCATCGGCCTGATCTTCGCCGTCGGGGTGTTCGAGGACTGGCTGTTCCTGAAGCTGGGCGTCGTCGGTGTGCTGGTCATCGCCCATCTGCAAATCGGCCGCGTGGTCATGCGGGTGTCGCGGGATCATGACTGGCACCCGCCGACATGGCGCCTCGCCCCGATCCTGGGGGCGAGCCTGGGCGCCGTGCTGGCCATCCTGTGGCTGGTCCTAGCCAAGCCGCCCATCGCAACGCAGGTCCTGCCGTGGTGGCTGCTCCAGCCGGTGGGGGTTCAGCCCTCCCTGACCGCGCCGCCGCCCCTTACGTCCTCATCGTCGTCTTCTTCCGTCTCCTCCTCCGCAACCATGACCCCGATCTGATGTTCAAACACCAGCTTCCCGCCATGCCACGCCGCAAGGCTGACGAAGACAAAGCCGAGGCCCGACAGGAACAGGCCCCAGGGAAAGATCGCGTCCGCGCCGCCGGCCAGCCGCAGGCCCCAGTTGGCGCCGATCACGGCCAGCAGGAGCATGGCCGCCACGGCGTGGCTCCAGCTTTCGCCCCGGTGGCGGATGGCCCGCACGCCCAGCAGTTCGACCGTTCCGGCAAGCCCGGCCGCAAGGCCCATGATGAACCCCCACCCGCTGGTCCAGAGCGACGCGCGGGCAAAAAACACATCGCCCGTCCACCAATAGAGCGCGTCACAGCCCGCCGTTGCGATGACCAAGGCGATGGGGAAGGTGACCAGCATGGCGTGGATGGGATGGCCGGCAACGGCAACCAGGGAGTCGATGGGCCTGTCGTGGGGGGAGTCCAGTCTGGTGGGGGTGTCTGCCATGGCGCCATGATCCTCCGCAGGGGGTCTTTGGCAACGCGGCGGGGATGCCGGGCGTTCGGCGCCGTCCTTGTCGCCGCAGGGCTGGCCGCCTGCTCAGGTCCATTGTCCACGCTCGATCCGGCCGGCGAGGCAGCGGCCTGGGTGGCCGGCCTGTGGTGGGTGATGTTCGGGGTTGGAACGGTCATCCTGTTCGGCATCATGGCGACGGCCCTCTACGCCCTGCGGCGCGAGCGCCGGGGCGGCGCCGTGTCCGAGGTCGCCATGCTGGCCGGCGGCGGCATCGTGTTCCCGGCTGTCACCCTGCTCGTCCTGATGGTGGGGAGCATGGTGCAGGGGCCGGACCCGGTCACCGCCGACGCCACCGCCAACGCCTCGGGGCCCTTTCGCATCCGCGCCCAGGGGCATCAATTCTGGTGGGAGTTCATCTATCCCGACGCCCCCGGCGGCCCCCTGTATGGCGCGGCCGAGGCGGTCATTCCGGCCGCCGTGCCGGTGGTGGTGGAGATCGTCTCCGAAGACGTCATCCACAGTTTCTGGGTGCCGCGCCTGGGCGGCAAGCTCGACGCCATACCGGGCCGTGTCAACCTCCTGCGCTTGAGTGCCGACCGGCCCGGCCGCTATGCCGGCCAGTGTGCCGAGTTCTGCGGCACCCAGCACCTCGCCATGCGCTTTGTGGTCGAGGCCGTCGCCGCCGAGGACATTGACGCGCGGCTGGCCCGGCTGGCCGCCACGATGCCTGACGCGACCCTGCCCGGCGCCGAGGATTTTGCCATCCACTGCGGCGGGTGCCACAGCGCCGACCCCCGGACACGCCGCGGTTCCGGCCCCAATCTGGCGGCGGTGGCGACGCGGTCCAGCCTGGGCGGCGTGCTGTCCTATGGTTTGGCCGATGACCTGCGGCACTGGCTGACCACCCACCGCACCCTGAAGCCGGGCAGCACAAAGCCGGAGGTCGTGGCCGACGAAGCAGCGCTTGACCGCATCATTGCCTATCTGGAGAGCGCCCGCCCATGACCCCGGACCTCCCCGAGGCAGACCGTATTGGCAGCCTGGAAAAGATCTGGGCGCCCCCCAAGGGCTGGCGTGCCCTGTCGGCGGTCAATCATTCCATCGTCGGGCGCCGCTTCATGGTCACGGCGTTCGCGTTCTTTCTGTTCGGCGGCGTGCTGGCGATGTTGATCCGGGCGCAGCTTGCCCTGCCCGGCAACGCCTTCATGGGGCCGGAGGCGTACAATCAGGTCTTCACCATGCACGGCACGGTGATGATGTTTCTGTTCGCCATCCCGGTGATCGAGGGCTTTGCCATCTACATGCTGCCCAAGATGCTGGGGGCGCGGGATCTGGCGTTTCCCCGCCTCAGCGCATTCGCCTACTGGTGCTATCTGTTCGGTGGGCTGATCGTGGCCGGGTCGCTGCTGCTGGGTCTGGCACCCGATAGCGGGTGGTTCCTGTACACGCCCCTGTCGTCGAGCACCTACACGCCGGGCATCAACGCCGACGTGTGGCTGATCGGGGTGACCTTCGTCGAGGTTTCGGCGGTGGCGGCGGGGGTGGAGTTTATGGCGACTATCCTCAAGGTCCGCACCGCCGGGATGGCGCTCAACCGGATGCCGTTGATGGTGTGGTACCTGTGGGTCACGGCGGCGATGATCGTGTTCGGGTTTCCGCCGCTCATTTTGGGCAGTATCCTGCTGGAGATCGAACGCGCCTTCGACTGGCCGTTCTTTGACCCGGCGCGCGGCGGCGACCCGCTGTTGTGGCAGCACCTGTTCTGGCTGTTCGGCCATCCCGAGGTCTACATCATCTTTTTGCCGGCGGCGGGCATCGTCTCAACCATCCTGCCGGTTTTGGCCCGTCATCCCATGGTGGGCTACACCTGGATCGTGGTGTCCGTGGTGGGGCTGGGCTTTATCAGTTTCGGGCTGTGGGTCCACCATATGTTTGCGACAGGCATCCCCGATCTGGCGCTGTCATTCTTTTCAGCCGCCAGCCTGCTGGTGGTGCTGCCGACGGCGGTGCAGTTCTTTGCGTGGCTGGCGACCCTGCTGAAGGGGCGGCCGGAGATGCACCTGCCGATGCTGTTCATCTACGGGTTCTTCTTCACCTTCATCATTGGGGGCCTGACCGGGGTCATGGTGGCGGTGGTGCCGTTTGACTGGCAGGTCCACGACACCCACTTCGTGGTGGCGCACTTTCATTACGTTCTGATCGGCGGGCAGATCTTCCCGGCCCTGGCCGCTGCGTATTATTGGCTGCCGCACTTCACCGGCCGGGCGGTGAGCCAGAGGCTGGGCAAGGTCGTCTTCTGGCTGATCCTGGTCGGGTTCACGGTGACCTTCCTGCCCATGCACCTGACCGGTCTGCTGGGGATGCCCCGGCGGGTCTACACCTATGCCGAGGGCGCCGGGTGGGAGGCCCTGAACCTGACCTCGTCTATTGGCGGGTTCATCCTGGCCATCGGCTTTGCGCTGTTCATCATCGACATGCTGGTGCAGCTTCGCACTCCTGGCCAGCCAGTGTGCAACCCGTGGAGGACCGGGGGCCTGGAGTGGGCCATGGACATCCCGCCGCCGGCCTACAACATCGCCAGCCTGCCGTGGGTGCGCAGCCGGACGCCGGGCAACGACACCCCCGACCTGACGGGAGATCTGGCCGAGGGGAGGGGCCTGCTCGCCACGCCGCGCAACGGCTGGCGCGAGACATTGGCCGTGGACATGATCGACGGCCAGCCCGACCAGATCGTGCTGCTGCCGGGGCCGACCTGGATCCCGCTGTACACGGCCATCGCCGCCGCCGTGTTCTTTGGCGGGCTGCTGGTCAAGGTCTATGCCGTGGCCGTGCTGGGCGCCCTGGCGGTGCTGGCCTGCGGGCTGGTCTGGGTGTGGGATTCGGGGCTGAAGGAGGACCCGGAGCGCCTGGATATCGGCTGCGGGGCAACGGCCTTGCCCCATCCGGCGGCCATCATGCCGCCGTCGCTGTGGGGGCTGGTGTTCCTGCTGGCGTCCAATGGTGCGCTGTTCGCCTCGCTGGTGTTCGGCACGTTGTTCCTGTGGACCGTGGCCCCCAACTGGCCGCCGCCGGTCCTCATGGGGAGCGATGCCCCGGTGATCGTCGGCACGCTGGCGGGCCTCGTGCTGGCCCTGGGTGGAGCCTTGCGGGCCTTGCGCGTTGGCGGGCGCGGCCACCACGGCGGGCGGCAGGCGTGGCTGGTCGTGGCGACGCTTGGCGGGCTGGTCGCGGCGGGCGGGTTCGCCGCCGTGCCGGTGGTCCTTGTCCCGCCGGTTAGCGGCCATGCCTATGCTGCGGTCACCGCGTTCGCCGGGGCCTACATGGTGTTTCACGCGGGTCTGGGCGCGGTGTTCACGGGATATGCCTTTGCGCGCGGCCGGGCCGGTTGGCTGTCGGCCATGCGTATGGTCGAGGTGCGGGCGGCCGTTATCTGGTGGGTTTACACTGCGGCGGCCGGAGGGGTGACCCTGGCTGTCGTCCACCTCCTGCCGAGGGTGGCCCAATCATGAGAGAGGCCCAATCATGAGGGAGGCCGCGGCCTTTGGCGTGCTGGTCGCCATGATCGCCGGGTTCCTCCTGTGGACCTCGGCTTTCGTTGCTCTGTACGCGGTGTTCTCGCTGGCCTGCGTCCACGACTGGCCGATGCCCCGTCTGTTGGTGGTGGGTGCCTGGCTGGTGCATGTGGCCGGGCATGGCGCGCTGGTCGCCTGGACGCTGCGGTGGTGGCGCGTCCGCCCGACAGATCCGACCGGCAGCAGACCGTTCCTGAGGTTGGCCGCCGTCACCATTGCCATTGCCGCCCTGGGCGCCACGGTGTGGACCGGCCTGCCGGTGGTGCTGACGTTTGGGTGCTCCTGACCGAGGAAAGGTCGCCATGCGCAGGATGACACTGATTGTGGTCGCACTGTTGGCGGCCATCGGAGAGGCCGCCGCCCATGCCGGCGATCACGCGGCGGGACAAAGTCCCTGGCTGGCGTGGTCGTGGGACCCGTGGGTGGTGGTGCCAATCCTGGCAGCCGGGGTCCTCTATGGCATTGGGGTAGGGCGGCTGTGGCGCACCGCGGGTGTTGGCACCGGGGTGCGGCGCTGGCAGGCGGGGGCGTTCGGGCTCGGGTGGCTGGTCATGGCGCTGGCCCTGACCTCGCCGGTGGACCTGTTGGGCGAGTCGCTGTTCTGGGTCCACATGGTCCAGCACGAACTGCTCATTTTGGTGGCTGGACCCCTGCTTGTCCTTGGTGCCCCGCCGATAGCCTTCCTGTGGGCGCTGCCCCAAGGGTGGCGCCGGGCGCTGGGCGGTGCGGTGCGCCTGGAGGCATGGCGGGCGGTCTGGCGCGGAGTGTCCAATCCGCTGTCGGCGTGGGGCCTCCATGCGGTCCTGCTGTGGGGCTGGCACGCCCCGCCGCTGTTCGAGGCGTCCCTGGCCAGCGACGGGGTACACACCCTCCAGCACCTCAGTTTTCTTGGCTCGGCCCTGCTGTTCTGGCTGGCCATCCTGCGCACGGGGGCTGGCGCGTGGGGGCGGGGCGCGGCGGCCATCGCGGTGTTCACCACGGCGGTGCATTCCTCGGCCCTGGGGGCGCTGCTGACCTTTGCGCCGGAGGTGTGGTATCCATCCTATCACGCCACCGCTCCCGCTTATGGCCTGAGTGCGCTTGAGGACCAGCAACTTGGCGGGCTCATCATGTGGGTGCCGGGCGGCGTGGTGTTCCTGGTCGCCGGCCTCGTCCTGACCGCCCTATGGTTGCGCGAGGCCGATCACCGCGTGCGCCGCCACGAGCAGCGCGCGGGCCTCTAGATCCGCACCCTGCGATCAACTCCAAGTCGTGTAAAATACTCCATCATTTTGCGCATAGCCCAGGAGGCGATGCAGGATTTTCCCAGGGTTTTACTTGCTCGGAGAGATGTGCGCACTGTCCTGTCGCCCCGTCTGAGGTCGTGCTTGCCCTGCTGGTTGCTTTGCGCCATGGTTGTATCCTCGCGGGGGGGATTATGGAACGTTCGGACCTGATGAATGGTGCGCGCCTGAACGACAAAACGGGCAAGGCGAACAGGGGGAGTGAATGGTCAAGGGGTGGGCGGCAGGGTTTTTTGCCATCGTGATGGGTTTGGCGTCGGTCACGGCACAGGCCGCGACCGCCGACGAACAGGCGGTGGAAAAGGCCCAGAACTACAGGGGTGCAACGCTCACCGTCATCTGGAACAAGGGCCTGATGGCAAAGGAGATCTATCTCTTCACCGGGCCGCTGTGGGAAGCCCTGACGGGCATCAAGATCAACGTTGTCGAGCTTGCCATCCCCGACACCTATCCGGCGGTGGAGAAGGAACACATCAAGCAGTCCGGGGCGTATGACATTATCGGCATCACGCCCAACTACCTGCCGGACTACATCACGCTGGGCGCCCTCGAACCCCTCGACCCCTATCTTGACGCGAACGGGTATCGTGAGTCCCTACAGGACATCGCGCCGTCCTTCCGGGACAACTGGATGACCTATGACGGGACCATCTATACGATCCCCGACGATGGCGACGTCCTGATGCTGTTTTACCGCAAGGACCTGTTCGAGGACGAGGACAACAAGGCCGCGTTCCGCTTGCAGCACGGCTATGACCTTGCGCCGCCGACGACCTGGCAGCAGTTCGACCAGATTTCCGCCTTCCTGACGGCCCGTCATGCCCCGGCGACCTACGGCAGCGCCATGATGCACCAGGACCTGTCGCACTATTTCTTTGCCGAACAGTTCCGCGTCAACGGCGGCCGGTTCTTTGACGAAAAGACCATGGCGGCGACGATCAATGCGCTGGCCGGCGTGCAGACCCTTGAACAGATGGTTCACCGCCATCAATGGATGCCGCCAGGGGTTGGCAACTGGAGCTTCATGGAGGTGCTGAGCGGCTTCATCAGCGGCCGCGTCGCCATGACCGAGTTCTGGCCGCCGCTGGGCCGCTGGGCCGAAGGATATGGCAAGGAGTCCGACCTGCTCGCCTGGGTGCCGCCAAGCAACGTGGCCGGCAAGGTCGGCTATGCCCCGTCGCCGGGCGGTCACGATTCGATGGCGGCCGGGTTCGGCCTGTCCATCTCGTCGGCCAGCCGGAACAAGGAGGCGGCCTATCTGTTCATTCAGTGGATGACCAGCCCGGAGATCAGCCTTCAGCGGGTGCAAGTCCCCTACAGCCTCCGGGATCCCTACCGCATCAGCCATTATGAAAGCGCCAGCTACAAGGCGCTGTGGCCCAACGCGGACGAATACCTTGCGACATTGAAACAGATCACCGACCGGGGCCTGCTGGACCTGTCCCTGTTGCAGGTCAACCTGTACGAGCGATCCCTGATGCAGGGGTTGAAGGCGGCGTTCACCGGCAAACTGCCGCCTGAACAGGCCCTCAATCATGTTGCCCGCCAGTGGGACCAGATCACGCAAACCATCGGCGTTGAAAATCAACGTAAAGTCTACCTCGAATGGATGAGCAAGCCGTTTGCCTATCCAAGAACACCTAAGCAAAATTAGGGCAGGACAGCTCCCCCGTGAAGATCAGAACAAAGGCGGTTCTCTATACAACCATCCTGACGCTGTTCACCGCAGCGGTCGGACTGGGCGGGTCCTTGCTGCGCAACATCAGCCAGGCCGACGACGAGAACCTGATCCGCCTGACCACGGCCATCGCCGTCTTCGAGCGCAGCTTCGGCGAGATGCCCAAGTTCCTGGACAAGAAGTTCGAGGCTCTCCAGGCCCAGGAGGCGCTCGCCATCCAGACGCTCAAGACCGTGGAGTCGGGCTGGACCCTGGAGGTCGGCCTGTCCTTCACCGGCGAGTTCGACGTCTATGAAAAGGTCCTGCTCGATGACGGGAGCTTGACATACTTCGCGTTCTACTACGCGCCCAAGCTCCAGGGTCCAGAGAAACTGGCGCTTTATGCCCACAAGTCGATAGACGGCTTCGTTCAAGTTGAGGGCGGGGACCATTACCGCCGCCTGGAGTTCGGCCGCGAACCGATTGCCAATCCCGAGTTCTTTTCCGGCGTCTACATGCCCCGGTATCCCTACGGCCTGTACACGCAGGATGGCGCAATCGTCCTGATCGCCGAGAAAAGTTACGGCATCGACCTGGGTGCCGACACGCCGCGCCTGCACATTGGTACGATTGTCCTGGGCAAGGAGGTTGACATCAACCTCGACGCTCTCAGCAGCGAGTTGGGCGTCTTCATCACCTTGTACGACATGGCCGGCAAGGCGGGTCCCAGCGGCATTTCGGTGCCGGACATCGACCTGGATGCGGCACGGGACACGCTGCGTACCGTCACCACCATCCGCGACGCCAACGATAATGGGTATGACTCCATCCTGGTGCCGCTGTCGGTGCAGGAGGTGCCGGTCGGGTACGCCAGCGTCAGCATCCCGCACTCGCTGACCACGCAGCGCATCTATGAAATGACCATCGTTTTCGCCTTGATCGCCCTGGGCACCGGCACCGTGGTGGCGTTCCTGTCGAGCCTGCTGGTGTCGCGGTGGAGCAAGTCCATCACCCGGCTGGGCGAGGTCGCCAACGATATCGCCCGCGGCAATCTGGACAAGGAGATCGATGTCACCGCCACCGATGAACTCGGCCAGCTCGCCGAAAGCTTCCGGGTCATGCGGGACTCCCTCAAGGACCAGATGGCCCGCCTCAAGGACACCAGCCGCGCCCTGTCGCAGATGAACACCCACCTTGAGGACAGGGTCGAGGAACGGACGCGCGAACTCAACGAAACCCTGGAGGAACTGGAGCGCGCCAAGAACAAGGCCGAGGGCGCGGCCGAGGCGAAGTCCACCTTCCTGGCCAACATGAGCCATGAAATCCGCACGCCCATGAACGCGGTGATGGGCCTTGGCCGGTTGCTGGAGCGCACCCCGCTGGACGGCCGGCAGAAGGACTATGTGACCAAGATCCAGGAATCGTCCGAATCCCTGCTCAACGTCATCAACGATATCCTCGACTTCTCGAAGATCGAGGCCAACAAGCTGGACCTGGAGGAAACCCGGTTCGACATCGAGATGGTCGTTCGCAAGGTGGTCAACATCTGCTCCCACAAGATCTACGAAAAAGGCCTTGAGCTGGTCGTGGACATTGAGTCGGATGTGCCAAGGTCGCTGTGCGGCGACCCCCTGCGCCTACAGCAGGTGCTGACCAATCTCGCCAACAACGCGGTGAAGTTCACCAATATCGGGACCATCTACATCAAGGTGTCCCTGCTCGGCGAGGCGGACGGCAAGGTCCGGCTCAAGTTCAGCGTCAAGGACACCGGCGTCGGCATGACCCCGGAGCAGATGAACCGCCTGTTCCAGTCGTTCGCCCAGGCCGACGGCAGCGTGACGCGGAAATACGGCGGTACCGGCCTTGGTCTGGCGATTTCCAAGCAGCTCACGCACCTCATGGACGGCGAAATCTGGGCTGAGAGCACGCCGGGCGAAGGGTCCGAGTTCCAGTTCACCGTCGTGACGCGATCCGTTCCCAAGGATGTCGACCCTTGGCGGGCCGAACTGGCCTTTGGCCACCTGCGGGTTCTGGTGGCCGACGATGCCGACGTCGCGCGCATGGTGATGGTGTCGCTGCTGGCCGGGCTGGGGATCAGCGCAGACAGCGTGTCGGACGGCCACCACGCGGTCGAGGCCGTCATCAAGGCCCAGGAGGAGGGGCGGCCCTATCATGTCATTCTGATGGACTGGCACATGCCGGTCCTCGACGGTATCAGCGCGGCGCGCGAGATCCAGAAGAGGATTTCCGGGGATGCGCCCAACATCCTGATGGTGTCGGCCTATGACAAGGAAAAGGCCAAGCGCGTTTCGGCCGGCAGCGGGATCAGGCAGTTCATCGAAAAGCCGGTGACCCAGTCGGATCTGGTCGATGGTCTGCTCTGGATGGTCAATGGCGGGGATCGTCCAGATGACACCGAGGAACGCGACGACCCGTGGACATCGTTGGATCTCAGTGCCTGCCGGATCCTGCTGGTCGAGGACAATGACGTGAACGAGATGGTGGCGCGCGGCCTGTTGGCCGACACCCGCGCCACCGTCGTTTCGGCGTCCAACGGCGTCGCGGCGCTGCGATGCCTGGAGGAAAGCGCCTTTGATCTGGTGTTGATGGACATCCAGATGCCGGAGATGGACGGGCTGACGGCGACGCGCATCATCCGCTCACAAATGGGCCTCAAGGACCTGCCGGTCATCGCCATGACCGCTCATGCCATGGAGGGCGACGCCAAAAAGAGTCTGGCGGCGGGGATGAACGACCACATCACAAAGCCGCTGGTTCCCGAGGTTCTGTACAACACGCTGGCCCATTTCCTGGCCCACAAGCGGAGTGACGTGGCCGGCCCGGCGCCTGATGCAAAAGGCGCGGCCGAAGTTTCGGACACGGGCGGGGAACCGGGCGACGGTCTCATTGAACGGGCTGGCACCCTCGAAAACATCGACGCTCAAGGGGCGCTTGCCAACGTCCAGGGGAACCGCGTGCTGTACCAGGACCTCCTCCAGATCTTCGCCAAGAAGAACCTGGGCGTGGCCGAGACGCTTCCGGGCCTTTACCAGGACGGCAAGTGGGACGAACTCCGCTTCATCGCCCATTCCCTCAAGGCCAGCGCCACGTACATCGGCGCCCACCTCTTGGCCGAGGCGGCCAAGCACCTGGAACACGCCGCGAGCGAGCCCCCTGCGCCAAACGAGGTTCTGAAAAACGCCATGGAGGCGGTGGCGGTCGAACTGGCGACGGTCGTCGCGCATCTGGCCGGCATCCTCCACCTGAACGCTTCCCAGGGAACAGGCGTACGCTGACACGATTTCTACGACCCGCCATGGTGGCGGAAGAAATTTAAGCCTGAAATTAGGGCGGATGATACAGTGCCCCCACAGATCGTTTGGAGGTACTCCCCCATGAAATCCATCCGAATAGCGCTCAAACTGCCGGTGTTCATCGCCGCAGTCGCGCTGATCGCCGTGCTCGTCACAACGCTTGTCGCCTATAATGAATCAGCCGACCAGTTGGTCGAGGCCCAGAGCGACAAACTGACTGCGCTGCGCGACACCCGCGCCGACGCCATTCAGGATTACCTGGCGGCCATCCGCGAGGACCTCATCCTGGTCGCCACCCATCCGGCGACCGAACAGGCCATCGAGGAATTCCAGACCGGCTACGACGGCATGATCCAGCCGTCGGTGGAATTGCAGAAGTCCTATATCGCCGACAACCCTCACCCGGCCGGGCAGAAGGATGCCCTGATGGCGGCCAACGACGGGTCGGCCTACAGCGACACGCACCGCATCTGGCACCCGTGGTTCCGCGACCTGCAAAAGCGGCGTGGATACTACGACGTGTTCCTCATCGGACCCCGTGGCAACGTTATCTACAGCGTGTTCAAGGAAGCCGACTTCGCCACCAACCTGGAAACCGGGACGTGGAAGGACGGCGACCTCGCCACGGTGTTCTCCCGCCTGAAGGCCAACCCGACCAGCGGCACCGTCGCGGTCACCGACTTCGCGGCCTATGCGCCGTCCAACGGCACGCCGGCCAGCTTTATCGCCACGCCCCTGCTGACCGACAGCGGGCGCTTCAACGGTGCCCTGGTGTTCCAGATGCCCATCGACCGCATCAACGCGGTGATGCAGGTGTCCGCCGGCATGGGCACGTCGGGCGAGACGTACCTTGTGGGCAGCGACATGCTGATGCGCAGCGACTCGCGGTTCAGCAAGGACAGCACCATTCTGCGCCAGAAGGTGGACACCGCCACCGTGCGCGCCGCCCTTGACGGCCGCGACGGCACCATGGTCACGCCGGACTACCGGGGCACTCCGGTGCTGTCATCCTTTGAACGCATCGAGTTCGAGGGCGTGCCGTTCGCCGTCATCGCCGAGATCGACGAGGCCGAAGTGCTCGCCCCGGTGCGCGAAACCCGGAATATGCTGACCATTGCGGGCTTGGTGATCCTCGCCGTGGTGGCCGGTGGCGGGTATCTCTTCGCGCGCTCCATCACCAATCCGCTGGCCCGCATGACGCGCGCCATGAACGTCCTGGCCAAGGGCGACCTGAGCGTTGAAATCCCGGCCCAGGACCATACCGACGAGATCGGCGACATGGCCCACGCCATGGGCGTGTTCAAGGAAAATGCCCTCGAAGTCGAGCGCATGAAGCGGCAGGAAGAGGACAACAAGCGTCTGGCCGAGCAGAAGCGCCGCCAGGACATGCTGGCCCTGGCCGACGGGTTCGAGGCCAGCGTGCGCGAGGTGGTGCAGGGCCTGTCGTCCGCCGCGACCGAGATGAACTCCCAGGCGGCCAGCCTGTCGGCCGTCGCCGAACAGGCCGAACGCCAAGCCACCGCCGTTGCCGCCGCCACCGAGGAAGCCTCGGCCAACGTGCAGACCGTGGCGTCGGGGGCGGAGGAACTGTCGGCCTCCATCTCGGAAATCAGCCGTCAGGTGACGACCGCCTCGCAGGTTGCCGCCACCACCGCCGAAAAGGCCGACGAGGCGCACCGCATGGTCCAGGGCCTCGCCCAGGCCTCGCAACGCATTGGTGAGGTGGTGACCCTGATTACCGACATCGCCAGTCAGACCAACCTGCTGGCGCTGAACGCCACGATCGAAGCGGCACGCGCCGGAGAGGCCGGCAAGGGCTTTGCCGTGGTCGCCAACGAGGTCAAAAACCTCGCCAGCCAGACCGCCAGAGCCACCGACGAGATCGGCACCCAGATCGCCACCGTCCAGAACGAAACGGACAGGGCCGTGGCCGCCATCGAGGAAATCGTCCACGCCGTCGGCAAGATGAACGAGGTGTCGGGCTCCATCGCCAGCGCGGTCGAGGAACAGAACGCCGCCACCCAGGAAATCGCCCGCAACACCCAGCAGGCCGCCGCTGGCACGCAGGAGGTGTCGAGCAACATCCAGGGTGTCACCGAAGCCGCCACCGAAACCGGCAACGCCGCCGATCAGGTGCTCGCAGCGTCGGGCGAACTGTCCCAGCAGTCCGAACGCTTGCGCGGGGAGGTGCACAGCTTCATCGCCAAGGTTCGCGCCGGGTAATACCGGCCGGTCACATGGAAAACGCCCCGCGATGTAGTGTCGCGGGGCGTTTCTCAAATGGCGGCGGAACCGCCCGTCAGATTGGCTGCTTGCCCGGTAGGCGCACGACCGAGAACCAGTAGTCGTCCAGGGCGCGCACCGCGTCGATGAACTGGTCCATGCCGACCGGCTTGGTGATATAGCCGCTGGCCCCGCGCCGGTAGGAGGCGTCAATGTCGCGCTCGACGTCCGAGGTGGTCAGCACGACCACCGGGATGGTGCGCAACGCGTCGTCTTCCTTGACCTTGGACAGAAACTCGCGGCCGTCCATGCGCGGCATGTTGAGGTCCAGGAGGATGAGGTCCGGGCGCGGTGCGTCGTTGAACTTCACATGCTGCCCGTGCAGGAAATCCAAGGCCTCCAGGCCGTCATAAACATGGTGGACCTGGGCCAGCAGGCGTCCTTCGCGCAGCGCCAGCCGCGTGAGGTGGGCATCCCCGTCATCGTCCTCGACAAGCAGAATATTGAAGGGAGGCGGCATCGTCTGAGGCATTTCGTGGTCCGTTGACGGGATGTTGGCAGGCGAAAGCGTCTGACAGTGTGCCATACGCGCCTCCCTTTGTCGCGGCCACAGATTGTGCTGCGCCACGGTTTCCAGATGTGACTACGCAGGTAAGATTATACGAAATTACCGAGGCGTCTTTCAAAAACTTAGTGTGAACGTGGGATGACGAATGAACCAAAGGGGTGGCACACTTGTTTCTTAAATGCAGTTAAGGGAGAGGCCCGTGTATCCGCCGTCAGGATCCCCCGAAAATCCGCCCAATCCGGCCCGCAGTTGCAGCGGATGTGGGGCTGCCGACCTGCTTACGCCGGTCAGAATTCTGCCGCCTGGAACGATGAGCGGGGAGCGGGATGGGGAGGGGATGAGACAGGACGGGGCTGACAACGCGCCGCCACGGGCCGTCCTGCTGTGCCCGGCCTGTCTGTCCGAGTCGCTTAACGACTGGCGCACCAAAGGCGGCAAGATCGAAGCCCGCCTGGACGGCGGGCGCGTGGTTCGCTGGTGAATGGAAGGGGCTTCCGCGTGGAGGAAGCCCCGGCCGGAAGGGGGCGTCAGCTACAGCCCTTGGGGCGCGGCAGGCCGCCGATCTTGTTGGCCGACTTGACCAGGCCATAGGGGAACAGGCGGTAGAAATATTGTTGGGTCGCCCGCTCCGGCCCGTACTTTTCCTTCATCACCTTGATGAAGACGCGCTGCTCGGGGACAGTCCCGAACTCGTCGAAATAGGCGCGCGTCGTATTGATGATGTCCCAGTGTTCCTGGGTCAGTTCGACCTTTTCGACGTCGCGGGCGATGGCCTCTGCCACGGCGGTGTTCCATTCACTGAGATCGAGCAACCAGCCGGCTTCGCTGAGTTCGATGGTCTTGCCGTCAACCTGGACTTCCATGCGCTTCCTCCCTCGGCCGCTTGAGAGCGGCCAGATGCTTTGTATATGAGCAAAGTCTAACACACGGAGGAATGGACGCGAAGACCAATCCGTTTCAAAAAGCCCTTACTCTTCCTCGGGTTCTTCTTCGGCGGCGATGATTTCATAGAGTCCGGCGACCTTCCCATCGAGGCTCTTGCCGGCCGCCACCAGTGGTTCGGGATCACTTGTCGCCCACGCCCAGGCCTCGACCAGTTCTTCCTGGGTCGGTTCGAGGGCGAGGATGGCGGCGACGCTGGCGTCCTCCAGCGGCCCAACGACGGCGGTCACGTCTTCATGGGTCAGAACCTGGCGGGATGCGGACATGGCGACCTCCGGACGGGATGGGACTGTGCCTCTTGGGAACAGATAAACCGCGCCATTTTGAAGTCAACCAGCATGATCCATCGGAGTAGTGGGCTGCCGTCATCTCCACGTCTTTTGGCCCGCTCGGGGTTTTGCTCCAAATGGGTTCGGGCGATAGACACTCTGTATCAACCTCCGCCGTCGCGATCCCCCGGCGCCAGACCGAGGTCGCCAAGGGCGCGGTCGTCCAGGCGCCCGAGAGCATGGCGCGCGCGGTCGCGATCCAGGGCGTCGAACAGCCGGTCGGTCAGGGTGATTGCCGCCGCTTCCAGAACGTTCAAGATATTTTTGGCCTGGGCCAGGAAAGAGCCTTCCAGGCCGGGCGCCACAGGGCATGTCCGGTTCATTGTCGCCTCGTCAGAACGGGGTTTGTATGCCGCGTATCCTGCGCCACTGCGGGACTGGCGACAAACGAGACTTCCTCGTACTATGACTCAACTAAATTGAGCCTCGGGAGTCCCATGGTCCGACGCATGCCCCCGCTGACCGCTCTGCGCGCCTTCGAGGCCGCCGCCCGCCTGGGCAGTTTCAGCCGGGCGGCGGGGGAACTGAACGTGACGGCGGCGGCGATCAGCCATCAGGTCAAGAGCCTGGAGGACTTCATCGGGGTTGAGCTGTTCGTGCGCCTGCCGCGCGGCCTGCGCCTGACGCCCGAGGGCAGGGCCTATCTGCCTGAACTGTCGCGCGGCTTCGACGCCCTGGCCCGCGCCGCCGACAGCTTGCACCGCGACGACCTCGCCGGCCTGTTGAGCATCAGCGTCATGCCGTCGCTGTGCCAGTTGTGGCTGCTGCCCCGCCTGGCCGACTTCCGCCGCCGCTTCCCGATGATCGACCTGAAGCTGAACGCCGAGTCGGGGCTGGCCAACTTCGTGCGCGACGGCATCGACGTGGGAATGCGCTATGGCCTGGGGCAGTATCCCGGCCTGCGCACCGTGCTGTTCATGCAGGAGGAGGTGTTTCCCATCGCTAGTCCGACCTTGCTGTCGGGCCGCCATCCCCTGCGCGGCTGGACCGACTTGCGTCAGCATACTTTGCTGCACGACTTCGCCTTGCTGGGCAGCGAGCCGTGGCTGGGCTGGCCGGCGTGGCTGCGGGCGGCCCGCGTCGAGGGGATCGATCCCGAGCGCGGCCTGCACTTCGACAACTCGGCCATCCTGTACCAGGCCTGCGTGGACGGGCACGGGGTGGGCATCGGGCGGTCTGCCCTGCTGGCCGAGGCGATTGGCGCCGGTCGTCTGGTGCCGCTGTTCGACACCCGCCGTCCGGCCGATTATTCCTATTACGTGGTGGCGCCCGAGGCGGCGGCCGACCACCCCAGGGTCCGCGCCTTCATGGACTGGGTGGCCGAACAGGGCGCGGCGAGCGGTCCGGCGCCTCCCTCGACACGATGATCGGGCAGATGATCCCAGGAACCGCCGGGGGAAGTCTCGCGTTCCCGGATCGCCCCCTTTTACAGGCCGGGCTCCCTTCATAAACCGGGAAGATCCACGCCATGGTTCAGACCATCCACTTGCAGCCGCACGACCCGTTGCCATCTCCGGCCGAGGACCACGTTCTGGTGGTCGCCCGTTTCGCCAGTTCCAACCCGACGGAAAAAGTGGTCGAGGTTTCGGTCAACAGCCCGGCCTTGCGCACCGGGCCAACCCCGGCCTCGCGCGCCCAGAACGGCCCGCGCGACCTGGAGGACGCGGTCCGCATGGCCACCGTCTTCGCCCAGGAACGCGGTATTCCCCGCGTCTACGCCGTCGATCGCACCGGCGGCGAAATCGAACGCCGGGTTGCTGACCGCAACGGCGACCGCAGCCTGGAGGGCGTCCGTTTCCGGGACTTCAATGAATAGAAGGTCATACCGCCCGTCCTATGAGTCGACCCTTTTCTTCCGCTGACGCGGACGGGTTGCCCCCGTACCCGCCCGGAGCGATGCTCCGGACCTCCTTATTTTTATTATAAAAAAGAAGGGGTTCGGGGTTTACCCCGAGCGGGCGTGGGCGGCAGCCCACCTTTCTCCGGCAGGTCAGGTCGAAGGGTGAGCGGGGGTGAGCGGCCTAATGCGCCAGCAGCACCGGCACGGTTAGGTGTTCCAGGATGTCCTTGGTCACGCCGCCGCGCAGCATGTACGGGAAGCCGTAGTGGCCGAAGGCGCCCATGACCAGCAGGTCGGCGCCGGTGTCGGCGCAGTGGGACAGCACGTAGTCGGCCACGCCGATGTCGGTCACTGACAGCAGCTCGCGTTCGGCCGAGATGCCGTGGCACGACAGGTGATCGCACAGGCCCGACCCGTCGAGCGGCCCGCCGCCCTGGGGGTTGACGGCCATGACGGTCACCGCCTCGGCGCCCATCATCAGGGGGATGGCGTCGTTGGCGGCGCGGGCCGACTCGCGGCCGCCGTTCCAGGCGATCAGAACGCGCTTGCCGACATCGGGGAAGGTCCCGGCATAGGGCAGCACCAGCACCGGACGGCCGGAATTGGTCACCACCTGTTCGACCAGATCACGCGGGGCGCGGCCGTGGTCTTCGGCATTGTGTTGGCCGAGCACGGCGAGGTCGGCCCGGCGGGCGGCCTCGATCACCGTCTTGTTGACGTGGTGGTGGCTGCCGTGGACCAGGGACCGCCACACGCCGGTGACGCCGGCCTCGGCCGTGCGCGCGGCGAAGGTCTGGCCGGCCTGCTCATAGGCGGCGGCGACTTCGGCTTCGGCGGCGGCACCGCCCAGCAGCCGGGTGTCAGCCTCGGCGAACACGCCGACCAGGCGCGCGCCGAAGCGGCGGGCCACGGTCACGGCCAGCGTCAGGCGGGCGGTGCTGCGCGGCGTGCTGTCGAGATGGACGATCATGTTGCGGACGATCATGAACTGGGTACTCCCCTTGAGTTTCTTTTTGCGTCTTGCTGGTGGTTGCGTTTTGGGTGGTGGGTCAGGCGGCCTGCGGGATGGGGGGCAGGCCGAGAAGGGCACGGGCTTCGGCCGGAGTGGCGGCGCGGGCACCGTATTCCATGCACCGGGCGGCGGCCCGGCCGACCAGTTCGGCGTTCGATGCCGCCATGCGGTGGCGATCAACGCGCAGGGTGTCCTCCAGGCCGGTGCGGATATGGCCGCCCAAAAACAGCGTCCATTCCATCACCGTGTCCAGATGACGGCTGACGCCGGTGGCAAACCACACGGCGCCAGGGCACAGGTCGTGCAGCTCGGCGATCATGAAATCGAGAACCTGCCGGCGGGCCGGCAGGGCGTTGGGAATGCCGAGCACGAACTGCACCTGCATCGGCTCGCGCAGCAGGCCCTGATCGGCCAGCGCGCGAATGTTGTAGAGCATGGCCATGTCGAACACCTGCAATACCGGCTTGACGCCGCCGTCCAGCATGGTGCCGGCCAGATGCTCGATGGCGGCCGGGGCGTTGGCGAAGATCTCGTTCGGAAAGTTGACCGAGCCCGGCGTCAGGGTCGCGAGGTCCGGCCGCAGGGCCAGCAGCCGCGCGGTGTCCTTGGCCGGCTCCCCTCGGCCGCCGGTGGCGAACTCGACGATCATGCCGGGGCAGTGGGTGCGCACGCCGTTCAGGACCTCGGCAAAGCGCCCGACGTCGCCGGTCGGGTTCCCGGCGTCATCGCGGACGTGCAGATGCACGATGCTCGCGCCCGCCTCGAACGCGGCGTGCGTGCTCTCGATCTGTTCGGCGGCGGTCACCGGAAGGGCGGGGTTGTCCGCCTTGCTGGCAACCGGCCCGGTGATGGCACAGGAAATGATGACCGGGCGGCTCATGATCGTCTCCAGCGGGCGGCCAACAAAAGGTCGGCTCTGTTGCATTGCGCCAGGATCGGCCATGCCCTGTCAACCGAGTCGCAATTGCCGTAGGGGAAGACTGATTTCTCCGCAGACGGGTCCGGGCGCATGATTGGCCGAGATGTAACGCTTTGGAGAATCGACGGGACGGCCGAACCTCCCTATAGTTCGGGAACGTTCAGAATCGTCTCCAGGAAAGGCGCGGCACATGACCCAGGACAACAGCGAAGATCAGGTTCCGGGCGTGGCCCTGACCGTGGAAGGCCCCGACGGCGACCAGATGATCGCGGTGGCGGTCGCCCCGCCGGCCGACGCCGACCGGGTCATGGATTTGATGGAGGCCCTGGACGACGTCCTGGCCGAGGAAGACCCCGAACTGGACGACGCGGTGACCGCTGCCCTCATTCTGGCGCTCGGCAACGCGCTGCGCCAGGCCCCCCAGTGGCCCCTCGAAGCCCGCCTTGACGCGTTTCTCCGCCGCGTGACGGTGATGGTCGAGGATGCCAAGGGGCGGTTGGCGAGTTAGGCTCGCGCGTCAGTTGGCAAAGACCACCAGATTGGCGGCGTAGTGGAGCCCGATCGGGACCCACAGGGTGCCGCTGGCCCGGTAGGCCTTCATCAACAACACGCCCGCAAACGCTGTAGACACCACGGCCAACGCCCCCTGTGGGGCGTGCAGCAGCCCGAAGGCGACGCTGGACACGAGGGACAGGGCCGGCCAGCCACGGTCCTGCCACAGGCCGTGGAAGACCTTGCGAAAGGCCAGTTCTTCAGCCACCGCGATAAGCACCAGGCCGATGGTGAGGTCGAAGAGCCACAAATCAAAGGACTCAATATAGGGATACAGGTTCTGGCGCAGCCACGGCCATGGCGCTGGCAAGACCTGCTGGACCTCGGACAGCGCAAGCAACAGGACAAGAAACGCCGGGGCCGCCACGGCGACCTTGAGCCAAGACCATTCACGCCGAGGCCCTGGCAAGGCCAGCACGCCGCCCGCCAATGCCGCGCCGATGACCGCCACCCGGCTCAGGTAGTCGGCTACGTAGAGGTCGGGTGCAGGCAGCAGAAACTTGGGCCAAGCAGCCACCTGAAGCAGCGGAACAAGAAAAAGGAGTCCGGAGGCCTTCGCCAGACCTTTTCTTGCACCTTCCATCAGCCTATCCCCTCGTCCCCCCCCACCAGTAGCACGGAGGGGGGCCGCTCGCGGCAGCGACCGATAGTGACGCACAAACCACGACTGACAAATCCAAAGTTGTCATCCTCCCGATCGCGCATCTCGGGACACCTCTCCTTATTCCACATCGTTGTAAAACAGATGCCCGCCGATTACCGCACACGGCGCCCTCCCGCGACTCCAGGCGGGAGTGACGGTGCGGGTGTGGTAGTGGGTGGCGCCGGCGGTCTTGTCCTCGACCGCCCCGGCCAGGGCGCGTCCGGCCACCGACAGGCAGGTGCGGAAGGTGCGGTTCGCCTCGCTGATGGCCAGCAGTTTCGCCCGGTTGGGGTCGTTCGTGTTCCAGCACGAAAACTGCCACGGCTTGAGGCACACCCCCACCACGTCGCGGCCCCACCAATAGGACCCGCCGCGCGCCGTGGCGCGGGCCACCCGGTTGAGGACGACGCAGGCCACGGCCTCCTTCCCGGCCAGGGTTTCGCCGCGCGCCTCGCCATAGAGGGTGCGGGCCAGGACCTCCACCGGGTCGGAGAACCGTGGATCTTCCGGCACCAGTAGGGGGACACTCATGCCCGCCCCCCGGCCGGAGCGGTCTTGGCGTCCAGCTTGTGTTCGATGCGCTCCAAGTGCGCGGTCAGGCGCTTTTCCACGTCCTTGATGTAGCTGATCGAGGCGTAGCTCTTGGCGACCTCCAGCTTGTAGGCGGCCAGGGCCTCGCGCTGCTGGGCCAGCCCCAGTTCAAAGGTGCGGCGGTTGTCCTCGATCTCGGCATCGGCATCGGCCCGCGCCCGCCAGATCATCCAGAACAAGGCCCCCAGGGCGGGCAACTCGACGGCGGAAATCCACCAGATAAGATCCATGGACCAGGTCGGGGGCATGACGTTCCTCCTCTCTCAGAGTGCAAAATCGGTCTTGGCCGTCCACCCGCCGCCGCCCGGCCGCCAGTCGCCGCGTGGGGCGGTGGTGGGGGGCAGGAGGGGGCGGGACAGGCGGATGGGTTCGGCCAGGAGGCAGGCGGCGACCGCGTCCAGGCCGTCGTCGCGGCCGCCCACGCCGGGCAACCATTCGCGCATTTCGGTGATGAAGGGGGTTTCCCACACCGCCCGGTGGGCGCGCAGAGCTCCGGCGGCCAGCACGGCGTCGAAGGCGTCCATGATGCGGTCGTCCTTGGCCCGGCTGGCGGCGGTTTCCACGACGGCGGCCCGCAACCCGGCCTCGGCCAGGACCTTGCGCAGCAGTCCGGGCAGGAACCGGCCGAGGCCGTTGGTTTCGACCCTGACGGCCGGCAGATGGAACTCGGCCAGGAAGGCGACGACTTGACGGCATTGGGCGGTTGCCTCGTCGTCCGCGCCGCTCGTCCCGCCCTGTAACCAGCGCACCCGATGCAGCCAATACCCGCCGTCCTGGTCGCTGAACAGGCAGGCGATCACCGATCCGTCGCCCCCCTTGGCACCATAGGCCGGGTCCCAGCAACAGGTGGCCGACACCATGCGCACGCCGTCGATGGTCAGCAGCGGCGCGCCATTGCCCTCGGAGTACAATAGGTCTGCGTCGTATAGACGCAGGCGGTCGGGATCGAGGCGCCCCTCGGCGACGTTGACCGGCTGGAGCATCATCTGACTGAGGAACTTGTTCGGGCCGGTGCGGCGCTTGATGCCGGCGATGGCGCTGGCCGGAAACCGCTCCGGCCAGGCCGAGGCGCCGTCAGGGCCCTGGATGGGGATCTCCAGGCGCGAGAACCCGGCCAGCCAGGGCTGATCCTCGCCGGTTTCCGGGCGGGCTTCGCGGGCATAGATGGTGAAGTAGGTGTGCGGCGTGCCCACATAAAGCTGCATCCCGCCGGGCACCAACACATAGTCCAGTTCGGCCAGCCGCGCCCGCAGGTCGGCCCGCTTGGGGGCGGTGCCGCAGGTGTTGGGAACCTCCACGTCGTCGCACACCACCAGTTCGGCGCGCGAGCCGGTGATGTTGGCGCCGATGCCCTTGGCCAGCATGGACGGGTCGCGCAACTCGCCCGGCCGGGCCACGGTGAACTGGTCGGACGCCCACTGGTCCTTGCGCGGCGGGACCAGGGCACGGGTCAGGGGATGCCGTTCGATGATACGTTTTACGTTGCGCACCATTTTCTTGGCCAGGGCGTGGTCGGCCGCCATGACCAGGATGCGGGCGTCGGGCCGGCGCAGCAGCACCCAGGCGCAGAACAGCCCGACGATGGTTGACTTGCCGGAGTTGCGGAAGGCCATCAGCAGGGCCTGTCCCGGATTTTCTCCCGCCCAGCGGGACTGGAGAAACCGCGCCATGCGGCGGTGATGGCGCGGCAGGGTCAGGCCCTGGGTCTCGTTCCAGATCCACACGAATTCGGCCAGGGAGATTCCGCCCTCGCCCTCGGGCGCAATCTTAAGAACTGTCGTCATCCTCCTCCCCCTCTTCGTCCACGGCCTCGCGGGCGCGGGCCAGCAGGCGGCCCAGATCGTCGGCCTCGGCCGATGGTGCTTCGGGTTCCCCGCCCTCGGCCCAGCGCAGCAGCTTGATGAGCATGTCGGCGTGCTGGAGCGCGGCCTTGCAGGCGGCGTGATGGGCGACATAGCCCTTGGCGTCCTCCGGGGCGGTGGTGCCGGAGAACGTGTCGTACTCGCCCAGCAGATCGCGGATGCGACCGGGCAGGCGGGTGGCCAGGGCGGCGCGCAGGTCATCCCCGCGCACCGCCCGGCGGCGCGGCCGCGCAGCCATCGGCCGGCGCCTAGAAGGTGGTCAGTTCCGCCGCCTGGGCATCGCCCAGCCGACGCGGGAACACCGCGACATGGCGCACATGGCCGTTCAGCCAGCGCTGCGCCCCGTTGCGCAACTGGTGCCCGATGGCCAGCCCGGTGGTGGTCCAGGCGCTGCCGGTGGAAAAGCCGTGGAACACCGTTCCGTTCTGGAGGACCGCCCCGCCCGCCGGGCCATAGGCCAGGGCCACGCGCACCGCCGCGCCCGGCGTGATCGCCATGCCGCTGGGCGAAGCGCCGAAAAAGCCCGACCCGATGGCCCCGACGTTGGCGTGCACGCCATCGGGCAGGGCATTGACCGAACATTCCACGGCCTTGGGGCTGTCCGAGGAACTGAACAGATTCTTGACCGCCGTGCTGGTGGGGTGGGGCACGGCGTCGATGTAGACCGTGCCCTCGGTCGGATTGAACCACGACCCGGCCGGGTCCAGACGTGGCATGTCGCCCCCACGGGCGACCGTCGCGCCGGCGGTGGGAATGCGCGAGGTGGCAAAGCTGCCGGCCTCAAGCTGCCAGTAGTCGGACGCCAGCACGTCGCCGGCCGTGCCCATCTTCAGGCCCGGCGTCGGATTGGCCAGGGTCTGGGTCAGGGTGACACGGCGATAACGGTCGGTACCCAGCGTGGCGCCCACGGCGTGCCACGTCGCCCCGCCGTCCAGGGTCAGCGACACGGCGCCCGACCCGCTGACCCGGCGCAGATCGACCGACAGGGTGTAGGCCGCGCTGATCGCCGTCACGACCTGCGACACCGTCGCCTCGGCCATGCTGGCGGTCAGGGTGGAGGCACTGGCCGCGCCGCCGTCCAGGCCCATGGCCGTGCGCGCCGCCGTCATGTTCGACAGCGCCCACGGGGTCACAGACTGGTCGCGGGCGTGCAGGGCGAGGTTGGTGCGCCCCTCCTCGACCAGCCAGCCCAGATAGACGCCGGTGGCGGGATCAAAGTCATGGCGCAGCGCATCGGCCGCGACGGTTTCCACCAGCCCGCGCGGCCCCATGCGGGTGGCGGTGCCCGACCGCGTAAAGGCGAGAAGGCCGGGGGTCAGGCTGGGACGGGTGAGAAAATGCAGGGTCGGAAAGATCTCGATGGTCATGTGTCGGTCCTTGCCCAGTTGGGAAGCACGGCGGCGGGCGCGATGCCCGTGACGGCGGCGGTGCTTGCGGTGATGCCGATGGCGGTGACGGCGTCGCGTGCCGTCGTGGCGGCGGCGGCAGCAGCCTCGGCCCGGCGGACGGCCAGTTCGGCCCGCCACAGGGCGAGGTCGGTGTCCTCCAGACGGACCAGGGCCTCGGTGGCGCGGGCGGCGGCCAGAGCGGCGGCGGCGGCGGCGTCCTCCCCCGCGCTGAGGGCGGCCTCGCGCTCCGCGCCGGTCAGCCAGGCGGAGTACGTAGCACTGTCGGCGAACGCCTCGGCCAGGGCGCGGGCGGCGTCGGCCCCCGCCCTGGCGCTGGCGGCGGCCATGTCCGAAGCCGCTGCCGCATCGGCCGCCGCCAAGGCCGCCGCCGCACTGTCCGAGGCGGCGTCGGCGTTGACCGTTCCTGCGGCGGCACTGGCTTCGGCGGCGGCGGCGGCATCGTGGGCCGATTGCACCGACCCCTCGGCATCGTTGGCCCACTGCTGGACCACCTGCACCGTGGTGGTGAAATCGGTCGGGTCGTTGACCAGACGGGTACCGTCCGATGACCATCCGATGGCCTTGCCAGGCAGCGCCGGGGGAAGGTGCATGCTGTCCGGGCTGGCCACCGTCGGGGCCAGGGTCACCGCGCGGGCCAGTTCGGATTCGAGTTCCTGAAGCGCGGCGGTCAGGAAATCGAGCTGGTCGTTGATGACCTTGGCGCGAAACGCCCCGCCCTCTTGAAAGTCGGTCACCCGCTCGATGCTCAGCTTGCGGCGCAGGGTGATCCGCAGGTCGGCTGCCGGCGCCACGTCCAGGGTCACGGTGCCGCCGTCGGACGACGCCACGCCGCTGATCGTGTAGCCGCCCGTTAGCAGGACGTCGCCGATATAGACCTGAAGGTCGGTCGTCTTGAAAATGACGAAGGGAAACGGAAAGGCGGTCTGCGCGCCATCGGCCACGTACTGGATGCGCGGCGTCACCGCGCCCACGATCACCTGGGCGGTCATGTCGGATCTCCTGGAAAGGAATGGGAGCGGGCCGGTCCCTACCGCAGGCGCGGCATCAGGGCCCCGAGGACGGTCTGGGTGACGGTGTCGGCCATGTCGGTCCTTTGTTGGGCCGCCTTCTGGGTCTGCGTGCGGTTGTAGGCCTCAAGCTCGCGGTGGTAGGCGTCCACCTTTGCCTGATAGGCGTCGCGCTCGCGCTGCTGCTCGTCCAGGACGCGCTGGCGGTCGGCGACCTGCCGCGACCACGCCTCCCGCTCGGTGAACAGCGTTTCGACCGCCGCGTTGTGGCTGGCGAGTTGGGCCCGCCGCTTTTCCTCGGCCAGGGCCAGCAGGTTCTGCTCCCGCCTGACGTCCAGGTCGCGCCGGATGTCGTCGAGGCGCTGCGTCGCGGCGAGGCGCGCGGCCTCGGTATCGGTTTGGGCCTCGTTCGCCAAGCCCTGGAGAAGCGACCGGGCGGTGCCGCCGGACAGGATGCCGCGCGCCGCGGCACTGGCGGTGCTGCTGCCCTGGTCGCGGCGCAGCACGGAGTCGCGGGTCTTGATGCTGGCGGCAAGCTGTCCGCTGATGCGCCCGCTCTCGGTCTCGGCGCCCAGTCGGGCGGCACGGTCGGCACGGGCCTGTTCGGCCTGCATGGCCGCCATGTCTGCCTCCAGCGCGGCGGCGGTGGCCGCCTCGCGGGCCTTGGCGCGCAGGACGGGTTCCTGGTAGGCGTCCACTGCGGCGGAAATCGCCGGAACAGGAACGGCCTGAACGGGAGCGGCCTGAACCGTGTAGGACGGCAGCGGTGCCTGGGCCTGGGGAGCGGCCGGCGTGAACTGCGGCGTGGAGAGGAAAGCACCCATCAGTCGGTCACCTTCGTTTCGGTGGTCACGGAAAGGACACAGCAGGGATGCGGGGTGTCCTGCGAAATGCTCCACAGCGGCCGGATCGAGTTGCGTTGCCAGCCCAGGGCCCGCACCGTCACGTCGCCGGTGAACGGCGGCGGCGGCGCATCGAGCACGCCGCTCGCCCCGAACCGCTTGAACGACGCGGCGGTCGGGCCGCGTCCGGTGTCGATATGCAGGACCGGGGTGTCGAGCACGCGGAGCGAGACGCGCACCAGACGCATCTGTCGCCCATTGCCCCCTCCCGCCGGGCCATCCGGCAGCACCGGCAGCGGTTCCACACTGTGGGTGAACGGCAGGCCGACCTCGACCTCTTTGGCCGGATAAGCCAACGTAATGGCGCCCTCGGTGACCACCGCGTTGTCCACCTCCACGCCATCGGCCTTGACCTTGACGGACCGTCCTTCAAGGTGGCCGAGGCCGCTCCACGTCGTCTTGGCCTCCTCCGAGGTCCCGGTCAGGGCGGAGTCGGTGCCAAGGGCGTCCTCGAACACCTCGATGCTGACCACGGCGCCGCGCCGGACCATGGCGTATGTTTCGGTGCCGACCACGGCGACCGACAGGAACTGCCCGGCGGTTTCCTGGCCGGTCCAGGCGGTCACCTTCTCGCGCCGGAAGTTGGTCACCGTGGCGAGGCTTCCGTCGGCCATGACCAGATGAACCAGCCGGCGCAGCGGATCGTAATCCATGTCCACCGGGTCATTGACCAGATGGCGGGCCAGCAACGCCAGATCGGCCGCCTGATAGGCCTGTTCCGCGTCGGCAAACAGAAATTCGCGTAGTTCCCGTCCGCTGGCGGCGGCGAACAGGGTGGCGCCATCAACATCGCGCGGCGGCACCCGCCGCATGGTCAAGGCCCCGACGCGGGTCTGGCGGCGGATCTGCACGGTGCGCGGTGCCAGGGGATCGCCGGAGACCATCCATTCGCCGCCCGTGGTGAAAACCTGAAGGTGACGGCCGGAGAACACGTTGCGGATGGCGTCCACGCGGTCGGACAGGATCTCGAAGTGAATGGCTTGGTCGTCCAGGCCGGTGCCGACATCGAAGTTGAAGAACGCCCCGACCCGCGACATCCACAGATGGTTAGGCAGATCCCGGCTGCCGCCGATCACTAGGCGGTCCTGGTGGAAGCTGACCGACGACGGCCAGCCCCGTGTGGTGGAAAACGCCGCTGCGCCCTGGACTTGGGGAATGGTCCCGCCGAAATCCCACGGCACGATGGTCCAAGCGGTGTGCGACGTGCGGGTGATCTTTTGCGGCGCCACGTCCGGGTGGACGACCAGCAGCGTGTCGGCGCTTTGCGTCCAGTCGATGTTGGACAGGTGCGCCGCCGTCCAGGGCGCGGTGAACGTGGCCACCCTGGCGCCGTCCATGTAGACGCTGACCAACAGGTCGGTGAACACCAGCAGGTAGACCTGCTCGCTGTTGAACTCAAAGGATACCAGCCGGCCCGGCCCGGCCGCCGTGTCGATATGGCCCAGCCCAGCCCGGCGGTGGACCCCGCCGGTCGGCTGGATGAACACGTTGCGCAGGCGGGCCGCGCCGTTCTCGTAGGCCGTCAGGTCGCCCCGGCCGAGCAGTTCGGGCGCCAGTTCGCCGGCCGTGAAGTTGGTCTTGGTCTGCCGAAGCTTGCCCATCGTCGATTTCTCCCCTTACCCACGCACATCGATGAGCGGAAAGTCCTCCAGCGCGTCGGGTGTTTGCTCCTGGGCATCGACCAGCCGGGCGCGGCGCAGTTCCTGTTCGGCCAGGCGATACAGGAACTCGGCCCGCGTGGTGCTTTCGGTCAGCGGCAGGCAGAACTCGGCGGCCAGTCGGGAGATCAGGACCTGATCGAAGAAGGCCGGAAACATGCCTTCCGTCACACGTTCCACGTAGCGCAGAAGAACCCGGTCGCTGTCGCAGTGAAGCTGGCGCCCGACGATGCGGTAGCGCAGCCCGCTCGACCGCAACCCGGCCCCGGCCGCCAGCACCCGCAGGCAGTCGTCGGGTAACGAGAAGGCGTTCTGGAAATCGGCCTGCGGACCCTGGGCGAGGCGGGCCAACCACTGGGCGCGGCTGGCGAAGTTCCACGGATGGGTGGACAGCAGCGCATCCCGCACCGACGGATAGAGGTTGGCGGCCACCTCGGCCTCTGCCGTGCCTTCGTCAAACGAGGAAATGGAAGCGGCGCCGATCATCAGCAGCGCCCGCGAACACAGCGCGATGGCGGACAGGGCCATGGGAAACCTCCAGCGGGATTGACGGAAAGGATATGCGGCGCCGCACCAGCGCGGCGCCGCAGGAAGGCCACTACATGGCAGCGATGCTGACCACGCCGCCGGAACTGGTGGCGACGCGATAGAACACGGCGGCCGGGGTGGCGGCGGTGTTGACGTTGGCAACCACGATGTCGCCGGCCCGCATCATGTCGGCCGACGGGTCGAAATAGTTGGCGGCCGTCACGACGACGGCGGCGTCGGGGGTGGCGTAGTGCCACAGGGTGAAACCGTTGGCATACGCCAGAACGGACAGGTCCTTGGACTTGAAGGCCATGGGAAACAACTCCTGAAAAAGAAGGCACCCCCGCGTGCGGGGGTGCCGGAAAAAGCGGGAGACGCGGCCTACGCTTCGAGGCAGCGCAGGCTGATGACGCCGGCCGGGTCGATCAGGGCGGCGCCTTGGCTCATCATGTTGTTGACGAAGTGCGATGCGCGGTCGCCGTGCCAGGTGATGTCGGACTGCACGTCCTGGCCGACGGCGTGGCCGATGGCGGTCTTGTGGTACCAGTAGCAGTGGCGCACGCCGCCGGTCCGAGTCAGCCCGGAATGGGGCATCCACAAAGCACCGAGCCACCGCTTGGCCTGGGTGCCCTTCCACGGCAGGTCGGCGTCGCCGACATAGTCGGAGTTGGCGAACTCCTCGATGCCCAGCAGGTCCGACCACTGCTTCCAACCGACCACCGCGACACGGTCGCCGTCGTCGGGCACGTCGGCCTCGCCCATCATCTCGAAGGCGGCCAGGACCTTGGCCTTCGTCAGGGCAGTGGTGCCGTCGAGGGCGTAGTTGGTGGAGGTGTCCAGGGCGGCGATGATAAGCTCATCGGTCTTGCGACCCAGCGCGTAGGCCCCGGCCTTGACCAGCACGCCGCGCTCATCGACGTTGGTCTTCAACTCGTCCAGGCGGTCAACCCAGTCGCCGGCATAGTAGTCATAGAGCGTGCACTCGACCGTCGAGTGGTCGGCGTTCATGACCGGCACCTTGCCGTGCCGGGCCTTGGTCGAGGCGGTGCCCTTACCCACCTTCTGGAACACGGTGGTGCTGCCCTGCACGCCGTTCTTGGTCCGCACGGTGTTGCGCAGCTTGGAGCCCATCTGCTGGAAGGCGATGTGCACGTCGGCCTGGTAGTGTTTGACGAAGGACTTATCGACGGTGGTCGACATCGGGCGATTCCTTTGTTCTGAGGTCTTGGAGGGTCAAGCGGTCAGAGCCGGCGATTCGGGCCGGGGTGGGGGCACGCCGTCAGCGGGACGGACGCGCCGGCCGACGGGCCACGCCTTGGGAAAGGCGCGGTTGTCCGCAGGCAAATTGGCTGGCTCAGGAAGTCCCTTTTCGCCACGCCACCGGATGGCTATGCTGTCGCTCGCACGACCGGCCCGGACGGGCGGGGCACAGGGGGTTGATTCATGAAAAATGGCTCAGGCGCACGGGTGAGAGCCCATGCCGCGGGGAACCTGGAGGAAGCGACCGGAGCGTTGCTCGGTCAGTGCATGTCGGCTTTCCATGCCTTCCAGGAACTCGGTGAACTGGCCGAGGACATGCGCATCCTGTCGTTGAACGCCGAACTTGCCGCCGGACGGGCCGGACGCGCCGGAGTCGCGGTGCGCGCCCTGACCCAGTACACCCGCCAGCTTGTCGGCCAGCTCAGCCGCCTGCGCTCGGACATGGAAGGCCTGAAGGCCGACACCTACGGGCTCAGCGCCGCCGCGCTCAAGGCGCTCCAGGAACTGCGCCTGATGCACCAGGCCAGCAGCAAGGCGCAGGCCATGACGCCGGTAAACCCTGACGCCGCCGAAAGTGGCCGGCGCGCGGTGGACGCCGCGGCGCACGGGGCGTTTCAAGCCGCCGGTGAACGCCTGCACCGCATGATGGCGCACGCCGAGGAACTGGGAACGCACGCCGCGCGCATCCGTCAGGTAGCCGAACAGTCATCGGGCATCTCCACCAACATCGCCATTGAGGCAGCGGCCGCCGGTCCCCACGAACCGGAGTTCCGCAATGTCGCCGACACCATGAAACGCTACATCGAAGGGCTGCGGGCCATGGTTGACCGCGCCGACCAGGCCGTGCACCAGGCGGGCGAAACCGGCCGTGTCTTGTCGCAACGCCTGGCCACCGCTCGCGCTTAAAAACGTGGTCGCATTTTCTTGACGCGAACCGGTTCCCACTTCGCTTGAAAATGCTCCTGAAGGGAAACAACACCATGAAGTGCGTTGAACTGTACCGCAAAGGCGATCACTCGTGGCTGGCCTTCGGGCAGGACCCCGACAAGCCCGATGCCCTGATCGATACCAACCAGATCGTCATCACCTCTGGCGGTGAAACCATGCTGATCGATCCCGGCGGGTCGGAAATTTTCCCCTCCATGGTTGCCGCGCTGACCTCGCGGTTGCCGATCGAACGCCTCCGCCACTTGCTGATTTCCCACCAGGACCCCGACGTGGGATCCTCGGTCGGGCTGTGGCGCCGCGTGTGCGGGGATAATCTCAGCGTCCATGCCTCGTGGATGTGGACCAGCTTCCTGGCCCACTTTGACGGTGACAGCGCCTTCGTGTCGGTTCCCGACGAAGGCTCGGTCATCCGCCTGGGCGGGCGGGAGATTCACCTCCTGCCGGCCCACTACCTGCACAGTCCGGGTAACTTCTCGGTCTACGACCCAGGCGCCCGCATGTTGTTCTCGGGCGACATCGGCGCCGCCCTGATTCCGGCCCACAAGCAGCGATCGTTCTTTGTCGAGAACTTCACCGAGCACGCCGGCTACATGCAGGGTTTCCACGAACGCTGGATGGGATCGGCCCCGGCGCGCGACGCCTGGGTCGCCATGGTGTCGCGCCTGGACATCGACATCCTGGCCCCGCAGCACGGGTTGATCTTCCGTGGCGACGACATCAAGCGGTTCCTCGATTGGTTGATGACGGTCAAAATCGGCTCCGGTCTGGGGGCCTATGAAAAGGCCGCCCGCCGGTCGTTCCGGGCGAAAGCCTGATCCGGGGGCCGCACCCGCGAAAGCAGGTGCGGCCCCCGGACCCCTGCCGACCCCTGCCGTTCTCTACTCCCCCGGATACAGGCGTTCGAACGCCTTGCCGACCTTGCGGACCAGGGACGGGTCGCGGTCGCGCCAATACCGCGGGTCGCGCATCAACGCCTTGACGCCGTCCTCGTCCAGCGCCGGTTCTCCGGCACCGCCGCCCGCAGTGCGCAGGCCGGGTTCGCCGCTCGACATCATGCCGTGCAGGGCGACCACCCCTTCGAACGTGGTGGCCAGGGCGCCCATCACCTCGGGCGGCAGGTTGGCGCGGCCCCAGGCCAGGATCTGGCGGCTGTGCTCGGCCCAGCTTTCCTCGCCGCCGAAGTGATCGACCAGACGAACCAACTGGCGGTCGGCCTCGAACTCCGACGCCAGACTCTCGATCACCGGCAGCACCCGGTCGGCCGCCAGATCATAGACCAGCTGCGCCTGTTCGGGCGTGAACCCGGCGCCATGCAGCAGGGCATTGAGGTCCGGGTCGGTGGCCAGCAGCGGATGACGCTCGGCGATCTGGTAGCCGTCCGGCGCCTCGGGCACGCCTCGGGCGCGGTGGAACGCCATCACCTCCTCGGCCGAGGCGTCGGGGCCGGGCACCATCACCGCTCCGCTCATGCGCTGTTCCAGGGCGCGGTAGGACTTGGCCAGATCCTCCAGGCGCACCCGGCGGCCTTCGGCGTCCCAGAACTTGTCGGGCAGGAAGGCCGGCTTCTGGCCGGGCTTGATCGCCTCGGCGTCGGCCACGGCCTCGGCCAGCGGCAGCACGGCGGCGGCATCGGCCGCCTTGCCGACCTCAGTGGCCGGCATGGTCAGCAGGTTTTCCGCACCGGCCGGCTTGTTCAACAGAGCGTTTTGCATCGGGCTGGTTTCCTTTTTCATCAAAGTGCGCCCCCGCCCCGGACGATCAGGGCGAGGATGGAGGCGATCAAGGCACGCTGCCCTTCCAGGTGACGCAGGGCGGCGTCGGAGGCGCCCGGTCCCAAAGCACGGTTCACGGTCTGGCCGCGCAGGTGATCAAGCACCCGTCGGCCATCGCCACCGGCGAACACCCGCGCATAACTTCCGGCAAGGCCGTCATCTCCGGCCGCGACCTGGAGTCCGTCAAACGGCCACTCGCCCGGCGCTTCAGACGGCGGTTCAGACTGGGACATTGAGCACCTCCGGCGGCACCGCCTCGGGCGCCGCGTCCGGCCGCACCAGATCGGGCGGCACCCCCAAGGCGCGGCCCAGCCAGCGGGCGGCGGCCGCGACATCGACCGCCTGGGCGGCCTCCGGCCCCAGTCCGGCCACCGCCTCCAGCCACATCAGGGTGGCCTGGGCGTCCTCGCGGGCCTGCTGGCGGGCCAGGGGCGAGCGGTACTGAAGATCAACCATCCGGCCGTCCACCCGCACGTCGGGGATCTCGCCCCGCCGCCGCAGGATGGACACCGCGCGCAGGACCAGCGGGGTCAGCAGCTCGGTCTGCAACCGACCGAAAGTAGCCCCCAGCAACCGCGCCATCTGGGCCGACCGCTCCAGAACCTCGGTCGCGGTCATGCGCGGGCTGTCGATCTGGCTGAGGCGGTCGGCCAGTAAGGCATGGCGAATGCGCCGCCGCAGGTCGTCAAGCACGACCTGGCTGACGTCGAACCGGCCCGGCGCCTCCAGGGGCGTCAGCCCGGCCGACCCCACCGCCTTGGGGATGATCGCCCCCGGCACCAGGCGGATGTTGGCCGGGTTGAGCACGCCGTCGTCGTCGGCCTGCCAGATGCCGGTCACCGAGATCGACGCGTTCTTGAGCACCAGTTCGACCACCTTGTTGGCCGTCTTGATGTCGGGCAGCGCCTTCATGACCGGGCTGCGGCCATAGGCCTCGCCCGGTACCTTCAGCCAGCGGAAGATGATGAACGGCGAGGACGCGAACTGCGCCTCGGCCAGCACGGTCATCCCTTCGGGCAGGGGCGTCGCGCCATCGCCGATGCCGCCGTCCGGCTCCGCGCCCAGCAAAACCGCCGTGTAGGCATAGCCGTGGCTTTCGGGAAGCACCGCCTCCAGCACGCCAAAGCGGGTTTCCGGGGCACGCTCGGCTTGCTCCACAACGGTGTCGGGCAGCGCCGCGCCGGGGAAGCGATCGCGCAGCACCGCCACGCTCAGGCCCGACCGCCGGAAGGTCACGTCCAGCCGGCCGGCCGATCCTTCCTCGACCACCAGTTCGGTCAGGGGAACGGCGGTGAAGCGGAACGCGCTGGCGTGGCCGGGGGGCGCCTCCTCGAACAGCAGTGCGGCCGTGCCCACGGTCACCAGATCGAGGAAACACTGGTGCAGTTCGACGCAGAAGGTCGAGCGATCGAAATGCACCCGCACGGTTTCGGCTGCTTCCTCCAGCAACGGCGCAATGGCTGTGCGTTCCTCCTCGCTCAGGCCAGGGCCGCCCTCGAACCCGAACCAGCGGGCCCACGGCGGGGTCAGTTCGGCCAGCAGGCTGGCCGCCAGTTGATCGACCGCGTCGGGCGCGGTGCCGTCGAACAGGCGGTCGGTGCGCTTGCCGCCGGGCTCGGCACCGAACAGCACCTCGCGTTGCGGCAGGGCGTAGTCGTAGCACTCCCGCCAGTGGGACTCCCAGGCGCTGCGCCGGTCACGCGCCCGGCGATACCGCTCGACGAGGCGTTCGACGCGGCGCTCCTTCTCCGGGGAGGACCGCCGGGCCAAAGGGGGAGGCGGAGGGGGAGGCGGCAGGCCGGCAAGAGGAGATGTCATCGGCATCAATCATTCTCCCAACAGGACCTTGCGGCGCAGGTTGCCCGGCCGACTGGTCAGCACCCCGCGCGGTGAGGTGGCGATCAAGCTGCCACGGCCTTGGCTCGGGTCCCGTGTCGGTGCCGGCGTTGCGGCCGGCGGCGGGGTTCCCGGCGACGGAGTCGTGGGCGGCGGAATGGCGGGCGGCTGGGGAACCGGCGCCACCGGCGTGGGGTAGTAGTAGGTGGGCGGCGGGGGTGCTGGTGTCGGGGCCGGCGGCGGCGGCGGCGGCGGCGGAGGAGGAGGTGGTGGTGGGGGGGGAGGCGGTGGAGGAGGCGGCGGGGGAGCCGGGGCCGGGGGAGGCGGCGGGGCGGCCTGAACCTGAGGACTGCCGCCAAAGGCCTGTTGGACCAGGGAACTCGCCATCCCGCTCACGAGCATGGATGTCAGGGGCGAAAAGGCTGCCATGGAAACCCCCCAAGGGTGTGGATTGGGTACGGGCCGGGGACGCAAACGGCAACGCCGGCCGATCCCCGTGGGACCGGCCGGCGCGCTGGATGTACCTGTGGCGTTGATGGGCTAATCATAGGCCGGGGCGGCAAACCCGTCAAGCACTTTTTCCGTTTTACAGCATTTATGCCGTTCTTCGATTAAATAGGCGTGCAACTGTGCCGGTGTGAACACTCCGGCCGCCCGCCGCCCCAGCAGGCGCTTGACCGTCTCCACACAGGTATGCAGCCGCACCGGGGCCAGCCGGTGCGGTGGTTCTGCCACCGGCACCACCACGGCACTCAGGCCACGGGCACGGTACAAGGCGGCCACCTCGTCCGCATCGCGGGCCAGGCACCCCGGCACCAGATCAACCACCGTGCGGTGGGCCAGCGGATCGACCACCACCCACGCCCCGCCCCGGCGCAGCACCACGAAGCAATGGCGGAAACCGCGCTTGAGCAGACGCAGAAGCGGCAGGTCGCAGGTGTCACTGAACACCACGACGGCCTGGTCGGGGTCTTGCAAAGCCCCGCTCATCCGACGATCCCCTTGGCGCGCAACGGGTCCTCCAGGCGGCCGAGCGCCTCGCCCCACAGGGCCGCCGCCGCCGCTTCGGCCGGCATCCGGCCATCGGGTGGCGTCAGGGCGCGGCCGAACCGGGCCAGGACCTCCAGATGCGGCCGGCGCAGGGCGTGGCCCCGATGCAAACGGGCGGCGGCGCGGTAAATGTCGTCGGGCTCGCAGGGCCGCACCACGTTTCCGGCGTTGGCGGTGAAGCGGGCGCCCTCGTCGCGGGCGTTCTGGCACTGCCAGAACCACATCCACGCAGCCTCGGCGGACGGGAACGGGGTGGGGGCGCTGTCGCCCAGCGGGCAACGGGTGAATCGGGGACGGGCCATGGTGCACTCTCCTTGCGAGAACGAACAAAGAACATGCACCGTGTAGATCACTTTATGCCGCGCCGTCAACACAAAGAGGCATTTATGCCTTAAATGTCTGCGCAAACCTCATTCCTGAGAGTCGGATGACAAACCGTGCGGACGGTTGTTAAGCTGGTCGCCCGCCCTGACCTGGGCGCTGATCTGGAACGACCCGCCCCGATTTGGGGCTTAACGAGAGGTGTCCCCATGACTCACGCCATGTCCGCCGGTCTGGTCTACTACGACGGCGTATGGCACACCGGAAACCCTGGCGTCCTGGGGCCACAGAGCCACGGCGTGTGGCTGGGATCGACGGTTTTCGACGGCGCGCGGTTTTTCGACGGCTGCGCCCCCGACTTGGTTCCCCACTGTGCCCGCGCCGTGCGCTCGGCCCGCCTGCTCGGCCTGGAGCCGCAGTTGACCGGCGAGGAAATCGCCGAACTGGCGTGGCGCGGCATCGACAAGTTCGGCCCGCGCTCCCAGCTCTATATCAAGCCGGTGTTCTGGGCCGACGACGGGTTCATCATGCCCGACCCCACGACCACGCGGTTCGCGCTGTGCATCTCCGAGGCCGCCATGCCCGAGCCGACCGGCTTTACGGCCTGCCTCAGCAGCTTCCGCCGCCCGGCCCGCGACATGGCCCCGACCGAGGCCAAGGCGTCCTGCCTGTACCCCAACGTGGCGCGTTGCGTGCGCGAGGCCAATGACAAGGGGTTCAACACCGCCCTCGTCCTCGACCCCAACGGCAACGTCGCGGAATTCGCCTACACCAACCTGTTCTTCGCCAAGGACGGCCAGGTCCATACCCCCGCCCCCAACGGTACTTTCCTGAACGGCCTGACCCGTCAGCGGGTGGTTGGCCTGTTGCGCGCCGCCGGCGTGGAGGTGATCGAACGGGCCGTGAGCTATGCCGAAGTCCTGGCCGCCGACGAGGTGTTCGCCACCGGAAACTTCTTCAAGGTCGGCCCCTGCACGCAACTCGATGACCGAACCTTCCCCATTGGTGAGACGTATAAGAAGGCGCGAGCCCTCTATTGGGAATTCGCGCGCGCCTCGAACGGGTAGGCGGGGGTTTAGGGCTTTTATGACAGCCTTGCAGTCCCCGGTTGCCGCGCCTCGGGGCGTGCGTCCACCGGATCACAGACAGCGAGGCACACCATGGTGAAGTTCCGTTTTTCCCCCAGCCGTATCCTCACCGGAGCCGTGGCTGCGGCCGCGCTGACCGCATTCGCCGCTGGCGCATATGCCCAGACGGCGCAGCCGGGATCCCCCGGCCAGCAGGGGGGCATGATGATGCAGGATCGGGCCATGCAGCAACGAATGCAGCAGCAGGGCATGACCCAGAGCGACACGATGCTGCGCCAGCAGCAGATGCGGGGCCGCATGCAACAGGCTCAGCAACAGCCCCAGATGGGCGCCCGGCCGGGTGCCGTCGGCGACTCGTCAAGTCTCCAGGGGCGCGTGCAGATGTGGGACATGGACCGGTATATCCAGATGCATCAGGCGGTCTCGGCGCATCAGAACTGCCGTAGCGCCCTCAGCGCCCCTGCCATGAGCGCCATCGTCAAGCAGATCGAGTCGCAGACCGGGGAACCCCCCAGCGCCGGCCGCAAGCTGGCCATCCAGGATGACGCCCAGTTCCACATGAAGGAAATCATCCGCGTCGAGGGGTGCGCCGACCCGCGCGTCAAGGCCGCCCTTCAGGCCTTCGACCAGACCCTGGCCCCGGCCGCCCATGGAAACGTGGCGGTTGCCCCGCGCTGATCAGAGTTTCAAACATGCGAATGGCGACCTCTTGCGCCGCTGGCGGCCGGTATCCGCCATAGCGGATCGGAGTGCTTACTTGGTCCCGAACAGCCGGTCGCCAGCGTCGCCCAGGCCCGGCACGATGTAAGCATGGTCGTTCAACCGGTCGTCGAGGGCTGCGATGTAGACCTTCACGGCCGGGTGGACGGCGTGGAAGGCGCGCACGCCCTCGGGGGCGGCGACCAGGGCCAGGAACAGAATCGACTCATCGGCGACTCCGTGGCGGTTCAGGACGTCCACCGCATGGGCGGCTGAATTTCCCGTGGCCAGCATGGGATCGACCAGGATGAAGGTGCGCCCGGCCGCCTCGGGCAGCTTGATCAGATATTCGTGTGGGGTGAGCGTCACCGGGTCACGGTACAGGCCGATGTGCCCGACCCGCGCGCCCGGCACCAGTTGCAGCAACCCGTCGGCCATGCCGGACCCGGCGCGCAGGATGGGCACCACGGCCAGCTTCTTGCCAGCGATCACCGGGGCGTCCATTGCGGCAATCGGCGTCTGAATGTGCCGCGTCGCCAGCGGCAGATCGCGCGTCACCTCGTACCCCATGAGCATCGCGATCTCGCGCAGCAACTCGCGGAAGGTGCGGGTCGATGTGCCGACGTCGCGCATGTGGGTCAGCTTGTGCTGGATCAGCGGGTGGTCGAGAACGAACAGGTTGGGGAAGTCCGCATCCTGGCGCATGGCGTCTCCGGCAGGCTGTTCAAATTCCATGACAATAACACGGCTGACAGTACCATGGGGGGGACCATGGGGCGTGCGCGGATCTAACGGAGTAGACTGGGCGATCCTGCGACTCTTTTTCGCAACCGCAGGCGGGGTTCGGCGTTGGCTTCAGCACGAACACGGAGAAGTGCCGGCCCGGTCATCGGCTGATACGTGTGGCGGCGGACAAGTGTAGCGGCTGGCGAGTGGAACGCCAGGGGAGCGGAAATGCCCTACCTCGCGATGGTTCTGTTGATTGTTTCCATCCTGTGCGCCCTGGTCGGGTTTGCCGACGACAACACGGGCAAGGGCGATATGGCCGTTGCGCGGACGGTGGCCATGGTGAGCGGCGTGTCGTTCCTGGTGGTGGCCGTGCTTGCCGCCGTGCGCGGCCTCGGCGCGGCCGAGGAACGCGACGAGGCCTAACTCTCCCCCCTTTCCCTCAGGAAGAGGGGGTTTCAAAGCGGCACAAAGATGGCCGTTTAGTGGACTATTTTATGCTGCCTTTATGTCCGACATGGGCATTCTGAACGGCTTGAATAGCCGACAAGAAAACTCCTGTAATCGTGTTAAATCAACCGTTTGCCAGGCATCGGGTGGGCGCTGGCCCGCCCGCTTCGGGCATGGCGGAAAGGGTTGCGGCCCGGCACGGAAATTTTACGCCGGGGCCTACGGACTCGCATGGAGCCTTTATGGGGTTGGGGTCCATGGTGGGGACATCGAGACGCCCGGCGCCGCATCCCGCTCAAGAGACGCGGCGCCCCCCCCAGGAACCCCGATGAGGGAGGACTGAATGAGCCTCAACAGCCACCAGATCGAGCCGCTGCTCCCTGACCTCAAGCGTTATGCCCGGTCACTCGCCCGCAGTGAGGATGACTCCAACGACTTGGTGCAGGACTGTGTTGAGCGGGCTCTGGTGAAAGGCGACCTGTATCGCGAGGGGACCAACCTGCGGTCCTGGATGTTCACCTTGATGCGCAACGTCTTCATCAGCCAGAAACGCCGTGACGCGGTGTCCATGCGCTACTTGCAGCACGCCATGCACCAGGGCGCCTCCATCGCCCACCCATCGCAGATGCACCGCGTTTTCCTGAACGAGACGATGAAGGCCATCGCCGCACTGTCCGATCAGGAACGTTCCGCTGTGACCATGCTGGGTCTTGAGGAGCGCTCCCACCAGGAAGCCGCCGAGGAAACCAGCCTTCCCGTCGGGACCATGAAATCACGCCTGTCGCGTGGTCGCGCCAATCTTCGCAACACGTTGCGCCTGGAGCGTGATTCGGCGGCCTGACCACAGCAGTACTTCAAGGGCGGGGCATCGGTGCGCATGAAAACGTACCCGTGCCCGCCGTCCCCGGCGTTTCCCCACCCCTTTCCGCATAGTCTGAACCCCAAGCCGGGGTACTGCGTTGTTTCCCCGACGCCGGCCGCCCGCCCGCTTCCGACCGATGAAGGAGATGAGCGCAATGAACCGTATTTTAACCAAGGCGCTACCCTTGACCATCGCCGCCGCAGCGCTCAGCGCCTGTGGTGGCGGCATGTTCACCAACTCGGTGGACGAGGTGCGCACCTTGCAGCCGTCGGGGACGGCTTTCAACCAGCGTCTGGCTGAAAACTACCGGGATCTGGCCGTCTACGAGGCCGACCGCATGTACGACTGGAGTTCGGCCCGCCATTTTGCCGATAAGGCGCAGCGGGCTGCGGCCGGTGAGGCCGTGGCACCCGACGATCCGGGCAAGGCCGACCTGACCGGCGGCTATGCCACCGAGTTGGGCTCGGGCTATCAGCGCCTGAACACGGTCATGAACGAAGGCGCCGCCGAACGATTCCCGGCCGAGGCCGCCCTGGCGCAGACGAAATTCGACTGTTGGGTCGAGCAGGCTGGCGAGGGCCACCAGTTCGACCACATCGCGTCATGCCGCGATGACTTCATCATCGCCGTCCAGGCCATGGAGCAGCCGATCCAGCCGGTCGCCGACGCACCGCCGCCGGTGCTGGTGTTCTTCGACTGGGACGAGGCGACAATCCGCCCGGACGCCATGCCGATCATCAACCAACTGGCCGACGCTCTGCGCCAGAACCCCAATGTTCCGGTGATCGTCGAAGGCCACGCCGATACCTCGGGTGCGGCCGACTATAACGTGAACCTGTCCGAGCGCCGGTCGGAAGCCGTGGCGAATGCCCTGATCGAGCGCGGCGTGAGCCCTGACCGGATGCAGCTCCGGGCCCGGGGCGAGCAGGACCTGCGGGTGCCCACCGGGGACGGCGTGCGCGAGCCGCAGAACCGCCGTGTCCGTATCCAGGCCGGCGGCCCGGCCATGGCTGCCGTGCAGTAGGCTGAGTGTGGAGTCTTGAATGGAAGCCGCGGGCGCGTTGTCCGCGGCTTCTTTTTATTCCGCCGCCATGCTGCACGACGGCGGCGCGGCGAGTTCGGCGCGGGCTTGGCGGATGATCGACACCGACGACCACAGGAACAGCCCGGCCATCAATCCGGCCACCGCGAGGTCCGGCCACGCGGTGGACGACGCCCACACACCGCCGGCGGCCAGCATGACGGCAACGTTGCCGATGGCGTCGTTACGGCTGCACAGCCAGACCGACCGCACGTTGGCGTCGCCGTCCTTCCATTTCATCAGGAGCAGCACGCTGAACAGGTTTGCGGCCAGGGCCAAGGCGCCGACCGCGCCCATGACCTCGGCCTTGGGCAGGCCGGTGACCAACACGCCATAGACGGTGCTGCCCAGCACCCAGGCGGCCATCAAGGCGAGGCTGATCCCCTTGAGCAGCGCGGCGCGGGCGCGCACCGGGGCGGCCATGCCGACCACGGCAAGGCTCAGGCCATAGGTCGCCGTGTCGCCCAGGAAGTCCAAGGCGTCGGCCTGGAGGGCTTTCGATCCGGCGAAGATGCCGGCCCCCATCTCGACCGCGAACATGGCGGCGTTGACGGCAATCACCAGCCACAGCACGCGGCGGTAGGCCTTCGATACGCCGTCGAATTTGACCGTGGTGGACGAACATCCGCAGCCGGACATGAGGTTTTCTCCCGCAGGGTTTGACTCTCCTGCCCTTAAACCTAATGTCTCTAGGAGCTATAGGTTCAAGAGGAAAAATGATGGACCGCCTGACCATCGGCCGACTGGCCGCCCGCAGCGGCTGCAAGGTGCCGACCATCCGGTATTACGAACAGATCGGCCTGATGGCCGCGCCCGAGCGGTCGGAAGGCAACCAGCGCCTCTACGACCACGCGGCGCTGCAACGGCTGGCCTTCATCCGCCATGCCCGCGACCTGGGCTTCACCCTGGACGATATCCGCGACCTGCTGCGCCTGAGCGAGCACCCGGAACTGTCCTGCGCGGCGGCCGACAGCATCGCCCGCCGCCATCTGGATACCGTGCGCGAGCGCATCGAAAGCCTGCGCCGCCTGGAATCCGAACTGGAAAAAATCGCCACAGCCTGCCAGTCCGACACCGTCCGCGACTGCCGGGTGATCGAGATGCTGGCGGGGAGCGGGGAGTTGAGGAAGTGAAGTGGGTGAACCACAGAGATCACAGAGGACACAGAGAAGTCACAGAGGTTTCGGTGAAAACGGCTGCGCGCAGCGCATAAAAACTGTGCTGGGGTGGTATTGCCTGCGGCGCAGGTTCTCCACTCTCTCTGTGATCTCTGTGATCTCTGTGTCCTCTGTGGTAAATCCCTTCACTTCCTAAACCGCCGTCGTTTCCTCGCCCTGGACGCGGTAGCCGACGCCGGGTTCGGTGATGATGAGGTGTGGGCGGCCGGGGTCGTTTTCCAGTTTCTGGCGGAGTTGGCCGACGTAGACGCGCAGGTATTGGGTTTCCTCGATATACGCATCGCCCCAGATTTCGCGCAGGAGCTGCTGGTGGGTCATCACCTTGCCGGGGTGGGACACCAGGACGCGCAGCAGTTCGTATTCCTTCTTCGACAGCTTGACCGGTTGGCCCTGGCGGGTGACCTGGCGTTTGGAGAGGTCCACGGTGATGTCGCCGAGGGCGACCACCGGATCGTCTTCGCCTTCGGTCTGCTGGTGGCGGTGGCGCAGGGCGGCGCGCATGCGGGCCATCAGTTCGCCCATGCCAAAGGGCTTGGTGATATAGTCGTCGGCGCCCCGGTCGAGGGCGGCGATCTTGTCGGCCTCGTCGGCGCGGATGGACAGCACCAGGATGGGCACCTGGGACCACTCGCGCACCCGTTCGATGACCTCCAGGCCGTCCATGTCGGGCAGGCCGAGGTCGAGGACCACGAGGTCGGGCAGTTCGACCGTCAGGATCTTGATGGCGTTGGCGGCGTTGTCGGCCTCCAGCACCTCGTAGTCGTGGGCGGTGAGGCTGGCGCGCAGGAAACGCCGGATCTGCGGTTCGTCATCGACGATGAGGATCTTCGATCCCGAACTAGACATTCTCGCTCCCCTCCGGGTGGGTTTCCTTGGGCAGGGGCGGCAGTGGCAGCAGGACCCGGAAGGTGGTCCCGCGCTGCCGGCCCTGGCTTTTCGGCCCTTGGCTTTTCGGCTCCTGGCTTTCCGGCTCCTGGCTTTCCAGTTCCCCCTGGCTTTCCAGGTCCAGAGTCCCGCCATGGGTTTCCACGATACCCTTGCAGATCGCCAGCCCCAGGCCCGTTCCGGCAATCACCGAATCTTTTGCATATACGCGGAAAAACTTGTCAAAAACATGGGCGTGATCTTCCGGGGCGATGCCCACGCCCTGGTCGGTGATGGCCAGGCATAGGGTGTCGTCCCCCGACTCCGCGTGGCGGCGGGCGGCCCGCACGGTGATGGTAGAGCCCGGTGGCGAGTACTTTACCGCGTTGTCCAGAAGGTTGGTCAGGACGTTTTCCATCAGCACGAAGTCCACATTGAGTGGCGGCAGCAGGGGTTCGATCTCGGTTACCACCCGGTGGCTGTGGAGGCGGCGCTCCATGCGTTCCAGGGTGGTGCCGATCAGGTCGTCCACGTCGATCCATTGGCGTTTTGGCGTGATGGCTCCCGATTCCAGTTTGGTCATCTGCAACAGGTTGCCGACGAATCGGTTGAGTCGTTCGGCTTCCTCCAGAATGGTCCTCAACAGGTCCAGACGCACGGACTCATCGTAGGTGCGTCCAAAGGACAAAAGGCTGGTTGCTGATCCAATGATCGACGCCAGCGGGGTGCGCAGGTCGTGGGAGATCGACGACAGCAGGGCCGACCGCAGCGACTCGGTCTGGGCGGTGAAGCGGGCCGACTCGATCTCGCGGCTGAGCATCATGCGTTCAATCGCCACGGCGGCCAGCCCGGCCAGTGATTCCAGGCGGCGGCGGAACGGCGGCTCGCGCGACCGCTCGGCCGCCATACCGCTCAGGCCCAGTACGCCGACCGCGCCATGCGGCGTGCGCAGGGGCCAGAACAGGGTGGTGGCGTCCTCGTAAGTGCCGGTGCCGGGACCGGCCGGACGGCCCTGGTCGAACACCCAGTCGATGGCCTCGCGGTCGCGCGGGCCGGGCGCCAGATGCGGCGGATAGGACGGCACCGGGCGGCGGCTGTCCTGGGGCGCGGCCCCACGCTCCCCAGTTGGCGGCAGGTACAGGCTCGACCGCAGGCCGAGGATTTCGTCAAGCTGGTGGACCACCGCCTTCAGGACGTCCTCGGGCGTTGGCGCGGTGGCGATCTCGCGGGCCAGGCGGAACAGGGCGGCGGTGTTGCGCTCGCGCCGGTGCGCCGTCGCCGCCTGGTCGTGCAGGCGTCCGGCCAGGTTGGACGTGATCGCCCCCATGATGACGAACAACCCCAACAACAGGATGTTCTCAGGCGCCCCGACGTTGAACTCGCGCACCGGCGGCAGGAAGAACACGTTGAACAGCCCGACCGACAGCACGGCGGTGAACAGCGCGGCGGCCAGGCCATAGGCGGTGGCCGAGAACAGCACGGCCAGCAGCATCACGATGGACAGCGTGTCGGATGGAACCAACGGCTGGACCAGACGGATGAAGCCGGCCGCCAGGAAGGCGCCGACGGCACTGACCAGATATTCGTGGAACCACGGCCGGCGCTGGTCGATGCGCCAAGTCAGCATCATGCGTTCGGCGTCCGGTTCCGAGGTGTCCACCGCGTGCACGGCAATCCCGCCGGCGCGGTCGATCAGGCGGTCGGCCAAGGGGCGGTGGAACAGCCGGCCGAGACCCTGGCTCGGTGGGCGACCGACCACGATGTCGGTGACCTGGTGGCTGACCGCGTGGTCCAGCACCTGATCGACCACGTCCGGGCCGATCCTGAGGGTGTCCGCTCCCAGGGCGGCGGCCAGCCGCAGGGCGTCCTGGGTTTCGGCGCTGGCGGCACGCCGCAGGCTGTGCGAGGGATCGGCGTCGGGCGGGGCGTGGCCCACCGTCCACGGTGCTCCGGTCGCCTCGGCCAGCCGGTGCCCGGCGCGCACCAGACGGTCGGGCGATGCGCCGCGTGTCAGCAGGACCAGGACCCGGCCGGTGCCTGCCGAGGACGACGGGTGCCCGGCCCTGGCGTCATTCCGTGTTTCCTGCGCCCCTCTGTGGCGGGTGATGTCGAGGGCCAGTTCGCGCAGGGTGCCCAGGGCCTCGGCCGTGAACAGCACCGTAGGCGCGGCCGACAGGCGGCGGTCGCCCCGCGTGCGGCGCTCCAGCAAGGTGGCCGGGCTGACGTCGAGCAGTTCCACGGCGTCGGCCGAATCGAGCAGATCGTCGGGCAGGGTGTTGCGGGGCAGGATGCCGGTGTAGCGTCGCACCACCTCGCGGGCGGCGCGCAACTGGGTGACGCTGACGGCGGCGCGCACCGACAGGCCCCGGCCAAGCAGTTCCTCGACGTCCTGGCGCCGCGACAGGTGCCGGCTGCCCGACGGGTTGGTCTCCAGCAGGTCCTCGACCAGGACCACGTCGGGGGCGGCGGCCACGATAGCGTCGAGGTCGCCGCTCATCACGAAAGCCCCATCCCACCCTTCGGCTGACAGCGCTTCGCGGACTTGGCCTTCGACATCGCCGCTGGGCACCATCAGCGCGGCCAGTCCCACGTCGGGAGCCGCTTGGGCTGCCGTTGTTGCCAAGGTTGGCGCGGTGGCGACGCCCGGCACGACCCCCAGGACCAGGGTCAGCCGGCCACGCAGGGACTCGGACTCAGGTGCCACAGATGCGGCTGGCATACTGTGCTCCGTTATGGCTTGGTCTGGCATGGTTGTGTCTGAGGAGGTCCGGGCGGGATGTCCTGTTCCAAACGTTGCGGCCTATCCTTCAGGGTAGGCAAAGCCCAACGGAAACGGAACCTGAAATATCAGCCTTCCTGGTTCCGCATGGCGCGCCGCGCCCGCACCCGGCTGGCCACCCGCTGCATCACGACGCTGACCGTGATCCACAAGGTGATGATGGCGCCCATCAGCAGGATGTGGTGCGGCTGCGGGTTGTCGAGCAGGCTCATAAGGCTGCTGCCGAACAGGGTCATCACGATCATCCCCGGCAGCATCCCGATGGCGGTTCCGGCCATGAAATCCAGGGCTTTGACGTGCGAGGCCCCGGCGATCAGGTTGATGACCGTGAACGGCGCGACCGGGACCGTCCGCACGATGATGACCGCGAGGATCCCCTGGCGGCCCAGTCGGCGGCTGAGGCTGTTGATGGTGTGGCCGGCATAGCGCCGGATGAGGTCGCGGCCCAGGAAATGGCCCAGCATGTAGCCGACACCGGCACTCGCCAAGGCTCCGGTCAGCGCGTAGCCAAACCCCCAGAACGGCCCGAACAGCGCAGCGGAGGCGGCAATCAGCACGGTCACCGGAAAGGCCACCAGCCCCAGGCCGACGAACAGCCCGATCACGGCAAACGGCGTCCACGGACCTCGAAGGTCCTCCAGCCAGGCGTGAATGGTGTCCGGGTCGACCATCTCGGACAGCGGCGTGAAGCGCCACGCCAGGACCAGGGCGAGCACCACGCACAGCAGGCCGATGCCGATCCACAGGTGGCTGACCACCGGCCGGCGGTGGACCGTCATGGGGGGAGGCGCCTCGTGCATGAGGAAGTCTTCCATGTCGATGGGTTTTTCCGGGTCACCCAGGCGGATCAGCGGCTCCAGCCGGTCGAGTTCCTCGGGATCGCCATCGGGCAGGGGGGCCAGTCCACGGCCGAAGCTGCCATCGCCCAGGGCGTCTACCGTGGCGGCCAGGGACCCGGTTTCGGCCAGGCTTGCGGCCACGGCATCCGACCCGGCCCCGGTGTGCTCGCCGAGCAGGCGGTGGAGGGTGGCGGCGATGAAGGTGCGTTCCCCCTCCGTGGTGGCCTTGATGGCGAGGTTCATCTCGCAGTCCAGGCCGAGCGACCGGTTGGCCAGATTGGCCGATCCGATGGTGAAGGTGGCGTCATCGACGATCATCAGCTTGGCGTGGACCTTGATGCCCGAACGGCCCGCGCTCTTGTCTCCCGTTCCCTTGACCCACGGATAAACCACCCGCACGCGGTCGCGCACGCCGCGCCGGGCCAGGGTTTGCAGAAAGGCCGTGCGCGCCGCGCCCATGGTCACGCCTTCCAGCCAGCCGTCGTGGTCGCGGGTGGTGACCAGGATGACGTCGGGCGGGTCGGGCGCCTCCAGGCGGGCGATCAGCGCCTCGGCAATGGCGCGCGATGACAGGTACTGGTTCTCGATGTAGATGAAGCGCCGCGCGGCCTTGATGGCGGACAGGTACAGGCCGAGGATCTCGAACGCCCCGGTGTGGCCGTTGTAGGCGGCGGTGGTCCGCGCCAGCGTCACGGTGCATGGCCCGCCGATCACGGGCGGCAGGGCCGGGATGCCGGGAAGCACCTCCGGCCATGGCGAGGACGCGACCTCGGGCGCCTCGATGGTCTCCCCGATGGCCAGCCGCCAGCGTTCGCGGACATGGTCGCCCAGGGCGCGGGCGGCAGGACCTTCGACCGCCATGGCCGCGTCGTGGACGGCCGGATAAAGTTCGCCGTCGGGGTCAATGCGCCGGGCGTCGCCGGGGCGATGTTCGCTGGTGTCCCAGCGCCTGAGGGCGATGTCCATGCCGCCGCAGAACGCCACGGTGTCGTCAATCACGACCAGCTTTTGGTGCTGGGCGGCTTCCAGGGGGATGGCGTCGTCAAGGCCCAGGTGGATGCGGTCGGGCGTCGCCCAGCCCAGCGACAGGGTAGGCAGCATCTCGCGGCTGAGCGAGTACAGGACCGTGAAGTCCCACAGCAGGATGCGGATTTCCAGCTCCGGCGTGCGCTTGACCAGGGCTATCAGCAGGTCGCGCAGGGCCAGCGGCAGGCCGTCGTCCGGCGGGTCGGCCGGGTCGCCCATGGGGGTGCGCCCGTCCACGTCCCAGCCGACGATGTAGATGCTGCGCCTGGCCTGCCGCATGGCCTGGCGCAGGGCGTAATAATAGGCCGCGCCGTCAACCAGCACGGCCGCGCGTGTCGCCTGCTTCGTGCACCACGCCGCCGACTGTGCGGTAGTTTTCACGGAGGCGTCTGGCACGGAAGTGTCCGGGTCCGGGCGGTGGGATTGGTCCTGTGGCGGGATGTGGTCTGCGCCGGGCATGTCGTCTTGCGGTACCCCCTCTAAAAGCCCCCTCGATCACACGGTCTTACAAACGCATCATCCGGAAGCGTCGTTCCCTTCATAAAACATAAGCCGTGATCCGGTGGCCTGCCATGCGCATAGTGCATATCAAACGGTCATATATCGGGCCTTTATATATCGGCCCGGCATGTTATATAAATGGCCTGCGTTCACTTGGGTGTGTTTTCATGGATGCCAAGACCCTGTGCCTGGGGGCCCTCATGCTGGGTGACGCCTCGGGTTACGAAATCCGCAAGCTCTACGAGGACGGCCCCTACAGCGCCTTCCACGCGGTCAGCTTCGGGTCGATCTATCCGGCCCTTAACCGGATGCTGGCCGATGGGTTGGTAACGGTGTGCGAAATGGTCCAGGAGGGGCGGCCGGACAAGAAGGTCTACGCCATCACCCCACAGGGTCAGGCGGTGTTCATCGCCGGCCTGCAGGTCGATCCGGCCCCCGACCGCTACCGTTCGGACATGCTCTACATCCTGGCATTCGGGCACATGCTGCCCCTCGAGCGACGCACCGCGTTGCTCGACAGCTATCTTGAGGAACACCGGCGCAAGTTGGCCGACCTGCGGGCCTGCACCGACGAAGACCCCGACGACCCGGCCGACAACCCGGCCAGTGCCCCGGCCGGCGCACGGTTCGTGCGTGATTTCGGGTTGGTCATGTATGAAACCGTCATCCGCTACATCACCGAAAATCGCCACATCCTGGAAAACGCCGAGGCGGCGCAGACGGACCGTGACGCCCACAAGGAGAAGGCTTGATGCGCACCTCTACCATCATCGCGGCGCTGATCGCCCTGGTCGCCGTCCTGTGGATTGGCAGCGGCATCCTGTTCCCGCATGAGGAAGCCGCCCAGGAACGCGCAATCGACTCCATGCAGGCGGCCGATGAAGCCCCGGCACCGCGCGTGCGGGTACGCGACATGACGGCCCGCGAAACCGTCACGCCGTTGGTCGTCCACGGCCACACGCAGGCCTCCCGCCAGGTGGTGGTGCGGGCCGAAACCAGCGGCCGCGTGGTCGAGGTGGCGGTGGACAAGGGCGCGGCGGTGGCGGCCGGCGACGTGCTGGCCCGCCTCGACATGGGCAACCGCGCCGAACGGCTGGAGGAAGCCGACGCCCTGGTCGCCCAGCGCCAACTGCAATTCAACGCCGCCAGCAGCTTGGCCCAGCGTGACTACGCCAGCCGCACCCGACTGGCCGAGGCGCGGTCGGACCTGGAGGCGGCGCGGGCGGATCTGTCGACCATCCGCAAGGAGATCGACGACACCGTGATCCGGGCGTCGTTCGCCGCCGTGGTTAACGAGCGGGCGGTCGAGGTTGGCACTTTTCTGGCCGCCGGGGGCGAGGTTGCCACCCTGGTTGACCTCGACCCCGTCACCGTGTCGGCCGAGGTGGCCGAGCGGGCGTTTGGGCGCCTTGCCACCGGCACTCCGGCCGAGGTCCGGCTGATCGACGGTCGCACGGTGGAGGGCATGGTGACGTGGATTTCGGCCACCGCCTCGCCGGCCACCCGGACCTTCCCCATTGAGGTCGCGATCCCCAACCCGGCCCAGGACATCCCCGAAGGCATGACCGCCGAAGTGCGTCTGCCGCTGGAGGCGGTGGTGGCGCATCTGGTGTCGCCAGCCGTTTTGACCCTCAACGACGGTGGCGTGATCGGCGTCAAGCTGGTTGACGAGACCGACACCGTGCGCTTCGTCCCGGTGCAGGTGGTGCGTGACGCCGCCGACGGCATGTGGATTGCCGGCCTGCCTCCGCAGGTACGGCTGATCACGGTCGGTCAGGAGTTTGTGACGGAAGGCCAGACGGTCGAGCCGGTGCCCGAGGGAGCCGTGCCCGAAGAAAGCCAGTCTGAAGGAGCCACCAGCATGGTCCAGCGGGCCAATGGAAGCACGCCCAATGGAGGCACGCCATGAAAGCGATCATTGACGCCTCCCTGACCCATGCCCGGACGGTCCTGGCGACCCTCGCGCTGGTGCTGATCGCCGGTACTGCGGCCTATGTGGCGATCCCCAAGGAATCCGCCCCGGACGTCAATATCCCGATCATCTACGTGTCGATGGTCCACCAAGGCATTGCGCCGGCTGACGCCGAACGCCTGCTGGTCCGCCCGATGGAAAAGGAACTGCGGGCGGTCGAGGGCGTCAAGGAAATGCGCTCGACGGCCTACGAGGGCGGCGCCAACGTGCTGCTGGAGTTCGAGGCCGGGTTCAACGCCGACCTCGCCATTCAGGACGTCCAGCGGCAGGTGGACAAGGCCAAGGCAGACCTGCCCGACGCGACCGAGGAACCATCCGTCAACGAGGTCAATATCAGCCTGTTCCCGGTGGTCGTGGTCACCCTGTCGGGGAACCTGCCCGAGCGCACCCTGCTGAGCATGGCACGGCGCCTGGAACGCGAGATCGAGGGCCTGCCCACGGTCCTGGAGGTGGACATCGGCGGTGACCGGGACGAGCAGGTGGACGTCATCATCGATCCGGTGCTGGCCAAAAGCTACAACCTGTCGGCCAACGACTTCGCCGCCTTCCTGGCCCGCAACAACAAGCTGGTCGCCGCCGGGGCGCTCGACACCGGGCAGGGCCGGTTTTCCATCAAGGTGCCCGGCCTGCTCGAAAACGTGCCCGAGGTCCTCGACCTGCCGATCAAGGTCGAGGGCGACGCGGTGGTGCGCCTGCGCGACGTGGCCGATGGCCGGCGCGGCTTCAAGGATGCCGAGAGCATCGCGCGGGTCAACGGCGCGCCGGGTCTGACCCTGTCGGTCAAGAAGCGCATCGGCACCAACATCGTCGAGACGGTCGAGGCCGTGAAGGCCGTTGTGGCCAGCGAACGCGCCGCCTGGCCGGACACCGTCGAAGTGCACTTTACCCAGGACCAGTCCAAGGAAATCCAGACCAGCCTGCACGACCTTCAGAACAGCGTCATCACGGCCATCCTGCTGGTGATGGTGGTGGTGGTCGCGGCGCTCGGCCTGCGCTCGGGCCTGCTGGTCGGGCTGGCCATTCCGGGATCGTTCCTGATGGGCGTTCTGGCCCTGTCGGCCATGGGGCTGACCGTGAACATGGTGGTGCTGTTCGGCCTCATCCTCGCGGTCGGCATGTTGGTGGACGGCGCCATCGTGGTGACCGAATACGCCGACCGCAAGATGACCGAAGGACTGCCGCGCTCCCAGGCCTACGCCATGGCGGCCAAGCGCATGGCGTGGCCGGTGATCGCCTCGACCGCGACCACGCTGGCCGCGTTCCTGCCGCTGGCCTTCTGGACCGGCGTGGTCGGCGAGTTCATGAAGTACCTGCCGATCACCCTGTTGGCGACGCTGTCGGCCTCGTTGCTCATGGCGTTGATCTTCGTGCCGACCCTGGGCAGCGTGTTCGGCAGGCCCGGCGGGGCCAGCGCCGAGGACATGAAGGCCTTGGCCGCCAGCGAGCACGGCAGCTTGACCGACCTGAGCGGCCTGACCGGGGTATACGCCCGCTCCCTGAAAGTTGCCCTCAATCACGCCGGCAAGGTGTTGATCGCCTCGGTCATGCTGCTGGTCGTTGCCCAGGTGCTGTACGGCGCCTTCGGCAAGGGCATCGAGTTCTTCCCCGACGTTGAGCCCGAGAACGCCAACATCCTTGTCCACGCGCGCGGCAACCTGTCCATCCACGAGAAGGACGCCCTGGTGCGCGAAGTCGAGCAGCGCATCCTTGATATGCCAGAATTCGTGTCGGTCTTCACCATCATCGGCCAGGGCGCCGGAGAACAGGATAGTCCGACCGATCTGATCGGCCGCATCGGCATCGAACTGACCGACTGGGACACCCGCCGCCCGGCCTCCGAAGTGCTGGCCGAGGTGCGGCGCCGCACCGACGATCTGGCCGGCATCGACGTGGAGATCCGCAAGCAGGAGTCCGGCCCGCCGGTCGGCAAGCCGGTCCAGGTCCAGTTGGGCTCCGCCCAACCCGAACTTCTGGAGCCCGCCTCCCGTGTGGTGCGGGCGGTGATGGCCGACCTGGGCGGCTTCACCGACGTCGAGGACAGCGCCGCCGTGCCCGGCATCGATTGGGAACTGCGGGTGGACCGTGCCCAGGCCGCCAAGTTCGGCATCGACCTTCAGTCGGTCGGCGACATGGTGCAGATGGTCACGCGCGGCCTCAAGGTCACCGACTACCTGCCCGACGATGCGGTGGATGAAATCGACATCGTGGCCCGATTCCCCGAGGAGAACCGCACCTTGGAGCAACTGGACCACCTGTTCGTGAATACCAGCCAGGGGCCGGTCCCGGTGTCGGCCTTCGTCACCCGCGAGGCCAAGCCCAAGACCGGCGAGATCCGCCGCACCGACGGCCGCCGCGTGGTGGACGTCAAGGCCGACGTGGCCGAAGGGCTGCTGGTCAACGACAAGGTGCGCGTTCTTCAGGCCGAACTGCTCAACCATCCCGACATCCCGCCGCAGGTCACCCTGACCTTTCGGGGCGAGGACGAGGAACAGCGCGAGTCCCAGGAGTTCCTGGTCAAGGCGTTCGGCGTGGCGCTGTTCATCATGGCGATCATCCTGGTCACCCAGTTCAACAGCTTCTACTCGGCGTTTCTCATCCTGTCGGCGGTCATCATGTCCACCACCGGCGTGATGCTCGGCCTGTTGCTGTTTGGGCAGCCGTTCGGGATCATCATGTCCGGCATCGGGGTCATCAGTCTGGCCGGCATCGTGGTCAACAACAACATCGTGCTGATCGACACCTACGACCGCCTGAAGATGGAGTTCTCGGACCCGGTCGAAGCCATCCTGCGCACCGGCGCCCAGCGTCTGCGCCCGGTGCTTCTGACCACGGTGACCACTATGCTCGGCCTGCTGCCGATGGCCTTCAAGCTCAACATCGACTTCGTCAACCGCGAGGTCACCATGGGTGCGCCGTCCATGCAGTGGTGGTCACAGTTGTCCATTGCCATTGTGTCGGGTCTGGCCCTGGCCACCGTGCTCACCCTGGTGGTGACACCGTGCATGCTCAAGCTGCGCATTGATTTCCGCCGCCGCTGGCGCATCTGGCAACGCCACCGCGCCCGCAAGGTCAAGGCGGCGTAGGGGAGCAAATAGTACAAAAAGCGAGTGCCCCGTGCAGGGGGGCACGGGGCACTCTCACGGTCGAGCCTAAGGGGGGGCGTCAGGCTGCGCGGGGCATCCGGACGGCTTCCAGGGGGGTCGGCTCGACGCGTATCGGAGATGTGCCGTTCAGTTGGGCGGCGACAGTCCGGAAGGCTTTCATGGCGTCGTGGAAACGGTCCATGCACTCGGGCATTTCGGTGCCGAAACGGGCGACGGTGGCGCTGAAGGCCTTTGCACTCTCGCGGGATCGACGGGCCATTGCCACGATGTCGTTCTTGGCGATGGCGGGGGGGACGAGCTTGAGGCGGGTGGCGGTGGGGGTCGAGCGCATATCCAGTCTCCCTTTGCGGGCGAAGCATTTGTTTGTCTGTGAACCCACTATGCCTGCCCACAGGGTGGGCGTCCCGCGAGCAGAGGTTGCTGCACAGGGAAAAAAGGGTCTTTCAGCGCCGGATCTTTATACCAACGTATTTTGTACCGGATTGGTCTGAATTGCCGCGGGCACCGTATTGGCGCCTCAGAACAGCGTAATGAGGACCGGCACCAGGATGGCCGTGAGCAAACCGTTCAGGCCCATGGCGATCCCCGCAAAGGTGCCGGCCAGGGGATGGACCTGAAAGGCGCGGGCGGTGCCGATGCCGTGCGCGGCGATCCCCATGGCAAAACCGCCCGCCGCCCAGTCGCCTTTCCTGGGGTCATTGGACAGGCCCACGGCATTGAGCAGTGGCGTGGCGACCATGGCCCCGACGATGCCGGTCAGGATGACCAGGACGGCGGTCAGCGACGGCAGCCCGCCGATGCGCTCGGCCACCCCCATGGCGATGGGCGTGGTGACCGACTTGGGGGCCAGCGACAGCATGGTTTGCGGCGCCGCGCCCAGCAGCGACGCCACGCCCACTGCCGACACTACCGCCGTGACCGACCCGACGAGCAGGGCCACCGCCATCGGCACCAGACGGCGGCGCACCTCGGCCCTGTTGCGCCACAGGGGCACGGCCAGGGCCACGGTGGCGGGACCAAGCAGGAAATGCACGAACTGCGCGCCGTCGAAATAGGTGGCGTAGTCGGTGCCGGTCACCGTCAGTACGCCAACCAACAGGATGACCGCGATGGCCACCGGATTGACCAGCGGATTGCCGCCCGCCCGCAAGTGTAGGGCATGGCCCACGGCATAGGCGGCCAGGGTCGCGGTCAGCCACAGCAGGGGGCTTTGGGTGAGGTAGACCCACAGGAGATCGGGGCTGGTCATTGTGGGGCCTGCGGCGTCCGCCGCCGGGACAGCGCCCGGTCAACCAATTTGAACACCACCGCCGACACGGCGATGGTCACAACGGTCGAGACGATGAGGGCCACGGTCAGGGGCAGCCAGTCGGCCGCGATGCGTTGGGCGTGTACCATCACGCCGACCCCGGCCGGCACGAACAGCAGCGACAGGTGGGACAGCAGCCCGGCGGAGACTTTTTCCAGGGGTTCGGGCACGTCTCCCGACTCCGGCCCCCGTACCGCGCGCAGCAGGGCCAAGGCGCCCAGCAACAGCACCAGACCGAGGACCGGCCCCGGTACTGGAACATCGGTGGCGCGCACCAACGCCTCTCCGGCAAGCTGGCACAGGAGCAATGCAAGAAGGGCGTTGACCATCTACCTCTCCGGCTTCAGCCGGAAAGGTAGCATGGCCGCACGCCTGACCGGAAGCGTCCCTATTCCCGGAAGCGTACCTATTCGGCGGCCATTTCCTCGGCGGCATCCTGGCCGCGCATAAGGCGACGGTCATGGCCGCCCGGATGGGCTTCGAAGGTGTGTTCGAGGATGCGCAGTGCGGTGACCGCTTCCTTGCTGTCGCCCTTTTCGATGGACCGGCGAACTTCGTCGATGACCATCTGGCGGACGGCCGGGGCACCCCATTCCTGTTGCAGGAACGCGTGGGCCTTTTCGAGCGCCACCATGTCGGGGAGATGTTCATGATGCGCGATGGCGACCAGCTCGTCCCAATCGATGCCGGACATCTCAACGCAGTCTTGCAGGGTCAGCATGACTGGCCTCCTGAATGAATGCAGTGCCGTCTTTAAGCTGTTGAAGTCTAGCCCAAATGCGGCCGACATGCGAGCAAACCCGGTCTTCTTAAACGATATTTCTCCTGTTCTTTCAAGTGGATAGGTGTGCAGGCGCGATGTTGCGACGCGGTATTTCTCTACCACTTTCCGGGCTGTCAATCTCAAGCCCATGAAATTCTTACGACTTCTTCCGTTGCCCGCTGATGGTGCGGTGCGAAATGCAGTCACCCGACCGTGGTCGGGTTTTTTGCCGCATGACGGGCCACTTTGCGCATCACCGTCGGCAGGGCTTCGGCGCCGAAGGCTTCGGGCGCCACCCACCGCCCGGCCGGCACCGAGCCGCCCCGCGCCACACCGGCCAGAACGCTCAGTTCCAGATGGAAATGGGTGAAGGTGTGGCGGACGACTCCACCCACCGCGTGCCAATCCAGGTGGAACGGCCCCAGTTTCCGGGCTTCCTCCAGCGTCCACGGCGAGTCGCGCCACGGCGTCGAGGGCACCTCGATCATCCCGCCGAGCAAACCGCTGGGTGGCCGCTTGCGCAGCAACACCGCGCCGTCCCACCGCACCGTCCAAAAGGCCACCCCGTAGCGTACCGGCTTTTCGCCCTTGGGCGTCTTGCGCGGCAACTCGGCGGCAATGCCCTGGCGGCGGCCCTGGCAGCCGCGCATCCACGGGCACAGGCCGCACGCCGGGTTGCGCGGCGAACACAGGGTGGCGCCCAGATCCATCACCGCCTGGGCGTAATCGCCGCACCGCTCGGCCGGGGTCAGGGCGTCGGCCAGAACCGTCAGGGCGGGCTTGGCGCCGGGCAGGGGGTCTTGGACGGCGAACAGGCGGGCCATCACCCGCTCGACGTTGCCATCCACCACCACGGCCCGCCGCCCAAAGGCAATGGCCGCCACCGCCGCCGCCGTATAGGCGCCGATGCCGGGCAGGGCGCGCAGGGCATCCTCGGTGTCAGGAAATACGCCGTCGTGGCGCTCGACCACGGCGCGGGAGCATTTCAGCAGGTTGCGGGCGCGGGCGTAGTAGCCAAGCCCGGCCCACGCCGCCATCACCGCCTCGTCATCGGCGGCGGCCAGGGCGCCCACGGTCGGCCAGCGCGCAACGAACCGTGCGAAGTACGGCCCCACGGCCTGCACGGTGGTTTGTTGGAGCATCACCTCGGACAGCCATACCTGATAGGGATCAGGATGCGGGCCTCCGCTCACCCGCCATGGCAGGGCGCGGGCGTTGACGTCGTACCAGTCGAGCAGGGCGGCCGCCAAGGCGGGGGCCTGCTGCACAAGTGTGTCGGCGGTGTCTTCCATGCCGGCCCAGCGGAGGTGTAGAGTGCCCGCAGGATGGCACGGCCGTTCGGAAACACAAGAGCAACACGCGCCATGACCCAACCGCCTAAAAAGGCACCTCCCAAAAAGGCTGCAAAGCCCGACACGTCGGCCGAGCGCAAGTATCGGATGCTCGCCGTGGGCGCGGTGACCGACCGCCTGACCCGGCCGATCCTGGGCAAGCACGGGCTGGCCGAGGGCAACCTTCTGGCCCACTGGGAGGACATCGTCGGCCCGCTGGTCGCCTCCCTCGCCCTGCCCGAGCGGGTGCGTTTTCCAAAGGGGCGGCGCGATGGCGGCGAACTGACCGTGCGGGTGTCGTCCGGGCCGGTGGCGGTGCAGATCCAGCACGACAGCCCGCGCGTTCTGGAACGGGTCAACGGCTACTTCGGCTATCCGGCCATCGGCCGCCTCAAGATCGTGCAGGCGCCGCTGCCCGTGCGCCGGCCGCGCCGCCGGCCCGACCCGCCGCCGCTCGCCCCGGCCGAGGCGCGGGCGGTGCACGAGGCCGTAGCCTCCATCGCTCCCGACGCGCCGGAGGGCCTGCGCCTCGCGCTTGAACGGCTGGGCGAGGCTGTGGCCCGCCGCAGAAAGACCTGAACCGTCTTGTTGCGGTTAACACCGAGTCTGCCGCATAGTCACCGCAATCGCAGGGCAGGCTCTTTAGCCGCCTGTCAAAGTCTATATGCAAGGAGACCGCCGTCGTGAAGCTGTTCCCCCGTCTTGCCGCAGCTTTCGCCCTGCTGGTGCTGGCTGCCGTTCCCGCAGGGGCTTCCGAGCCGGTGCCCGCCCCCGAGGCTTATCCCGAGCGCGTGCTGGGCAAGGCCGACGCCCCCATCACCATGGTCGATTATTCCTCGCTGACCTGCCCGCACTGCGCGACGTTCCACGCCACGGTGCTGCCGCAGATCAAGAAGGACTTCATCGACACCGGCAAGGTCAAGCTGGTCTACCGCGACTTCCCGCTCGACCGGCTGGCGCTGGGTGCCGCCGTGGTGGCGCGGTGCGTCCCCGAAAGCAGCTTTTTCCCCATGCTCGACATGCTCTACAAGGGGCAGGAAAAGTGGGCGCGGTCGTCCAATCCGCTGGAGGCCATTCAAAGCTATGGCCGGCTGGCCGGCCTGACCCCTGACGCCATCGACGCCTGCTTCAAGAATCAGCCGCTGGTCGATGCCATCCAGCAGGTCCGCGAGAACGCCAACCAGGCGCACAACATCACCTCCACGCCGTCCTTCGTCATCAATGGCACGCTGCATTCCGGCGCCCAGGGTTACGACTACTTCGCCAAGGTCTTCAACGAGCTTGAGGGCCGCTGAGGGTGCGCTAAGTGCTTCAGTTCACCAGGCTGCGTCTGGCCGGGTTCAAGTCCTTCGTTGATCCGACAGAACTGTTGATCGAACCCGGCATGACCGGGGTGGTCGGCCCGAACGGCTGCGGCAAGTCCAACCTTGTCGAGGCCCTGCGCTGGGTCATGGGCGAAACCTCGGCCAAGCAGATGCGCGGCGGCGAGATGGATGACGTCATCTTCGGCGGCACCTCTCATCGCCCGGCCCGTAATCTGGCCGAGGTGACCCTGGTCCTGGACAACGCCGCGCGCGCCGCGCCGGCGCTGTTCAACGACCACACCGACATCGAGGTGACCCGCCGCATCGAACGCGGCGACGGGTCCCTTTACCGCTTCAACGGCAAGGAGGTCCGGGCCAAGGACGTCCAGTTGCTGTTCGCCGACGCCGCCACCGGCGCACGGTCCACGGCCATGGTCAGCCAGGGCAAGGTCGGCCAGCTCATCGCCGCCAAGCCGGCCCAGCGCCGCGCCCTGCTGGAGGAGGCGGCGGGGATCTCCGGCCTGCACAGCCGCCGTCACGAGGCCGAACTGCGCCTGCGCGCCGCCGATGCCAACCTGGAACGCCTGTCCGACGTTCTGTCGGCCCTGGACACCCAGCTCGGCAGCCTGCGCCGCCAAGCCCGGCAGGCGCAACGCTACCGCGCCCTGTCCGACGACATCCGCACCGCCGAGGCCACACTTCTATATTTGCGCTGGGCCGAGGCGATCACCGCCCTGGACCTTGCCCGCAGCGCCCAGCGCGAGGCCGAGCGCGAGGTCGCCCGTCTGACCGGGCTGGCCGCCGAGGCGTCCAAGCATCAGGCCATTGCCGCCTATGCCCTCAAGCCCCTGCGCGATGCCGAGGCCGAGGCTGCGGCCCGGCTGCAAAGGCTGGTCGTGGCGCGCGAACAGCTCGACGCCGAGGAACGCCGCCTGCTCGATGCGCGCACCCAGGCCGAACGCCGCCTGCGCCAGATCACCGACGACGTGGAGCGCGAACAGGCCCGTGCCGCCGATGCCGATGGCGCCCTGGAGCGCCTGGAGGAGGAGCGTCTGGCGCTGGAAGAGGCCCGCGAGGGCGAGGAGGACGTCGAGTTCGCCGCCGCCGAACGGGTCGAAACCCTGTCGCTTCAGGTCGAGGATCTGGAGGCCCGGCTGGCCGACCTGACCGAGCGGCTGGCCGCCGAGGACGCCGCCCGCGCCAGCGCCCGCCGCCGCCTGGAGGATGCCCGCGTGCGGGTCGAACGCCTCGCCCGCCGCCTGGAAGACAACGAGGCCCAACTGGCCGAGGTGCGCCGCGAGGCCGGCGACGGCCTGGACCTCGATGCTGCCCGCGAGGCCCTGGAAGACGCCGGGCTGACCGTCGAGGACCGTCGCCTCGCCGCCGAGGAGGCCGAGGAACGTCAGGCCGCTGCCCGCACCACCCACGACGAGGCGCGCGAGGCCCTGCAACGCACGGCAGCCGACCGCGCTCGCCTGCGCGCCGAGGCCGACGCCCTCGACGCCGTGCTGGCCCGCACCGCCGCCGAGGCTGGGGGTGACTGGGCGCCGGTGCTCGACGCCGTGACGGTCCAGCCGGGTTTCGAGCAGGCCTTGGGTGCTGCGTTGGGCGACGACCTGAACGCCCCGGCCGATGTCGCTGAGGCTCCCGCCCGTTGGGACGCCCTGCCGCCACTCGCCGCGCCGTCCGCCCTGCCGGCCGGGGTGGATGCCCTGGCCGGGGTGGTCGAGGCGCCGCCGGCCCTGGCCCGTCGCCTGGGGCAGGTCGGGCTGGTTGCCGACGTGGCCGCCGGGCAGGCCCTGCGCCATGATCTGGTGCCCGGCCAGCGGCTGGTCACCCGCGACGGCGACCTGTGGCGCTGGGATGGGTTCTGCGCGCGGGCCGGGGCCGGATCAGGCGGCGCGTCGGCCGCACTACGCCTGGAGCAGCGCAACCGCCTGCGCGACCTGCGGGCCGCGCTGGAGGATGCCGATGCCGTCGTGGCCGCCGCCGAGGACGTGGTGGACGCCCGTCGGGTCGAGGCCGAACAGGCGTCCGCCGCCACCACGGCGGCGCGCGATGCCGTGCGGGGTGCCGAGCAGGCCCTGGGCCGGGCGCGCGACGTTCATGCCGACCTTGCCCGCCGTGCCGCCGCGTCCGAGTCGCGCCTGTCGGCCCTGGCCGAGCAGGGCGAGCACTTGGCCGGCGATCTGGCCGAGGCACGGGCTGACATGGAAGAAGCCGGTCTGGCCGTCGAGGAGGCCGCCTCTGGCGGTGCCTCGCGCGGAGGCGTTGACGAGGTGCGCGCCACCCTGGCCGAGCACCGCATCACGCTGACCGAGGCGCGTTCCGCCCTGGACCGCGCCCGCCGCGACGCCGCTGACCGCATCCGCCGCCTGACCCAGATCGCCGACGAGATCGCTGGGTGGCAACGCCGCAAGGACGGCGCGGCCGGCACTCGGGCCGAACTGGATGCCCGCCATGCCGAGGTGGTCGAGGAACTCCAGGCTCTGACCGAGCGCCCGGCCGAGATCGGCGAGCAGCGCCTGACCGTGCTCGACGCCATCGAGGACGCCGAAACCGCCCGCGCCCAGGCCGCCGACTCGCTGGCCGCCGCCGAAACCGGGCAGCGCGACGCCGACGTCGCCCTGCGCGCGGCCGAACAGGCGGCCGCCCAGGCGCGGGAGAACAAGGTTCGGGCCGAAGCGGCGGTGGAGCAGGGCGACCAGTTCGTGCGTCAGGTCACCCTGGCCCTGCGCGAACGCCTCGACTGTTCCCCGACCGAGGCCAAGGCCGTGGCCGGTCTGAATGATGGCCCCGGCGGCCCGCCCGCGACTCCGCCGGTCGCCGAGTTGGAAAGCCGCCTGCAACGCCTGGTGCGCGAGCGCGAGGCCATGGGGCCGGTCAACCTGCGGGCCGAGCAGGAAGCCGCCGAACTGGATACCCAGCGCACCACCCTGACCGGGGAACGGGACGATCTGGTGGCCGCCATCGCCCGCCTGCGCCAGGGCATCGCCGAACTGAACCGCGAGGGACGGGCCCGCCTGCTGGCCTCGTTCGAGAAGGTGGACGTCCAGTTCCGCCGTTTGTTTGTTCGCCTGTTCGGCGGCGGGCGGGCGCATCTGGCGCTGACCGAATCGGACGACCCGTTGCAGGCCGGTCTGGAAATCTTCGCCTCGCCACCGGGCAAGCGGCTTCAGGCGTTGTCGCTGCTGTCGGGCGGCGAGCAGGCGATGACCGCGCTGGCCCTGTTGTTTGCGGTATTCCTTGTCAACCCGGCCCCGATCTGCGTCCTTGACGAGGTGGATGCGCCGCTTGATGACGCGAACGTCGATCGGTTCTGTTCCATGCTGGACGAATTGACCACCAACGCGCGGGCCGGGACGCGCTTTCTGGTGGTGACCCACCATCGGATGACCATGGCCCGCATGGACCGTCTTTATGGGGTAACCATGGCCGAGCGTGGGGTATCCAAGCTGGTCTCGGTGGACCTGCGCGAGGCCGAAGCCCTGCGGGAAAGCGCCTGATGCTGGTGCTGGCGCCCCTGCCACGGTTGGAGAGAGGCATGCTAATCCCCTGTTCTGCAATAAGTTTCGCCGGCCGCGCCGGAGCCGCTTCAAGGGTTTTCGCGCTTGACAGGTGCGGACCCAAACCTTATGGTGCGCGCGATTTTCAGCGAGGTCCGCTGGATGCCGCAGGGGGATGGGCGCGCCCGCTTTCAGATGGTTGAAGACGAGCGACGCAACACTCAGAATCTTGCGGATATTGATGCCCGCTTGCGGGCTGCCCGCCCTGCCGCCAGTGATGACGGTAACGGCGATGGTGGCCGGAACGGACGGGCGCAGGGGCTGGGAATTGCCTTCCGCATCACGATCGAGCTTGTCTCGACGGTGGCGGTCGGGGTAGGTATCGGCTGGGTCCTCGATGGTTGGCTGGGGACCAAGCCAATTTTCATGGTCATCTTCCTCTTTCTGGGGGGGGCGGCCGGCGTGATGAACGTCTATCGCGTGGTGCGCGGGCTCGACGACAGTGTCGGGTTCGGCCAAGCGCTGGAGCGTAAAAAGCACGCCACGGACGACGCCGAAGGGCACGAGGGCGCCGACGACCCGCCCAAACAGTGAACGGGCCGGCGGCGTGAACAACGGGGGTCCCTCAGGGGACGCGAAGCGAGAGGAACTACGGTGGCTAGTCCGGTTCAACAGTTCGAAGTGACGCCGATCTTCCCCACGGTCGCTCCTGGGGCGGAGATCCCCTTTTACGCGGTCACGAACTCGACGGTGATGATGTTCGCCGCGGTGGCCGTATCGCTGCTGTTCTTCTGGTACACCACCCGCAAGCGGTCGATGGTGCCGGGGCGCTGGCAGTCGGTCGGTGAAATGACCTTCGAATTCATTGCCAACATGATCCGTGACAACGTGGGCAAGGAAGGGATGAAATATTTCCCCTTCATCTTCACGCTGTTCATGTTCGTGTTCCTTGGCAACATGATGGGCATGCTGCCCTACTCCTTCACGTTCACCAGCCACATCGCGGTCACGGCCGGGTTGGCGGTGTTCATCTTCATCGGTGTCACGATCATCGGGTTCTCGCGGCACGGGCTGCACTTCTTCCGGATGTTCTTCCCGCACGGCGCCCCCATCGCCACCGCGCCCATCCTGATCCCGATCGAAGTCATCTCTTACCTTTCCCGCCCCTTCAGCCTGTCGGTTCGTCTGTTTGCGAACATGACCGTGGGCCACATCATGCTGAAGGTTCTGGCCGGGTTCGTGGTTGCCCTGGGCGTGTTTGGCGTCGTCCCCTTCGTGGTCGTCGCCGGCATCACGGTGCTGGAGTTCTTCATCGGCGCGCTTCAGGCCTACGTGTTCACCATCCTGACCTGCATTTACCTCAACGACGCCATCAACATGCACTGATCGGTCGGTGACCGTATCGGGGTGCCCCCGTCACCACGTCGTGGGGCACCAAGGTTGAGGACGACTGCAAGACGACAAATCGTACCATTCAAGCCAAGGGAAGTGTGTGATGGAAGCTGCTGCTGGACAATTCATTGGTGCGGGCCTCGCCGCGATCGGCATGATCGGTGCTGGTATCGGTGTGGGTAACATCTGGGCGAGCCTGATCGCCACCGTCGGCCGCAACCCGGCCGCCAAGAGCAGCGTCGAGCTGTACGGCTGGATCGGCTTCGCTGTTACCGAAGCTATCGCGCTGTTCGCGCTGGTCGTCGCCCTGATCCTGCTGTTCGCCGTCTAATCAGCGAACGTCAGGATGCCGCCGGGCGCCGCACGGAGAAATCCGCGCGGCGCCGGTGCGGTCCGTTCCGGCCATCGTCTGGCCGTGCCGTCGTGACCCAAGCGGTTGCCACAGCGCCCCAGGCACCGGCCAACCGAGGCGGACTCTTCCGGCCAAGCCGCCGGAGCCGTTCCGTTCCCGACGTCACCAGCCATCCTGGTAGCCCGTCGTGGTAACCTGGGAGCCCTGAGCCCATGCCGCAGTTCGACCCAGCCTCGTTCGCGTCCCAGCTGTTCTGGCTGGCGGTTACGTTCGTGGTCCTCTACTTCGTGATGTCCCGTTTCGCCATTCCCCGGATTGGCGAAGTCCTGGAACAGCGTCAGAAGATGATGGACGACGACCTGGACCGCGCCCAGCAGTTCAAGGCCGAGACCGACGAAGCCATCAAGACCTACGAAAAGGCCCTGGCTGGCGCCCGCGCCCAGGCCCATGACCTGCTGCGCCAGGCCAACGACGAAATTTCCAAGGCCGCCGAGGCCCGCAACCGCGAGATTGGCACCAAGCTGGCTGCCCAGATCAAGGAAGGTGAGGCCCGGATTGCCCAGGCCCGCGACGAAGCCCTGGCCTCGGTCAAGGACATCGCTGCCGCCGCCGCCGCCGCGACCGCCGAAAAGCTGGTCGGCATCACCCCCGACCAGTCGGCCGTGGACGCCGCCGTTGATGGTGCCATGAAGGAGACCGCGCGATGATCTCCGCCGCTTACGCCGTCGAGACGGGCGCCGAACACGCCGCGGCGTTCTACGCCACCCCCGAGTTCTGGGTCGCCGCCGGTTTCATCCTGGTGATCGCGCTCGCCTACCGTCCGGTGATGCGCGCCATCACTGCCGGGCTCGACACCCGCGCCAGCCAGATCAAGGGCAAGCTCGACGAAGCCCGCCGTCTGCGCGAAGACGCCCAGGCCCTGCTCGCCGAGTACCAGCGCAAGCAGCGCGACGCCCTTCAGGAGGCTGACGCCATCCTGACCCACGCTCGTGAAGAAGCGGCCCGCCTGAAGGCGGAAGCCGAAAAGAGCCTGGAAGAGGCCGTTCAGCGCCGCGAGAAGCAGGCCATCGACCGCATCGCCCAGGCCGAGGTTCAGGCCATCGCCGAGGTCCGCAACTTGGCCGTCGACATTGCCATCGGTGCCGCCGGTCGTCTCGTCGCCGACCAGATGAGCGCCCAGAAGGCCAATGCCTTGATCGATGGTGCGATCCAGGACCTGCCGAGCAAGCTGCACTGACGGCGCAATTCCTCAAGCGTCGAGTCGCCAAAACCCCGCATCGAAAGGTGCGGGGTTTTGACTTGTGGCGAGAACGCGGGCCTTCTGCACCGCAACCGCGCGGCCCTGATGACGCGCCCTTCTCCGCCTGATGCTCGCAATTCATCCTAATGAGACTTGGTTCGCGCGCTAACTCCCTGTACCGTAACGCCCGTAGCCGGGTTGCCCCGCACTCGATCAGGCGCCGGCTTCGCGTCACTAAGCGTAAAATCTGCATCGCAGATCACGCTTAGGGCGTTACTAGGGCGAATTCGTTCCCAGCAGGAGACGCCACATGTTCCGTACCGCTACCCTCAAGTCCCTGATGGCCGTATCCGCGGTCGCCCTGGTCGCCGCCTGTGCGCAGCCCCAGGCCGACGAAGGTGCCGCCATGACCACCGTTACCGTTGACCAACTCAACGCCGGCGTCAGCTCGGCCGAAGCCGCGGCCCGCCGCGCGCAGACCGCCGCCGAACGCGCTGAAGCCGCCGCAGCCCGCGCCGAAGCGGCCGCCGAACGCGGCGAACGCTCCTTCCAGCGCTCCATGCGCAAGTAGGCCGTTCCGCCGTCACCATGCTGCAAAAGGGCGTGCCTCCGGGTGCGCCCTTTTCAGTTGGAGCCGCGGGGGCCATTGGGCCATAGGCGCTGGCGTGGGAAGAAGAGCCGGGCGCTGCCCGGACCCGCAATGGGCCGAGTGGCCCCTTGACCCCATGAGATAGGGGTTCCCGCACCTTGCGCCGCAGGCCGCTACTCTCAGAGTTTGATGCGTTGCGCGCGGCTTTGTACCGAGGCCAAGTCCCGAGGTCCAGGAGACCGAGTCTCCTGGCGGGTCCGGGCAGAGCCCGGCCTTCCCTTAGGGCCTACGTCCCCCTTTGCAGGCCCGCCCCCTCAGCCGTTCTCCACCAGCACCGATCCCGCCAGATACAGCGACCCCACGATAAGCACCCGTTGCGGGCGGTTGGCGTTGGCGATCAGGTCGCGAAGGGCGGTTTCGATGCAGCCGGTGACGGCCACGTCGCCGATGCCCTGGGTGCGGGCGGCCTCGGCCACCTCTTCGGGCGGCTTGGCGCCGGCTTCGCCGGGCACAGGGACGGCGCGCAGGCGGTGGACCTTGGCGGCGATGTGTTTGAAGAACGCGTTGGCGTCCTTGGGTCCCATCATGCCGATGACCACGTCCAGCGGCATGTCCTTCCAGGCCCGCAGGAAGGTCGCCAGCATCTTGCCGGCGTGCGGGTTGTGGGCGCCATCGAGCCACAGTTCCCAGCCCTCGGGCAGCATTTCAACCAGGGGGCCGTGGGTCAGGCGGTGCAGGCGGCCGGGCCATTCGACGGTTTTCATGCCCATGGCCAGCGCGGCCTCGGGCACCTCAAACCCCTTGATGTGTTCGATGGCGGCCAGGGCAAGGCCGGCGTTGCGCACCTGATGCCCGCCGACCAGGGCGGGCGGCGGCAGGGTCCAGGTGACGTCGCGGCCCTGATAGACCACTTCGCCGGCGCCGCTGCGGCCGGGCTGCACGCGGATGTGCCATTCCTTGCCCTCGATGAAGGTCGGGGCGCCGACCTCAAGGGAGCGTAGTTCGACGATCTGCCCGGCCTTGCGTTCCTGCTTGGCGACCACGCAGGGGCTGGCCGCCTTGAGGATGTGGGCTTTTTCGGCGGCGATGGATTCGAGGCGGCCGCCCAGGTACTGCTCGTGGTCCATGCCGATGGGCGTGATGATGGTCATGGCCGGGCGGCGCACCACGTTGGTGGCGTCCAGGCGGCCGCCCAGCCCGGTTTCCAGCAGTACCACGTCGGCCGGTACGCGCGAGAACGCCAGGAACGCGGCGCAGGTGGTGACCTCGAAAAACGTGATCGGCTTGCCGTCATTGACCCGTTCGACCTCCTCCAGAAGGTCGCTCAGGGCGTCGTCGGAGATGATCTCCCCGGCCAGCCGGATGCGCTCGTTGAAGCGCACCATGTGCGGCGAGGTATAGGCGTGGACCTTGTAGCCGGCGGCCTCCAGGAAGGCGCGCAGGAAGGCGACCACCGACCCCTTGCCGTTGGTCCCGGCGACGTGGATGACCGGCGGCAGGCTGTCCTGCGGATTGCCGAGCGCCCCCAGCAGCCGCACCACCCGGTCCAGCGACAGGTCGATCATCTTGGGATGCAGGCCGAGAAGGCGCTCCAGGATGGCGTCGGACCTGCGGACCGTTTCACTCTTGGCGGGTACGGCGGTGTCGGCTGTCATGGGGTGGGTCCTCAGGCGCCGGGTTCGGGGGACGGCGCGGGCTTTGCGGCCTCATGGGCGTCCTTGAGGCGCTGCTCCACGTCGGAATAGGCGCCGTTGCGGTGCAGGGGCACCACCTCGCCCACCGGGCCGCGATTGCGCAACAGGTCGATCAGGGCGCTCAGGCGGGCACGCAGTTCGTGGCGCGGCACGACCATGTCCACCATGCCGTGATCACGCAAATACTCGGCGCGTTGGAAGCCCTCGGGCAGGGTTTCGCGGATGGTGTTCTCGATCACCCGCGCCCCGGCGAAGCCGATCACGGCGCCCGGTTCGGCGACGTGGATGTCACCCAGCATGGCGAAGGACGCGGTGACGCCGCCGGTGGTCGGGTCGGTCAAAAGGACGATGTAGGGCAGGCCCTTTTCCTTGACCTTGTCCACGGCGACGGTGGTGCGGGCCATCTGCATCAGGGACAGGATGCCCTCCTGCATGCGGGCCCCGCCCGACGCCGGAACGACGATCAACGGCGCGTCCTGGGCGACGGACAGTTCGGCCGCCGCGTTCAGCGCCTCGCCCACGGCCATGCCCATGGACCCGCCCATGAAGGAAAAGTCGAACGCCGCGATCACCACGGCGTTGCCGCCCATGGTGCCGTGGGCGACGACCATGGCGTCATGCTCGCCGGTCTTGGAGCGCGCATCCTTGATGCGGTCGGCGTACTTCTTGACGTCGCGGAAGCGCAGCGGGTCCTCGGTCACCTTGGGCAGTTCGATGCGCTTGTAGGCGCCGTCGTCGAACAGCATCTCCAGGCGTTGCTTGACCGGCAGCCGCATGTGGTGGCCGCAGTGCGTGCACACCCGCATGTTCTTTTCCAGCTCCCGATGGAAGATCATGTGGCCGCATTCCGGGCACTTGTGCCACAGGTTGTCGGGCACCTCCTTGGGCCGCACAAGCTGCTGGATCTTGGGGCGGACAAAGTTGGTCAACCAGTTCATGGGGAGATGCCTTCGCGGACTTGGGGGCAGGAATTAAGGTATTTAACCACAGAGAACACAGAGGACACAGAGATTTGAAGATGCAGGGAGGGAGGACGCGTCGTGCGCATATCCTTACCTTCCTTCTCTGAGACCTCTGTGTCCTCTGTGGTAAATCCACTTCACTTTCTAGCCGAATGGACCCCTTCGGCAAGGGCGCGGACGAAGTCGAGCACCGGGCCGGGGCCGTTGCCTTCGGCGATCAGCTTGACGACGGCGGAGCCGACCACGGCGGCGTCGGACACCCGCGCAATGGCGGCGGCCTGGGCCGGGGTGTTGATGCCAAAGCCCACGGCGATAGGCAGGTCGGTGTGCTGGCGCAGGCGCTTGACGGCGGCCTCGACGGCCTTTTCATCGGCCGAGGCGGTGCCGGTCACGCCGGTGATGGACACATAGTAGAGGAACCCCCCGGCCTGCTCCAGAACGGTGGGCAGGCGCGCTGCGTCGGTGGTCGGCGCGGTCAGGAAGATCAGGTGGATGCCGTGCTCGTTCAAATGCACGGTCAGTTCCGGGGCTTCCTCGGGCGGCAGATCCACCACGATCACGCCATCGGCTCCGGCGGCCGAGGCTTGGGCTGCGAACACCGCCGGGCCTTGCGCATGGATGGGGTTGTAGTAGCCCATCAGCACCACCGGGGTTTCCCGGTCGTCCTTGCGGAAGGCGCGCAGGGTATCCAGCGTGCGGGCCAGCGACCCCCCGGCGGCCAGCGACCGCTGTGCGGCCAACTGGATGGCCGGGCCGTCGGCCATGGGGTCCGAGAACGGCATCCCCAGTTCGATGATGTCCACCCCGGCGCCCGGCAGGCCCTTCATGATGGCGAGCGCGGCGTCATGGTCGGGGTCGCCGGCCATGGTATAGACCACGAGGCCGGCACGATCAGCGGCGCGCAACTCGGCGAACCGCTTGGACAAACGATTGAGGACCATCACAGTTCCACCCCCATGCTGCGGGCGACGGTGCCGACGTCCTTGTCGCCCCGCCCAGAAAGATTGATGACCATGATGTGGTCCTTGGGCAGGGTCGGGGCCAGCTTCATCACATGAGCGATGGCGTGCGAGGATTCCAGCGCCGGGATGATGCCCTCCAGGCGGGTCAGGGTCTGGAACGCCTCCATGGCCTCGTCATCGGTCACCGAGACGTACTCGACTCGGCCGATGTCATGCAGCCAGGAATGCTCCGGCCCGATGCCGGGATAGTCGAGGCCCGCCGAGATGCTGTGCGCCTCGGCGATCTGGCCGTTGTCGTCCTGCAACAGATAGGTCCGGTTGCCGTGCAGCACGCCCGGCTTGCCGCCGGTCAGCGAGGCCGCGTGCTTGCCCGTCTTGATGCCGTGGCCGGCCGCCTCGACGCCGATGATGCGCACGTCGGGGGCGTCCAGGTAGGGGTGGAACAGGCCCATGGCGTTGGACCCGCCGCCGATGCAGGCGACCAGGCTGTCGGGGTTGGCGCGGCCTTCCTGATCCTGAAGCTGGACCTTGACCTCCTCGCCGATCACGCATTGGAAATCGCGCACGATCATCGGGTAGGGGTGCGGCCCGGCCACCGTGCCGATCAGGTAATAGGTGGTGTCGACGTTGGCGACCCAGTCGCGCAGGGCGTCGTTCATGGCGTCCTTGAGGGTGCCCGCGCCCGAGGTCACCGGCTTGACCGTGGCGCCCAGCAGCTTCATGCGGAACACGTTGGGGGCCTGCCGCTCGATGTCGGTGGCGCCCATGTAGATGACGCATTCCAGGCCGAACAGCGCGCACACCGTCGCCGTGGCGACGCCGTGCTGACCGGCTCCGGTCTCGGCGATGATGCGCTTCTTGCCCATGCGCATGGCCAGCAGGATCTGGCCCATGCAGTTGTTGATTTTGTGGGCGCCGGTGTGGTTGAGGTCCTCGCGCTTGAGGTACACCTTGGCGCCGCCCAGCTTGTCGGTCAGGCGTTGGGCCAGATACAGCGGGCTTGGCCGACCGACGTAGTGGGTCAGGTAGTGCTTCAACTCGGCGTGGAACGCCGGGTCGGCCTGGGCCGCCGCATAGGCCTTTTCCACGTCGAGGATGAGGGGCATCAGCGTCTCGGCCACAAAGCGGCCGCCGTGGATGCCGTAATGCCCGCGGTCGTCGGGACCGCTGCGGAAGGTGTTCGGTGTGGACATGATGAGTGCTCGTCCCAAAGAAATCGGATCTGGCGGAACTGGGTGGAAAAGGCGCTATGCGCCAAGCCTGTAATAGGCAGGACGCTATGCGCCCGTGGCACACCACATCACGGCGCGCTTCACGGCGCGCCGCATGGACCTCATGGCAGGTCGTTTGGCCGGTTTGATCATCTTTGGCACGACATCTTGAACAGGTTCCGAAGAGAGTGAGTTATAAACGAACGCGGGGCGGCGAAAAAGGGCCTTGGTTCCGCCTCCCCGCGCCAGCCTTTCTTTTATGGCTTGGCGGCGTGCCATACGCCGTTGACGCCATCGCCGGTCACTTGACCGGGTTCCTTGTCCTTGATCCAGCGATAGAGCGGTTGACCCTGATAGGCCAGTTGCTCGATGCCGTCGGGGCGTTCAACCACCGAATACTCGCCCGAAATCTCGCCCTCGGCCGGCATCGGTGGCCAGTTCTCGGCGCAGGTGCCGGTGCAGTTGGACGTGCCGGGCGCGTCCTTGTCGAAGGTATACAGGGTCATTCCCTGCCCATCGGCCAGAACCTCCCCGACCTCGGTCGAGGCAACCTGCACATCGGCTGCGGAGGCCGGAATGGCAAGGGTGACCAAGGCGAAAGCAACAGCAAACAGTCTCATGGTCCGTCTCCCAGTGTGACGTCATCACAGGAAGAAACCGGTCAAAGCGGGCAAGGCATCGGGCCGGATCGTAATTTCCGGTGCGGTCCTAAAGTCCGCAGGCGATCAGGAACGCCTCGATCAACTCCGGGTCCTTCTCGCCCGGTGCGCTTTCCACGCCGCTGGACACGTCCACGCCGTCGGCGCCGCTGACCTCCAGGGCCTCGGCGACGGTGTCCGGGGTCAGGCCGCCGGCCAGCAGCCACGGGGTGGTGCGGTCGGTCCACGCCTTCATGATCGACCAGTCGAAGGACGCCGCGTTGCCGCCGGGGCGGTCGGCGTCCTTGGGGGGCTTAGCGTCAAACAGCAGCATGTCGGCAACGCCCACATAGGGCTCGGCGGCGGTCAGGTCCTCGGGCGAGGACACGCCGATGGCCTTCATCACCGGCAGGCCGAATTCCTGGCGCAGGGCCTCGACGCGCTCGGGCGTTTCACTGCCGTGGAGTTGCAGCAGGCCCAGGCGCACCTGCTGCATCACGGTGTTGATGTCGTCGTCGGTCGGATCGACGAACAGGCCGACGATGGTGACCTCGTCGGGCACGCCGTCGATCAGGTCGGCGGCCTGCCCCGGCGTCACGTTGCGGGGGCTTTTGGCAAAGAACACAAAGCCCAGGTGGCTGGCGCCGTTCTGCACGGCGGCGGCCACGGCGTCATGGTCAGTCAGGCCGCAGATCTTGACCAGCGGCAGGTCGTCCTCTTCGTGCTCCATCAGCAGGTTGCCCCTTCGCGCGGCAGTTCGGCAAGGATACGCCGGCAGGCCGCCGCCGGATCTGCCGCCGCCGTGATCGGCCGGCCGATGACCAGGATGTCGGCCCCGGCGCCCAGCGCCTCGGCCGGCGTCAGGGTGCGCTTCTGGTCGTCGCCACCGGCCCATTCCGGGCGGATGCCCGGCACCACCAGCTTGAAGCGCGGCCCGCAGGCGGCGCGCAGGGCGGCGGCCTCAAGTGGCGAGCAGACCACGCCGTCGAGGTGGCATTCTTTGGCCAGCACGGCCAGTTCGCGGACCTGCTCGTCAAGGGCGCGGGTGACGCCAATGTCCCCCAGGTCGCCCTGGTCGAGGCTGGTCAGTACGGTCACGGCGACGATCAGCGGCCGGTCCACGCCGTGTTCACGCGCCCCGTCGGCGGCGGCCTTGCAGGCGGCCTCCATCATCGCCCGGCCACCGGCGGCGTGAACGGTCAGCATGGCCGGACGGGCGGCGCAGGCGGCGCGCACGGCACCGGCCACGGTGTTGGGAATGTCATGGAACTTGAGGTCCAGGAACACCGGCAGACCGCCGCCGGCCTTGGCCACCTGCTGCACGCCGCGCGCCCCGTTGGCGCTGAAGAACTCAAGGCCGAGCTTCAGCCCGCCAGCCGTGTCGGCCAGGGTGGCGGCAAGGCCGGTGGCGGCGCCCAGGTCGGGGGTGTCGATGGCGACGTAAATCGGGTTGCTGGTCATTGGGGATCCCGCATGGTGGCAACTGAGCCTTTCCGTTTACTCTAACCGGCAGCCGGAGGAAACCAAAACGCGCTGAAGACGGCCGCAGGCGGCGCGCAGCAGGACCTCCGGCCAGCCGGCAAAGCCCAGCACGAGGCCGCTGCGGCTCACCGCCCCCTGATGGAACCGCGACAGGGCGGCGGCCTCGACCTTCTCGCGGGCGAGGGCCTGGACCAGCCGGGCGTCGTCGGGCACCTGAAGCACCAAGTGCATTCCACCGTCGGCGCCGCTGATCGGCGCCCTGTCGCCCAGCACGTCGCCCAGGCCGTCCACCAGCACGCTGCGGCGTTCGGCATAGAGGCCGCGCATGGCCCGCAGGTGGCCGGCGAACCAGCCCTCGTCGAAAAAGTCGGCCAGGGCCGCCTGATGGACCGATGACGGGCTGCCGTCGAGCAACCCACGCACCGCCCGCGCCATGTCGGCCAGGGCCGGCGGCACCACCAGATACCCCAGGCGCAGGCCGGGAAAGAGCGCCCGACTGAAGGTGCCGAGGTAGACCACGCGGCCGTCCTCGTCCAAGCCCTGGAGGCTGGCGACCGGGCGGCCGTCAAAGCGGAACTCGCTGTCGTAGTCGTCCTCGATCACCCACGCTCCGGCCCGCCGTGCCCACGCCAAAAGGCCCAGGCGGCGCTCCAGCGACAAGGTGACGCCGAGCGGGAAGTTGCGCGACGGGGTGACCAGGACGGCCCGCGCCGCCGTGGGCAGGTCCTCGACGCGCAGGCCGTCGTCGTCCACCGCCACCGGCCGCAGCACCGCCCCGGCGGCGCTCAAGGCGGCATCGGCGCCGTTGAAGCCGGGGTCTTCCACCGCCACCACGTCGCCAGCGTCCAACAGCAGCCGGGCGGCCAGATCCAGGGCTTGCTGACCGCCGCCGACGATAATCACCTGATCGGCCGTACACCGCAGGGCGCGGCTTTCCCGCAAATATCCGGCCACGGCGGCGCGCAGGGCAGGCAGCCCGCCCGGGTCGCGGTCCATGGTCAGGGCCAGGGACGGCCGGCGCCAGCGGCGGCGCAGCAGGCGGGCCCACACCTCCCACGGAAAGGCGTCCAGCGCCGGCACTCCGGCCCGGAATGGCAACCACGCGCCGGACGGATGCAGACGCGCGCCGCCCAACCGCCGGGCCAGGGCCGAGGGGCGGGGGGCCGCGTGCGGTACGGCGGGCCGGTCGGGCAGGGCGGGACCCTCGCCCAGGGCGGCCCGCACCACGGTTCCGGCGCCGACGCGCCCCTCCACATACCCCTCGGCGGCGAGTTGGTCGTAGGCCGCGACCACGGTGTTGCGGCCGATGCCCAGCGTCCGGGCCAGCGCGCGGGAGGACGGCAGGCCGTGCCCCGGCGGCAGGCGGCCGGACAGGATGGCGTCGCGCAGGGCGAAGTACAGGCGCCGATGCAGCGGGCGGCCGTCGTCTGGCGGCAAGGGGAGAAATGGCTCCATCGAATTGTCCGAAGTGGCTCTTTTCAGGGAGCCATTATGGCGCCAACGTGTCGGCGTGTCATTTGATCGTCTGTCGGGTCCGCTGGCGCGGATGGCTGCCGCCAGCCTGGAGTAATCTCCAGACCTCTTTGTTTTCTTGAAGAAAGAAAAGGGGTTTGGGGCTTGCCCCAAGGGGGGCCTGGGGCGCCAGCCCCGCCGCGTCAGCGGCATCAACATGAGTAACAAGGAGTCGCACCGTGACCAGCCTGCCCATTACCGAAACCACCCGTGGCCGCCGCCTCGCCAACCGGGTGAGCCATGAGCGCACCACCGTTCACGCCATCCTCGACGAGGGGCTGGTCTGCCATGTGGGCGCCGTGGTCAATGGCCGGCCGTGGGTGCAGCCGACCCTGCATTGGCGGGTGGGTGAAGACCTGTTCATTCACGGCCACGCCGGCAACGGCCTTTATGCCGCTCTGCTGGCCGGGGCCGAGGCCTGCGCCACGGTCAGTTTGATTGATGGTCTGGTGCTGGCGCGGTCGGCCTTTCATCACTCGGTCAACTTCCGTAGCGTGGCGGTGTTCGGCACCGTCCGCAACGTCACCGACCCGGCGGAAAAGACCGCCGCGCTGGAGGCCATGATGGACAAGCTGGCGCCCGGCCGCTGGCCCGACGTGCGGGCGCCCAGCGCCAGCGAACTCAAGGCCACCGCCGTCCTCGCCCTGCCGATCACCGAGGCGTCGGCCAAGGTGCGCCAGGGGCCGCCCAAGGACGACGCCGAGGACTACGCCCTGCCGGTGTGGGCCGGGGTGGTGCCGTTGTCTCTGACCCGTGGCGAGGTCATTGAGGACGTGTCTTAGGGAACCCGCGTGTAGCCCTGGGCCTGCATGCAGGAGGCCACGGTGCTGTCGTAAAGCGCCGAGGCGCGGCTGCGATCCACGCCTGCCGTCGGGCTGGTGAAGGGGTCGCGGCTGGCCCCGGCCGGGTCGATGACCGGCCCCCCGACCCGCGTCTGGGCCAGTTGGCGGCAACTCTCCCAGGCGCTGTTGACGCCGGCCGCCGACGCACCCGGTGCCGTCCACGGGGCGCGGGCCGGGGTGCAGGCGGCGGCAATCATAAGGAGCAGGGCGGCGGCGAGGATCGGGCGCATTTGGCTCTCCAAAGCGGTGCGGGCGAAACCCTTTTGTAACAGGGGATTGCCTTGCGTGAAATCGTCGGGGCTCGGTATACTGCGGCGCACAATTTTTGCGGCCATAATCTGGAGTCTTGTCATGAGCGCCTTGGACAACCCGATCATCCACTACTTCGAGGACATCACCGAAGGCATGACCGCCACCTTCGGCAAGACGGTCACCGAGGCCGATATCCTGATGTTCTCGGGCGTGTCGGGCGACACCAACCCGGTGCACCTGAACGACGAATATGCCAAGACCACCATGTTCAAGGGCCGCATCGCCCACGGCATGCTGTCGGCCGGCCTGATCTCGGCCGTGTTCGGCACCAAGCTGCCGGGGCCGGGGTGCATCTACGTCAACCAGTCGCTGAAGTTCAAGGCGCCGGTCAAGATCGGCGACACCGTGGTCGCCCGCGTCGAATGCACCGCCAAGGCCGAGGACAAGGGTTTCGTGACCTTCCGCACCCAGGCCCTGGTCGGCGACAAGGTGGTTATCGACGGCGAAGCCACCCTGATGGTTCCCAAGCGGGGCTAGTTTCGTCCTCACGGACAGCGTCGGAGTATAGACGCACGGCCCGTTGCCTCTCCAGCCCCACCGGCGGGTTGGGGGGGCAGCGGCCGGCTTCGAACAGCCGGGTGTATTCGATGCGCTGGACCAGCAAGGGCGGGCAGTGCGTCGGGTCGGCCGGGGGCGGCGGGGTCGGCAGGGTGACCACCGCGACCACCACATGCGGCCCGATCACACGCGTTTCCCCCTGGCGCGGCCAGACGGTCGGGGAGACGGGCGGGGAACCGGGTGGAACGGGCGGCAGCAGTCGGCGCACGAATCGGCCTCCGGTGCGGAAATCGCATCCCCAAAGCCTACGCCCGGCACTCCGTCCCACCGCAGCGCGCGGAGGGCGAATCGCCCCGCGCTGAGGCAGTAGGCCCGTGCGCCGGAAATCCCGAGCACCGCGTCATGCGGCGTGTTGACGGTGCGCTTTGGCGTCGTCACACTGCCCTGACCGAATGATCCCCATGGGAGAGACCGGCCCATCCGTGGGGTCGGCGCCGAAGGAGCAACCGCCTCCGGAAACTCTCAGGCACCCAGGACCGTGGGGGGACGGACCTCTGGAAAGCAGATCGCGCGGGTGTTCCGCGCGGCCTCACCGACGAAGTAAGCCGTGGGTCACGTTTATGGACCCCAGGTGAATCTTTCAGGTTTCCAAGACAGAGGGAGGCATCCGTCGTATCGGCTTTGCCCGTGTCTGCGTAAGCTATGGAGCTTGGACAGACCACGGGAGGCGCCGAGGCGGCACACGCCCCCGCCTGTCCGGCTCCGGAGGATTCGCCAGTGACCGCAGACCCCGCCCTCAAGACCACGCCCCTTGATGCCCTGCATCGGGAACTTGGCGCGCGCATGGTGCCGTTCGCCGGCTACGCCATGCCGGTGCAGTACCCGGCCGGCATCCTCGCCGAGCATGCCGCCTGTCGCACCGCCTGCGCGCTGTTCGACGTTTCGCACATGGGCCAGGCGTATCTGCATGGCGACGAGGCCGCCGCCGTGCTGGAGGGCCTGACGCCCGGCTCCTTGCGCGACCTGAAGCCCGGCCGCCAACGCTATACCGTGCTGACCAACGAGGCCGGCGGCATCCTTGATGACCTGATGGTGGTCAACTGCGATGGTCACAAGATGTTCCTGGTCGTCAACGCCGGCTGCAAGGATGCCGACTTCGCGCTCATCAAGGCGGCGGCTGGTGCCCGCGCGCGGCTGGAGGTGCTGCCCGAGCGCGCCCTGCTCGCCCTGCAAGGGCCCAAGGCCGCCGCCGTCATGGCCCATTTCGCCCCGGCCGCGACCTCCATGGTGTTCATGGACGCCGGGCCGCTGACCGTCGGCGGCATCCCGTGCTTTGTGACCCGGTCGGGGTATTCGGGCGAGGACGGCTTTGAGATCTCGGTTGCCGCCGCGCAGGCCGAAAACCTCGCCCGCCATTTCCTGGAAATGCCCGACTGCACGCCGGCTGGCCTCGGGGCGCGCGATTCGCTGCGTCTGGAGGCCGGGCTGCCGCTCTATGGCAACGATATCGACGCCACCACCAGCCCGGTTGAGGCCAACCTCGCCTTTGCGATCGGCAAGCGGCGCCGCACCGAGGGCGGCTTCCCCGGTGCCGCCCGAATCCTGGCCGAGCTTGAAAACGGCGTGTCCCGCCTGCGCGTTGGGATTAAGCCGGACGGCCGCGCCCCGGCCCGCGCCCACACCGAGGTCCAGGACACAACAGGCCGCACCATCGGCGAGGTCACCAGCGGTGGCTTTGGCCCCACAGTGGACGGCCCGGTGGCAATGGGCTATGTGGAGCCCGCCTTTTCCGAACCCGGCACGCCCGTGGTGCTGATGGTCCGCAGCAAGCCGCTGGCCGCCCACGTCGTCGCCCTGCCTTTTGTCGAACAACGCTACCACAGGGGTTGAGCCCATGAGCCAGATGTACTTTACCGAAGACCACGAGTGGCTGAGCGTCGAGGGCGAGACGGCCATCGTCGGCATCACCGATTATGCGCAGCAGCAGCTTGGCGACGTGGTCTTTATCGAACTGCCCGACGAGGGCAAGGACCTCGTCCAGGGCGGCCAGGCGGCGGTGGTCGAAAGCGTCAAGGCGGCCAGCGAGGTGTACTCCCCCGTCTCGGGCACGGTGACCGCTGTCAATGCCGACCTTGAAGGCGCCCCGGCTCTGGTCAACGAGGATGCCATGGGCGCCGGCTGGTTCTTCGCCGTCGCCATGATCGACCCCACGGAACTCGACAACCTGATGGACCAGGACGGGTATGACGCGTTCGTGGCGGGGCTGGAATAGGGGGCGTTGTGATGCCGTGGCGGGTGGTCAGTCGCAGCACGTGGATGGCCGGGTCAAGCCCGGCCATGACGAGAGTTTTGTGGGGAAATAAAAAACGCCCGTCGTGCGCGGGCTTGACCCGCGTACCCACGGGCTGCGGCCAGGAACAGCCTTCGAGTTCGTAACAGTCTGACCAACCGAGGACATTCGCGCCCATGCGCTACCTTCCGCTGACTGACGACGACCGCCGCGCCATGCTGGACGTCATCGGCGCCGCCAGCGTCGATGACCTGTTCCGGGACGTGCCGCGCGCGGCCTGGAACGCCGCCAATCCCGATCTGCCCGACCATGCCGGGGAGATCGAGGTGGAGCGGGCGCTGGCGGCCATCGCCCGCAAGAACCTGGACTGCGGGGCGGCGCCCTGTTTCCTGGGGGCGGGAGCCTATCGGCATCACACGCCGGCAGCGCTGGACTACCTCATCCAGCGCGGCGAGTTCCTGACCGCCTACACGCCCTATCAGCCGGAAGTCAGCCAGGGCACCTTGCAAACCCTGTTCGAGTTCCAGACACAGGTGGCGCTGATCACCGGCATGGATGTCGCGAACGCGTCCATGTACGACGGCGCCACCGCCTGCGCCGAGGCTGCCGCCATGGCGGCGCGCATCACCAAGCGCAAGCGCATCCTGGTATCGGGATCGGTGCATCCGCATTATGCCTCGGTGACCGCCACGCAGCTTCAGTTCACCGGGCTGGAGGTCGAGGTGCTGCCCCCCGACCCGCTGGCCATGGAGGACCTGTTGGGCCGCGTGGACGAGGATCTGGCCTGCCTGATCGTGCAGACGCCGGGCTTTTTCGGCCATCTGCGCGACGTGACGGGGCTGGCCGATGCCCTGCATGAAATGGGCGCCCTGCTGGTCGTCGCGGTGGCCGAGCCGCTGTCGCTGGGCCTTATCACCCCGCCGGGCGCCATGGGGGCCGACATCGTGGTGGCCGAGGGGCAGAGCATGGCAACGCCGCCGTCCTTCGGCGGGCCGGGCGTTGGCCTGTTCGCCACCCGCTCCAAGTACGTGCGCCAGATGCCCGGTCGCCTGTGCGGCGAGACGGTGGACGTGGACGGCCGGCGCGGCTACGTGCTGACCCTGTCCACCCGCGAACAGCACATCCGGCGCGAGAAGGCGACGTCCAACATCTGCACCAACTCGGGTCTGATCGCCCTGGCGTTCTCCATCCACATGACCCTGCTGGGCGAGGCCGGGTTCACCCGTCTGGCCGAGATCAACCACGCCCGCGCGGTCGATCTGGCCGGGCGCTTGGGCCAGATTAAGGGTGTCCGGGTGCTGCCGCCCACGTTCTTCAACGAGTTCGCCGTCACCCTGCCCAAGCCGGCGGCCGAGGTGGTCGAGGCCCTGGCGGCGCGGGGCATCCTGGGCGGGGTGCCGGTGTCACGGTTCCACCCGACCTATCCCGAACTGGTCGAAGTAATGCTGGTCGCCGCCACCGAAATGAACACCGATGCGGACGTGGATGCTCTGGTGGACGCGCTGAAGGAGATCCTGTGATGGTCGATACCATAACCGGCAATCAGGCCCTTCAGATCGAACAGCCGTTGATCTTCGAGCAGAACGAGCCCGGCCGCACCGCCGTCGATCTGCCCGCCCCGACCGTGCAGGAGGACCGCCTGGGGACCCTGCGCCGCAAGACCCCGGTGGGGTTGCCCGGCCTGTCCGAGCCGCAGGTGGTGCGTCACTACACCCGCCTGTCGCAGAAGAACTACGGCATCGACTCGGTGTTCTATCCGTTGGGCTCGTGCACCATGAAGCACAACCCGCGCCTGAACGAGAAGATGGCCCGCCTGCCGGGCTTTGCCGACATCCATCCGTTCCAGCCCGACAGCACCGTGCAGGGCGCCCTGGAACTGATGGACACCCTGGCCCACTGGCTCAAGGAACTGACCGGAATGCCCGCCGTGGCCCTGTCCCCAGCGGCGGGCGCCCACGGCGAACTGTGCGGCCTGATGGCCATTCGCGCCGCCCTTGAGGCGCGCGGCGACGCCCGCAAGGTCGTGTTGGTCCCCGAAAGTGCCCACGGCACCAACCCGGCCACCGCCGCGACCTGCGGTTACGAGGTCGAGAGCATCCCCGGCGATGGCAACGGGCGCGTCTCCCTGGCCGGGCTGAAGGACAAGCTGGGGCCGCACGTTGCCGCCTTCATGATCACCAACCCCAACACCTGCGGCCTGTTCGAGGGCGAGATTGTCGAGATTAGCCAGGCCGTCCACGACGCCGGGGCGCTGGTCTACATGGACGGCGCCAACTACAACGCCATCATGGGCCGGGTGAAGGTCGCCGACCTGGGGATTGATGCCATGCACATCAATCTTCACAAGACGTTCTCCACCCCGCACGGCGGCGGCGGTCCAGGGTCAGGCCCGACCGTGCTGTCCGACGCCTTGGCGCCGTTCGCCCCGTTGCCCTTCGTGGTCCACGGCCCCGATGGGTTCCGCATGGTCGAGCACGCCCGCGACGCGGGGGAAGGCCAGCAACCGTTCGGCCGCATGAAGGGCTTCCACGGCCAGTTCGGCGTGTTCGTGCGCGCCCTCTCCTATATGATGAGCATGGGCAAGGACGGCTTGGCCCAGGCGTCAGGTGATGCGGTGCTCAACGCGAACTACTTGCACGCCCGCCTCAAGGGCAGCCTGTCGGCGTCCTACGAAGGTCCGGTGATGCACGAGGCGCTGTTCGACGACCGCTTCCTGAAGGACACTGGGGTGTCCACGCTCGACTTCGCCAAGGCGATGATCGACGAGGGCTTCCACCCGATGACCATGTACTTCCCCCTGGTCGTCCACGGCGCCCTGTTGATGGAGCCCACGGAAACCGAGAGCAAGCAGACCCTCGACGCCTTCTGCGATACCCTGCTGGCCCTGGCTGACAAGGCCCGCGCCGGAGACGCCGCCGACTGGTTCAAGTCCGCCCCCCGCCACACTCCCCGCCGCCGCCTGGACGAGGCGCAGGCCGCCCGCAAGCCGGTGCTGCGGTGGTCTCCGCCGTCGGAGGGGTAAGGGGGCGTCAGCGGAAGACCCCGCCTCAGGTCAAAAACCAACCGCTGCACTCGGCGAACGGCATGGGCATCCCGCGCGCTGTGCGGTACGTTGTGGAGGGGGCCGACGCATAACGTTTTTGCGGGAGACTGACCATGCGCCACGTCCTGCTCGCCCTTCTCCTGGTCGCCACGCCGGCAGCGGCCGATATGGCGGGGCACGGCGGCATGGTGCGCGGGTTGTGCGTCAGCCCGGATGGCGGGATGGTGGCCTCGGCTGGGTTTGATTACACCCTGCGCATCTGGAGCCTGCCTGACCAGCAACCGCGCGCCGTCCTCAACGGCCACGACGCGCCGCTGGCCGCCGTCGCCTGTGCCGGGGGGGACCGCGTCATCAGCGCCGACAACGACGGGACGGTGATGTTCTGGGACAGCGCGGCGGCCGAAGGCCCGCCGCTGGTCGAACATCGCGGGGTCCACGCCGGGCGCGTCACCGACCTCGACACCCACCCCGGCCGCGCCCTGGTCGCCTCGGCCGGGTGGGATGGCGCGGTGGTGGTGTGGAGCCGTGACGGGGAGAAACGCCTCGCCCTGGCCCACCCGCTGCCGGTCCTGGCCGTTGCCTTCACGGCCGACGGCCGCCACCTGTGGAGCGCCGACAGCGAGGGGAACCTCCGCCGCTGGAACACCGACGACGGGACAGAGGTTGTACACCGCGACGGCCATGGATTCGGCATCACCGGGCTTGCCCTGGTGCCGCCCGGCAAGGGACTGCTGGCGGCCGGCATCGACGGCACCCTGCGCCTGTTCGACGCCGAGGCGGGCGAGGAAATCCGCCGCCTGGAACAGCACGACGGCCCGGTCCTCCAGGTTGCCGCCGCACCCGACGGCCGCACCGCCGTGTCGGGCGGCCGCGACGGCATGATGCTGCGCTGGGACCTTGGGACCGGCGAGCTTTTGAAGGCGACCTTTGTGTCGCGCGGGCCGGTGTGGAGCATGGCGATGGCCCCCACCGGTACCGTCGCCCTGACCGGCGACACCGACGGCGTCATCGGCGCGTGGTCGGTGGACACCGGCCGGCGCGTCGGCCCGGACGCCGCCCCCGTGGATGAACCTAAACCCTGGCTGACCAGCGACCACCCGGGAGCCCGCCACTACACCAAATGCGCCGCCTGCCATTCCCTGCGTCCCGACGGCGGCGGCCGATCCGGGCCGCACTTCCTGGGGCTGATGGGACGCGCGGCGGGCGAGGTCGAGGGCTATCCGTACTCCGAGGCGCTGGAGTCCTCGGGCGTGGTGTGGACCCGCGAAACCCTGGCCGCCCTGTTCCGCGACGGGCCGGACGCCTTTTTGCCGGGAACCCGGATGCCCCTGCAAAAACTCAGCAGTGAACGCGACCTTCAGGACCTCGTGGATTTCGTGGCTGAGATTTCGGAGGGAAAGGGGGAGCCGCCGAGGCAATAAGCCACCGGCGGCCCCGTTGTTCGCTCTCGTGCACCTTGGGCTGCCGCCCAAACCCGCTTGGGGCAAGCCCCAAAACCCCCTTTTCTTCTTCAAGAAAATAAAGGAGGTCTGGAGCATCGCTCCAGGCTGGCGGCAGCCCTCCGCGACAGCGGACCAAGCGGCCTCAGTTCGGCTTTTCCTCATTCCTCTCCCGGATATAGTCCTCGGTGGTGCGGACACGGCGGTTGGAGGAGGGGAAGTGTTCCGACCCTGTTTCAACCTGGGCGATGACACGGCAGTCCTCGCACATCTGCAAAAGCTGGATGCCCGGCCCGGTGGCGAACATGGAGTGGGCGGACAGCTTGGTCACCAGCTTGTCGATGGTCGACTTGGCCCCAAAGTCCTTGCCGCAGCGGATACAGGCGAAGGGTTCCTCCTCCTTCAGCACCTTGCGGGTGTTGGCGTCCTTGAAATCGATGCGCGGGGACAGGGTGATGACCTTTTCCGGGCAGGTCGCCGCACACAGGCCGCACTGCACGCAGTCGCGTTCCAGGAAGGTGAGCTGCGGCTTGTCCTCGTTGTCGCCGAGGGCTGCGGTCGGGCAGGCGCCGACGCAGGCAAGGCACAGGGTGCAGCCTTCGACGTTGAGGTTGACCGTGCCGAAGGGCGTCCCGGCGGGCATCTCCAGCACATCCACCGGCGCCGGGGCGTGGGCGTGCAGATGCTCGAACGCCATGCGGTAGGTCGTGCGGCGCGGCCCGCGCACCATGTAGGACGCGCCGGGCACGGCCTCGGGCGCCGGCACACCGATGATTATGGCCAGCGCGTCGGGATCGCCGGCGGTCTCGACCAGCACCCGGCCGGGCTCGTAGCCCAGGCCGGTGGCGACGGTTTCGCACAGCTCGGCGGCGGCGTGCAGGTGGGCGACCTCGTCGGCCAGTTCGGGGGCGGTCAGCAGGACGATGCGGGACGCGCCCATGCTGAGGGCGGTCAGCAGGAAGTCGAGGCCGATGCTGGTCGGCTCGTTGACCGCGAACGGGATAACGTGGGCGGGCAACCCCCGGCCGAAGCGGGCCAGGGCGTCGATGGCCGCGCTGCCGGTGTTCAGGTCGTGGACCAGGATGACCGGCGTCGCGCCACCAGCCTTGCGGTAGGTGGTCAGCAGGACGCGCAGACGCTCGAACAGGTCGTCGGCGGCCGGCATGGCGTACTGGATGGCGCCGGTTGGGCAGACGCTGGCGCAGGCACCGTGGCCCGAGCAGGTCAGCGCGTCCACGTCCACGTGCGAGCCGGCCGGGCTGATCGCCCCGGTCGGGCAGGCATCCAAGCAGCGGGTGCAGCCGGTGATACCCGAACGGGAATGGGCGCAGATGTCGGGGTTGACCTTGACGAAGCGCGGCTTCTCGAACTCGCCGATCAGGTCGGCGGCCTCGAACACCGCCTTCTGGACGCCCAGCAGGTCGCCGGGCTCGGCGCGCATGTAGCCGTCGCGCGGCCGGGCGCCGGGGAACAGCGGGGTGCCGCCGGTCAGGTCGAGGATGGCGTCCACCTCAAGGGTCGTCTCGGCGGCGGCGGGCACGGTGCGCAGGGCATCGCGCGACGACGGGCGGGGCACCGCCACGTCGGCCAGCGCCACGGTGAAGGCCCCGATGTGGCCCTTGGCCGACACCAGTCGGCCGCGCAGCAGCGCCATGTCGGCGGTGGCCGGGGGAATGATGCCGTCCGTGCTGGTCAGCAGGCAGGTCACCGACAGGCGCCCGGCCAACTGGCGGGCGGCGGCAAAGGCCGTCTCGCCGGCGCCGACCACCAGCAGGCGGCCGTCCACGCGCACCGGCAGGGCGGCGGCCGGGGTGATGGTGAGGGTGGCCTCGCGCAGCAGGGCGGCGATCTTGGGCACCGCGCGCGGGCCTTCGGACGACCAACCGGCCCGTTCGCGGATGTTGGTGAAGCCGATGGCGGCGGTGGCGGCGTGCTCGGCGGCGACTTCGCTGAACAGCGGGGCTTCCTGGGTGCAGGCGACCAGAAGGTTTTTCTCCTGCTTTGCGGCCTGGACAAAGGTATCAATGCCGCCGCGGCACAACTGCGTTGCCAGCGTGACCTCTTCAACCCCCAGCGCGCGGGCCAGGGTCTTGGCGTCGATGGTCATGGTGCCTTCGCACGAACAGACCAGAACCCGCTTGTCTTCGACCTTCATGGCGGTTTTCCACCCAGTTTTGTTGAAATTTGCAGTTTGGCCGGGCGCAGAATGTAGTTGCCCCGGCGGGCGGTCCGGCCCCACATTTAAAGGCCGACCATTTCGCTCCACAGTTAAGCACGAGGCGGCACGCCGATGGAAGACCATGAGTTCACGGTTCGTCCCGATCCCGAAGATGCCCGGCTTTTTCAGGCCATTGGCGGCCTGGATCAGGATGGGCGGCGCGTCGAGGCGGCCATCATCAACGAACGTCCGCTGACAATCACCCTGAACGGCCGGCGCATCGTCACCGCCGTGACCATCGGGGACTATCCTGAGTATCTGGGGTTGGGGTATTTGCTCAACCAGGGCATGGTCTTGGCCGAAGACGAAATAATCTCCGTGGACTACATCCCCGAGGACCGGGCGGTGGCCGTGCGGACAGACAACGACCGTGACCTGGACGAAAAGCTGTCCCAAAAGACCCATACCTCCGGCTGCGCCCTGGGGACCGTCTACGGCGATATTCTGGAGCGGTTCCTTGAGACACCGCTTGATACGGCGCTGCGGTTTCGCACCTCGTGGCTTTATGCCCTGTCGCGCAAGATCAACACGGTGCCGAGCCTCTACCTCAAGACCGGGGCCATCCACGGCTGCGTGCTGTGCGAGGAGGACCGGCCGCTGGTGTTCATGGAGGACGTCGGCCGCCACAACGCAGTGGACAAGATCGCCGGCTACATGCGGATGCACGGCATTTCCCCGCGCGGCAAAAGTTTCTACACCACCGGCCGGCTGACCAGCGAAATGGTCATCAAGACGGTGCAGATGGGCATTCCGGTGCTGATCTCGCGGTCGGGTTTCACGGCGTGGGGCGTCGAACTGGCCCGCGAGGCCGGCATGACGTTGATCGGGCGGGCCAAGGGCAAGCGCTTCCTGGTATTGTCGGGCGAAGACCGCCTGGATTTCGATGCCGACCCGGCGAGCGCCACCGAAGACCCCGACCATGTTCAACGCAAGGGAAGCCGCCACCATGCCTGATGTCCCCACCTCCTGCGTCATCCTGGCCGGGGGCCTGTCGCGCCGCATGGGCGGCGGTGACAAGACGTTGATGGACATCGACGGGCGGCCCATGCTGGCCCACGTCATCGACCGCCTGCGTCCGCAGACCACGGTCCTGGCCCTTAACGCCAATGCCGAGGCCGAGCGGTTCGCGGCCTTTGACCTGCCGGTGCTGCCGGATGTGGTGCCCGACTACGCCGGGCCGCTGGCCGGGGTGCTGACCGGCCTGGAATGGACGGCGCGCGAGCATCCCAACTGCACGCACATGCTGTCGGTCCCGGCCGACTCCCCGTTCCTGCCCGACGACCTGCTGGCCCGCCTGATTGAGGCCCGCCAGCGCGACGGGGCCGACATCGTCGTCGCCTCGTCGGGCGGCCGCACGCACCCGGTGTGCGCCCTGTGGCCGGTGTTCCTGGCCGCCAAGCTGCGCTGGGCGGTGGTCGAGGAAGGCGTGCGCAAGATCGACGCCTGGACCGCGCGGTTCAAGGTAACGCATGTGGAGTGGCCGACCACACCGGTCGATCCGTTCTACAACGTCAACCGCCCCGACGACCTGGACGAGGCCCGCCGCATGGCCGGCGGCGCGCCTCCTGCCGAGGCCGTGGATCTGCCGCCGCTGCCCGACGTGATGACCGTCGGCATTGTGGTCGAGCGGCGGCCGAGTGCCCACCCGTGGGGCGAGGACCGCATCGTGCCGCTGTTCGCCCTGCCGGGCCTGCCGCCCACCGTCCCGCTGCGCGACATGGGCGAGGCGGACGGCCGCCGCCGGTGGTGCAGTCCGGGCCTGCCGCTCCAGTTGTTCCGCCGCGAAACCGGCGGGTACCGGCGCAATCTGGAGGAAGACGAACCCTCGGTCTATGTGGTGCTGCGACCCACCACCGAAGGGCCGCTGCCGTTCGAGCCGTTTGTCGTCACCTTGTGCCCCTATGAGGCGCAAACCTATCTGACCGGCGGCGAAATGCGGGTCGAACGGGTCGCCATGCCGGCCGAGATCGAGGCCTGGGCCATCGCCTTCGTGGACCGCAATCACGCCGATGAACCGTTCCGCAAGCGCAAGCAGAAACGCAAGGATGGCGGCGTGGCCGACGATGATCCGTTCGTCCGCCAGAGTCCGGTCGAACGCCACCGCCAGCGCGTGCAGGATGGAGGAGACGCATGAGCGGCGGTTTCCTGTCCCGCTGGGCCCGCCTGAAGGCGGAAACCCAGGCGCCCGAACCGCCGGTGCCCGAGGCCGCCCCGGAGGTCGTCGAACAGCCCGAGGCACCCGCTGTGCCGGCCGTGCCCGAGGAGGCCGCCGCCGCAGAGGAAGAACCGTTCGACCCGGCCGACCTGCCAGACGTGGACAGCCTGACGGCGGAGTCCGATTACTCCATGTTCATGGACGCGCGGGTGCCCGAGGACCTGCGCAACAGCGCCCTGCGCAAGTTGTGGACGTCCGATCCGGTGTATGCAGTGCGCGATGGGCTCAACGACTACGACGAGGACTATACGACCGCGTCTCTGGTCGGCAGTGCCGTGCGGACGATCTATGATGTCGTGCGCGGTTATGCCCCGGCCGAGGAGGAGCCCGAACAGGATCCAGCGGTTGCAGACGCCGAAGCAGCGCCCGAATGTTCGCAGGTGCAAGTTGAAGAGGCTTCTGTTGATGATGACGGCGACGAGAACTCGGAAATTGCAGAGCGCGACAGCAAAAACGCATAGGCGTTTCGCTGCTGTTGCTTGCAGAGCAATGTAGTTTAGAAAAATCTAATGTTCGCCTTTCTATGCCCCCTGGAAGAAACGGTTACTCCCTTTCAGGCTTTTCATGACATAGACTTATGGCTTCGGGCCGGGTATGATGAACCCCCGGCAACGTCGAGACCGCGCGAGGCTTGACGCAGACGCCGGACCACACTGATCGCGCCAATACGAATGGACCATCGGCACTGATCGATGGGGAGGAAGCGTATGAAGCCAGTTGCCGCCGATCACCCGATCGCGGACGAGGATATGATGCGGGCGCAGTTCTATGCCCTTCTGTCCCGTCTGCTCGTCTCGCCTCCCGAGGAGGACGTGCTGGCTGACCTTGCCGGCCTGACCGGGGACGACACTGACATCGGTCAGGCCCTGGCTGCGCTGGGCGAGGCCGCGCGCGGCACCGATGCCGACGCCGTCGAGACCGAGTTCAACGCCTTGTTCATCGGCCTGACGCGGGGCGAGATCGTCCCTTATGCCTCGTACTATCTGACCGGATTCCTGCATGAAAAGCCCCTGGCCGAACTGCGGGACGACCTGGCGGCGCTGGGCATCGAGCGTGCCCCCGGCCACTGCCAGCCCGAAGACCACTTCGGGTTCCTGTGCGAAGTGCAGTGCGGCCTGATCCTCGGGACCTATGGCCCGCCCGATCTGGCAGTGCAAAAGACCTTCTTTGACAAACACATCTCGCCTTGGGCGGACGCCCTGTTCGCGGACATAGAAGCCGCACCGTCCGCCGTCTTGTACCGTCCGATCGCCACGATCGGGCGCCTGTTCACGGCCGTGGAGCGCGACGCCTTCGCCATGGCCGGTGACCTTTCCAAACATGATCTGTCCAAACCCTGATTAGCCAGCACCGAGGCGGCCGCAGTGCCGCCCGGATCGAACGGGGACCACAAGCCATGACGAAGACACCCGACACGACCTCAACTTCTCCCGGAAGCGGACTTGACCGCCGGACCTTCCTGCGCGGCGTCGGCCTTGGTGCCGGCGCGGCCGGAGCCGTCGCGGCACTGACCGTCGCGGCCGGACCGGCCGCCGCCGCCGAGGCCGTTGCGGCCCCGGTCGATGCCGACGGTTACCGCGAGACGGCGCATGTGCGCCGTTACTACGATCTGGCCCGCTTCTAGGGAGGCATTCGCAATGCTCATCAAAAAACGAGACGCTGCCCCCGGCGCATCCTCCAACATGATGACCGTCTTGTCGGCAGTGTCCGGCAGCACCATGGACCGCCGCACTTTCCTGAGGCGCTCCGGCGTGGCCGCTGGCGGCGTCGCCCTGGCGTCGATGGCCGTGCCCGGCACCATGCGCAAGGCCCAGGCCGCCGCCCCCGGCGCCGCTGCCGGCAAGGTCGAGATGCGCCGCACCATCTGCACCCATTGCTCGGTCGGCTGCACGGTCGAGGCCGAGGTGGTCAACGGCGTGTGGGTCGGGCAGGAGCCCGGCAACGACAGCCCGTTCAACCTGGGCGCCCACTGCGCCAAGGGTGCGGCGGTGCGCGAGCACGCCCACGGCGAACGCCGCCTGAAGCATCCCATGAAGCTGGTCGGCGGCAAGTGGACCAAGGTGTCGTGGGAGCAGGCCATCAACGAGGTCGGCGACAAGCTGTTGCAGATCCGCGAAAGCAGCGGCCCTGACTCGGTGTACTGGCTGGGCTCGGCCAAGTTCAACAACGAACAGGCCTACCTGTTCCGCAAGATGGCCGGTCTGTGGGGCACCAACAACGTCGACCACCAGGCGCGTATCTGCCACTCGACCACCGTGGCCGGTGTGGCGAACACCTGGGGCTACGGCGCCATGACCAACAGCTACAACGACATGCACAATTCGAAGCTGATCTTCCTGATCGGCTCGAACCCGGCCGAGGCTCATCCGGTGGCCGTGCAGCACATCCTGCGCGCCAAGGAAAAGAACCACGCCACGGTGATCGTGTGTGACCCGCGCTTCACCCGCACGGCCGCTAAGGCCGACGAGTATGTGAAGTTCCGGCCCGGTTCCGACGTCGCCCTGATCTGGGGCATCCTGTGGCACATCTTCGACAACAAGTGGGAAGACACGCAGTTCATCCAGTCGCGCGTCTATGGCATGGAGAAAATCCGCGCCGAGGTCGCCAACTGGACGCCCGAGGAAACCGAGCGCGTCACCGGCGTGCCGGGCAGCCAGCTCAAGCGCGTCGCCCAGATGATGGCGTCCAACAAGCCGGGTACGGTGGTGTGGTGCATGGGCGGCACCCAGCACACCAACGGCAACAACAACACCCGTGCCTACTGCGTCCTTCAGCTTGCTCTGGGCAACATGGGCGTGGCGGGCGGCGGCACCAACATCTTCCGCGGCCACGACAACGTGCAGGGCGCCACCGATCTGGGCGTGCTGTGCGACACGCTGCCCGGCTACTACGGCCTGGCTGATGGCTCGTGGGCGCACTGGGCCCGCGTGTGGGACATCGACATGGAGTGGATCAAGGGCCGCTTCGCCGATGACAAGATCCGCAACGCCACGGGCATCCCGGTGTCGCGCTGGATCGACGGCGTCCTGGAAGCCAAGGACAACATCGACCAGAACGACAACATCAAGGCGATGATCTTCTGGGGCCACGCCCCGAACTCGCAGACCCGCCTGCCGGAAATGCAGCAGGCCATGGACAAGCTGGATCTGCTGGTCGTGGTCGATCCGTTCCCGACCGTCACCGCCGTGCTCAACAACCGCACCGACGGCGTGTACCTGCTGCCGGCCACCACGCAGTTCGAGACCTCGGGCTCGGTGACGGCGTCGAACCGCTCGTTGCAGTGGCGTGAAAAGGTCATCGAGCCGCTGTTCGAGTCCAAGGTCGACCACGCCATCATGTACCAGCTCGCCGGCAAGCTCGGCTTTGCCAACGAGCTGTGCAAGCACATCGAGGTGATTGATGGCGAGCCGGTGATCGAGGACATCACCCGCGAGTTCAACAAGGGCATGTGGACCATCGGCTACACCGGCCAGTCGCCGGAACGCCTGAAGGACCACATGAAGTACCAGCACACCTTCGACAAGACCACGCTGCGCGCCAACGGCGGGCCGCTGGACGGTCAGGTCTACGGCATGCCGTGGCCGTGCTGGGGCACCGCGGAGATGAACCATCCCGGCACCCCGAACCTCTACGACACATCGATCCCGGTGGCCGAGGGCGGCCTGACCTTCCGCGCCCGCTTCGGCGTCGAGCACGAGGGCACCAACATCCTGTCCGAAGGGTCGTGGTCCAAGGACTCCGAGATCAAGGACGGCTATCCCGAGTTCACCATGGCCATGCTCCAGAAGCTGGGCTGGGACAAGGACCTGACGGCCGAGGAAGCGCAGGTCATTGCCGGCCTGGGCGGTGAGAAGGTCAACTGGAAGACCGACCTGTCGGGCGGCATCCAGCGGGTCGCCATCAAGCACGGCTGCGCCCCGTTCGGCAACGCCAAGGCCCGCGCCTTCGTGTGGACCTTCCCCGACCCGGTGCCGATCCACCGCGAGCCGCTCTACACCTCGCGCCGCGATCTGGTCGAGGACTACCCGACCTACGCCGACAAGCAGCACATGCGCCTGCCGACGCTGTACGAGTCGATCCAGAAGAAGGACTTCTCCAAGGACTATCCGACCATCCTGACGTCGGGCCGTCTGGTGGAGTACGAGGGTGGCGGCGACGAAACGCGCTCCAACCCCTGGCTCGCCGAGTTGCAGCAGAACATGTTCATCGAGGTCAATCCGCGCGACGCCAACAATGGCGGCATCCGGGAAGGTCAGGACGTCTGGGTCCATGGTGCCAACGGCGCCAAGATCAAGGTCAAGGCCCTGGTCACCGAGCGTGTCGGACCTGGCGTGGCGTTCATGCCCTTCCACTTCGGCGGCGTGTATCAAGGCGAAAACCGGCGCCACAAGTATCCGTCCGGATCCGATCCCTACGTCCTGGGTGAAAGCACCAACACCGCGCAGACCTACGGGTATGACTCGGTGACCCAGATGCAGGAAACCAAGGCAACCCTGTGCCGCATCGAAGCAGCGTAGCCTGAGGACGGAGGAGAAGATTCATGGGTAAGATGGCTTTCCTGTGTGACGGCGACCGCTGCATCGAATGCAACGCGTGCGTCACGGCCTGCAAGAACGAGAACGAGGTGCCTTGGGGCATCAACCGGCGCCGCGTGGTGACCATCAACGACGGTCTGGCCGACGAAAAGTCCTTGTCGGTGGCCTGCATGCACTGCTCCGACGCGCCGTGCGTGGCGGTGTGCCCGACCAACGTCATCTACACCACCGCCGACGGCGTGGTGTTGCACGACAAGGACGGCTGCATCGGCTGCGGCTACTGCTTCTACGCCTGTCCGTTCGGCGCCCCGCAGTACCCGCAGAAGGGCAACTTCGGCAGCCGTGGCAAGATGGACAAGTGCACCTTCTGCTCCGGCGGTCCCGAGGAAACCGGGTCGCAGGAGGAGTTCAGCAAGTACGGCCGCAACCGCGTGGCCGAGGGCAAGCTGCCCCTGTGCGCCGAAATGTGCTCGACCAAGGCCCTCATCGCCGGTGACGCCGACGTTCTGTCCGACATCTTCCGGCAGCGCGTGGTTGAACGCGGCTTCGGCGGCGGCAGCTACGGCCTGACCGAGTCCCGGAAGCAGCGCACCTGACGGTGCGCCTTCCTTCGGTTAGAAAACTGAGGAGAAGCCCATGATCAGGCCAACCTTGGGCGGCGTTCTCGCCGCCCTGGCCCTGGTGGTCCTGATGGCCGTTTCCGTGCCGGCGCTGGCGGACGTTCGTCCGCCCGCCGACGCGGCGGTCGCGGTGACGCCCGGACAGGACATTCCGCAGTCCCTGCCGTCCAACCTGAAGTCCAACCCGGCCGCGCAGTTGTGGCAGGGCGTCGGCGACGGCACGGTCGGCCGGGTGTCCATCCCCGACCCCCAGGCCGGTCGCCTCATCCAGACCAGCGGCATGGAGTGGCTGGAGTTCCGCAGCGAGGTCATCGGGTTCTGGGGCATGGTGGCGGTGCTGGGCATGGTAACCGCCCTGACCGCGTTCTTCATGATCCGGGGCCGCATCAAGATCGACAGCGGGCGATCCGGCCGCCTCATCCAGCGGTTCAAGCGCGTGGAGGTGGTGGGCCACTGGCTGACCGCCATCTCGTTCCTGCTGCTGGCCCTGACCGGGCTGGTCATGCTGTACGGACGGGACCTTTTGTTGCCGTGGATGGGACCGGCGATTTTCGCGGGTGTCGCGGAGGCCGGCAAGTACGCCCACAACTTCGGCGGCTTCGCCTTCATGGCGGGGCTGGTGATGATCTTCGTGATGTGGGTGCGGGCCAACGTCTGGGACCGTTACGACTTCAACTGGATCCTCAAGGGCGGCGGCCTGCTGTCCAAGGGGCACCCGCCGGCCGACAAGTTCAACTTTGGCCAGAAGACCGTGTTCTGGATGGTCACCCTGGTCGGCGTCGCCCTGTCGCTGAGCGGCCTCAACCTGTTGATGCCGTTCTGGTTCACGTCCGACATCGAGACCATGCAGCTTGTGCAGCTCATCCACGCCGGCCTTGGCGTCGGGCTGTTCGCCCTCATGTTGGCCCACATCTACATCGGGTCGGTGGGCATGGAATCGGCCTTTGACGCCATGAGCACCGGCCAGGTCGATATCAACTGGGCGCGCGAGCACCACAGCGCCTGGGTTGAGCGCTATGTGGCCGAGCATGGTGAACCCCCGGTAACCCAACCGCCCACCAAGGGTCCCGGAGCGTCGGCCCAACCGGCGGAATAAACTACCGGACATCGAGACTGCAAGCGCCGGTCCTGGCAATGGGACCGGCGTTTTTTCCTATGGGGATATGCCAGAAGTCATATTGCTTACAGCGCGGTGCCCGGCGTCCTTGCGAGGTGGTAGCCTGTCTTTTCAAAGGGACGGACCAAAGAACCTGGAGAGGAAAAGGCTTATGACCGACGCGGACAAGACGATGCTGGCCGAGATGGAACCCGAGGCCGAACTGGAAACGGCTGAGGCTGAGGCCGCCCCCGTCCCAGATGCCGCCTCCCTCGCGCCGGGCGAAGCCGCCGCCGCGCAGACCATGCGCAGCCTGTCGGAAATGCGCAACGACCCCCAGGCCATCGCCGAGGCGTTCGAGTCCGGGGCTTACCCCTACAAGACCCGGATGCCGCGCGCCGAGTATGAAAAGAAGAAGGCCCGCCTTCAGGCCGAGCTTCTGAAGGTCCAGTTGTGGGCCCGCGACACCGGCCAGAAGTTCGTGCTGATCTTCGAGGGCCGCGACGCCGCCGGCAAGGGCGGCACCATCAAGCGGTACATGGAACACCTCAACCCGCGCAGCGCCCGCCTCGTCGCGTTGGAAAAGCCGACCGACATCGAGCGCGGCCAGTGGTTCTTCCAACGCTATGTGCAACACCTGCCGACCTCGGGGGAAATGGTGTTCTTTGACCGGTCCTGGTACAACCGGGCCGGCGTGGAGCGTGTCATGGGGTTCTGCTCGCCGGCCGAATACCTGGAGTTCATGCGCCAGACCCCGGAGGTCGAGCGCATGTTGGTCCGCTCGGGCATCCAGCTTTACAAATACTGGTTCTCGGTGTCGCAGCAGGAGCAGCGCACGCGCTTCAAGTCGCGCGAGACCGATCCGCTGAAGCAGTGGAAGCTGTCGCCCATCGACAAGGCCTCGCTCGACAAGTGGGACGACTATACCGAGGCCAAGGAGGCGATGTTCTTCTACACCGACACCGCCGACGCGCCTTGGACCATCATCAAGTCCGACGACAAGAAACGCGCCCGCCTGAACTGCATGCAGCACTTCCTCGCCTCGATCGACTATCCCGGCAAGGATCATCGGCTGGTGCGTGGTCCCGACCCGTTGATCGTCGGGCGCGGCGCCCACGTCATCAAGCGTAGCGAGCATATCCTGGGCAATTCCCTGCATCCCGACATGCGCAAGGGGTGATGTAACGGAACCTTCATCGGGCGTTCGCAAAAGTGTCGTCGTCCCGCCCTATAACGGCGGAAGCCCCCCCGCCCTGTTAACGGCGGAGGACCTGACGTGCTTTCGCAAAGGACGCCCGATGAACACCCCGAGCCCAACTCCGACTCCGAGCACGACCCACGCGCACATCGTGTCCTCCTACGAGGCCGAGTTGACGACCCTGGAACGCTCCATCCGGGACCTTGCCGCCGCCGCCGCCCGGCAGCTTGAGGACGCCATCGACTGCCTCGTCCATCAGGACGTGGACAAGGCCCGTGCCGTGGCCGCCCGCGACGCCGAGCTGGATGCCCTGGACGATGACGTCGAGGCCGCCTGCGTGCGCATCCTGGCCTTGCGCCAGCCCCATGCCGACGACCTGCGCCTGACCATCACCACCATCAAGGCGTCGAACGAACTGGAGCGCATCGGCGATTTTGCCAAAAATATCGCCAAGCGGGTTGAGGCGGTGGCCCGTTTTCCGACCCTGCCGGCCGTGCACTCCCTGCCGCACCTCAAGGATCTGGCCGTTGGCGCGCTGACGTCCGCCGCGCGGGCCTTTGCCGAACGCGACGCCGATCTGGCCCGCGCCGTGTGGGAAAGCGATGCGCCTTTGGACGCCGCCTATACCGCGCTGTTCCGCGAAATCGTCACCTACATGCTGGAGGATCAGGCGTCCATCACGCCGTCCACCCATCTGCTGTTCGCCGCCAAGAACCTGGAACGTGTCGGCGACCACGCCACCAACATCGCCGAACTGGCCTATTACCTGGCTTCGGGCACCCGCCTGGAAGGCGACCGCCCCAAGGCCGACCGCAGTCCCTTCATCGGCGCCGGGGCCGATGGAGCGTAGAAAGGAGATCCACTTTATTTCCGCCGCTGCAACGCCCCGATGGGAGTAGGCGTTGACCCTTTAGCAGCCGGAAATAAAGAAACGCTGGCTCATCCTGATTAGCCTCGGTCATGCCTCCCCCAGGACCGGGGCTACCTTTTTGAGCACTTCTCGACCGCCGCGACGCTCACCGCCACATCGCACGGCTTGGCGTAGTAGGGTGCGGAGGTGACCAGCACGGGGGCGCCGCTGCTGGCGTAGGCGGCGGCATTGGTGGCGTTGACCCCTCCGGCGGCAGCGATGCGGGCGCGGCTGTCTGGCCCCAGGGCGGCGACCACGGCAGCCACCCCCTCGGGCGTGAACTTCTCTAGCTGGACGACATCGGCGCCGTATTGGGCAGCGGCCAGGGCTTCGTCGTGCGACGTTACCTCAACCACCACAGACCGTTCGGGACAAGCCGCCCGCAGGGTCCGAATCTGCGCCTGTAGGCCGATGCCGTCGTCGAACGCTCGGTGTTCGGGAAACAGCAGGATGGTGTCCGACAGCCCGGTGCGGTGGATGGACGCACCGCCGGAGGTGACAGCCTTCAGCGACATGGCGCGAGTGCCGGGGATAGCCTTGCGGGTGCAGGCGACAACCACCTCGGCGTTGACCGCGCGGGCCGCCGTTACCAGCCGGTCGGCCGCCGTCGCCACGCCCGACGCCCATTCAAGCAGGGTTTGGGCGACCTTCCAGCCGGTGAGCAGGCCATCGGCCCGGCCCTTGGCGGCCAGGATGAGATCCCCCGGCTCCCGCCGGTCGCCTGAGGCGCAGGCGACATCAACCGCGCAGCCCAGGAGTTCCAGCATCCGCGCAGCCTCTTCGACAGCGCACACCACCATCGGGTCGCGGGCCCGGAACAGCACGTGGCCACGGTCCTTGCCGCAGGCCAGTGACCGGGTCGTCTGGTCGCCGTAGGGGGCATCTTCGCGCACCATGGCAAGCAATATGTGATCGTCGATAAGGAACATGGTCATGCGTCCTTTCAAGCGGGGGCGGGGGCGGGGGAGGCTTGGTCGGTCAGGGCCATGCCTTTGACCCGCGCCACCACGGCGTCACCTGGCGCAAATCCCAAGGTGTCCCATGACTTGCGCGAGATGCGGGCGAGCAGCCGGGCGCCCTGGCCATCGGCGCCGAGCGCCAGGAACACCGTCATCTGGTGGTCCGTGGTCGCTTCGCCGGCCAGGATGACGGCGGGTAGGGCGTTCAGGATGGTGGTATCCACCGGCGCCTGTCGGCCCAGGCTGACATCCGAGGCCAGCACCCGCACCCGCCGTGTCGTGCCGCGTGCGCCCAGATCCCCCGGCACCAGCAGGCGGCCGCCCGGCACGGTGACCTCGGTCAGGCCATAGGCGGCATCCACCGTCTCGACCCGTGCCGCGAAAACTGTGGCGGCCTGCGGCATCCGGGCCAGGGGCAGGGCGGGGTCGGCCAGCACGTCCTGAAGCGGCCCGGCCGCCTGCACCTTGCCGTCCTTCATCAATACCAGGGTATCGGCCAGACGCTCGACCTCGGTGATATCGTGGCTGACGTAGACCACCGGGATGGACAGCGCGCCATGCAGGCGCTCCAGATAGGGCAGGATGTCGTCCTTGCTGAAGCGGTCCAGCGCCGACAGCGGTTCGTCCATCAGCAGCAGGCGGGGCTGCGACAGCAAGGCCCGGCCGATGGCGACGCGTTGGCGCTCGCCGCCCGACAGCAGCATCGGCGGCCGGTCGAACAGGCGGCCGATGCCGAGCAGATCCACCACGTCGTCGAAGGCAACCGCCGGGCGGTCAGCTTTGGCACGCTTGAAGCCATACAGCAGGTTGTCGCGTACCGACATATGGGGAAACAGGCTGGCTTCCTGGAACACATAGCCGATGGGGCGGCGGTGCGGCGGTGTGAAGGTCCGGCCGTCCTGCCACACCTCGCCATTGATCGCCAGATACCCGTCGGCCAGGCGGGCGAGCCCGGCCATGCAGCGCAGCACGGTGGTCTTACCGCACCCCGATGGGCCGAACAGGGCGGTCACGCCGCTGCCGGGGATCTCGAACCCGGCGTCCAGGCGGAACGATCCCAGGGCGGCGGCAAAGCGGGCGGTAATCATCGCGCCAGCCTCCCGCCAAGACGTTTCTCGATCAGCATCATCAGGAAGATGACCAGGAACGAGAACACCAGCATCCCGGCCGACAACAGGTGCGCCTTGTCCCACTGCAACGTCTCGACATAATCGAAGATGGCGATGGACAGCACCTTGGTTTCGCCGGGGATGCTGCCGCCGATCATCAGGACGACGCCGAACTCGCCGATGGTATGGGCAAAGCCCAGCACCGCGCCGGTCAGGAAACCGGGACTGGCCAGCGGCACGGCCACGGTAAAGAACGTGTCCAGCGGCGAGGCGCGCAAGGTGGCGGCGACCTCCAGCGGCCGGGTGCCGATGGCCTCGAACGCGTTGCGGATGGGGTTGACCACGAAGGGCAGCGAATAGATCACCGACCCGACCACCAGCCCCTCGAACGAGAAGGCCAGCCCCCGGCCACCCAAAATCTGGGTCAGCGGGCTGGTTGGGCTCATGGCGACCAGCAGGTAAAAGCCCAGCACGGTTGGCGGCAGCACGATGGGCAGGGCGACCAGCGCACCGACGATTTCCTTGTACCAGGCGTTGGTGCGGGCCAGCCACCATGCCAGCGGCGTGCCCAGCACCAACAGGGCAACGGTAGTGAAGGCGGCCAGCCGTACGGTCAGCCCGATGATTTCCCACATGGCTGGTTCGACCATGCCGCCCCCTCCCCCGTTTGTTCAACCGTTACGACGCAGAGGCAATCCCGTAGCCGTAACGCTGGATGATGTCCAGGGCCTCGGGGCTGCGCAGGAAGGTGACGTAGGCGGTGGCGGCCTCGTTGGCGGCGCCGGTCTTCAGCAGGACGACGTCCTGGACGATGGGCGCGTACAGGTTTTCGGGCACGACCCAGCGGGAGCCCTTGTCGTCGAGGGCGATCTGGGCCAGGGCCACAAAGCCGACTTGGGCGCTGCCGGTGGCAACAAACTGATGAGCCTGCGAGATGCTCGCCCCCTGGACGATCTTCGGGGCAACCGCGTCGTGCACGCCCATCGCCTTTAGAGTTTCCAGCGCCGCAGCGCCATAGGGGGCGGCGGCCGGATTGGCGATGGACAGCTTTTCGAACGCGCCGGTCTTGAGGATGGCGTCCGTGCCATCGATCAAGGTCGCATCGGCGCTCCACAGCACCAGCTTGCCGAAGGCATACGTGAAGCGCGAGCCGTCCACCGCATGGCCTTCGCTCTCGGCCAGGGCCGGGCGCTTGGCGTCGGCGGCCAGGAACACCTCGAACGGTGCGCCCTGGGTGATCTGGGTATAGAGCTGCCCGGTGGGTCCGAAGCTGTACTTCACGGTGTGGCCGGTGGACTTGGTGAACGCCGCGCCGATCTCGTTGGCGGCGGCCGTGAAGTTGGCGGCCACGGCGACCAGGGTTTCGCCGGCCTTGGCGGGCATGGCCGACAGGGCAACAACGACCGCAACAGTGGCGGCCCGGAAGAAGGTCATGGTCATGCTTACGCTCCCTTACGCGACGGCGAGGATGATGTGGCTGGCCTTGATGAGCGCGCACGCCCGGTCGCCCACGGTCAGGCCCAGCGACTCCGCGCTTTCCTTTGTGACCACGGCGGCAACCGTCGTGCCGCCGCCCAGGTCGAGGACGATCTCGCTGCTGACGGCGCCATCGTCACGGGTCTTGACCGTGCCGCACAGGCGGTTGCGGGCCGACGTCTTGCCCAGGCCGTCCTCGGCCGCCAGGATGACGAAGGTCGACTTGATGAGGGCGAAGACTTCGGTGCCGGGGACAAGGCCCAGGTCCTTGACGCTGCGGTCGGTGATGATGGCCGACAGGTGCTGGCCGTCGGCGAGATCCATCAGGACCTCGGCGTTGACCGGGCCTTCGACGACCTTCGAGACGGTACAGCGGAACGTGTTGCGGGCACTGGTTCTCATGGGGCGGCTCCACGGTTCGGTGGGGGAGCGTGGGGTGCGTCATATCCGAATGAATACTATATCCCACCGGATATAACGCATATTGCACCGCAACGGAACCGACATTTTCGCCGGTGCCGCATGAACCGCCATGATCGAGGGGTTGGGCGAGGTGCGGCGGAAGGCCGGGCTCTGCCCGGACCCGCCAGGAGCCACGGGCTCCTGGACCTCGGGAATGAGGAATGGAAGCCGCGCGCAGCGCAGCCAAAATTAGCGGGGTCCCATATTAATGGGCTCAAGGGGGCGCTCGGTCCCTTGCGGGTGCGGGCAGAGCCCGCCTTTATTCACGCAAGGTATTGTTGACCTGGCGCCGTCAGCCCCGCGCGCCCACCGCCTCGGCCACGAAGTCCAACCTGTCCTGGCCCCAGAACAACTCGCCATTGACGATGTAGCTGGGTGCGCCAAAGCAGCCGGCCTCCTGGGCGTCCTGCGTGTTGCGGGCGTACAGGGCCGGGGCGTTGATGGTCTCGGCGTGGTGGAGCAGGGCGGCGCCGTCCAGCCCGACCGAGGCGGCGAGGCGTTCGAGGGTGGCGCGGTCGGTGATGTCCGCATCTTCGGCCCACACCCCGCGCAGGATGGCGAGCACCAGCGGTCCCACATCGTGCCCCCCCTCCTGGGCCGCGATGACCAGCCCGGAGGCGAGGTCGGTGGGGGACGGCCAGTGCTTGGGCGCGAGGGTCAGGGGCATCCCCAGGCGGCGACTCCAGCGGGTCAGTTCAGCCAGGCGGTACGCCTTGACCGGCGCGCTGCGGTTGGGCGGCAGGATGGCGCCGACCGCCTCGAACAGGGCCATGATGTTGATGGGCTTGTAGTCCACCCGCGCCCCGCTGCGGGCTGCAAGGTCCATCAGGCGCGGCTGGCCGAGGTAGGTGTAGGGGGAAATCAGGCTGAGATAGCAGGTGATGACGGGGGCGGGGGTATCGGACATGGGGCAACCCTTGATGATGAGGGGGAGCCCCATGGTATCACGGGCCGCCCATCACCATCTGATTGATCGTGCCGTTGACCAGGAACGACAGCAGGACGTCCAGCAGGACGACGCCAAAGGCCGTGAAGCCGCTGACCTTCAGCGCCTTGTGGGCCAGAAATCCCATGTACAGCAGGACTGCCGAGGCCGCCATCAGCATGAGCAGGCTGGCCGCCTCGCGCGGAATGAGCCCCAGCCCGCCGAGGATGCTGAGCGGCAGGATGACGGCGGCGACCACCAACTGGAACCAGTTGTAGGGCACCATGAAGGCATAGAAGCTCTGCCGCCGGTCGATCAGGCCGCTGACCCACACCATGACCAGCGGATACAACGTCCAGCCGATCACATAGCTTTCCAGCTCCAGGGCGAAGTAGGTCACCGGGCCGACCGTGATGTGTTCGGACTGCCCGAAGTGGATGACGGCCTGCAACAGGTGCAGCGGCAGGATGGCGGCCGCCACCCAGAAGGAATTCCAGAACCCCCGATAGGTGGCGTTGAAGAAGGCCAGCCCGCCAGCGTCCAGGCGGATGAGCCGCATCAGGCCATAGAGCGCCCCGGCGGTTTCGCGCGCGGTGGGGGTCATGAAAAGAACCCGTCAATGACGCGGCGATAGATGCGGGTCAGCGCCTCCAGGTCATCCAGCCGCACGTTCTCGTCCTTTTTGTGCATGGACTGGCCAACCAGACCGAACTCGACCACGGCGCAGGCGTCCTTGATGAAGCGGGCGTCGGATGTCCCGCCGGAGGTGGACAGTTCGGGCGTCCGCCCGGTTTCGGCCTGCACGGCGTCGGAAATCAGCGCCGACAGGGCGCCCGGCGGGGTCACGAAAGCGTCGCCCGACACAGCGAACCGCAGGTCGTAAAGCCCGGCGTCGCCGCCGCACACACGGTCGCAGGTCTCCCGCACCCAGGCGGTCAGCGAATCCGGCGTGTGGATGTCGTTGAAGCGGATGTTGAAGGTCGCCTTGGCGCTGCCGGGGATGACGTTGGTCGCCGGGTTGCCCACGTCGATGGTGGTGACCTGCAACGACGACGGCTGGAAATGCGGTGTGCCGTCGTCCAGCGGCTTGTCGATCAGGGCGCCGAGCATGGCCATCAGCCGCGGAATGGGATTGTCGGCCAGATGCGGATAGGCGACATGGCCCTGGGTGCCCCAGGCGGTCAGATATCCCGTCACGCTGCCGCGCCGGCCGATCTTCATCATGTCGCCCAGGGTGCGCGGATTGGTCGGTTCCCCGACGATGCAGGCGTCGAGCGTCTCGCCCCGCTCGGTCAGCCAGTCGAGCACCTTGCGGGTGCCGTTGACGGCCGGACCTTCCTCGTCGCCGGTTATCAGGAAACTGATCGAGCCGGGCAGCGGGGCATCGGCCAGCCGGCGGGCCACGGCGGCGGTGAAGGCCGCAATGGCGCCCTTCATGTCGGCCGCACCACGTCCGTAGAGCACGCCGTCGCGCACCTCCGCCCCGAACGGATCGACGGTCCAGCCGTCACCGGTCGGCACCACGTCGGTGTGCCCGGCAAAGCACAGGTTCGGCCCCTCGGTGCCCAGGCGGGCGTAGAGGTTGTCGATGTCGGGCGTATCGACGTCGGAGAACCGCAGCCGGTGGCAGGTGAAACCAAGCGCGGTGAGCGACTCCTCCAGCACGGCCAGCGCGCCGGCGTCCTCCGGCGTCACCGAGGGGCGCCGGATGAGGTCCTGGGCAAGGCCAAGCGGATCGAGAAGGTCGCTCACCGAATGCTCTCCTAGAAGCCGCGCAGCAGCTCGTTGATGCCGACCTTGGACCGGGTCTTGGCATCGACGCGCTTGACGATCACGGCGCAGTACAGGCCGGGGCCGGGGCTGCCGTCGGGCAGATCCTTGCCGGGCATGGTGCCCGACACCACCACGGAATAGGCCGGGACGCGGCCCATGAACACTTCGCCGGTGGCGCGGTCCACGATCTTGGTCGAGGCCCCGATGTAAACGCCCATGGACAGCACGGCGCCTTCCTCGACGATCACGCCTTCGGCCACTTCGGCGCGGGCACCGATGAAGCAGTTGTCTTCGATGATGACCGGGCCGGCCTGGAGCGGCTCAAGCACGCCGCCGATGCCGGCGCCGCCCGAGATGTGCACGTTCTTGCCGATCTGGGCGCACGACCCGACCGTCGCCCAGGTGTCGACCATGGTGCCCGAATCGACATAGGCGCCCAGGTTCACGAAGCTCGGCATCAGCACCACGCCCGGCGCGATGTAGGCCGAGCGGCGCACGATGCAGTTGGGGACGGCGCGGAAACCGGCGCCATGGAAGCGGGACTCGTCCCAGCCGGCGAACTTGGAGGGCACCTTGTCCCACCACGAAGACCCGCCGGGGCCGCCGTCGATGGTGGTCATGGCGTTCAGGCGGAACGACAGCAGCACGGCCTTTTTGCACCACTGGTTGACGGTCCAGGTGCCGTCCTTCTTCTCGGCGACACGGATCTGGCCGGCGTCGAGGGCGTTCAGGACCATGTCCACGGCGTCGCGGTGGTCGCCGGTGGTGTCGGGGGTCAGGGTGTCGCGCGCGTCCCAGGCCGCCTCGATGGAGGCTTCAAGCTGCTGCGTGTTCATGGGGTCTGTGTTCCCTCTTGGTGGGTGCCCGCCTTCGTGCGGGCCGATCGTTGCGGCAGGAGCATACCCGCGCCGCACAGGCAGTCAACCGCTCCGGGCCGGGGGAGGCTGAGGGAATGTGAGCCGAATGGTCGGGTTGCCGCCTTACTCATATGTGCTATGACACCCGGAGGCCCCCTGTTACAGTTGGCTGTCGGGGAGTTTTGGCTGTTTCAGAGCGTTGCATGGGGTGGGCCCTTTGGTATCCCTTCAGGCTGAACGACCAGCAAGAGAAGGACTGACGCTTCGCAGCGGCAGCCTTGACGGGTTTCCGGGACCGTTGCTGGTGTTCAACGCCAGCGGGGTGCTGGTGTCTGTGCAGCCGGCCAACGCGCCGCTGGGGGCGGCCCTGCGGCGCGGCGAGGTGGCGGAACTGAGCGCGCTGGTGCAGCCCGTCCTGAACGGGGCGGGGGCACAGATCGGGTCCGTGCAGGCCGATGGGCCGGAAGGTCCGATGGCCTTTGACCTGACCGCCCTGCCGTTGCAGGACGGCGGCGTCCTGGTGTTCGGCCGCGACGTGACCCTGCACCACAACCTGCGCGCCGCCCTGGTCGAGTCTCGCCAGCGGTACAAGGACTTCGTCGAGATATCATCCGACTTCGCCTGGGAAACCGGCGCTGACGGCAGCTTTGTGTTCGTCAGCCCGCGCGGCGCGCTGGGCCACGCGGCGGCCGATCTTGTGGGCCGCGACCCCGGTGATCTGGTGCTGGAGCGCGAGGCCGGGGCGGGCGCGCTGCCCTTCCACACCCACAGCCCGATTGATGCCGGGGAGCTGTGGCTGCGCGCCCATGACGGGGCGATGGCCTGCGTGCACATCTCGGCCAAGCCGATCTATGCCCGCGACGGCCGCTGGATGGGCGCCCGTGGGGTGTGCCGCGACGTCACCCGCGAGCGCGAACGCGACGCCCAACTGGCCCGTGCCCGCAGCCGCGAACGCATCCTCAACCACATCGTGCGCACCTTCCGCGACGAGGTCGAGCCCAAGAACATGCTTCAGGTCGCCGCCGAGACGGTGGCGCGCGGCGTCGGGGCCGAGGTCTGCCACATCTTCCGGCGTCAGGGAGAAGGGGAGGTGATCGAGGGAACCCTGCGGACCTTCATGCCCGCCGCCCGCCATGGCACCCTGGAGTTCATGTTCGCCCTGCCCCTGCTGGAACGGCTGGGCGAGGACGATGAACTGATCGAACTGACCCTGCATGGGCGTGACGTCCTGGCCGCGCCGACCCGCTACCACCATGCCGTCAACGGCTGCGTGGTGCTGTGGCGGGGGGCGGATCGCGGGCCGTGGGGGGCCGATGACCGGCTGTTGATCGCCGACATCGCCGACCAGATCGGCATTGCCAACGAACAGATCGCGGCGCACGAGAGCATCGTGCGTATCTCGCGCACCGACGGCCTGACCAGCCTGTTCAACCGTCGCGCCTTCTTTGAGGAACTGGGCCGCCGGTTCCAGCGTCTGGTCCGTGACGGCACCAGTGCGGCGTTGATGTACGTCGATCTCGACAACTTCAAGATGGTCAACGACGCCAAGGGTCACGCCGCCGGTGACGCGGCCCTGCTCGCCGTGCGCGACATTCTGCTGACCCATACCCGGCCGACCGATCTGGTGGCCCGTCTGGGCGGCGACGAGTTCGCCATCTGGCTGGAAGGCGCCGACGCCGCCGTGGCCGAGAAGAAGGCGCGGATGCTGCTCGACCTGACCAGCGTGGAACTGCTGCCGCGCTCGGGCCGGCCGGATTATCCGCTCAGCCTGTCCATCGGCGTGGCGGTCTATGACCCATCCCATCCCGAGGACATGGAGGCCCTGATCGCCCGCGCCGACAGCGCCATGTACACCATCAAGCGCGGTGGCAAGGCGAGCTTTGCCCTGGCGCCGCCGTTCCGGGCAGACACACTCCCAGCAGGCGCACCCTCAAAAGGCAACGCGGGAGGGCCGGCATGAGCGCCGTGACGTTGCCCCCCGAAGGGCGTTTGGGCTACAAGGAAGCCAAGGAACTGGCCCGTCACCCCGACGCCGCGTTGCGTCTGGCGCTGGCTCTGCGGCGCGACGTGCCGCCGGAAATCCTCTATTATCTGGCTGACGACCCCGATCCCGATGTGCGCCGCGCCATCGTCGGCAACCACTCGACCCCCGCCCTGGCCCACCTCGTGCTGGTCGATGACCACGACGAGGCCGTGCGTGCCGGTCTGGCCGAGCGCATCGTGCGATTGGCGCCGGGCCTGAACATCGACGAACAGGACCGCGCCCGCCAGACCGCCTATCGGGTTCTGGAGCGTCTGGCCGAGGACCAGATCCCGCGCGTCCGCCAGATCCTGTCCGAGGCGCTGAAGGACGTTGCCGACGCGCCGGCCGAACTGATCAACCGCCTGGCGCGCGACGTCGAGACGGCGGTGTCGGCGCCGGTGTTGGAATTCTCGCCGGTGCTGCGGGACGAGGATCTGCTCGACATCATCGGCGAGAACCCCTCGACAGCCACTCTCAGTGCCATTTCGCGCCGGGCGCGGGTGGGGGCCGACGTGGCCGACGCCATCGCCGCGACCGACGACGCCGGGGCCATCGCCGTGCTGCTGGGCAATGCGTCGGCCCAGATTCGCGAGGAAACGCTCGATCAACTCATCGAGCGTGCTGAAGCCCGCCCGCAGTGGCATGAACCCCTGATCAACCGACCCGACTTGCATCAGGAGGCGGCGGTGCGGCTGGCCCACTTCGTGGCCGACCGGCTGATCCAGACCCTGGTCGAGCGCCGGGACCTGTCCGAGGAGACCCTTCGTGAAGTACGGCGGGTGGTTCACCGCCGCCTGGAGGAAGACGGCGGGGGCGCCCTATTGCCGATGCAGCGCCCGCCGGATGACCGAAGCGCTGTGCACAACGGCTGGATGAGCGGCCTGCTGGCAGCCTACGAGCGCGCCCTGCGCATGGCCGAGAACGGCCTGCTCGACGCCAACGCGGTGAGCGAGGGCGTGCGGGCGGGCGACACCGGCTTTGTCATCGCTGCGCTGGCCGCCAAGGGCAGTCTGTCCCCGGCGCTCGTCCAGGCCGCCGTGCAATCGTCCAGCGGGCGGGCCATCGCGGCGGTGGTGTGGAAAGCCGGCCTCTCACCGACCGTCTCGGTCCACATCCAGGTCCATCTGGCGGGCATTCCGCCCAACGAGGTGGTCGGGACGGCAGATGGCACGACCTTTGGCCTGACCGACTCGGAGATGGACTGGCAGATCGAAATGTTCGGCCAGATCGCGGCCGAAGACGCATCCTGACCGCACCATGATAAGAGCCCTCACCGTCCTCGCCGCGCTGATCACCTTTGCCGCGGCCGTGGCTGCGGGGGTGCTGCTGGGTATCGTTCTGGCGCCGCCGCTGCCCAGTGGCGTCACGCTGGACATGCCGGAGGTCAAGGTGGTGCGGGATGCCCCTCGGCCCATCGGCGCCGCCATCACGGTGGATGGCATTGACGTCGCCGCTGCCGCCGCCGTCACGGTGGACAGTATTGCGGTGCGCGAGGCCGGGACGCTTGAGGCGTGGCGTCTGGACACGGCGGAAAGCGGCGTGGTCAGCCACATCAGCATCGCCGGGCCGCAGCCGCTGCCGCTGGACGCCCGGCCGCTGACCGACCACGACATCCTGCTCGCCGTTGGTTGGGTCGGGGAGCCGTTGCTCGGGGTGCCGTTCCGCCGCGTCGTGTTCAGCCTGTGCGACCGCGTCGTCGGCGCCGCCGAGGCGGGCGAGGAACGCCCTGACGTGACCCGCCATGTGCATCCCAACCTGACCACGCCGGGATGGTCGGCGCGCTTGGCGGTCGCGCACCTGCCGCGCTGCGACGCGCCGGTTCTCCGGGCCTGGGCGGCCCATTCGGGCGGTATCCTCTATCCGCTGGAGGGCGCCTGGCCGCTCACCTTCGCGCCGCGCGAGGACGGCGCCCCGGCGCCGGACAGCCTGATCGGCCGGGCGCCGCTGACCCCGGACGCCCTGCCGCCCTTCGACCGCCGCACCCTGGACGTCACCACCCCGCGCGGCGCCCTGCTGCGCAGTTGCGCCGCCGTGACCTGCGAAACGGTCGGCGGTGTTGCACAAGGCAGCCACGCCGCCATGATCCTCGACGATGCCGACCCTGACTGGGTCCTGCTGGTCGCCGACGGCCAGGCCGGCTGGCTGTCCCGCAGCCTGTTCACCGAGGCGGGGCAGGAAACACCCCGGAGGACTTGTGATGCTGAAGACGATGAGTGCGGGCCTGCTGTCGGCCAGCCTGCTGCTGGCAGCGACTCCGACGTGGGCCGATGATCGGGAACTGGTCGAACTGCCGGTCCCGATGGCGGCCCACATGATGGCCAACATGCGCGACCACCTGCGCGCCCTGGAGGACATGCTTGCCGCGCTGGCTCTGGGAGACGTGGCCGCGGCCGGAACGGTGGCCGAGACACGCCTCGGCATGTCGTCCCTCGACAGTCACGGCGCGGCGCACATGGCGCCCATGATGCCGGCGCCCATGCAGGCCATCGGCACGGCCATGCACCGCGCCGCCAGCCGCTTCGTCACCGTGGCCCAGGACGCCGACGTGGCCGCCAGCTATGCAGCGCAGCAGGAGGTGTTCGCCGCCCTGCGCGACATCACCACCCAGTGCAATGCCTGCCACGCCGCATACCGGATACGCTAGGGCGGCAATGAGTGCGGCTTGGCTGCCCCTAAACTCCCGAGCCCGACCCTCAGCCCCGGCGTGCGGCGCCCTTGCCGCCTTGCTTGACGGCATACATGGCGTCGTCGGCGCGGGTCAGCAGGGTATCGGCGGTGGCGGCGTCGTCGGGATAGAGGGCGATGCCGATGGAGGCGCCGACGCGCAGTTCATGCTCGCCCCACGCCACGCCCTGGCCCACGGCTTCGAGCACCTTGTTGGCAACCTGCTGGGCGTCGGTGGGGTAGGCGATTTCGGACAGCAGGACGACGAACTCGTCGCCGCCGATGCGGGCGGCGGTGTCGCAATCCCGGATGCAACTGGAAATCCGCCGGCCGACGGTAGCCAGGACTTCGTCGCCGGCGTTATGGCCGTGGGTGTCGTTGATCGCCTTGAAGCCGTCCAGGTCGATGAACAGCAGGGCGGCGCTGATGTGGTGGCGCCGGGCGTGGGAGATGGCGCTGTCCAGGCGGTCGCCCAGCAGGGTGCGGTTGGCCAGCCCGGTCAATGGGTCATAGAGGGCCAGGTAGCGCACCCGTTCCTCGGCCCGATGGCGTTCGACCGCGATGGCGACCAGCCGGGCGGCGCGCTCCAGGACTTCCTTTTCGTGCGGTTCAGGCTCGCGGCCCTCGGCCGGCAGGATGGTGACCGTGCCCAGCACGGAACTCGACGAACTCAGCACCGGAGTGGACCAGCACGGCGGGGTCGCCTGGGTCAGGTAGACCGGCTGCACCAGGAAGGCGGCACGGGCGCAGCAATTGCCGCCGGCCGCGACCTGGACGCCGCTCATGGCGGTGCGCTGGTCGGCCGGGATGTGCGGGGCGGCCACCGGATACAGGCGCTGGTCGCTGCCCTTGAGCAGCAGGACGGCGGCGCGGCAGCCGGGCATTTGCACCTCGATGCTCAAGCACAGCTTTTCGAGGGTGATCTCGTGGCTTTCGGCGCGTGCCACCAGTTCGAGGATCTCCCGCTCGGCCTTGAGCAGGCTTTCGGCGCGGCGGCGCTCGGTCACATCGACGCCGGTGCAGATCAGGAACGACGCCGGGCCGTGGGCCTCCGACAGCGGGTTCAGGGACCACCGCACCCAGCGTGGCTCGCCGCCGGGAACGCTGACCTGGGTGGTGATGGTTCCGGGCGTGCCGCCGCCCTGGTCCATGCGAAAGAACGGCCCGGCCTTGGGATCGGGCACCAGGTCGCCCAGGCGGCTGCCGACCAGGCTTTCCTCGGTTCGGCCGGTGATGAGCTGACCGGCCCGGTTGATCGACACGATGACGCCGCGCCGGTCGAGCACCACCACCAGGGCATCGACCGTTTGCAGGACCGTCGAGATGAAGGTCTTTTCCCGCGACAGGCGCTCGTTGGCGGCCCGCAGCTCTGCCAGTGCGGTGTCACGCTCGGCCTCGGCTTCGATGCGCGCCGTGATGTCGCGTTGGATGCCGACGTAGTGGGTGACGCGGCCCTTGGAATCGGTCACCGGGGCGACCATCAACTCGTTCCAGAAGGCGCTGCCGTCCTTGCGGAAGTTGCGCACCACGGCCATGCCTTCACGGCGCTCTGCAATGGCTTCGCGGATGGCGGTCAGGCCGGGCTGTTGGGTGTCGAGGCCATGCAGGAATCGTGGGTGGCGGCCGTGCACTTCCGCGGGCTGCCACCCTGTGATCGCCGTGAACGCGGGATTGGCATAGAGGATGGGCAGGCCGTCCTTCTGGACATCGACAATGATGATGCCTTGGCTGGAGGCCTCGACCGCGCGGTTGCGCAGGCGCAGGGCGCCCTCGGATTCGCGCAGGTGGCGCTCGCGGCGGACGGCGGTGGTGACGTCGTTGACCTGGAGAAGGCAGCCGTCCGGCCCCGGAACGTCCGGGGCCGCGTCGTCGGAGGCTCCGCGCAACGGGCGGACCAGGATGGACTGCTCCATCGGCTCGCCCTTGGCGCCCCGGCCGCGCCACAGGGGCAGGGGGCGGCGGTGCAACTGCTGCGACAGGATCGAGGCCAGGCCGTAGGTCCCGGCGGAATTCACCGCCTCCAGCAGGGCTTCCGAGACGGCGTCCCCGAACAGGTCACCCAGGCTGCGCCCTGCGGCGTCGGCGGCGGAAACACGGCTGGCGCGGGCCAGCCAGGGGTTCCAGAACACCACCCGCCCAGCGGAATCGAGCAGGGCGACGCCGCTGTCGAGCGCGGCGAGGACTTCGGTTGCGCTGCTGTTGAGCGTCATGGTGTCCGCCGAGCCTTCCGCCGAGCTTTTCATGGTCTTCCTTAGACGCCGAGTTCGGCCAGATATTCGTCGATGGCGCTGCGGAAGGCCTCGGTCGACTTGAGGTCGATCAGAAAGGCGAGAAACCCGCCGATGTCACGTTCGCGCAGGCTGAAGTCGATCTGCACCAGCAGCAGCATGGGGGTGGTGACCAGCCCGTTGGCCTCGGCCCGCGGGTTGGCATCCAGGAACGGGAACATGGCATCGCCGGTCGCCCGATAGGTTTCGGGCAACGAGGTATGGATCCGCTTGCGCAGCGCGTTGGCCACCGTGGCGAGGCAGTTGTTGAGGATGATGTTGCCGATTTCGGCCAGGGTTTCCTCTTCGAGGTCCGAAATCTCGTCGGCCGGCATGTCTTCGCCGATGACGGCACGGACCAGTTCAAGGCTGCGCTCGCCGGGGAACAGCAGGGCGGCGGTGCCGTCGATGAAGCCGTCAAAGCTCTCCATCACGCCGGCAAAGGCCCGGCTTTCGCCGCCGGTGAACTGCGCCACGGCGTCTGATACCGTGGTCAGGCTGATGTTGGGGACCGACAGCAGGACCTCGTCACCGACCAGCTTGGAGAATGCCGATGCCGCCCGGCCGACGCCGAGATTCATCATCTCCGTCAGGGCGTCGCGCTGGACGTCGGTGAAGAACGCGTCGGTCACGCCGCGTCCCCCATCAGGAACGCCTGCATTGACGCCGCGTCCGGGGGCTTGGGGATGAACGTCATGCCGAGCGCGCGGGCACGTTCGGCCACGGCGTCCTGGATGTTGGCGGTAACCAGGGCCATCGGCAGGTCGGGGTAGGACTGACGCAGTTCCTCGGCCAGTTCCAGGCCGGTGCGGCCGGGCATGTTGAAGTCGATCAGCGCCACCGAAATGGTGTTCTGCCCGGCCACGATGATCGCTTCGTCGGCCGACCCGGCCTCGACGATGGTGGCGTCGGGCAGCAGGGCCCCGATGGAGCGCCGCAGCGACATGCGCGCAACGCGGCTGTCGTCAACCAACAATACGGTTTTCATAGCGTGACGCCCCTTGTTTGGTGGACCTGTTTGTATCGGTACAGATGACCAGCACCGCAGCGGCCGGGTCCCCTCCCGCCGCCGGGTCCGCGAATCCTCTATGATTTGGGAGGGATTGTCTTTGATATCCCACCGATTGCAATGGTCCTTATTGCTCATTTTCGCCCGCAGGAGAAGCCTGCGCCCGCTTGCCGGGCGCCAGGCCGCCACTGTCAGGGTACAGTCGAATAACCAGCCACAGCAGGGGCAGGCCGACCAGCGCGACGCCGGCCGTCATCACGAAGAAGGTCGCCCAGTCGCCGTCCAGCCCGTCCACCATCGCCCCGGCCGAGGCGGAGAACCAGATGCGGGCCAGGTTGCCCAGCGATGCCAGCAGGGCGTACTGGGTCGCCGTATAGGCCTGGTTGCACAGCCCCGACAGATAGGCGACGAACGCCACTGTCACGAGGCCGGTGGTGAAGTTGTCGGCCACCACGGCAAAGGTGAACACCCCCATGTGCAGCCCGGCGACGGCCATCCAGGCGAACGCCAGGTTGGTGCCCGCCGTGGCCAGCCCGGCCAGCAGCAGGGAGCGGAACAGGCCCAGGCGGGCAACCAGCAGGCCGCCGGCCATGACCCCGATCATGTTGGCGGCAAAGCCATAGACCTTGGTGATTTCGGCAATGTCGGTCAGCGAAAATCCGACCTCGCGGTAGAACACGCCGGACATGCGCCCCTGTAAGGCGTCGCCCAGGCGGAACACGAAGACGAACAGCAGCACCAGAACCCAGCCGCGCCGCTTCATGAAGTCCACGAACGGCGCCACGGCGGCGGCGTAGATCCAGGCCGCCGCCTCGCTGGTGCCGCGTTTCAGGCCGGGGATGCGGCGCAGGGCGCGGCGCACCTTTTCCTCGGCCTCGACGGTTTCGGGCGGCGGGCGGAACTCCGGCTCGGGGGCCAGCAGAACGGCGACCATGGCGATGAGCACGGCGCCCGACAGCACCAGATAGGCGGTGTTCCACCCAAAGGCGTCGGCCATGTACAGGCCCCCCGCGCCGCCGACCAGGGTGCCGCCCAGGTGCCAGCCCCAAATCGCCGCCGCGCTGCCGGCGCCGTACTTCTCGGGCTCCAGGATGTCGATGCGGTAGGCGTCGATGACGATGTCTTGGGTGGCCGACGCGGTGGCCACGAATACACAGGCCAGCGCCACCACCCACAGGTTCTGCGCCGGATCGGTCAGCGCCATCAGCGCCATGGACAGCATCAGGACCGCCTGGGTCAGCAGGATCCAGCCGCGCCGCCGCCCAAAGGCGCGGGTCAGCACCGGCAGGCGCACCCGGTCAACCAGCGGTGCCCACAGGAAATTAATCGCATAGGGCGTGGCGACCAGGGCGAACAGACCGATGTCGGTGCGGCTGACCCCGACGTCGCGCAGCCAGATCGACAGGTTCGAAAAGATCAGCGGCGCCGGCAGCCCGGAGGAAAACCCCAGGACCAGGATCACGATGATGCGGCGGTCCATGTACAGGGCCATGGTGTCGCGCCACGACGCGCGCGCGGCAGGTTCAGGAGCAGACTGGGGAACCGGCATGTCGAACCTCAAAGGGGACTCTGGGCCGCACCTTACCTCCGGCTGGTTAACGGGCGGCAAAGACGGCTTGCCGATGTGTCGCCGCGGCAGAAGCCCACCAAGACCTCCGTGCCGTGCTGCACCGCAAGATAAGGCAATGGGCTGGGGGAAAGGGCAAGCTTTGAGCATTGGGGGAAATGCGGCTCCGCCGGGACCCCAGGGGGGCGGCATGGTGTTGGTCCCGTTTGTCAACCCAAGCGCAAAAGGACAACGCAATGCCACAGCAATCACAGCCGCAGCGTTCCGGCCGCCAGTTCCAGAAAGCGACACGCGAGACGATGAGCACTATGCAGGGCCAGATGAGCGAGGCGGGCAACGGCGCCAGCGAGGTCATTGAGCAGGCCACCAAGCGACTCCAGGATTTGAGCATGGAAACCTACCGTTTGGCGCAGGACGCCATTGGTTTCAACATGGCGACCATGAACCGGATGGTCGGCTGTCGATCCATCGGCGAACTGGCCGAGATCCAGCGTGACTACTTCAAGGAGGCCATTGACCATACCTTCGACGTGTCGCGACGCATGTACGGCAAGGGGAGCGAAATGGCCGACGAGGTCAGCGGGGCATTCCCCACATCGATCCATGAAGCCGCCGAAGAGGCCGCACGCAAGCGTGAAGACGCCAAGGAAGCCAACGGCGGCAAGCGGTAGCGTGCGCTAGCGGGCGCTAAATCCTCTCGCGGCCGGTCAGGGGTGCACCGGCCGCCCTCAGATGGGGCGCCGCGCGATCATGCGGACGGTTGCGGCCGGGCCGGCATGGAACGGCCCTTCGTCCAGATCCGTCTCGACCTCCTCCATCTCCAGGATTTCAGCTTCGGCGAAGTCGGCCCGCAGGGTGGCGGCGTCGATGAGCATGTCGCGCACCGGCGGCCCGCCGCTACCCCGGCCCAGTTGCTCCGGCCGGAAGGCTTCCAGCAGCACCAGCCCGCCCGGCCGCACGGCGTTCAGCATGGCGCGGTGCATGGCCGCCCGGTCGGCACTGTCAAAATGGATGAACACGGCGGCCACGGCGTCAAACGTGCCCTGCGGCCAATCCCAGGTGCGCAGGTCGGCACAGGTCGTTTGCAGTGCCACGCCGCGCGCCAGGGCCAGCTTCAGGGCCTTGCGCAGGCCGATGGGCGAGGTATCGACGCTCATCACCTTCATGCCCTGCTGGGCCAGCCACACGCCGTTGCGGCCTTCGCCATCGGCTACGGCCAGCACGCGCATCCCGCGCTCCAGCCGCCAGCGCTGGCGGACCAGGAAGGCGTTCGGCTCGGTGCCGTAGACATAGTCGGCGCGGTCGTAGCGTTCGTCCCAGAATTCGGCGCTCACCACGGGGATCCTTTGTGCAAAACCAAAGTGGTCCGGCTAGCGTACCATAACGGGCGGTCGGGCGGGATGACCGGTGAACCAGCCCTGTGCTGCGTAGTCTAAAATGACCTTGAGCACCACGTCATCGGCACCGGCACCGTTCTGGACAAGCCGCTCCTACGTTCTTTGGTGTAATATTTGGGGGCGATTCTGCGATGCTTCCTGAGCGGTACGCATGGCGTCGTGGATGGCGGTGAGGTGCTTCCTCATCGTCGTCCGCGCAGCCTCGGCATCGTGGAGGGCGATGGCCTCGACGATCTCTAGATGATGGTCGGTGTGGCCGCCCCGGAAGGTCGTCTCGCCGATCTGGCCATAGGTGCGGTTCCATTCACGCTGCCAAGTCGCCCGCCCCCGTGCCCCGGACAGCACCTCAAGAAAGCCAGTCAGGACGGGATTGCCCGTGGCCCGCGCCAGGGCGGCATGAAACTGCCGGTCGGCCCATTCACAAGCGTGCAGGCTTGAGGCGGTGCGCCCGGCCTGCGCATGGCCACGCAGGGCCGCGACCTGGGGGGCCGTGGCAGCGGTCGCGGCGGCGGCGGCAATCTCTGGCTCGATGATCAGCCGGGCGTTCATCAAGTCCCATGGCGAGGTCATCTCGATCAGCAGCGGTATCCGCGCCTTTTGCTCCATCGGGCGGGGTCCCAGGAACGTGCCCTGCCCCACATGCCGCCACACCAGACCCTCGGCCTCCAGGGCATCAAGGGCAGAGCGCAACGTCATCCGGCTCATGCCCAAGCAGGTAGCCAAGTCCCGTTCGGGTGGCAGGCGGTCCTGGGCGGCATAATCTGCCTCGACGATGTGAAGACGCAAACGGACCAGTCCTTCGGCGCGCGATGTGCGAGGCATGTCGGCTCGTTCCTTCCAGACCAATTTGCGGACCAATTTAAGCCCTCTGTAGGCTGCCGGCCACGCATTGGTGAGGGAGAGGGTCGAGATGACATTTCTGCTGCTGGGAGTGGCCGCCTTTTTGGGCGGGGGTTTGAATGCCGTGGCCGGAGGCGGGACTTTCCTGATCTTTCCGGCCCTGGTGATGGGCGGGATGCCAGCCATCACGGCCAATGCGACAAGCGCCGTGGGGGTTCTTCCCGGCTACATCAGCAGCGCGGTGACCTTCCGGCGGAATATCGCCCCGGTGCGGGGCATTAGGATTCCGGGGCTGGTCATCATCGGGCTGGCCGGGGGGCTGGCGGGGGCGTTGCTGCTGTTGATCACCCCCGCTGAGGCCTTTGATATCCTCGTGCCCTGGCTGCTTTTGGCGGCAACCGCCCTGTTCGCCGCCGGTCCCCGTCTGGCCGCTGCCTTACGCGGTCGGGCGGCCACAAGCATGGCAGAGGGAAGCAAGACGGGGACCGTCTTGGCCCTGTTTGCAGTTTCCCTGTATGGCGGCTACTTCAACGGCGGCTTGGGCATCCTTCTGCTGGCCCTGTTTGGCCTGCTGGGCCTGACCAACATCAACACCATGAACGGCCTCAAGAACGTCCTGTCGGCCGTCCTCGCCGCCGTGGCCGCTGCTGCCTTTGCTATCGCCGGAGTGGTGTCGTGGCCCGAAGCCGCCCTTATCATGGGTGCCTCAACCTGTGGTGGCTACATGGGCGCCAAGCTATCCCGCCACCTGCCACAAGCTTGGCTGCGGGCCGGCATCGTCCTGGTTGGCCTGATGATGTCGATGGCCTTTTTCATCAAGGCTTGGGAGGGCTGAACAGAGAAGGCATAGAGGGCACCGAGAGTGCGGGGCATCTGCCCCGCAGGCCATCATTCCCAGGTCGGGATTATAGGCACTGCGCGCAGCGCCTTTCACCGGGAACTCGGTGTCCTCTGTGTTAAATCCCTTTCCTAGCACTCCGGCGGCGGCAGCTTTTCCAGCTTGCTGAGAATACCGCGCAAGGCGAAGTCGCCGAAGTCCTGGAGCAGGTTTTCGGCCACGCCGTTGTCGTGGTAATGCAGGGACATCTCGAAGTCCGGGGTTTCGCTGTTTGGCGTGTCGGGCGAGAAGAACGCCAGGGTCATCGGCCAAGCGGGGTCGCTCAGCAGTTCGGGGGCCTCGACCGTCGGGGGGGCGCCGGGCGGAATCGCCCGCCCGATGGCGGCGGTGACCAGATAGGCGCCCTTGATGCCCGACCCGTCGAATACCGGGGCCGACAGGAACGACCCGCCGGCCATGGCGGTGCGCACCAGTTCCTGGGTGTGGTGGGTGGGCAGCAGGGTGCCGGCTGGCAGGTCGATGACCTTTTCCTCGCCCTCGGGCAGGTTGAAGATCGCCTTGCCGCCGTTCGCGCCGACCGTGGCGGTGCCGTCATAGGCCTCGACCACCGCTTGGTTGCGGGTGTTGCGCACCCGGAAGCGGTACGACGAGCCGTCCTTGCTTTCCCACGACAGGAAATCCCACGAGGTTTCCAATGGCCCGCCCTGGGCCTGCATCATGGTCAGGTCGGTGCGGGTTTCCACTGTCCAGCCGTCGCAGCCATTGGTGAAGGTGTAGTTCATGGACCCACCGGCGCCGACGATGCCGGAGCTGCCGCGCGTCGTGGCCAGCCGCATGGCGTAGCTGGCCCGGTGGGACACGGGTTGCACCATATCCTCCGCCCCGCGCGCGGCAGCGGCGGAATTCTGCGGAGGGGCTGCCAGGGCATCCCCATCAACGGCCCCCAGGGCACCCAAAAAAACGGCCCCCAGGGCCAGGGCACTCAGCCCGACAAGCGCGCCGGCAAGTGTGGTGGTGGCGGCACGGGGCATCTGTGATCCTCCTGCGAACGAACGGGGCGGGCAGCCGGACAGCCGCCCGTTGAGTAACGCTTTCAGCAGGATGGGGGAGTCACGTCAGTTTGCCAAGCGCCGTTCAGGGCGACCGATTCCGATGGCCGCCCTGGTGCGTCTTTTGTGCAGCGTCAGGCCTTCAGCATTTACTCTTTTGTCTTCGTTTCGGCCTTGGGCGGCAGCGCGACGCGGATGTGCAGCTCCTTGAGCTGCTTTTCGGTCACGTCGGACGGCGCGTGCATCATCAAGTCCTCGGCCTGCCCGTTCATGGGGAAGGCGATGACTTCGCGGATGTTGGGCTCGTCGGCGATCAGCATGACCATGCGGTCGATGCCCGGCGCGGCGCCACCGTGCGGCGGGGCCCCGTACTTGAACGCGTTGAGCATTCCGCCGAACTTGTCCTCGACCACTTCCGGCGGATACCCGGCCATGGCGAAGGCCTTGTACATGATGTCCGGGCGATGGTTTCGGATGGCGCCCGACGACAGTTCGATGCCGTTGCACACGATGTCGTACTGGAACGCCTTGATGTCCAGCGGGTTCATGGTCTCCAGCGCGTCCATGCCGCCCTGGGGCATGGAGAACGGGTTGTGGCTGAACTCGATGGCGCCGGTGTCCTCGTTCTCCTCGAACATGGGGAAGTCCACGGTCCAGCAGAAGCGGAACACGTTCTTCTCGCGCATGTCGAGTTCGTCGCAGACGCGCTCGCGGACCAGACCGGCGAACTTGGCGGCCTTGAGCACCTTGTCGCAGGCAAAGAATACGGCGTCGCCGTCCTTGAGGCCCATGGTGTCCTTGATGGCGGCCACGCGGTCGGCCTCAAGGTTCTTGGCGATCGGGCCCTTGGGGTCGCCGCCCTCGGGGAACTGGATGTAGCCGAGGCCGCCAGCGCCGTTTTCACGCGCCCATTCGTTGAGCTTGTCGAACCAGCCGCGCGGACGCGACGCCGCACCCGGCGCCGGAACCGCACGGACCACCGCACCGCCCTCGATCTGGCGGGCGAAGATGCCAAAGCCGCCGCCCGCAAAGGCCGCCGTCACGTCACCGATCAGCAGCGGGTTGCGCAGGTCGGGCTTGTCGCTGCCGTACTTCAGCATCGATTCGTCATAGGGGATGCGCGGGAACGGCATCGGGCTGACCGTCTTGCCGTTGGAGAACTGCTCGAACACCCCGTGCAGGACCGGCTCGATGGCGGCGAACACATCGTCCTGGGTGACGAAGCTCATCTCGAAATCGAGCTGGTAGAACTCGCCGGGGCTGCGGTCGGCGCGGCTGTCCTCGTCGCGGAAGCACGGCGCGATCTGGAAATAGCGGTCGAACCCGGCCACCATCAGCAACTGCTTGAACTGCTGCGGAGCCTGCGGCAGGGCATAGAACTTGCCCGGATGTAGGCGCGACGGCACCAGGAAGTCACGCGCTCCCTCGGGCGAGGACGCCGTCAGGATGGGGGTCTGGAACTCGGTGAAGCCCTGGGCCGTCATGCGTTCGCGCAAAGACGTGATGATCTGGGCGCGCAGCAGGATGTTGGCGTGCACCTTCTCGCGGCGCAGGTCGAGGTAACGGTAACGCAGGCGGGTTTCCTCGCCGAACTCCTGCTCGCTGGCGACCTGGAGGGGCAGCACCTCGGCGGCGGACTGCACCTCGATCTCGCGGACGCGGATCTCGATGGCGCCGGTCGGCAGCTTGGCGTTCACGGTGTCGCCCGTGCGGGCCACCACCACGCCGGTTACCGTGATGACGCTTTCGGGGCGCAGGCCTTCCAGCACCTTGAACACCTCGGCCGAGATGTCGGTTACGCACTGGGTGATGCCGTAGTGGTCGCGCAGATCGACGAACAGCAGGTTGCCGTGGTCGCGCTTGCGGTGAACCCACCCGGACAGCCGTACCTGCTGATCCACGTTCTCCTGCCGAAGGGCGCCGCAGGTGTGGGTGCGGTAAGCGTGCATGGGTGTGGTCCTCGTCAATCTGGGCGCTGAAATTTGGGCGAACAGCACACGTTCCGCCGCCTTTTGTCAAGCCCGCAACCTGTGACCCGCGCCCCGTAAAAGGCCTGCGCCATTGCACGGCCAACGAATGTGGAAGGACAGCCAGTGCTTCACCCCGTCGCCCTGACATCACCGATCCGGCGCGGTCCGCCATTCCACCGTGGCCCACACACAAAGGGCACCTGGCGCACCGCGCGTCCGGCCAGCGCGTCCCGCCCGACGCGCGGCATCGGCGGATTGACCACAGGCGGTCGCTGGCCCTTCGGCGGGCCGTCGGCGCGGGGCTGGGTCGGGGCGCTGACCGTGACCGCCCTGGGCACGCTTTTCGGGCTGTTCCAGTTGATCGCCTTCGCCAGCGCCGGGCTGCTGATCGGCACCCTGATCGGCGTCACCATTGGCGTTCTGGTCATCTGGTATCTGACCCGGCCGGGGGTGCGTGCGCTGTTTGCCCATAAATCGAAGATTTAGGGTTCTTTCAGCGCGTTGCGGTCTGCGTTGCGGCGCGCTATACAATGAGGATGACACAGGACGCCGCACTCATCACCACCACCGAAGCCCTTGCCGCCTTCTGCGAGCGGGTGTCCACGGCCGAGTTCGTCACCGTGGACACCGAGTTCATGCGGGAGAAAACCTATTGGCCGCAGCTCTGCCTCGTGCAGGTCGGCGGGCCGGAGGAGGCATGGTGCATCGATCCCCTGGCCGAAGGCATCGACCTGACGCCGCTGCATGACCTGATGCGCAACACGCGCGTCCTCAAGGTCTTTCACGCGGCACGCCAGGATTTGGAGATCTTCTACAACCAGATGGCCGGCTTTCCCGAGCCGCTGTTCGACACCCAGGTCGCCGCCATGGTGTGCGGCTTTGGCGACTCGGTGGGGTACGAAACCCTGGCCGTGAAGCTGGCCAAGGCCTCCATCGATAAATCCATGCGTTTCACCGACTGGGCGCGCCGGCCGCTGACCGACAAGCAGGTGCGCTACGCCCTGTCCGACGTCACCCACCTGCGCGTGGTCTATGAAAAGCTGGCACGGCGCCTGGAAAGCACCGGGCGGGCCCACTGGCTGACCCAGGAAATGACCATCCTGACCAACCCGGACAACTATTGCGTCGCGCCCGATCAGGCATGGCGCCGCCTCAAGACGCGGACCAAGACGCCGCGTTTCCTGGGCGTGGTCAAGGAACTGGCAGCCTGGCGCGAGATCGAGGCGCAAACCCGCGACGTGCCCCGCCAGCGCATCCTGCGCGACGAAACGCTGCTGGAGATTGCCGCCCACGCCCCGACCACGGCCGACCAGCTTGAGCGGACCCGCGGCTTCTCGCGCGGGCAGGCCGAGGGCAAGATCGGCAAGGCCATCCTCGACGCCGTCGAGCGTGGCCGCACCCTGCCCGAGGACGAACTGCCCATCCCGCCCGACCGCAAGGACATCCCGCCGGGCCTGGGGCCGATCACCGACCTTCTCAAGGTGCTGCTCAAGATGCGGTGCGAGGAGAACGACGTGGCTGTGAAGCTGGTCGCCTCCTCCGACGACCTGGAACTGATCGCCGACGACGACAACGCCGACGTGGCCGCCCTCAAGGGCTGGCGCCGCGAGATCTTCGGCAAGGACGCCCTGGACCTCAAGCACGGCCGCCTCGCCCTGTGCCTGTCCAAGGACGGCAAACGCGTCGAAGCGGTGGAAATCGAGGACTAAAGTCCCTGAAGGTTAAGGGAAGCGGAGGACACGGAGGAGGGCGGAGCAGAGCCGCGCGTAGCGCAGATAAGCCCCAATAGGGTTGCCTCTGCCTGCGGCGCCGTGGCTCCGCTCTCTCGGTGCCCTTTGTGACTCCTCGGTGTCCCCCGCTTCCTTTCTTCCCCCGACCTCCGACTCATCGCCCCTAGCGGGTCGCCGCGTCGCGGCTCATGCGCTCGGCGATGACGCGGAGGCGGGCTTCGGCGGTGTCGCGCAGGGGGACGCAGGTGCTGCGGGCGGCCTCGCCGTATTGGGCGGCGGCGCGGTCAACGTGGCCGGCGGCCTCGAACAGCCCCCCCATGCGGAAGGCGTCCAACGCCGTGCGTTCGCCGCCGCAGGTCTGGAGCAGGATGGCGAGGTTTTCCGCATAGCCCAGGGCGTTGAACGGCCCCTGGACGTCAGCGACGCGGCGGTAGTTGAGGGCGGCCCGCGCGTACTGGCCATGCAGGAAGAAGGCGGTGGCGCGCCAGTAGGTGGCGGCTTCCTCGCCCGGTTGGCCCTGGCAGGCCCGCGCGGCGACCTCGGTTACGCGCAGGGCGTCCTCGACCCAGCCGGTGTCGGGAATGGCCTCGGCCGGCAGGTGGAGGTAGTGGTTGACGGCCTCGCGCGCCGCGCCGACGGCCTCGCGGCAGCGCGCCTCGGCGGTGGCTCCGGCGGCGGGCGGCGGCAGCGGGCGCCTTTCGGGCGTGGCACCGTCGATGCCCCCATCGGCCGGCCCATCGGTTGCCCCATCAATTGCAGCATCAAAGGCGGTGTCGACCGGCGGTGTCATCGGCGGGCGGGTGCGCAGGCGCGTCACCTCCACCGGGTCACTGGGCAGGCGCGACAGCCCGCCGACCGGGGGCAGCGCCGAGTCCGGGGCCGGCAGGGCGACGAGGCCTTCGGCGCCGGTCGTGCGGCCGTGCGGCGCCTGAGGCTCGGCGGACTTGCGGTTTTGCGGCCTGGCGGAGGCTGGCCTGCCTGCTTCAGGGGTCGTCATGGCGCGGCCGACACCGTTGGCGACGGAGTCGGTGAAGTTGGGCACGGTGGGCTTGGACGGGGGCGGCGCGGGATGGGCCGGCTTGGGCATCGGCCGGGCGGCAATCGTCGAAGGGCCGCCCGACCCGCCGGCGTCAACGACCGGCAGGCTGTCCGGCCCCATGGTGCCGGAGGGGGGAGTACAAGCAGCGATCGTGCCGGCCATCAGGAGCGGCAGAAGGGTGCGCAGGGACGGGCCGGACATGACTCTCCGCGAAACAGTGGGTTCGGGCAACTGACCCCGAGCATAGCCTACGGGCGGCGGACGCTTAACCTTTTAATGTCACGCATCTTGATGTCAGGCATCCTGGACGCCCCCAAAACGCAAACCGCCGCCCGGTGAGGGGCGGCGGTCCACTGGTCGGCCTGCATGCCATCGGCATACGGGCAATCCTGTTGCGAGGGCCTGTTGCTCAGCCCTCGGCGCTCTTTTTGACATCGCCGCGGCGGCGCTGGACGTATTCCTTGATCTGGCGCTCCATGGCCTGGAAGGAATCGCGCAGGGCGACGCCGATGTCTTCGTGGGCGTGGATGTTTTCGCCCTTGGGGTCCTGCTTGGCGATCAGCTCGTCGCCGGGCACCGTCACATCGACGGTGATGTGGTAGGGCTCGCCCTTACGGTGCTGGTTGGACGTGTTGCGATGGTGCAACTCGATGGTCACCCGGCAGCTGATGATGTCGGAGCAGAACTGCTCCAACTTTGCGACCTTCTCGCGGACGCGCTCTTCGATCGCGGGCGAGGGGTCGAGGCCGTGAAACGTAATCTGCACGGGAATCTGCATCAAGCTCTCCCTAACTTGGCTGGGCCCCGGAGGGGACGCCTTTGACGGCGCCGGGGACCCGTTGCTGGTAAACGCACTCCGCGACGACCGGGGTCCAAAGCGTCTGGTCTTTCAACCATCGCCCGGACCTAGACCCCCCCATTTAGCCGCGGCGGGCATTCTTAGCCGGAACGACGGCGTCCGGCAACGCTGGAATACCATCATTTTCGTCCTTTCCATCGGGCGGTGCAAATCAAACCGGCCATTTATCAACAGGTTTCCGGCGCAACAGCCATGTGCGGCGCGTAACCCTTGCGCATTTGGGCCTTTAGGCACATATGCTCGCGGTTTCGCAGACCCACGCAATTTTCGGCCCAGCACGGCCCCCAACGTAAGGACCACGGAATGACCGAGGAAAAGCTCTCGTTCCAGGCGGAAGTGTCGCGCATCCTGGATATCGTCGTGCATTCCCTGTACTCGCAGCGGGAGATTTTCCTGCGCGAACTGATTTCCAACGCCTCGGATGCCTGCGACAAGCTGCGCTACCGGGCGATCACCGAGCCTGAGCTGATCGTCGGCGATCCCGATTTCCGCATCGAACTGACCATCGACAAGGACGCCCGCACGCTGACCCTGGCCGACAACGGCATCGGCATGAACCGTGACGACCTGATCGCCAACCTGGGCACCATCGCACGGTCGGGCACCGGCGAGTTCCTGCGCGGCCTGACCGGTGATTCGCGCAAGGACGTCAGCCTGATCGGCCAGTTCGGCGTCGGCTTCTACGCCTCGTTCATGGTCGCCGACACGGTCGAGGTCATCACCCGCAAGGCCGGCGAGGAGCACGGCTGGAGCTGGACGTCCGACGGCAAGGGCGAGTTCACCATCGCCGAGGTGCCCGACGCGGCGCGCGGCGCCCGTATCGTCCTGCACCTCAAGGAGGATGCGGACGAATACCTGGAACCGCAGCGCCTGCGCCAGGTGGTCAAGAGCTATTCCGACCACATCGGCCTGCCGGTCATCCTCAAGGGTGAGACCGACGAGACGCTGAACGAGGCCTCGGCCCTGTGGACCCGCCCGCGTTCGGAGATCACCGACGAGCAGTACAAGGAATTCTACCACCACGTCGCCCACGCTTTCGACGACCCGTGGCTGACCGTGCACTACCGGGCCGAAGGCGCCATCGAGTACACCGGCCTGTTGTTCGTGCCGAGCGAGAAGCCGTTCGACCTGTTCCAGCCCGACCGCAAGCAGCACGTCAAGCTGTACGTCAACCGCGTGTTCATCACCGACGACTGCGAAGGCCTGCTGCCGCCCTACCTGCGTTTCGTGCGCGGCGTGGTGGACAGTCCCGACCTGCCGCTCAACGTGTCGCGCGAGATGCTCCAGCACAACCCGCTGCTGCGCAAGATGCAGAGCGGCTTGGTCAAGCGCCTGCTGTCCGAACTGGACAAGAAGGCGGCCGATGCCGACGCCTACCGCCCGTTCTGGGAAACCTTCGGGCCGGTGCTCAAGGAAGGCCTGTACGAGGACTTCGAGCGCCGCGACCAGCTTTTGAACCTGTGCCGCTTCCGGTCCACCGCTGGGGACGGGCTGGTCAGCCTGGCCGACTACGTGGGCCGCATGAAGGAAGGCCAGGACGCCATCTACATCATCACCGGCGACGACGCCGCCGTCCTGCGCCGCAGCCCGCAGCTTGAAGGCTACATGGCCAAGGGCGTCGAGGTCCTGCTGCTGACCGACCCCATCGACGAGTTCTGGACCGGCACCGTGCCCAGCTATCAGGGCAAGATGTTCAAGTCCGTGGCCCAGGGCTCGGCCGATCTGTCCAAGATCGCTGGCGCTGACACCCCCGAGGCCGACAAGAAGGACGCCGCCCCGGCCGAAAACCTCGACATGCTGGTCGGCGCGCTCAAGATGGCGCTCGGTGACGCGGTCAAGGAAGTCCGCACGTCCGACCGCCTGACCGCCTCGCCGTGCTGTCTGGTGGCCGACGAAGGGGGCATGTCCATCCACATGGAACGCCTGTTGCGCCAGCACAACAGCGTGCCGCAGATGGCCCACGCCCGCATCCTGGAGATCAACCCCAGCCACAGCCTCATCAAGCACATGGCCGAACGCGCCAAGGCCGACGCCACGGCGCCGGATCTGGCCGACATGGCCTTCCTGCTGCTCGATCAGGCCCGCATCGTCGAAGGCGAGGCCCCGGCCGACCCGACCGCGTTCGCCAGCCGCCTCGCCAAGGTCATGGAGAAGGGGCTGGGGTGAGCAACAGGTGATGAATGGGTGATGAACGCCCCCCTCAGGGGATGTTCAGGATGAAGATGTGACGATGGGCTCCTCAACAGCCGTTAGAGGAGCCCATTTTCATGAACAAGCGTACTCTTGCCATAGCCGCCGCCGTGGTCGTTACCCTGGCCGCCGGCACGGCCATTGCCGCAAAGGCCAGCGGGTCCGAGTTTTGCGACCGGGGCAAGTCCCGCCATGCCGCCGCCGCTATTGACCCGGCCGTCCTCAGCCAATGGCTGCCCGCCACCGAGGTGGTCACCCGCCTGTCCGCCCAGGGCTATGAAACCGTCACCAAGCTCGAGGTCCGGCGCGGCCTGTACGAGGCCAAGGCCACCAACAGCGACGGCCAGCGCATGGAACTCCAGGTCAATCCGATGACGGGAGACGTGATCGGATTTGAAAAGGACTGAGAACGGGAAAGTCTGGGCTCTGCCCAGGCCCGCCAAGGGCCGAGCGGCCCTTGGAACCCATAAGGTAGGCTCGGGGACGTCTTGCGCCGCAGACAGACAGCCCTCAACGCTTGATGCGCTGCGCGCCTCCCCTTGTTTCCAAGGTCCAGGAACCCGTGGTTCCTGGCGGGCGTGGGCAGGGCCCGCTTGTGGCTAAGCGCCCGCCTGCAACCTTGCCTGGACATCGCGCAGCACGGCGGTGACCGCGTCGCGGTGGAGGCCGTCGCTGGCCATCAGGCAGGTGATGATGGGATCGTCGAGCAGATCGTCGAGGCGCGGCTCCTCGTTGGCCGAAAAACGGCCGCGTGATGCCTCGGCCTTGAGGTCCAGGGCCATGCCGTCCGTCCCACGTGGCGTGTGCTGTCCGAGTTTCACCATGGCATCTCTCCCCGGCTGTCTTGATGTTACGCGGGACGGGAACGCGACAACGAAACCTCGTTTCGAGGGTCCGGGAGATGGCGGTTTCGTCCCTGTGACACGGGCCTGTTGATGCGGCCCTTGATAGGTCGGTATTTGGGGCGCTCGGCGGCAGTTTGCAAGGGATCCCGCTGCTCCTCATGCCCTCTGTCATTATGTGGTTTTTGTTCGCTTTCGGGTGTGACCGGGATCACAGCGTCGCCGTGCCAGCAGCGTTGACAGGCTGTCGGCGCGGCGCCACTCTCTGGCGACCATGACATCCTCCTTTTCCCCAGTTTCCTTCGCCCCACCCCCGGCTCCGCGCAGCGATTGGCTTGTCATCGGCTGGGCGGTGGCGGGCGGCATCGTTGCGGCCCTGTCGGTCGGCAAGGTGCCGCCGGCCATGCCGTTCCTGCGGGCCGACCTCGGCCTTGGGTTGGTCGAGGGCGGCTTCGTTGTCTCGGTATTCAACACCCTGGCGATGGCGCTGGGTCTGGTGGTCGGCGTCCTGGCCGATCGCCTGGGGCGCCGCCGCCTGCTCGGCGTCGGGTTCGCCTGCCTGGCCGGGGGCGGCCTGTTGGGTGCCTTCGCCGACGGGCTGGCCACGCTGCTGGTCAGCCGGTTTATCGAGGGCATCGGCTTTATCCTGGTCGCGGTGTCGAGCCCGGCCATTGTCATCGCCGCCGCCGCGCCGCAGGACCGCGCCCTGGCGCTCAGCCTGTGGAGCGTGTTCACGCCGGCCGGCATGGCGCTGGCCCTGATCGCCGCGCCGCCGCTGCTGCATGTCCTGGACTGGCGGGCGGTGTGGCTGGTGGTGGCCGGCGCCGGGTTGGTCGCCCTGGTCGGGGTGACCTGGGCGACGCGGCGGGTGGCGTTGCCGCACCCCCTGTCCGGGTCGCCGCTGCGCACCGTGGTCGAGACCCTGGCCCGGCCGGGCCTGCGCTGGCTGGCCCTGGCGTTTGGTGCCTACGCGTTTCAGTGGGTGTCGCTGATGGTGTGGCTGCCGACCTTTCTGGCCGAGGACCTGGGCGCCACGGTCGCCACGGCGGCCCTGCTGACCGCGCTGGTGGTGGCGGTCAACGTGCCAAGCAACATCCTGGCCGGCTGGCTGCTCGGCCACGGGGTCGCCCGCGTCGCCCTGCTGGTTGGCGGCAGCGCCGCCATGGGGGTGGCCGGCTGGGGCATCTTCACCGAATCCCTGCCCGATGGCCTGCGCTTTGGCCTGTGCGTGGCGTTTTCCTTCGTTGGCGGGGTGATCCCGGCCTCGTTGTTCGCCGGCACGGCGGCGCATGCGCCGTCGCCTGGCCATATGGGCGCGGCCAACGGACTGCTGATGCAGGGCTCCAACGCCGGCCAGTTCATCGGCCCGCCCATCGTCGCGGCGGCCGTTGCCTCGGCCGGAGGCGCCTGGACCGGAGCCCTTGGTCCGCTCGCCGCCGGGGCCGTGGTCGCCGGCCTGTGCGGCATCATGGCAGCGCGCAGTGAACGCAGCAGCCACCCGCACGGGTAGGGCGGGGCCCCACCCACCAGACCCCACCGGATGCGACGGGCCTTCGTCGTCCGCGCCCCCAAACACGCCTAACCCCTGGACAAAGGGGCGCGAATATGATGTAACGCGCGCGTCCGCCGTGCCCTCGGACGGCGTCTGCGGTTGCGCTCCCCACCCACCCTTTAGCCGAGGGGCGACGCATCCCGGCCGCGTGCTGATGCAGGCCTGAACCGACGAGCCCCCTGACCAGCCATTAGAGAGGAATTGCCGTGCTTGAAGCCTACCGCCAGCATGTCGCCGAGCGCGCCGCCCTTGGCATTCCGCCGCTCCCGCTGTCCACCGAACAGACCCAGGATCTGGTGGCCCTTCTGAAGGCCCCGCCGGCCGGTGAAGAAGACGCCTTGGTCGAGCTGCTCACCCACCGCGTTCCGGCCGGTGTCGATGACGCCGCCAAGGTCAAGGCCGAGTTCCTGGCCGCCGTCGCCGTGGGCGATGAAACCTGCCCGATGATCGGCAAGGTCAAGGCGACGGAACTGCTGGGCACCATGCTGGGCGGCTTCAACATCGTGCCGCTCATCCACCTGCTGAAGGACGCCGAATGCGGCGCCACGGCGGCTGAGGCCCTCAAGAAGACCCTGCTGGTGTTCGACTACTTCCACGACGTCAAGCAGATGGCCGACGCCGGCAACGCCAACGCCAAGGCCGTGTTGCAGTCCTGGGCCGACGCCGAGTGGTTCACCTCGCGCCCCGAAGTGCCGGAAAGCCTGACCATCACCGTGTTCAAGGTGACCGGTGAGACCAACACGGACGACCTGTCTCCGGCCCCCGACGCCTGGAGCCGCCCGGACATCCCCCTGCACGCGCTCGCCATGCTCAAGAACGCCCGTCCGGGCATCGAGCCCGAGGAGCCCGGCACGCGCGGCCCGGTCAAGCAGTTCGAGACGCTGAAGGCCAAGGGCAACCTCGTGGCCTACGTCGGCGACGTGGTCGGCACCGGCTCCTCGCGCAAATCCGCCACCAACTCCGTGCTGTGGTGGACCGGCGAGGACATCCCCTTCGTCCCCAACAAGCGGTTCGGCGGCGTGTGCCTGGGCACCAAGATCGCCCCGATCTTCTACAACACCATGGAAGACGCCGGCGCCCTGCCGATCGAGCTGGACGTCAACCAGATGGACATGGGCGACGTGGTCGAGCTGCGTCCCTACGAGGGCAAGGCCCTCAAGAACGGCGCCGTCATCGCCGAGTTCACCGTCAAGTCCGACGTGATCTTCGACGAAGTCCGCGCCGGTGGCCGCATTCCGCTCATCATCGGCCGTGGCCTGACGGCCCGCGCGCGCGAGGCCCTGGGCCTGCCCGCCTCCACCCTGTTCCGCCTGCCATCCGAGCCCGCTGATTCCGGCAAGGGGTATTCCCTGGCCCAGAAGATGGTCGGCCGCGCCTGTGGCCTGCCCGAGGGCAAGGGCGTCCGCCCCGGCACCTACTGCGAACCCAAGATGACCACCGTGGGGTCCCAGGACACCACCGGCCCGATGACCCGCGACGAGCTGAAGGACTTGGCCTGCCTGGGCTTCTCGGCCGATCTGGTCATGCAGTCGTTCTGCCACACCTCGGCCTATCCCAAGCTGGTGGACGTGCAGACCCACAAGACCCTGCCGAGCTTCATCTCCACCCGTGGCGGCGTGTCCCTGCGCCCCGGCGACGGCGTCATCCACTCGTGGCTGAACCGCCTGCTGATGCCCGACACGGTTGGCACCGGCGGCGATTCGCACACCCGTTTCCCGCTGGGCATTTCCTTCCCCGCCGGGTCTGGTCTGGTGGCCTTTGCCGCCGCCACCGGCGTGATGCCGCTGGACATGCCGGAATCGGTGCTGGTGCGCTTCAAGGGCGAGATGCAGCCGGGCGTCACCCTGCGTGACCTCGTCAACGCCATCCCGCTTTACGCCATCCGCGCCGGCCTGCTGACGGTCGAGAAGAAGGGCAAGAAGAACTTCTTCTCCGGCCGTATCCTGGAGATCGAAGGCCTGCCCGACCTCAAGGTGGAACAGGCGTTCGAGCTGTCCGACGCCTCGGCCGAACGGTCTGCGGCGGCCTGCACCGTGCGCCTGAACGAAGCGCCGATCATCGAATACATGACGTCCAACATCACCCTCATGAAGTGGATGATCGCCAACGGCTACGAGGATCGCCGCACCCTGGAGCGCCGCATCGAGGCCATGCAGGCCTGGATCGCCAAGCCCGCGCTGCTGGCCCCCGACGCCGATGCCGAATACGCCGCCGTCATCGAGATCGATCTGGCCGACATCAAGGAGCCCATCGTCGCCTGCCCCAACGATCCCGACGACGTGAAGCTGCTGTCCGAGGTTTCGGGCGCCAAGATCGACGAAGTGTTCATCGGTTCGTGCATGACCAACATCGGCCACTTCCGCGCCGCCGCCAAGGTGCTGGAGGGCAAGAGCGACATCCCCACCCGTCTGTGGGTCGCTCCGCCGACTAAGATGGACGCCCAGATCCTGAACGAGGAAGGCTACTACTCCATCCTCGGCAAGTCGGGCGCCCGCATGGAATCGCCGGGCTGCTCGCTGTGCATGGGCAACCAGGCGCAGATCCGCAAGGGCTCGACCGCCATGTCCACCTCGACCCGCAACTTCCCCAACCGTTTGGGGCTGGAGACCAACGTCTACCTCGGCTCCGCCGAGCTGGCCGCCGTCTGCGCCCTGCTGGGCCGCATCCCGACCACGGCCGAGTACATGGAGCAGGTCAGCGGACTGAAGGCCAAGGCCGCCGACATCTACCGCTACATGAACTTCGACCAGATCGCCTCCTTCCGCGAGGTGGCGGACACGGTCACGGTGTGACGGCGGTTCGTATAGGATGACGGAAAGGGCGCTCCCTGGTGGGGCGCCCTTTTTGCGTTCGCGAGGGGGCGACTTTGACAAGTGTTCACATGCGTGCACGGAGCATGGTCTAGGAATTTGATTTTACGCAAATGCGTTGTCGCGACGCTCCAGGCGGGCGGCAGCCATCCGCGACAGCGGACAGTCCTCCCGACGACACGTCACGTCACGTTCGGACGCTACCGCTCCTCCCAATCGCGCGACCATCCGTGTGGCATGCGTTTTGCGGGCTTGAAAGCGTTTTTCCTCACTCCCACCTCAAGGGTTCGCCTAAGGCGTCAACGATCAGGGAGAGACAGGCATCATGGCGACCACCGCACTCGGACCGGCGTCGCGCCGCACGCTCAGCGTTGCCGGCAAGGACTACGACTACTACAGCCTCAGGGCCGCGACCGAGGCCGGGCTGGGGGACGTGTCGCGTCTGCCGTTCTCCATGAAGGTGTTGCTGGAAAACCTGCTGCGCTTTGAGGACGGCCGCACGGTGACCGCCGACGACGTCCAGGCCTGCGCCGCCTGGCTCAAGGACAAGCGGTCGGACCGCGAGATCGCCTATCGCCCGGCTCGCGTGCTGATGCAGGACTTCACTGGGGTTCCCGCCGTGGTCGATCTGGCCGCCATGCGCGATGCGGTGGTTGCCATTGGCGGCGACCCGCAGAAGATCAACCCGCTGTCGCCGGTCGATCTGGTCATCGACCACTCGGTCATGGTCGACTACTTCGGCACCCCCGACGCGCTGACCAAGAACACCGACCTGGAATTCGAGCGCAACGGCGAACGCTATGCGTTCCTGCGCTGGGGCCAGGGGGCGTTCAAGGATTTCCGCGCCGTTCCTCCGGGCACCGGCATCTGCCATCAGGTCAACCTGGAACACCTTGCCCGCGTCGTGTGGACGCGTGAGGAGGACGGCCGCACCGTCGCCTATCCCGACACCTGCGTCGGCACCGATTCGCACACCACCATGGTCAACGGCCTGGGCGTGCTGGGCTGGGGCGTCGGCGGCATCGAGGCCGAGGCCGCCATGCTCGGCCAGCCCGTCTCCATGCTCATCCCCGAGGTGGTCGGCTTCAAGCTGACCGGCCAGCTCAAGGAAGGCGTCACCGCCACCGACCTCGTTCTGGTGGTCGTCCAGATGCTGCGCAAGCACGGTGTGGTCGGCAAGTTCGTGGAGTACTACGGGTCGGGGCTCGACCACCTGACCCTGGCCGACCGCGCGACCATCGCCAACATGGCCCCGGAATACGGCGCCACCTGCGGGATTTTCCCGATCGACGCCGAGACGCTGAACTACATGCGGCTCACCGGCCGCCCGGAAGACCAGCTTGCCCTGGTCGAAGCCTACGCCAAGGAACAGGGCCTGTGGCGCACCCCGGACTGGAATCCGGTGTTCAGCCAGACGATGGAACTCGACATGTCCACCGTGGAACCGAGCCTCGCCGGGCCGAAGCGTCCGCAGGACCGCGTTGCCCTGTCCGGTGCCGCCACCGCGCTGCAAGACACCTTGGCCGCCGAGGGCATCACCGATCCCGCCAAGGGGTACAAGGTCGAAGGTGCGGACTACGAACTGAACCACGGCGACGTGGTGATTGCCGCCATCACGTCCTGCACCAACACGTCCAACCCCGGCGTGATGATCGCCGCCGGGCTGGTCGCCAAGAAGGCCGTCGCGCTGGGCCTGAAGTCCCAGCCGTGGGTCAAGACCTCGCTGGCCCCCGGCTCCCTGGTGGTCCAGGACTACCTGGAAAAGGCCGGGCTGCAAACGTACCTGGATCAGTTGGGCTTCAACATCGCGGGGTTCGGCTGCACCACCTGCATCGGCAACTCCGGGCCGCTGGCTGATCCTATCGCCAACACCATCGACGCGAACAAGATGGTCGTCTCGGCGGTGCTATCGGGCAACCGCAACTTCGAGGGCCGCATCAGCCCGCATGTGCGCGCCAACTGGCTGGCCTCCCCGCCGCTGGTGGTCGCCTATGCGCTGCTCGGCACCTTGCAAAAGGATATCACCACGGAACCGCTCGGCATCGGCACGGATGGCAATCCGGTGTTCCTCAAGGACGTCTGGCCGACCAGCCAGGAGATTTCCGAGGCCGTGGCCTCCTTCGTCACCCGCGCCATGTTCCAGGACCGCTACGCCAACGTCTGGACCGGCCCCAAGCAGTGGCAGGACATCACTGTGGCTGGTGGTGAAACCTATCAGTGGGACGACCAATCGACCTACGTCGCCAATCCGCCGTACTTCGTCGGCATGGCGGCCGAGGCCGGCACCATCACCGAGATCAAGGGCGCCCGGCCGCTGGCCATCCTGGGCGACTCGGTCACCACCGACCACATCTCCCCGGCCGGGTCGATCAAGGCCGACAGCCCGGCCGGCAAGTACCTGATGGAAAACGGGGTCGAAAAACGCGACTTCAATTCCTACGGCGCGCGGCGTGGCAACCACGAGGTCATGATGCGCGGCACCTTCGCCAACATCCGCATCAAGAATGAAATGGTGCCGGGCATCGAAGGCGGCATCACCAAGCACATCCCCTCGGGCGAGGTCATGCCGATCTATGACGCCGCCATGAAATACCAGGCCGAGGGCACGCCGCTGGTGGTCGTCGGCGGCCTGGAATATGGCACCGGGTCGTCCCGCGATTGGGCCGCCAAGGGCACCAACCTGCTGGGCGTCAAGGCGGTCCTGGTCGAAAGCTTCGAGCGCATCCACCGCTCCAACCTCGTCGGCATGGGCGTCCTGCCCTTGCAGTTCAAGGACGGCACCGATCGCAAGACCTTGAAGCTGGATGGGTCCGAGGTGTTCGATATCACCGGCATCGACGGCGCCATCAAGCCGCGCCAGGACGTCACCGTGACCATCACCCGCACCGATGGGTCTTCGGAAACCATCACCGTCCTGTGCCGCATCGACACCGCCGACGAGGTCGAATACTACCGCCACGGCGGCATCTTGCAGTACGTGCTGCGGGGCTTGGCTGCCGCTTGAACGGGTCGCGCCTTAGAGGAGGGGGAGCCCACGGGGCTACCCCTCCACGGCGCCTAAGTCAGCAACTCCGAGAATGGCAGGAAGTCGAGGACGGTTCCCGGTTCCACGCCGGGGAGGTCTTCGGGCAGTTCGGCCAGACCGCCGGACACCACCATGGAGGTGAGGATGCCCGAGCCTTCCTTGGGGAAGCGGCTGAGGACGAGGCGGCCGTCGTCGCCGCGCCGCACGCTGGCGCGCACCCATTCGCGGCGGCCGACGCGCTTTTTGAACGCGAAGTCGGCCACGGCGGGGACGGCCAGGGGGGCCTTGTCCTCGGCCCCCATCAGGCGCAGCAGCAACGGGCGGGCGAAAATGAGGAAGGTCAGCATCGACGCGACCGGATTTCCCGGCAGCCCGATGAACGGCACCGCGCCGACATGCCCGAAGGCCAGAGGACGGCCGGGCCGGATGGCGATGCGCCAGAAGTTGAGCGCCCCCAGGTCTTCGACCGCGCCCTTGACGTGGTCGGTGTCGCCGGTCGAGACGCCGCCCGAGGTGATGATGACGTCGGCGCGTGTCCCAGCCTCGGCCAGCACGGCGCGCACGGTGGCAGCCTCGTCGGGCACGATGCCCAGGTCGATCACCTCGGCGCCCAGGCCGCGCAACAGGCCCATCAGGACAAAGCGGTTGCTGTCATAGATGGCGCCCGGCCCGGCATCCTGCCCGGTCACCGGATCGCGCACCTCGTCCCCGGTCGAGAACACGGCGGCGCGCAAGGTCCGGCGCACGGTCAGCCGCCCGATCCCGACCGAGGCGGCCAAGCCGATATCCTGCGGGCGCAGGCGGCGGCCGGCGGGCAGGATGACCGCGCCGGGCTGGATGTCCTCGCCTTTCTTGCGCAGGTTGGCGCCCTGCTTGACCGGCGGCAGGGTGACGGTTCCATCCTCGTGGGCCGTGCATACTTCCTGCGGCAGGATGGTATCCGGGCCGGGCGGCATGGGCGCGCCGGTAAAGATGCGCAGGGCCTCGCCCCGCCGCGCCGGGCGGTCGAGGACATGGCCGGCGGCAATCCGCCCGGTCACCGGCAGCGTCACGGTGCCCTCGGCCGGAAGGTCGGCATGGAACACGGCGTAGCCATCGACGGCGGTGTTGTCGTGCGGGGGCACGGCGCGGGTGGAAACCACGTCGGCGGCCAGCACCCGGCCCAGGGCGTCCATCAACGCCACGTCTTCGGTCCCCTCGACGGGCGAGACGGCGGCGAGCAGACGCTCCAGCGCCTCGGCCGTGCGCAGCATGTCCTTGCCGGGGGCGAAAGCGTCGGGGGCCGGGGTGCAGCTATCGGTGCTCATGGGCGCAGTCCGGTGTGCGAGAGAATAAAATCCACGATGGCCGGCGGATCGTTGAGGTCAAGCAACGGGCGGTCCAGGCCCGCCACCTCCGCCGCGTCGCTGGCCACCGCGATGATGCGCTCGTCCTCCGGCCAGATCGGCGGCTTGCCGACCGAGGGCCGATAGACCTCCAGCTTGTCGATGGGATAGCGTTTGAAGCCCTCGACGATCAGCAGGTCAACCGGCTCCATGCGCTCGATCAGGCTGTCGATGGGCGGTTCGGGGTCGTCGCGCTTTTCGTGCATCAGGAACCACCGGCTGCCGGTCACCAGCATGACCTCGGACGCCCCGGCGCGACGGTGCCGCCACGAGTCCTTGCCGGGCTGGTCGATGTCCACGGCGTGGTGGGCGTGCTTCATGGTCGAGACCTTGACGCCGCGTGCGGTGATTTCCTCCAGCAACTGCACCATCAGGGTGGTCTTGCCGCTGCCGCTCCAGCCGGCGAGGCCGATGATCTTCATGCCAGAACTCCGCGCGCCCAGTCCACCACGGCGGTTTCCTCGGGCGGCAGGAAGGTGCCGAGGCCGCCGGACACAGCCTCGAACTTCTCCTGGTAGCGGACCGACAGGCAGGTCAGGACCGGGATGCCCGCCGACAGGGCCTCGAAGGCGTCCGGAGCCATGCCCTCGCCGTCCACTTCCATGCCGGCGAACTTGTTGACCACCAGCAGGGCCACCCTCTCGGCGATGTCGCGGCGCAGCACGGCGCTGGCCTCGACCAGGGCGCCGGGGTTGAGGCAGCAGGCCGACGACCCGGCCCCCAGATCCTGGGAAATCTCGTAGCGGCACTGGCGGGCGATATCGACCAGATCCATGCGCGCCCGACCGCTGGGGTAGCGGGTGGTGTGCTGGTACAACCCCCCGACACGCACGCCCTCGGCGCGCAAGGTTTCGACCACGGCGGCCAGGACTTCCTCCGCGTTGTCGGCCCCGCCCCGGTCGTGGACGATGACGCCAAAGCGGCGGGACAGGGCCTCAATCTGGTCGTCGTCTTTCGGGGAACTCATACCTGGACCTGCTGATAAAAGAGGAAATCCACCAGATCACCTGGGGAAATAGAGGTCGCGTCCTCGGCCAGATCGACCAGCCCATCGGTGCCGACCAGGGATGACAACACGCTCGGCTCCTGGGTCGGCCAGGCCACCGCCTCGGGCACGCCGTCGGGTCCGGCCTGGAGGGCGGCGCGCAGGAACTGCCGGCGCTTGTGCTTTTTGGTGAACGAGAACGCCGCCCGCACCTTCAGGCGGGGCGGGGACAGGGGCTCGGCGGTCGCACCGCAGAGGCGCAGGATGACGGGGCGGGCGATCATCATGAAGATCACCATGGTCGAAACCGGGTAGCCCGGCAATCCGACGAAAGCCGCATCCCCGACGCTGCCCAGCGCCGTCGGCTTGCCCGGCTTGATGGCCATGCGCCACAGGTGGATGGCGCCCAGGCTTTCGACCACCGCCCGCACATGGTCCTCGCCGCCGATGGACACGCCGCCCGAGGTGATGAGCAGGTCATGGGTGCGTGATGCCGCGTCCAGGGCCTCGCGTACGGCATCGGGCTTGTCCGGCAGGGTGCCCAGGTCGCTGACCGCACAGCCCAGCGCGCGCGCCGCCGCCACCAGACCATAGCGGTTGGAGCCGTAGACCGCACCCTCGTGCAGGGGCTGGCCCGGCTCGACCAGTTCGTCGCCGGTGGCGAACACGGCAACGCGCAGGCGGCGGAAAACCGACACCTCGGCCCGGCCCACGGTGCCGACCATGGCGACGTCTTGCGGGCGCAGGCGGCGACCGGCGCGCAGGACGGTGGTGCCGGTCATAAAATCCTCGCCAGCGGGGCGGACGAAGGTGCCCTGTGTAAGGCCGGGCGGCAGGAAGACGGTGTCGCCCTCAACCCGCACGTCCTCCTCCATCACCACGGTATCCAGTTCGGGCGGGACCGGGGCGCCGGTGAAGATGCGCGCTGCCGCGCCCGCCGTCACATGACCGCGATAGGGGTGGCCGGCGGCAATGCGGGCGGTGATGGTCAGGGCGGTTTCGCCGTCCTCCACAAGGTCGGCGGCGCGGAAGGCGAAGCCGTCCATGGCGGCGCTCGGGAACGGCGGCACCGTGTGCCCGGCCACGATATCCTCGGCCAGAACGCGGCCCGCCGCCTCGGCCAGGGGCACGGTTTCCGGGGTGACCACAGGGGCCAGCCGGGCGTCGAGTAGGCTCAACACCTCGTCCAGGCGGATGAGGCTGTCGGGCGCCTTGAAGCAGTCGTTCAGGTCTAGCTTGAGCATAGCGTGGGGGATCACCGTTCAGTCAATAACCCCATGATGTCGCCCCACACCGCCATGGTCTACAGTTAGTTGGTGGCTTTGGCGTCCGGGAAGAACAGTTGTTCACCGTTGATTGTGTAGGACGCGATGGCATCCTGTCCCACCGGCCCGGTCAGCCAGTCGATGAAGGCCCGCGCGTCGGCTTCCTTGACATGGGCATGGCGGGCCGGGTTGACCAGCATGACGCCGTAAGGGTTGGCCAGCCGGCGGTCGCCCTCGACCAGGATGGCGAGGTCCTGACGGTTCTTGAAGTTCAGCCAAGTGCCCCGGTCGGTCAGGGCGTAGGCCCCGATGCCAGCCGCCATGTTCAAGGTCGGCCCCATGCCCGAGCCGGTTTCACGATACCACGGCGCGGAGGGGGTCACGCCCGACGCCGTCCACAGGCGCTTTTCGGCCTTGTGGGTCCCGCTGTCATCGCCGCGCGAGGCGAACGGTGCCCCGGCCTTGGCGACGGTGGCGAGTGCGGCGGCGACGTCCTTGCCGCCCTTGATGCCGGCCGGATCAGCGGTCGGACCGACCAGCACGAAGTCGTTGTACATCACCGGCCGGCGGTCCACGCCAAAGCCTTCGGCGACGAACTTTTCCTCGGATTTGGTGTCGTGGACGAACACCACGTCGGCGTCGCCATTCTCGCCCAGGCGCAGGGCCTGCCCGGTGCCGACGGCGACCACCCGGACCTCAATGCCCGTGGCGTCGGTGAAGCGTGGCAGCAGGTGCTTGAACAGGCCCGATTGCTCGGTCGAGGTGGTCGAGGCCACGGTGATGAAGCGATCCTGGGCCTGGGCCTGGGCCTGCACCAGGGCAGGCGCCGCGATCAACACGGCCATCATGGCCATCAAAAAACGTTTCACCATACAAGGTCTCCTCTCAGGAACGCGGCCGCCTGCGGGCTTTGCGGGGCGGCGAAAAACTCTTCGGCCGGGGCGTTCTCAACAATCCGCCCACGGTTCAGGAACACCACGTCGCGGGCCAGCCGGCGGGCCTGCCCGAGGTCGTGGGTGGTCATCACAATCGCCGTACCCTCGGCGTGCAGGGCGCGCACGATGTCCTCGATGGCCCGCGTCGCGGCGGGGTCGAGGGCGGCGCAGGGCTCGTCAAGGAACAGAACATCCGGTCGGCTGGCGGTGGCGCGGGCCAGGGCCAGGCGTTGCTGCTCGCCGCCCGACAGCACGCGGGCAGACCGGTCGGCCAGCGCGCTGAGGCCGACGCGGTCCAGGGCGGCCAGGGCCTCGGCCTTGCGACGGCCGCGCGGCACCCCGGCCAGGGCCAGGGCATGGGTGACGTTGGCAAGGGTCGAACGGCGTAGCAGGACCGGTTTTTGAAACACCATGGCGTGGCGGCGGCGCGGCGCGGCGAAGGCCCATTCGACCCGCCCCTCGGACGGCTCCAGCAGGCCGTGGGCGAGGCGCAGCAGCAGGCTTTTGCCGGCCCCATTCGGCCCCAGGATGATGGTCAGCGCGCCGCGCGGAACGCATAGGTCAACGTCGGACAGCAGCGCCTGCCCGCCGTGGCGAAAGCCGACACCACTGAGGTGCAGGGGTAGGACGGAAGGCTCGGCCCGCATGGTCACACCCCCAGCCGGCGGCTGAGTGCGCCGATGATCTGGGCGCTGGCGGTGAGCGCGATGGTCAGGACGATCAGCACCATGCCCAGGCCCAGCGCCAGGGCAAGGTCGCCCCGGCTGGTTTCCAGGGCAATGGCGGTGGTCATGGTGCGGGTCACCCCGGCGATGTTGCCGCCGACGATCAGCACCGCCCCGACCTCGGCACTGGCCCGCCCGAATCCGGCCAGCACGCCGCTGAGCAGGCTGAGGCGGCCGTCCCACAACAGGGTCGGGATGGCCCGCGAGCGTGACGAACCGAGGGACCGTAACTGATCCCCGACTTCGCCCCACAGGTCTTCGACCACCTGACGGGTCAGGGTAATGATGATCGGCAACACCAGGATGGTCTGCGCGACGATCATGGCGGTTGGGGTGAACAGCAGGCCCCAGCTTCCCAGCGGCCCGGCCCGTGACAGCAGCAGATAGAGGGCCAGCCCGGCGACGACGGGCGGCAAACCCATTAACGCGGCGCTCAGCGTCACCACCACCTGACGGCCGGGAAAGCGGTACAGGGCCAGTGCGGCGCCCAACGGCAGGCCGATCACGCAGGCAATCGCCACGGCGCTCAAGGTGACCCGCAGGGACAACGCGACAATGCTCCCCAGCTCGGGATCGAGCGAGAGCACGAGGTCGATGGCGGCGGCGAAGGCGGAGGGTGTCTCTGTCATTTTCTCGGCGTTTCCTTGCACCTAGAATAGTCTTGTGCGAAAAAAGGTCCAAGGCTGTAAATGCGACATAAGTATGCAGGGATACGCAGCATGGCGGCACCGGACTACCTGACCACGGCCGAGGTCGCCGACTACCTGCGCCTCAAGGAACGCAAGGTGTATGAGTTGGTCCGCGAGCGGGCCATCCCCTGCGCCCGCGTCACCGGCAAGCTGCTGTTCCCGCGCCGCGCCATCGACGCCTGGATCGCCGGGGCGGTGGAGTTCGACGGCCCCGGCCTGCCCGTCCCGCCGCCGGTGCTGGCTGGCAGCCACGATCCCCTGCTGGACTGGGCGGTGCGGGCCTCGGGCTGTGGTCTTGCTCTGCTGGCCGAGGGCAGCCGCGACGGCCTGGGGCGGTTGGCCGCCGGGCAGGCGGTGATGAGCGGCCTGCACCTGATCGACCGCAGCGACGGAACCTACGCCCCGCGAATCGCCGCCGAGGCGCTGCCCGCCGTGCCCGACCTGCTGGTCGTGCAATGGGCCTGGCGGGATCAGGGCTTGATGGTGGCGCGCGGCAATCCGCTTGGTGTCGAGTCGCTGGCCGATGCCGTCGCGGCCGGGCATCGGGTGGCCCGCCGCCAGCCCGGTTCGGGGTCCGACGTGCTGCTGGCCTATCTGCTGGAGCGCGACGGCGTGGACGGTCGTGCCGTGCCACCGGCCGAGTCGCCGGCCCTGACCGAAACCGACCTTGCCGCCCAGATCGTGGACGGCAAGGCCGACTGCGGCCTGGGCATATCAGCCGTGGCGCGGCGTTTCGGGTTGGATTTCCTGCCCCTGCACCGCGAACGGTTCGACCTTGCCCTGCGGCGGCGCGACTATTTCGAGACGGCGGCCCAGGCCTTGCTGGCCTTTGCCCGCACCGAGGAATTCACAGCCCATGCCCAAGATCTCGGCGGCTATGACGTCACCTGCCTGGGGCGCGTGGTGTACAATCGCTGAACAGTGTTTTTCTGAACCGAACAGGGCACGTAACCGTTCGTTCACAAACCTTGTTTCTTCCTCGCATTGTGCACCGCAATATTCTTTTTGACTCCATACCCCGCAATAGTTATTGTGCAGCGCACAGGGGCACACCCGACAAAGGGGTCCCCTCCCGTTCCCCAGAGAGAGGATCCACAGTCATGGCCAAGCAGTCCGGCAGCCCGTTCGATTTCGACTTCACCAAGATGATGGGCGACATGAAGGTCCCCGGCGTTGACATGGAAGGCCTGATGGCCGCCCAGAAGAAGAACATCGACGCCATGACCGCCGCCAACAAGGTTGCCTTCGACAGCATGCAGGCCGTGATGCAGCGCCAGACCGAGCTGTTCCGCCAGGCGATCGAGGAGGCCACCAACGCCGCTTCGTCGATCTCGGCCAACGCGCCGCTGCCCGAGAAGATGGCCAAGCAGACCGAACTGACCAAGGAAGCCTTCGAGCGCGCCGTGGCCAACGCCAAGGAAGTCGCCGAGATGGTCGCCCGCTCCAACACCGAAGTGGCTGAAGTCGTCCAGACCCGCTTCACCGAAGCGATGGCCGAAATCAAGACCACCATCGAGAAGGCGGCTGCCTTCAAGAAGTAATCAGCCTTCAGGGCTTGAGCAGAACCCCCGGCGGACCCGTTCCGCCGGGGGTTTTCGCATGTGCGGCAAGGTGCAGGTTGCCAGCGTCACGCCCGACGGGCCGAGCCCGTGGCACGGGCCACCCCGCGATAGGCCTCGAACTCGGCGTCGCGAATGTCCGCCCTGGCAAGATCGGCGATGGCAACCACGCCGACCAGCCGCTTGTCGCGGTTCAGGACCGGCATGCGCCTGACCTGATGGTCGGCGAACTTCTTGGCGCAGGCCACGGCGTCCTCGTCCTCGAAGACGTAGTAGATGCCTTCACTCATGACATCGCGGACGGTCGTGCCACTGATGTCGGTCTTGTCGGCGATTCCCCGAATGGCGATGTCGCGGTCGGTGATCATCCCGACCAGCCGGTCGCCCTCGCGCACGGGCAGGGCCCCCAGGTCTTCATCCCGCATGACGCGGGCGCAGTCCTGCAAGGTTGTCGTGGGTTCCACCAAATGCGAAGCGCGGGTCATCATTTCTTGGACCTGCATGGTCTCCTCCTCCTGTGAGAGCGGAAGCCGTCCGGCGCAGCCAATGTGCTCCAGTGCGCCCGGTATTGGAGGAACGGCGCGCGGCCCGAACCGTTGCGTGAGTTATTGTGTGCTGACGTCCAGGCGTTCCAGATTGGCCCGCGCCACCTGTGCGGCGGGGCTGTCCGGGGCGGCGCGCAGGACCTGCATCCAGTCCTGGCGGGCATCGTCCGGGCGGCCGGTGGCCAGGGCCAGGGCGCCACGTTCCACGAACACCTCGACGGCGCCGGGATCGATCTTGCGGGCGCGTTCCAGGTCGGCCTGGGCGAGATCGAAGGTCTCCAGGCGGCGGTAGGCGGCGGCCCGCAGCACCAGGGCCGACACCCGCGCCGGCTCGGCATCCAGTGCGGCGTTGAGGTCATCCACGGCATCCCACAGCCGGTTGGCGTCGGCGTGCAGCACGGCGCGGTCCTCCAGGGCGTCGGGCGATGCCGGAGCGATGCGCAGGGCCGCCTCGATCACCCCAAAGGCCCGCTCGTCCTGGTCGGCCCGGCGCCACGCCTCGGCCGCATGGCGCAGCAGGCCGACTTTAATTTCCGCGCTGGTTCGGCTGGACTGGGCGAGGTCCTCCAGCGCCGTCGCGGCGGCCTCCTCTTCACCGAGTTCCATCATGGCGGCGGCGCGGCAATGTTCGGCCGGCAGCCCACCGCCCAGGCCCAGCCAGGTCCCGGCCCGCTCGAAGGCCTCCAGCGGCCGATCCGCTGCCAGCGCCATGCAGGCGGCGTACTCGGTCGCCGGATCCAGGGTCTGGGCCCTGGCCGGAAACGCTACGGGAAACGCCGCGGGAAGCGCTACGGCAACGGCGGCGCACAGGACCATCAGGGGACGCATCGGCAGGACTCCAAACAGGGTGACGCTACCATTGAACGGCGCGCCAGCCTTGGCAAGAGCGCCGCGCGACGGCATGCTGGGAACCCCGGCTCCGCAGTCATCATAAAAGGATATCTCCATGGCCCGGTTGTTCTGCTTCGGTATCGGCTTCACCGCTCGCGTCCTGGTGCGGCAGATGATGGCCGCTGGCTGGCAGGTGTCGGGCACGGCGCGCACGGCAGAGAAATGCGCCGCGTTGGGGGCCGAGGGGCTGAGCATGGTCCGCTTTGACGGCACCGCGCCCCTGCCGGCCAGCGCCCTGGAGGGTGTAACCCATGTCCTGATCTCGGTCCCGCCCGGCGAGGATGGTGATCCGGTGCTGCGCCAGCACGGCGCCGATCTCGCGGCCCTGCCGGGACTGAAGTGGATTGGCTACCTGTCGACCACCGGCGTCTATGGTGACCGGGGCGGCGCCTGGGTGGACGAGGACACCCCCATCGCCCCCGATCTGCCGCGCTCCCTGCGCCGGGCCGAGGCCGAGCGCGGCTGGCTGGACTTGGCCAAGTCGGGAGCCGACAAGACGGGCGCCCCGGTCCATGTGTTCCGGCTGGCCGGCATCTACGGCCCCGGCCGCAGCGCCATTGACAACCTGCGGGCCGGCACCGCCCAGCGAATCGTCAAGCCGGGACAGGTGTTCTGCCGCATCCATGTGGCCGACATCGCCCAGGTCCTGCGGGCGTCCATGGAGCGCCCGACTCCGGGTCGCATCTACAACGTCAGCGACGATGAACCGGCCCCGCCGCAGGACGTCATCACCCACGGCGCCCGCTTGCTGGGTGTGGCCCCGCCGCCCGAAGTACCCTTCGAGCAGGCCGAACTGTCGCCCATGGCGCGCACCTTCTACCAGGACTCCAAGCGCGTGAAGAACCATCGCATCCGCCAGGAACTGGGCGTCACGCTGCTGTATCCGACGTATCGGGAGGGCCTGAAGGCTCTGCTTTAGGCGACTTGGCGGCGGTCCGAGGCGATGACCTCGCAGCGGCAGCGCAGGGCTTCGTTCATGGTTTCGAATCCACGACGCACGGCCGTCAGGTCGTCCGCGCCAAAGAAGGCTGAGAACAGGCCGGTGAACCGTTCGCACTGGTAGAAGCGCACGCCGCTGCCGGTTTCGGCGATGCGGAAGCTGTGCCAGCCGTCGAACATGCCGGGCACCAGGACCCGCCCCACCCAGCTCAGTTCCCGGCCGGGCAGAAGGGTCACGATGCGCGGGCGGAACGTCGCCTGACGCAGGCCCGGAGGCGCAATGCGCACCTTCAACCGGCCACCCCGGCGCAGGTCGCCGGACACGGTGGGGATGAAGGGATTCCAGTCCGCGTAGTTTGGCAAATCGGCGAGAACATCCCAGACGACTGAAGCGTCGGCACGGATGTCGATCTCCGTCTCGATGGCCTTCATGGCTCACCCTGTACGGTGGATTTGGTCGCACAATTGGCGCTGATCCGGCCCACTTGTCAAGCGGCGGACATAAACCCGCCCCATACCTGCCTTGTTAGGGGGGCCTGCCTTGTTAGGGGGAGCCTGCCTTGTTAGGACGCCTGCCTTATTGGGCCGCGCCCATCTCCCGCAGCTTCTGCTTGAGGTCCAGCAGATCCCGCCAGGCGAGGCGCTTGTGGGCCGGGGAGCGCAGGAGGTATTCGGGATTGTGGGTGGCAATCGCCGGGATGGGGTGGGACAGCCCCGGCGAGGCGTGGTTTTGCCAGCGCCCGCGCAGTTTCATGATGCCTTCGGGGCGGGCGAAGATGGTCTTGGCGGCCAGTCCGCCGACCAGCAGCAGGACCTTGGGCTGGATGAGTTCGATGTGGCGTTCCAGGAACGGCAGGCACACCGCCACCTCGGCGTCGGTCGGGGTACGGTTGCCGGGCGGGCGCCACGGCAGGACGGTGGTGACGTAAAAAGTTTCCCGAGTCTGGCCGATGCTCGCCAACATGCGGTCGAGCATCTGGCCGATCTCGCCGACGAAGGGCAGACCGAGGCGGTCCTCGTCACGGCCGGGCGCCTCGCCGATCACCATGAGGGCGCCGCCGGGATTGCCGTCGCCGAACACCGTGTGGGTGGCGGTGGCCTTGAGGGGGCATCCGGTGAAGCCCTCCATCACCCGGCGCAGGTCTTCGAGAGTCTTGGCGGAGGCCGCCTGGTGGGCGGCGCTCTGGGCGGCCTGACGCGGCGAATCGGCCAGGACCGGGGCTGCTGGCGCGCGCGGCGTGGGGGGGGCTTGGCGCGAAGCGGCCGGCGCGGGCTGCGCCGGGGCCCCCGGTCTCGCCCCGGCCTGGGCCGCCGCCTTGGCCGCGGCCTGGGCAGCCGAAAGGGCATAGCGGTCGAGGGGATCCTCGCCCACCGCCTCGTCCACGCCAGCCTCCAGGTACCAGCGCAACAGCGCGTCCGGGGGCAGATTTTCCGCTTCCATCAAGGTCATGGTGCGGACCATATCACGGAGCCCTTTCCTGCAACAGACGTACCCCCTATGCTATGCGCCCCACCGGAAGGGCCAAGCCGGGCGGGACCAAGAGTGAACGGCATACAAAAGACGCGCACGGAGAGGGGTTCATGGAACGGGAGTCGATGGAATTCGACGTGGTGATCGTGGGAGCCGGTCCGTCCGGCCTGACCGCGGCCATTCGCCTCATGCAGCTTGCCCAGGCCGAGGGCCGGGAAACGACCGTCTGCGTGATCGAGAAGGGGTCCGAAGTCGGCGCCCACATCCTTTCGGGGGCGGTGCTGGAACCGCGTGCCCTGGACGAGTTGATCCCCGACTGGAAGAATCTCGGCGCGCCGCTGAACACGCCGGCGGCCAAGGATGAATTCCTGTTCCTGACGGAAAAGGGCGCGCACACGCTGCCGACGCCGCCGCAGATGAACAACCACGGCAACTACATCATCAGCCTGGGTAACTTCTGCCGCTGGCTGGCCGAGCAGGCCGAGGCCATGGGCGTGGAGATCTACGCCGGGTTCGCCGGGGCCGAAGTGCTGTACCATGACACCGGTGCCGTAAAAGGGGGCGCGGTCAAGGGCATCGCCACTGGCGACATGGGCCGCGACCGCGAGGGCAACCCCATCGACGGCATGTTCGAGCCGGGCGTTGAACTGCACGCCAAGCAGACCATTTTCGCCGAGGGCTGCCGGGGGTCGCTGACCAAGGGCTTGCAGGACCGTTTCAACCTGCGCGACGGCAAGGACCCGCAGACCTACGGCATCGGCATCAAGGAACTGTGGGAAATCGACCCGGCCAAGCACCAGCCTGGCAAGATCGTCCACACCGTGGGCTGGCCGATGGACACCAAGACCTATGGCGGGTCGTTCCTCTATCACCTGGAGGACAATCAGGTCGCGGTGGGCTTCGTGATCGGGCTGGACTACGCCAATCCGCACCTGTCGCCATTCGACGAGTTCCAGCGGTTCAAGACGCACCCGGCGATTCGCCCGACCTTCGAGGGCGGGCGGCGCATTTCCTATGGCGCGCGGGCGCTGAACGAGGGCGGGCTTCAGTCGCTGCCCAAGCTGACCTTCCCCGGCGGCGCGCTGATCGGCGACACGGCGGGCTTCCTCAACGTCCCCAAGATCAAGGGCACGCACACAGCCATGAAGTCGGCCATGGTGTGCGCCGAGGCGGTGTTCGAGGCGCTGAAGGCCGACGCCGCCGACAAGGCCGAGGTTCCGGCCTACCAGCAGGGCATGGAAACGTCCTGGGTGTGGGCCGAACTGCATCAGGTGCGCAACATCCGCCCGTCGTTCCGCTGGGGCCTGTGGGGCGGCATCGCGTACTCGGCGCTGGACACCTACCTGTTCCGGGGCAAGGCGCCGTGGACGTTCCACAACCACTCCGACCACGACAGCCTGAAGCCGGCGGCCGAAATGCCCAAGATCGTCTATCCCAAGCCGGACGGGAAGGTCAGCTTTGACAAGCTGTCGTCGGTGTTCATCTCGAACACCAACCATGAGGAGGAGCAGCCTTGCCACCTCCAGCTCAAGGATCCGTCGGTGCCGGTGAACGTCAACCTGGCCCTCTATGACGGGCCGGAACAGCGGTTCTGCCCGGCGGGCGTCTACGAGTACGTGGAAAAGGACGACAAGTCGGGCCAGCGTTTGCAAATCAACGCCCAGAACTGCGTCCACTGCAAGACCTGCGACATCAAGGATCCGACCCAAAACATCAACTGGGTGGTCCCGCAGGGCGGCGGCGGACCCAACTACCCGAACATGTAAGACCCACGTTCGAGTACGTTGTTTCTCAGGCCACGAAGGGTGCCATCAGGGCGATGACCATAGACTCCCCGCACCACCGCCGGACGCCGCCCGGTCGCCTGTTGGCGTCCGTGGTCGCCCTGGCCGTCCTTCTGCCCTCGGCCTGTGGGGGCCCGACCGAGGCTCCGGCGGGGCAGGGCAGCGCTCCGGCCGTTTCGGCGGCGGCCGACGCCGGTGGGGGAGGCATGGGGGGCATGCCCGCTCCCCAGGTCCGCGAGGGCGAGGCGGTGCGGCCCGGCAGCTTTGGCCTGGGCAGTTATCTGGCCGGGCGCCATGCGCAGGATGTGTCCGACACCACGGCGGCGGCCGAAAACTACGTGGACGCCCTGGAGGCCGACCCGGAGAACGTCGCCCTGGCCCGCCGGGCCTACTTCTTCCTGCTGGCCGAAGGGCGGTATGACGAGGCCCTGGCCCTGGCCGCCCGCGTGCTGGAGCAGGACCCCGAGGCCACGGTGGCGCCCCTGGTCCTGGCCGTCGGCGCGGTGGCGCGCGAAGATTTCGACGCCGCTTGGCCGTTCGTCGCCGACCTTGAACCGCAGGGGCTGAACAGTTTTCTCGCGCCGCTGCTGCAAGGCTGGGTTTTGGCCGGGCAGGGGCGGACCGACGAGGCGGTGGCCGCGCTGGGCGCCATGGCGGACAGCCCGCAACTCAGCCAGCTTTATTACTTTCATTCCGGGCTTGTGCTCGATCTGGCCGGGCGGCCCGACGACGCCTGGACGTTCTACGCCAAGACCATCGAGCCCGACCACCCGCTGACCTTGCGCACGGTCGAGGCGGTGGCCGCCTTCCTGCGGCGCCAGGACCGGGGGGCCGAGGCGGTGGCGCTGATTGACCGCTACCGGGGCGAACATCCCGACTCGGTGTTGATCGAAGCGGCCTTTGACCGGTTCAACCAGCAGCCGCAGTCGTGGCGGCCCATCGGCAACGCCCGCCAAGGTTTGGCCGAGGCCTTGTACGGGGCGTCGTCGTCGGTGATGCAGTCGGGCGCCGTGGACACCGCGCAGATGTTTGCCCGCCTGTCCCTGCTGCTCGACCCCGATTTCCCGTATGGCCAGATGCTGGTGGCCGACATCCTGGCCGCCCAGGGGCGGTTCGAGCCCGCCGCCGCCCTGTACGAGGCGGTCCCGGCGGATAGTCCGGTGCATTTCCCGGTGCGCCTGCAACTGGCCGAAACACTTGAGCGCCTGGGTCGCGGCGACGAGGCGGCCGATGTCCTGCGCGAGGTGGCCGCCACCTACACGACGACGCCCGCGCCGCTCATCCAGATGGGTGACTTGAGCCGTCGGCAGGAGCGGTGGGACGCCGCCGTCGAGGCCTACACCGCGGCCTTCGAGCGTATTCCGGTCATCCGTGACGACCACTGGGCGCTGTTCTACAGCCTGGGCGTGGCGCTGGAGCGGGCCGGCAAGTGGCCGCAGGCCGAAGAGGCTTTCCTCAAGGCGCTGGAGTTGAACCCCGACCATCCGTTGGTGCTCAACTACCTGGGGTATTCGTGGATTGACCAGGGCATCAACCTGGAAAAGGGCAAGGCCCTGATCGAGCGTGCCGTGGCCCAACGGCCCAACGACGGTTTCATCATCGACAGCCTGGGCTGGGCCCACTACCTGTTGGGCGAGTACGCGGAGGCGGTGGCCGAATTGGAGCGCGCGGTCGAATTCTCGCCCGCCGATCCGACCATCAACGAGCACCTGGGCGACGCCTATTGGCAGGTCGGCCGCCGTGCCGAGGCCCAGTTCCAGTGGCAGCGGGCGCTGACCCTGGAGCCCGATCCCGAACAGGTGGATGCCCTGGAACGCCGCTTGAGCGACGGCCTGCCGCCGGCCAAGCCGCGCACCCAGGGCGGGGGCAGCCCGGCGGGTTCCGACAGGTGACGTCGGAAGGCGTTGTCACCGTTCTGGCGCCGGCCAAGGTCAACCTGACCCTGCACGTCACCGGGCGGCGCGCCGACGGCTATCACCTGCTCGACAGTCTGGTGGTGTTCGCCGGGGTTCATGACGTGCTGACTATCGCGCCGGGTGAGGGGTTGCGCCTGGAGGTCGGCGGGCCGCACGGGGGCGTGCTCGGCCCAATGGCGGGGGACAACATCATCCTGCGCGCCGCCCGTGCCCTGGCCGAGGCCACCGGGTGCACCGCCGGGGCGCACATCACCCTGCACAAGGTTTTGCCGGTGGCGGCGGGCGTGGGCGGCGGCAGCGCCGATGCGGCGGCCGCCCTGCTTGGCCTGTGCCGCCTGTGGGGTGTCAGCCTGCCGGAGCCCGAAATGCTCGCCCTGGCCGGGCGCATGGGGGCCGATGTGCCGGTGTGCCTGCGCGGTCGGGCGACCACGGTCGGGGGCGTCGGGGAACATCTGAGCGACGCTCCGCCCCTGCCGGCCGCGTGGCTGGTGCTGGTCAATCCGGGTGTGCCGCTGTCCACCCCGGCGGTGTTCAAGGCCCGCAGCGGCCCGTTCTCCGACCCGGCACCCCTGGTGGGGGCCGTGTCCGACGCCGCCGCCCTGGCCGCCGCCCTGGCCGCGCGCCGCAACGACCTGACCGATGCGGCATTGTCCCTGGCCCCGGAGATCGGCGTGGTCCTCGCCGCACTATCGGCCCTGCCCGGCTGCCTGCTGGCCCGCATGTCCGGCAGCGGCGCCACCTGCTGGGGCCTGTTCCCCACCGAAGCCGAGGCCCACGCCGCCGCCCGCACCCTGCACACCCAGCACGCAGGATGGTGGACGGCGGCGGCCCCGCTCCTGGCCGAAACCAACCCGTTCACCACCCCGCATTGACCAGTTGCACGACTGCGCAACATCCCCTATCTTCCCGACCTCTGGTGGGGCGTAGCCAAGCGGTAAGGCAACGGTTTTTGGTACCGTCATTCCCTGGTTCGATCCCAGGCGCCCCAGCCAGATTTCCCCTATAGCGACGGTATTTGACGTGATGTTAGGATCCTCCGCTGACGCGTGTCAGAACGGATGCAGATGGCTGGCATTAGTTCAAATTAAGTCGGGTAAGAGGCTAAGGCTTCAGGGAAATGCCTGTCGCGGTGCAAGCGGGCTTGCAAGCACAGAGGAGTGAACGCCACCGTGCCGACACTACAGGATGTTGTATCCATCCCCGAGAATCTCATGGGCGTGAAGGCGGTCTGGGGTCGTTCCAGCGAGGCGGTGATGTGCTTCGGCTCGGGCGGGAACGCCGCGTCTGCCGCGTTAAAGGATAGGGCGCATTTCACTAAAGCCCGCAGGACGGCGGAACGAGCGAAGACGCGGCCTTATATCTTGACCATCGGAGGCGGTGAGAAAGTGCCAGATGCGCTACGGGGTTGCGTGTTGGAACTCGTCAGGGCGACCGGCGTCTACGGTGAAACAACGGCCTTCGTTCGCGATGAGGAATTGCGTGAGCGCCTTTCTCAGTGGCCGGTGGCGGTCATCGTCTCCGAGGTCTACACGGTCAGAGGTGAACCGCGTCTGATTGAGGACCTTGGTTTTCCGGACCGGCGCATTCTGATGAACGCATACGACTCGGTGATACGGGACGACGACCAGATCCAGCGGCTATGGGACGCGCTGAGCGGCTGGGAGGTCGAACGCCGATGGGACGTCCTGCCACCTCCTGGCTTTCGCGACCCCGGCAAAGCGCAGATGTACTGGTCTTTGTATCCTACGCTGGACAGCAAATCGGCTGAGGGAAAGCGTGTTTGGAAACTTCAGCACGAGGCCGAGCGGGATCCGAAGCTGAAGCGCGAGGCCAAGGCGCTTAATCGGGAGAGGAACGGCGGCGTGATCGTGTGTGCGGCTTGCGACTTTTCTGATCCGTTGGACTCGATGTTTGATGCGCACCACCTTCAGCCGCTGGCGGCGGGAAATCGGGAGAGCCGGGTCGATGACCTCGTAGTACTCTGCCCGACTTGCCACCGATGGGCTCACGCCAAAGCGGACGACAAGTTGTCCCCCGTCCCGGTGGAGAAAATCGCGACGGTTATGGCCAGGGCATGAAGTTCAGGCGCAAGGCGCTGCTCTAACTCGCCTGCAATCACCTTCATTGTGGCGCGCATGAAGGCGAGATTAGGCCGTACATACCGCTGGCTCCTGAGGCATGCCCCAAACACCCATTTTTCCTTCAGACACCAGGGGACGTCCCCCTTACCCCCCCGCGACCATCATCCCGTCAATCCGCACGGTCGGTGCGTCCACGCCGTAGCGCAGGGTCAGGTCGTTGGCCGGGGTCAGGGACTGGAACATGGTTTTGAGGTTGCCGGCGATGGTCATTTCGTTGACCGCGTGGGTGATCTCGCCGTTCTGGATCCAGAACCCGGCGCAGCCGCGCGAGTAGTCGCCGGTCACGCCGTTGACGCCCTGGCCGAACAGGTCGGTGACGTAGAGGCCTTCGGTGATGTCGGCCATCAGGTCGCGGGGGCTCAGGCTGCCCGGTTCCATCCACACGTTGCTGGCCGATGGTGAGGGCGGGCTGCTGGTCCCGCGCGAGGCGTGGCCGGTGCTTTTCAGGCCAAGCTGGCGGGCGCTGCGCAGGTCGAGCAGCCATGTGGTCAGCACGCCCTGGTCGATCAGGGTGCGCCGCGCGTTGGCGATGCCCTCGGCATCGACCGGCTTGGAGCGCAGGCCGCGCGGACGGTGCGGGTCCTCGATGATGGTGACGTGCGGAGCAAACACGGCGGTGTTCAGCGACTCGCGCAGAAAGCTGGTGCCGCGCGCGATGGACGACCCGTTGATGGCGCCGATCAGGTGGCCGATCATGCCCTTGGACATGCGCGGGTCGAACACCACCGGCAGGCGGGCGGTGCGGCCCCGGCGGGCGCCCAGGCGGGCCACCGCGCGGTCGCCGGCCCGCTGGCCGATCTCCTCGGGGCTTTCGAGGTCGCTCCAATAGACGGCGCTGGTGTAGTCGTAATCGCGTTCCTTGGCGACGCCCTCGCCGGCCAGGGCGACGGCCGACACCGAGGAATGGGACATCGAATAGGACCGCGCCATGCCGTTGGTGCCGACCACGGCGACCGTGGACCGGCCCCACCCGGCTTCGGCCCCTTCGGAGTTGGTGACGCCGGATACCGCGCGGGCGGCGTCCTCGGCCCGGCGGGCGGCCTCGATGAGGTCCTCGGCGGTCAGCTCGGTCGGGTCGCAGACATCGATTTCGGGGATGTGGGTGGCCAGCTCGGACGGCTCGGCGAGGCCGGCGAAGGGGTCCTCGGGCACGGTGCGGGCCATGGCCACGGCGCGCTCGACCAGTTCGGCCAGGGCGGCGGGCGCGCGGTCGGCCGACGACACCATGGCCTGACGCTTGCCGATCAGCACCCGCAATCCGATGTCGCCGCCCTCGCTGCGCTCCAGGTTTTCCAACGCCCCCAGGCGCCACGCCACGGACACCGAGGTGCCGTCCACCAGCACGGCGTCGGCGGCATCGGCCCCGGCCTTGCGCGCGGCGGCGACCAGATCGGAAAGCAGGGTCAGGCTGTCGGCAGCACCATCGGTCATGCTGGAAAATCCATTCTGTTGAAGCGCGTTGTTTAAACGTGGAGCATATCGTTGGAAATTGCCAGCGGTCAGGACGCGGGACGTATCGGATTAAGAAGGCGGGCTGCCGCCCGCGCCCGCTTGGGGTAAACCCCAAACCCCTTTTCTTTCTTCAAGAAAAAGGAGGTCTGGAGCTTGCTCCAGCCGGGTTTCGGGCGGGAGCCCGTCCGCGTCAGCGGAAGCAACAGCCGCCCACTCTCACGCCGGCGCCCGCCGCATCATGCCGGTCAGCGCGTTGCCGGCCACGGCGCCCAGGACCAGGGCGCCGCCGATCAAAGCGTGGGTGGTTGGTGCATCGCCCAGGATGGCCCAGGCCAGCAGCGGCCCCAGCACCGTTTCGACCAGGGACAACAGGGCCACTTCGGCGGCCGGGGCGTATCGGGCGCCGGCCATGAACAGGGTCAGGGCGATCGGCAGGATGAAAAAGCCCAAGGCGCCCAGGATGGCCCAGTCGCCGGGGCTGACCGCGCCGGGGTTGAGGAACGGGATGCAGAAGGCCGCCGTGATGAACCCGGACAGGGCCAGGGCGGCGGTCATGTCGCGGTCCCCGGCGCGGCGCAGCATCACGAGGTTGAGGCCGTAGCACAGGGCGGCCCCCAGCGCTGCCAGATCGCCGAGCAGGGTGTCGGAACTGAATCCTTCGCCGACCGAGCCGGAGAAGATCACCCCGATGCCGCCCAAAGCCACCAGGATGGCGAGCCAGGTGCGGCCGCGCACCGCCTCGCCGATCAGCACGAGGCCGAGCAGGGCGCTCCAGAACGGCATGGTCGCCATGATGATGAGGGTGTTGGCGACCGAGGTGTTGAGCATGGCGACGACGAACAGGAAATTGGCCATCGCCATGAGCACGGCCGCCGCCGCTCCCGGCCAGCCCTGGGCGCGCAGCAGGCCCGGCAGGCGGCCACGGTACACGGCGGTCAGCACGGCGGTCAGGGCGAGGCCCAGGCCGAAGGTGCGCCAGAACAGGACGTCCCACATGGGCGCGCTCTCGATGCTGTGCAGCAGCACGCCGTCGGGGCTGATGACGGTCATGCCGGCGGCGGCCAGCAGGATGCCGCGCAGGTACAGCGCACGGGCCGAGGGTGTCGAGGGGGCGACGGACATGATGGGAAAACCGCCGGACAGGGGAGGGGGAACGGTCCTCCCCATCTAAAGGCTTGGTCCGGCAGGGGCAAGCCTCTGTTTCAGCGACTACAGCGTGCGCCTCCACGCCTGGAACATCAGCACGCACCACAGTTGATGGTGCCAATTGCGGCGCCCGGTCTGGTGTTCCTGCCACAGGCGGCGGATCGGGCCGGGGTCGAGCAGCCCGCCTTCGGCCAAGGCCTCGGGGCGCAGCAGGTCTTCGGCCCAGTCTCGCAGGTCGCCGCGCAGCCATTGGGCCAGGGGCACGCCGAAGCCCATCTTGGGGCGGTCGATCAGGGCGCGCGGCACGTGGCGGTACAGCACCTGGCGCAGCGGCCACTTGCCCTGGCCGTCGTGGCGCTTGAGGGCCAGCGGCAGGGTCCAGGCGAACTCCACCACCCGATGGTCGAGCAACGGAATGCGGCCCTCCAGGCTGACCCCCATGGCGGCGCGGTCCACCTTGACCAGGATGTCATCGGGCAGATAGGTCAGCGCGTCGAGCAGCATCATCTGGTGGATGGGGCCATCCAGCGCCGGCCATGCAGCCGGATCGGCGTGCAGGGTCCATGGCTCGATGTCGCCGGGTACGGCGTCGGACGGGCGCTGCCACAGCGAGGTCAGGCGGTGATACATCGCCTCCCACCCCGGCGCGTCGATGATGCCGGCCAGCTTGTGGGCCTTGTCGCCGACCTGGGACATTTGGTTCAGGCGGGGCACGACGCGGGCCACGGCATCGTAGGTGCCGACCGGCGTCGCGGTGATGCCCCAGGCGGCGGCGCGGCGCAGGGCGCGCGGCAAGGGGGCCAGCCGGCGGGCCATCTGGAAGCCCTGACCATAGCGGTTGTAGCCACAGAACAACTCGTCCCCACCGTCGCCCGACAGGCCGACGGTGACGTGGCGGCGGGCCAGTTCGGACACCAGGAAGGTGGGGATCTGCGAACTGTCGGCAAAGGGCTCGTCATACAGTGTGGGCAGACGCGGGATGACGGCCTGGGCCTGGGTTTCGGTGACGATCAGTTCGGTGTGGTCGGTGCCGAGGTGAGCGGCGACGGCGCGGGCGTGCTCGGCCTCGTTGAAGCCGGGCACGTCGAAGCCGATGGAGAACGTCTTGACCGGCCGCGTGCTCTGGGCCTGCATCAGGGCGACCACGGTGGAACTGTCGATGCCCCCGGACAGGAAGGCGCCGAGCGGCACGTCGGACACCATGCACTGGCCCACGGCGTCGCGCAGCAGCGATTCGAGGGCATCGACGGCGTCTTCGGGACTGCCGGCAAAGGGGGTGGCGAGCCCGGCCTCGGCGGCGGCGGTGGCGGACCAGTACGGCTCGGGCTGGCCCATGGTGCCATCGGCGGCGATGGTCAGCACGGTGCCCGGCGTCAGCTTGGCGATGCCGCTGTGGATGGTCAGCGGCGCCGGGACGTAGCCATGGCGCAGGAACAGGGTGGTGGCGCCCCGGTCAATGGGCGCATCGAACGCTGGATGGGCGCGCAGGGCCTTGAGTTCGGACCCGAACAGCACGGTCTTGCCGCATCGCCCGTAGTACAGCGGCTTCTGGCCCAGGCGGTCGCGGCCCAGCGTGAGGGTACGGTCGCGGCGGTCCCACAGGGCGAAGGCGAACATGCCGTTGGATCGTTCCAGGGCGCGGCGCACGCCCCACCGGGCGACGGCCTGCACCAGGACCTCGGTGTCCGAGTGGCCCCGGAACGTCTCGCCGAGGGCTTCGAGGTCGGCGCGGAGGACGCGGAAATTATAGATCTCGCCGTTGAACGCGATCACCCACCGCCCGCAGGCCGAGGCCATGGGCTGGTGGCCGAGCGGCGACAGGTCGAGGATGGACAACCGGCGGTGGCCCAGCGCGATCCCCGTCTCGGTATCGGCCCAGGTGCCGGAGTCGTCCGGCCCCCGATGGACCAGCGTGTCGGCCATGCCTTGGACCAGGGTCCGCAGGGTGTCGGGCCCGGTGGAGGCGGTGGTGTCGAGAAAACCGGCAAAGCCGCACATGACGGGACTCTCGCGCGATCATTGGGGATGGTCGAGGCATAGCAGGCATGCGCGGGGAATGCCAGATGGACGCGGTGTGCCCGGCACGTTACTTGTAACTGAACCCCCTTCAGCAGGCGCCCCATGACCGTTCCGCAGATCCCCCCAAGCCCGTCGCGCGTCGGCTGGCGCATGTTGGCGCCGCTGGTGCTGGTGACGGCCTCCGGCCCGGTCAGCATGCAGATGTTTTTACCCGCCCTGAACACCATGCGGCTGGATCTGGGCGTGTCGGCGGCCACGGCCCAGCTTACCATTAGCCTCGCCCTGCTGACGTTCGGGGTGTCCATGCTGCTGTGGGGGCCGATGTCCGACCGCTTCGGGCGGCGGCCGCCGCTGATCGCCGGGGTGTTGCTGTTCATGGCCGGCAACGTCATTTGCGCCTTTGCGCCGACCATCGAGATCCTGATCGCCGGGCGCATTGTCAACGCCATCGGCGGCGCGGCCGGCATGGTCCTGACCCGCGCCATGGTGCGTGACGTGGAGGAACCGAGCCGCGTGGCAGCGGCCATGTCGTTGCTCACGGTCGGTCAGATCGTGCCGCCGATGCTGGCCCCGGCGGTTGGCGGCCTGCTGACCGAGGCGTTCGGCTGGCGCATGAACTTCATGGTGCTGGTGGGGGTCGGCGCGGTGGCCGCCCTCTTGGTCTTGCGTCTGCCCGAGACGCATCACGGGCGCGGCGGCAGTGCGCGCTTCACCAGCCTCGTCGGCGGGTTCGCGCGGCTGCTGCGGATGCGGCGCTTCAACGGTTTCGCGTTCTTTGGCGCGGCGGCGGCGGCGGCCTATTTCGCCTTTCTGGCCGGGGCGCCGCTGATCGCCGTTGGCGCCCTGGGCATGAGCCCGTCCACCTATGGCGTGGCCTTCATCGTGATCTCGCTGAGTTTCATGGCCGGCAACATGATTGCCGCCCGCGTGTCGCCGCGCCTGGGGGTGGACCGCATGGTGGTGGCCGGCGGCGTGGTCAGCCTGAGCGGCGCGCTTATCGGCCTGGGGCTGGCGCTGGGCGGGGTGTGGACGCCGGTCGCGCTGTTCGCCCCGGCCATGCTGGTGGCGTTCGGCAACGGCCTGTCGCTCAACAACGCCCAGGCTGGGGCGATGGCGGTTGACGGGCGGTTGGTCGGCGCGGCGGCCGGGCTGAGCGGGTTCCTGCAAATGGCGGTCGGGGCGCTGGTCGCCCAGGTGGTCGGTCTGGCCTATGATGGAACACCGGTACCGCTCACCATCGGAATGGCGCTGGCCGGGGTGGTCGCGCTAGTGGTCTATGGGATGGCCCGGCCGTCAAAATAGTTTCATTCATGTTGGGGTCTTGTGCGTTGCAGCGTGCGTGTTACCCTCCGACAACTCTTCGGATCTCTCCTGCAGCGGAACAGAGGCCCCATGGCGATCGACAAGGCTCTCCTCGACGAACTGGCCCGCCGCCGTGCCGAGGCCGTGGCCTCCGGCGGTGCGGACAAGATCGCGGCCCGCCACGAAAAGGGGCTGATGACGGCGCGGGAACGGATCGAAGCGCTGTTCGCGGCCCATACCTTCCAGGAATTCGGCATGCACGCCCAGCACGCCACCCGCCACTTCGGCATGGAAAAGAAATCCCTGCCGACCGATGGTGTGGTGACCGGCATCGGGTTCGTCAATGGCCGTCCGGTGGCCGCGTTCAGCCAGGATTTCATGGTCGCCGGTGGCAGCCTGGGCAGCATGCACGCTGGCAAGATCTGTGATGTCATGGACCACGCCGGGCGCGGCGGAATGCCCATCGTCGGGTTCAACGACAGCGGCGGGGCGCGCATCCAGGAAGGCGTGGAAAGCCTGTCGGGCTACGGCCAGGTGTTCAACCGCAATGTCCTGATGTCGGGCGTGGTGCCGCAGATTGCGGTGATCTGCGGGTCGTGCGCCGGCGGGGCGGCCTACTCGCCGGCCCTGATGGACTTCATCATCATGACCCGCCACAGCGCCACCATGTTCATCTGTGGGCCGGAGGTCATCCGCGCGGTGACCGGGCAGGTGACCACCATGGCCGAGATCGGCAGCGCCGAAGCCCATGCCAGCATGGCCGGCACCATCCACTTCATTGCCGAGGACGATACCCACGCGGTCCAGTTGGTCCACCAACTGCTGTCCTACCTGCCGTCCAACAACATGATGGACCCGCCGCACGACCTGTCCGACGAGATCACCCTGACCGACGACATGGGCCTTGAGGACATGCTGCCGGAAAGCTCGCGCGAGCCGTTCGACGTGCGCGGCGTTATCGAGCGTCTGGCCGATACCGACACCTTCCTGGAAGTGCAGCGCGAGTTTGCCGCCAACCTTGTGGTTGGGTTCGGTCGTGTCGACGGCATCGTGGTCGGGTTCGTTGCCAACCAGCCGATGGTCAAGGCCGGAACCCTGGACATCGACGCCTCGGACAAGGGCGCGCGGTTCATCCGGTTCTGCAACGTGTTCAACATTCCGCTGGTCACCCTGGTCGATGTGCCCGGCTTCCTGCCCGGTGTGTTCCAGGAACAGCATGGCATCATCCGCCACGGCGCCAAGATGCTGTTCGCCTATGGCGCATCCACCGTGCCCAAGATCACCGTCATCCTGCGCAAGGCTTATGGCGGGGCGTTCCTCGCCATGTGTTCGCGCGACATGGGGGCCGATCTGGTGCTGGCCTGGCCGACCGCCGAGATCGCCGTCATGGGCGCCGAGGGGGCGGTCAATATCCTCTATCGCCGCGAGCTGAACGAAGCTGAGGATCGCGCCGCCAAGGCCGCCGAGCTGGCCGCCGAATACCGTGAACAGTTCGCCTCGCCGTACCTGTCGGCCGGACGCCTGTTCGTCCATGACGTGATCGAGCCGCGCCGCACCAAGGCGGCGGTGTCCCTCGGCCTGCGCTCGCTGCTGTCCAAGCGCGAGACCCGGCCGCCCAAGAAGCACGGCAATATTCCGCTGTAGTTGGGGCTGGAAGGGGGGCGTCATGGATAATCTGATCTTCATTCTCAGCGGCTTTGGCGTGGTGATGCTGGTGCTGGCCTCGTTGTGGCTGGTCACCGCCACCATCGGCCGGGGCTTCATCGCCTGGGAGAAGCGGCAGGCTGCGGCTGTTTCGGTCCCTGCTGCCGCCGCGCCGGTCGCTCCGCAGGGCACGCCGGCCCATCATGTCGTCGCCATCGCCGCCGCCGTTGCCGCCATGACCGGCGGGCGGGGCCGCGTGGTGCGTATTTCGGCGCCGGCGCACAAGGCCGCCGTCTGGGCCCAAGAGGGCCGGTCGGCCCAGTTTGCCGGCCGCAGAGCGCGGCGCGACTGGGCCCGCCCCGGCCCGACAACTCCTGATTCAAAGGGCTAATCCATGAGGAAGTTCCGCATTACCGTCGAAGGCACCGCCTATGACGTCACGGTCGAGGATCTGGACGATGCCGGCACGGCTCCGGTAGCTGCCGCGCCGCGCCCGTCGGCGGCCAGTGTCGCGCCGGCCTCCGCCCCGGTTCGCGCCGCTCCGGTTGCCGCCGCTCCGGTGGCTGCGGGTGCGGGTGCGGTGGTCAGTCCGCTGGCCGGGACTGTCACCCGGCTTGATGTCGCGGTCGGGCAGGCGGTGACCGCCGGGCAGACCGTGCTGATGCTCGAAGCCATGAAGATGAACACCGCCATCACCGCCTCGGTGGCCGGTACGGTCAGCGCCATTTCGGTGGCGGCCGGCGCCTCGGTATCCGAGGGCCAGGTTCTTCTGACCATCTCCTAAGCAAAGAACGGAAGACACCCATGGAAGCCGTCAACGACCTGTTCGCGCTGACCGCGCTGCCCCATCTGACGTGGCAGATGATGGTGATGTGGGTTGTCGTCGTGGTGCTCATGTACCTGGCGGTGTTCAAGAATTTTGAGCCGCTGCTGTTGGTGCCCATCGCCTTTGGGGCGTTGCTCGCCAATCTGCCGACCGAGGGGCTGGTCAACGCCCCGGCCGGCGAGCACGGCGTGGGTGGCTTGTTCTATTACATCTCCATGGGCATTCATCTGGAGATCTTCCCGCCGCTGATCTTCCTGGGCGTCGGGGCGCTGACCGACTTCGGGCCGCTGATCGCCAACCCGCGCACCCTGATGCTGGGCGCGGCGGCGCAGTTCGGCGTTTTCGGGACGTTCCTGGGCGCGGTGTTGCTCGGCTTCTCGCCCGAACAGGCGGCGTCCATCGGCATCATCGGCGGGGCCGACGGGCCAACCTCGATCTTCCTGTCCAACAAGCTGGCGCCCGAGTTGCTCGCCCCCATCGCGGTGGCGGCCTATTCCTACATGGCCCTGGTGCCGCTGTTGCAGCCGCCGATCATGCGCGCCCTGACCACCGAGAAGGAACGCCGCATCCGCATGCAGTCCCTGCGCAAGGTGTCGCGGGCCGAAAAGCTGGTGTTCGCCCTGATCGTCACGGTCATGGTGATCCTGCTGGTGCCGGCCGCCGCCGCCCTGATCGGCATGTTGATGCTGGGCAACTTCCTGCGCGAATGCGGCGTCACCGAACGGCTGTCCAAGGCCGCCCAAAACGAGGTCATCAACGCGGTGACCATCTTCCTGGGCGCCTCGGTCGGCATCACCATGACCGGCGAGCGGTTCCTGCAACTGGAAACCCTGATGATCCTCGGCCTGGGCGTTGTGGCGTTCGGCGTCGCCACCGCTTCGGGCGTGCTGATGGCCAAGGGCATGAACATGGTCAGCAAGCAGAAGATCAATCCGCTGATCGGATCGGCCGGGGTGTCGGCCGTGCCCATGGCGGCGCGCGTCAGCCAGGTCGAGGGCCAGCGCGCCGACCCGCAGAACTTCCTGCTCATGCATGCCATGGGACCGAACGTGGCCGGTGTCATCGGCACCGCCGTGGTGGCCGGCTACTTCATCGCCATGCTTGGATAGAGACGGGAAACTCCCTTTTCCTCTGGCCTGCGGGCCGGTGAAGGGATAAGTCTTCGAGGCATGACCGGCAAGCGTCCCCTCCTGTTCTGGCTGCCCAAGCGGGTGAGCCGTTCGACCGCCGCCTATGCCCACGACGTGGTGATGGCGGGCGTCGCCTATTGGATCGCCCTTCTGCTGCGCCTGGGCGGGAGCCTGTTTGACTACATCGACCCGGCCCAGTTCGCCCTTGGCGGCGCTTTGTTCATGGCGGTGGCGGCGGTGGTCTACCGCACCCAGGGCCTGTATCGCGGCATCTGGCGCTATGCCTCGCTCAATGACGTGGCGGCGCTGCTGCGGTCGGCCACCCTGATTATCCTCGTGTACATGCCGGTGATGTTCCTGGTCAGCCGCCTTGAGGGGCTGCCGCGTTCGTTCCTGGTCATTGCCTGGTTCGTGCTGGTGTTCCTGCTTGGCCTGCCGCGATTCGCTTACCGGCTGCTCAAGGACCGCCGCTGGGACACCATTCTTCAGCGTGAGGTCGAGGGGCCGCGCATTCCGGTCCTGCTGGTCGGGGCCGGGGATGGTGCCGAGTTGTTCATCCGCTCGCTCAAGCAGCGCTCCCACGCCGACTACGAGGTGGTCGGCATGTTGTCGGAAAAGAGCCAGCGGGTCGGCCTGGATATCCACGGCAAGCGGGTGCTGAGCACCATCGACGACCTGCCCAACGCCATTGCCCGGCTGATCGCGGTGGAGAGCAAGCCCCACCGGCTGATCCTGACCCGCGACGATTTCGACCGCGATACCCTGCGCTGGCTGTTCGAACAGGCTGACGCGCTGGGCGTCGGGTTGGGCCGCATGCCGCGCCTGACCGATTTCCGCCAGGGCAAGGCCGATGCCCTCGACGTTCGCCCGGTGGCCATCGAAGACCTGCTCGGCCGCCCGCAGGCGCGCCTTGACCGCGACGCCATGCGTGCCCTGGTGGCTGGGCGGCGGGTCCTGGTGACCGGGGCCGGCGGGTCCATCGGCAGTGAGCTTGCCCGCCAGGTTGCCGCCCTCGGCCCGGCCCGGCTGGTGTTGCTGGAGGCGTCGGAGTTTGCCCTCTACAGCATCGACCGCGAGATCCTTGAACAGTTTCCGGCCCTCGACCGCGTCCCCATGCTGGCCGACGTGCGCGACCGCCGCCGAATCGAGAGCATTTTTGCCAGCGAACGGCCGGAACTGGTGTTCCACGCTGCCGCCCTCAAGCATGTGCCGATTGTCGAGGAACACCCGCTGGAAGGCGTGCTGACCAACGTTTGCGGCACGCGCATCGTGGCCGACGCCTGCCAGACTTTCGGGGCCGGGGCGATGATGCTGATTTCGACTGACAAGGCGGTCAACCCGACCAACGTGATGGGCGCCACAAAGCGCATGGCCGAGCAGTACTGCCAAGCCCTGGACGCCACCCAGAACGCCACCCAAAACGGGGCCGGCACGCGGTTCATGGTGGTGCGATTCGGCAACGTGCTGGGCTCGACCGGGTCGGTGGTGCCGCTGTTCCAGCGCCAGTTGGCCGCCGGCGGGCCGATCACCGTGACCCACCCGGACATGACGCGCTACTTCATGACCATCCGCGAGGCGGTGGAGCTGGTCCTCCAGGCGTCGGCCCTGGGCGTGGCGACCGATGGCTTCCGGGGTCATGTGTTCGTGCTCGACATGGGCAAGCCGGTGCGCATCGTCGATCTGGCCCGCCAGATGATCCGCCTTGCCGGGCTGCGGCCGGGCAGTGACATCAAGATCACCTTCAGCGGCCTGCGGCCCGGCGAAAAGCTGTTCGAGGAGATCTTCCACGGCGCCGAGCCGCCGGTGCCGACCCACCAGGATGGCATCCTGGTGGCCAGCCCGCGCACCGTGCCACAGGATGCCCTGAAAACCTTCCTCGACCGCATGGAGGCCTGCGCGCGGGCCGGGGACATGGGCGCGGTCATGGACGACCTGCGCGCCCTGGTCCCCGAATACGACCCGCCGGTGGTGATCGGGCAAGCCTCGTTGCCCGGCGTGCGGCAGGGCTGACGGGTTCAAAACGCTCACTCAACCTTGGTGAGCGCCGCCGAGTTGATGCAGTAACGCAAGCCGGTGGGCTGGGGGCCGTCGTCGAAGACGTGGCCCAAGTGGGCGTCGCAGCGGGCACACAGCACCTCGACACGCGTCATGCCATGGGACGTGTCGCGGTGCTCGGCGACGTTTTCCTCCTCCACCGGGGCGTTGAAGCTGGGCCAGCCGGTGCCGCTTTCGAACTTGGTGCGGCTGTCGAACAGGGGCAGGCCACAGCACACGCAGGCGTACAGCCCCGGTTCGTGGGTGTTGCAGAACTCCCCGGAGAACGGCCGTTCAGTGCCCTTGTGGCGGGTCACCTGATACTGCTCCGGGGTGAGTTGAGCACGCCAGTCTTCGTCGGACTTGATGACTTTTTCCATGGGGTTCACCTGTTGGCCCGTTTACTTGTTGGCCCGGTAGATCGGCATGACCTCGGGCAGCCATTCACGGATGCGTTCGATGCGTCGTTCGGCGCCGGGGTGGGTGGACAGGAACTCCGGCGAACTGCTGGTTTCCATGCGCTGCCACAGGCTCACGGCGGCCTCGGGATTGTACCCGGCGCGGGCCATGTAGCCCAGGCCGAGGCGGTCGGCCTCCAGTTCCTGGTTGCGGCCATAGGGCATCTCAAGCCCGTATTGGGCCCCGGCGCCGAGAATGGCGGCGGCCACCTGCGGGGACACAATGTTGCTCGCGCCGGCCACGGCGGAGGCGATTTGCACGCCGGTCTGGGTCGCCATGCTGGTGTTCACCCGCTCCGAGGAATGGTCCTCGGTGACGTGGGCGAGTTCGTGGCCGATGACGGCGGCCAGTTCATCGTCGCTGGCGAACCGCATCATGCCTTCGTAAACGCCGATGCGGTTGCCTGGCACGGCAAAGGCGTTCTTGGCATCGCCCTGGAACACGGCGATTTCCCAGGCGGCGGGATTTTCGCCAGCCCCGCGCAGGATGCGGTGGGAAACCTGTTCGGCCCTGTTGCGCATGGAGGCGTCGCGGGTTTGCGGCGTTTCGGCTTTGATCTTTTCCCAGGTTTGCAGGCCCATCTGCTGGACCTGCTGCTCGGACACCAGATTGAGGCCGAGGCCCGTCGAGGTGGTGTTGCACGCCGCGAGACTGCCGGCGAGAACCGCCGCCGCGCCCAATTTGAAGAACCGGGACCTACCGAATGCCATCGTTGTAACTCCTGCTTGGGAAAAGCCTCTCCACGGGTAACGCCCCTGGTTATGGCATGGTTTGGGGTGAGGATGCGCGGGCGCGTGGCATGGGACGACCAGGCACCTCGGAAATTAGGCCGCCGACGCCCATGCCCATGATGTCGGCCGGCGCCACCGGCAGCCCGGTGGCCAGACGCCACAGCACCCAGTCGGCGCCGTTCAGCCGGGGCGAGCGGGCACAGCCGGGCAAGCCCAGCACCGGCACGCCGTCCCAGTTGGCCAGCATCAGCAGGTTGCCCGGATCGACAGGCATCCCCAGGTGGGTGATGCGGCCCCCCGCCGCGACCACGGCGGTCGGCAGCACGTCGCAGCGGTCGGTGATGGCCGAGGCGCCGACCAACAGCAAAAGATCGCAGTCCGCCGCGCGCAGGGTTTCGAGGGCGGCGACTACGTCGGCGGTGCGGTGGGTGCAACGCTCTTCGGCGATCAGGCTGGCGCCGCACGACGCGAGGCGCCGGGCGGTGGCCTCGGTGGTTTTGGCAAGCACGCTGTCCTTGGTCCCGCGCACCCGCGTCTGAAGCAACCCGGCCCGCAGGCCCCGCCACGGCGCGACCCGCAGCAGCGGAGTCGCCGGCAGGCAGGCGGTCAGCACCGAGTCGGGCACCGCGAAGGGGATGATCTTGATGGTCGCCACCATGGTCCGGGCGGTGATCGGCTGCCACGGGGGGATGGTCGCCAGGGTGACGGCCTCGTTCACGCCGTTGAGGCGGTGGACTCCGGCGGTGTCGATGACGACCAGCCCGTCGGTGGCGGCGTGCAGGTTGACCCGGCCGGTGGTCGCCGTGCTGGTGGTCAGGCCGTCGCCGGCCACGGCCCGGGCGAGTCGCGTGGCGGCCGGGTCTTCGGCCACGTCGCCGGGCTCCAGGCGGGCGGCGACGACGCAGGGGATGTTGGCGGCGCGCAATGTTTCAACGTCGGCGCGGTCGATCACCCGGCCCTTGGGCCACTTGCGCCCGCCGACCAGCAGGGAGTGGGCGAGGACGCAGCCTTCGGCCTCGGCAACGGGGGTGTCGCCGAAGATCACAGCACGGGCTCCACGAAAATCGCGATGCGTCCGCCACAGGCGAGGCCCACCGACCACGCCGTTTCATCGGCCACGCCGAACTCCAGCCGTTGCGGCGTGCCGGTGGCCATGACCTCCAGCGCGGCCTCGATCACCGCGCCCTCGACGCAGCCCCCGGAGACGGAGCCGACCATCTGGCCGTCCTTTGATACCGCCAGCTTGCTGCCGACCGGGCGCGGTGCGCTGCCCCAGGTAGTCACGACGGTCGCCAGGGCGCAGGGCGTTCCGGCCTCCAGCCAGCCGGCGCAGGCATCAAGGGGATCTGTGGTCATTGGGGTGCTCCCCGTCGCGTGGCGGTGATTTCGGCCAGGATGGCGAGCGCGATCTCGGCCGGCGAGCGCGCCCCGATATTCAGCCCGACCGGGGCGTGCAGGCGGTTAAGGGCCGAGTCGGGCAGCCCTTCGGCGCGCAGCCGTTCAACCCGCTTGGCGTGGGTCTTGCGGCTGCCGAGGGCCCCCACATAGAACGCGGGGGAGGGCAGGGCGAGGCGCAACGCCGCATCGTCCAGCTTGGGATCGTGGGTCAGGGTGACCACGGCGCAGCGGGCGTCCAGGCCGAGGGACTCCAGGGCCTCGTCGGGCCATTCGGGGATGACGGTGACGTTCGGGAACCGTTCGGCGTCGGCGAACACGGTGCGCGGGTCGATCACCACCACGTCGAGGTCCAGCACCCCGGCCAGGGCCACCAGATGCTGGGCGATGTGAACAGCACCAACGATGACGAGGCGCGGTGGCGCGGCGTGGACATCGACGAACAGGGGCCGCACACCTGGGGTCGGGTCCAGCAGTCCGCTGTCCTCGCCGCGCAGGCGGTCGGCCACGGCGGCGGCCTCGGCCGGGTTGAGGGCAAGGTCGCCCTCAACCGCGTCCCCAATCACCAGCGCCTGCGCCCCGCCGTCCAGGTCGGTCACCAGGGCAGCGGTCCGGCGCGCGGCGCGGGCGGCGCGCAGGGCGTTCAACACACGGGCCTTCATGCGGTCTCCTTATGTCTCGACCCATCCATATGGGGTGTTGGCGCTTGCCAAGCACGGGTATTTTGAGAACCGGGTCCTCATGCCTATACTGGTGGCTGCTTCCATCGGTGCGGAGATCGGCACATGTCCCACTGGCTTCCGCTGTCCCGAGTCGCGCGGCTGGTCGGGATCTCCCGCGCCGCGCTTCAGGAGCATATCCGTTCCGGCGCCCTTGAGACATTCGACGGTGGGGTGGCGCTGGATGCCGTCCTGCGGGTCTTCCCCGATGCGAGGCTGGAGGACGACAGCGAGTTCCAGCGCCTGGAGGAGATCAAGCGTCAGGCCATTTGGCGCCCGGCCCACGAGGAAACCTTGCCCGACCGCGATGTTCTGGCCAGCCGCCTGCACCGGGTCGGGGACGAGTTCGCCGCTGCCAAGGTGCTGCTCATGCACTATGACCGGGTGCTCGGCTGGCTCGACGTCAAGCTGGCCGATCTGGCCGAACGCACGCCCGAGGCTGACGCTCTGCGGGCCTGGCTGGCCGATGAACTGGCCGCCGCCCCGCCCGAGGCCGACCGGGGCAGGACCCTTCTAGCGCGGGAGACGGTGATGCGGGTGATGAGCGCCCATACGCGGCTGGAGCCGTCCGGCCACGATTTCTTTGTCAACGGCGACGACACGGTGCTGGAGGCGGCCCTTGGCGCCGGGGTGCCGGTCGCCTATGGGTGCTCCAACGGAACCTGCGGCGCTTGCCGGGCGCGGCTGGTGTCGGGCGAGGTGCGCAAGGTGCGGCCCCATGACTATACCTTCAGCGAGGCCGACAAGGCGGCCGGGGCCTTCCTCATGTGCTGCAATACGGCGGTTGCCGACTCGGTGGTCGAGGCGTCGGTGGAGGGCTGCACCAGCATCCCGACACAGCACATTCCGGCCAAAGTGCGCGCCGTCGAGCCGCTGGGCGATTTTATGGCGGCCCTGCACCTGACCACGCCGCGCAGCCAGCGCTTGCGGTTCCTGTCCGGGCAGTCGGTCACCCTGACCGCACCGGACGGCAGCACGGCGGACTTCCCGGTCGCCAGTTGCCCCTGCGAGGGGCGGGAGGTGACCGTCCATGTGCGCCGCGACGGCGGCCCCTTCGCCGCTGCCCTGGACGGATTGGGGCGGGCCGACACCATTGTCATCGACGGCCCGCGCGGTAGCTTGGCGTTCCGCGAGGACCGCGCCAGGCCGGTGGTGTTCATCGGCCTCGATGAGGGTTTCGCGCCCCTCAAGAGCCTCATCCAACATGCCATGTCCCTGGAGTTTGCCGAGCCCATGCATTTGGTGTGGGCGGCCGGGGCGGTCGGACAGTACCGCGACAACCTGTGCCGGTCGTGGGCGGATGCCTTTGACACCTTCACCTATACGCCACTTGCCGCCGACAATGCTCAGGCGGCCGCCGATGCCGTGGTGCGTGCGGTGGACACCCCGGCCGGGGCCGATGTCTACGCAGCCGGGCCGGCACCGTTCCTGGAGGCGGTGCGCGCCGCGCTCGTCGCCCGTGGATTGCCCGAGGATGCGTGGCGTGCGTGACGTTGAGAAAGTGAAGCGGGGAACACAGAGGACACAGAGGAGGCACAGAGAACGCAGAGAGAGCGGAGCCAGCGCCGCAGGCAGTTATAATCCGTCATGGATTTGAAGCGCTGCGCGCGGCCATTTTCTCCGAAATCTCGGTGTCCTCTGTGCCTCCTCTGTGTTCTCTGTGTTAAATCCTTACTCTTCCCTCAACTTCCCTTCCCTCACGCCACTGTCAAAGTCCTGCGGTGATGGGTGTCCACCACTCTGGCCGGCAGGGTGAAGGCGAAGGTGGTGCCGGTGCCGGGGCCTTCCGACTCGGCCCAGATACGGCCTTCGTGGCGCTCGACGATCTTGCGGCAGACGGCCAGGCCGATGCCGGTGCCCTCGAATTCCTCGCGCGTGTGCAGGCGTTGGAACACCTTGAACAGGCGGCTGGTCTGGTCCGGGGCGATGCCGATGCCGTTGTCGCGGACACTGACCTTCCAACCGTCCTCGATGGGCCCGACGGTGATGTGGATGACCGGTGTCACGGTTGCTGGGCGGTACTTCATGGCGTTGTCGATGAGGTTCTGGAACAGGCGCACCATTTCGTCACGGCTGGCCTCCACGGTCGGCCAGGTGCCTGCGATCTCGATTTGCGCCCTGGTTTCCTCGATGGTCGGGCCGAGGAAGCGGAGGGCTTCGTCCAGCACACCGTCGAGGGCCACTGGCGCCTTTGGCTGGCCGGTTCGGCCGATGCGTGAGAACTCCAGCAGGGCGACAAGCATGTGGTCCATGCGCTGTGCGCCGTCGCGGGCAAAGCCGATGAACTCCCGCGTTTCGTCGTCCAGGACCGGGGCCAGGCGCCGGGCGACCAGTTGGAGGTAGCTGTTGACCATGCGCAACGGCTGGCGCAGGTCGTGCGAGGCGACGTAGGCGAACTGTTCCAGGTCGGCGTTGGACCGCTTGAGGCTTTCCTCCATGCGCTTGCGTTCGGTGATGTCCTCGACAAAGCCGATGATGCGCCCGTCGGGAAGGGGCCCGGCGACGATCATGGCCCAGAACCAGCTTCCGTCCTTGCGGCGGAATTTCATCTCGCCGTGGGTGATGCCGTGTTCCCGGACGTGAGCGAAGTGCTGCGCGCCGTCGGCGCGGCTTTCGGCGGCCACGTAGTCCATGATCGTCATGGCCCTGAAGTCGTCCACGGTGAACCCGCTTTGGGTGCAGGCGGCGGCGTTGACCTCCTGATAGCGCCCGCGGGCGTCGGTCACGTAGATGCCCAGCGGGGCGACCTCGAAATAGGTCGCAAGGCGTTCCTCGCTTTCGCGGATCAGCCGCTCGGCGCGTTTGGCTTCGGTGATGTCGCGGCTGATGCCGACCAGCAGGGTGATGTTGCCGAACTCGTCGCGCACCGGGTTCAGCGTGGTCGACCAGATGCGCTGACCGGCCGGCAGATCCAGGGTTTCCTCGTAGAGGGTCGGCTGCCCGGCCACCAGGCAGTCGTCGTACCGCTCCATGGCATGGTCGGCCACGTCCGCCGGCAGCACGTCGTGTGGGCGCACCCCTTCGAGGAGTTGAAGGCCGGTCGTGGCTTGATGGGCCGGGTTGTTGCGCAGGTAGCGGTAGCCATTTTCCGGATCGACCGTAACCAGGAAGATGGCGTCGGACACGTTCTCGAAGATGCTGCGGTAAAGCCGTTCGCTGTCGGCCAGGGCGTGTTGCAGCGCCCGCCGCTCGGTCAGGTCGGTGTTGGCGCCGGCCAACCGGATGGCGGTACCCGCCGGGTCGCGGACGATCACGCCACGGGAGAGGACCGGCACGTAATGGCCGTCCTTGTGGCGCAGGCGGAATTCCGTGGTGAACGCGCCGATGCCGGGGTCGGCAAAGGTTTCGGCGACATAGGCTTTCATGCGACCGGCATCTTCGGGATGCAGCAAGTCCTGCCATAGGCGCGGCCCGCCGGTCAGCTCGTCCACCGCGTAGCCGACCATCTGCCACCAGCGCGGCGCGTAGTACATGGTGTTGTTGACCAGATCCCAGTCCCACGGCGCGTCGTTGGTGCCGTGCAGGATGAGGGCCAGTCGCTCCTCGCTGACCTGCAAGGCGGTCTGTGCCGCCTTGCGCAGGGTGATTTCCGACAGGAAGCCATGCCACACCACGCTGCCGTCGCCGTCCGATCCGGCCTCGGGGCTGGCGTGGCCGGAAATCCAGATTTCGCCGCGCTCGGGATGGACAACGCGGAACTCGCAACTCCACTCGGTCAGGGTGGCACGCGATTGTTCGACAGAATCGAGGACCGCCTGCCGGTCGGCCGGATGTACGGCGTCGAAGACTTGGTTGCCTTCGGCCGCCACCTCGGCCGGGGTCAGGCCGAGGATGTTGCGGATGCCGTCGTTGCAGTAGGGAAAGGTGGCCGAGCCATCGGCACGGCGGTGGAACTGATAAATCATGCCGGGAACGCTGCGCGCGATCTTGGCCAGGCGCTCGGCGCCGCTTATGGCCTCGCTGACGTCAACCAGGGAACCGACCAGTTCCTGAACCGTGCCGTCGATGTGGCGCACCGCCACCACTTGATCCTCCAGCCAACGCCAGCAGCCGTCAGCGGCGCGGAACCGGTAGCGATGCCTGAAGATGCCGTTCGCCCCGGCTGTAAGCCAGCCGTCCACACCGGCCAGGACGACGCCCCGGTCGTCGGGATGGACGGTGTCGATCCACCACGACGGCGAAGCCAGCGCGGTTTTGGCATCGTAGCCCAGGACTGCTTCCAGATTGGCACTGAGGTAGGTCGGGGCGAAGTCGTCGGCCACGTTGGCGCCATAGATGACCGCCGGGCTGGCCATCACAAGCTGGTTGAGCCGCGCTTCGCTTTCCTGTAGTTCGCGCCGCACCCGCAGGGTCTGTGCCGCCTGGATTGCAAGCACGACGATGATGAGGCCCGCCATCATCCAACTGCCCCCGACGATCAGCAGGGCGGGGATCAGCGTGGTCTGGCGCCACGCCTCCAGAAGTGCCGCGTCTTTCTGGACCAGCACGACGCGCAGCGGCACGTGGGACATCTGGTGGACCGCGAAGGTGTGGCCGTTGTTGCGGTGCAATGCGGACCCGCTGGTCAGTCCGAACCCGGATGGCAGATCCTTGAAAAGGACATTGTCGGCCAGATGCGTGCCAGGCTGCGGCGGAGCCTCGGACAGGTCGGCGCGCAGGGCCACGATGACCTTTCCCGACCGATCAATGACCGCCATGCTTGCCGCCGCCGACCCGATGCTGGTCCACAGGGAGTCGTGCAGGTAGATGGTGCTGAATTCCGCCACGACCGCCCCCCGGAAGTTCTGGTCGGCGTCGTCGATGCGGCGGCTGATGAGGAGGCTGTCGGGATTGAAGCCGACAAGGCCGTGGCCGGGTGGGGCAACTGCCAGGTCAAGCCACTGGTCGCGGTGACTGCGGAAGGTCTGCGTCGCGGCGATGTCAATGGCGGCGGCCGGCTGGCGGTTGCTGTCGCTTTCGATTTCCCCGCTGTCGTCGAACACGGCGATGCGCGAGACCTGCGGCAGGCTGACCAGCTTGCGGCGCAAGGCGTCGTGGAAGTGGAGCGGGTTGTAATGGTCTGAGAAGACGCGGTTGCGGACGTTCTCGGCCACATCACCGAGGCCGAGGTCGGCCGCCTGGACCAGCATGTCCATGGTCTTGCCGGTCACCTGGGCCATGTGGACGAGGTCGGCTTGGACCCGCGCGACGGTGGCCGTGCGCTGCTGGCGCGCATGGTCGATGGCCGACCAGGTAACGACGGCGGCGGCCAGCATGACGGCGGCGACGGCCACCGCGAACTGGCCCAGGGACGATGACAGGCGCTGGTTCATGGAGCGCGCTCCAGCGTCGCCAGGATATCGGCGACCAGGGCCGGGTCAAGGCCAAGGGCGGTCAGTTCGGCGGCTGACGTGGCCGCGATCTCGTGGCGCCGCGCCCGCAGGGTGGCGTCGTCGGGCGTGACGATGCGCAGGCCCTGGGCAATCAGGGTGGTGCGCGCCGCGTCCTGGGCGGCGGCGGCGGCGGCGCGCGCCTCATCGACATGGGCCTCCCACGTCGCCCGGATGCCGGACTGGAGATCGGCCGGCAGGCGGTTCCAGAACCGCGCGGCGATGACCGGAACGTATTGGGCGAAGTACTGGCGGTCCTCGAAAACATGGGACAGGCCGCTTTCCCACAGGCGTGCACTGGCAACGGTTTCATGGCTGGTCATCACGCCGTCCAGCCCGCCCGCCGCCAGGGCCGCCGGAAGGTCGGGCCACGGCACCACCACCGGAGCCATGCCAAGGGCGCGAAGGCGCGCGGCGTTGGCCTCTCCACCAGCGATACGGACGACCAGGCCGGTCAGGTCGTCATGGGTTTGTATCGGCGTGTGCAAAGTATAGATGTGCGTGAAACCGAGGTCGATCCAGCGCCCCGCAACCACGACGTCCAATTGCCGCTCGATCGCGCTGTTGATTGCCGCGCCGACCGCACCGTCGCGCAGGGCATGGTTGGTCGGGGCATCCAGGCCGTAGAAGGCCGGCAGCAGGAAAACGCGGCTGGGCGGTACAAGGCGTTCGATCTGCCACATGCCGGGCACGGCCATTTCCACCTGTCCCTGGCGCAGGGCATGGATCACGTCATGGTCGCGAAACAGCCGCGCAGCCGGTTCGTGCACCACGTTCAGGCGGTCGCCGAAGCGGTCGTGGAGGTCCTTTGCAAAGGCCGCGACCACGCGGGTCTGGACATGCTCGGGCGTGTTCTCCGTGGAAATCCGCAGCAGGGGGCGGTCGAATGGCTCCGCATGCTCCGCCCTCAGGCCGGGCGCTGCGAGGATGCCGCTCAGGAAGATCGCCGCCAGGGCCGCCGCCATCCTAAGGAACACTGCCGATCTCCTTCAACAGGGCGTTGGCGACGGGCCGCAGGTGGGCGTTTTTGGACCACCACTGTTGGACCGCCGCGTTCAGGGGGGCGGCCTGGGGCCTGTAAAACCCCATGCCGAGGTCGGTCAACTGGCTGCGCCAGATCGGTTCGCGTTCGGCGTAGTAGGCTGCCAAGGCCGCCATCTCGTTGGACATCGCCTTGGTCAGGACGGCGCGAGCGGGCTCGTCCAGCGTTGACCATGTCGCTTCGGACACCACGGCGGCGACGGGGAACATCATGTGGGCCGAGGTCACCGCGTGGGGGGCGACCCCGACGAAGTCCCGGCTCAACAGGATCTCCAGGTCCATGTCGGCTCCCTCGATGATGCCGCGCATCAGGGCGTCGCGCACCACGGGCAGGGGCAGGGGATGCGGCTGCGCGCCCAGGGATTCGTAGAACGACACGATGGCCGGGTTGGGCGTCGTGCGGATGCGCAAGCCGTCCAGGCGGGGCGCCGGCCCGGCGTCCGGGGGGCGGGCCAACACCATGTGCCGCATTCCCAGGACCCCCAGGCCAAGCACCCGCAGGCCCAGCGGCTGTTCGACGCGTGCGGCCAGGGCGTGGGCCGCGGGCGTGGCCATGAGCTGGCCACCGACCGTCACGTCGGGCACCAGGAACGGCACGAAAAAGGCATTGAGGCTATCGTCGTGGCGGGCCAGTTCACCCAGCGTCAGGATTGCGCTGTCCAACTGCCTGTCGCCCAATTGCGCGAGCATCGACGACTCGTTGCCCCGCGTGGCAGAGTAATGGACCCGCACAGCCATGGCGCCGTTCGTGGCAATGCGGACATGGGCGGCGATGCGGTCGGCGGCCAGGGCCATTCCGTGATCCGGTGGGGCGATCAACCCTAGGTGGAGGATCCGCATGGGAGTCGGGGAGGTCTGGGCGGCCACCACTTCGGCGGCCAGCCAGCACACCATCATGACGGCACATGCCGTCATTCCCTTCCATGCCTTAAGTCCCCGCACCGCTCGCTCCCGCGCCGTTCCCCGCGTCGGATAATACTCCAATTGAGCGACGGTGCCACACACCCTTCGGCAGAATGCGTCCTTTTGCGTGTGTAAATATATGGTTATTCCCATTCCATTTGCATGAAGACCTGTTGAGCGTTGCGGCGGCTGATTTCATCGAACACCGCCAGGTGGGAGAACGCCGCCTGATCGACGCTCGCCGCCGCCGTTTCATCGCCTCCGGCTTCCAGCACGGCGCCGACCTTGGCGCGCAGGTGGATCAGGTAGTCGCGGGTTTCCCGCTCGGCTTGGGCGAGGTCGGTGGCCCGGCCGTGGCCCGGCACGACGTGGGCCGGTTTGAGCGCGGCGATGGCGGCGAACGCCTCCAGCCATGTGCGCGAGTCGGACTGCGGCCCGACGCCCAACATGCGGTCCACATAGACAATGTCCCCGGTGAACACCACGCGCTGGTCGGGCAGCCACACGAACGAGTCGCCCGGTGTGTGGGCGGGGCCGACCTTGCGCAGTTCCAGCCGGGTGCTGCCGATGGTCACCTCAAGGGCGTCGGCGAAGGTTTCCGGCGCATGGCTCAGGGTGGTCCCGGCCACGCCGTCCTCGCCGATCAGGGTGCGCATGACGGCGAACTGGCCGTCGCCTCGCTCGGTCTGGTCGGCCACGGCGGCCTCGGACGCGATGATGCGGGCGCCCTTGGCCTTAAAGTAGGCGTTGCCGAACCAGCGGTGATCCTGGCCGCCGGTGTTGATGACGACCGAGACAGGCTGGTCGGTGACGGAGGCCAGTGCGGCCTCGATGGCCTGGGCGCCACGGGCGCTGCCGCCGCTGTCGATGAGGATGACGCCGGCGTCGGTCACCACGGCCCCGAACGTGGCGTTGTTCCCCAGGTTGGCGGGCGAGCGCTGTTCCAGCGGGCCGACCAGGGCGTAGACGTTCTCCGCCACCTTGTGGACCGCAAGGTCGGGGTGGACCGCAAGGTCGGGGCTTTCGGTGGCGAATGCCGGAGTCGCCGCGACCAGCACTGCGGCGGTCAGGAGGTTCCGGAGGGACGCGGCGATGCTCATGAACTTTCCCCTATATATAGAGTGTGTGTGACGGGCGTCGCGCAGGATGGGGCGCCGGTCAGTTCGCCGCAACACCCGCATGGGCAGGGGCGCCGGGCGAGAGGAGCCTCCATGGAACTCTTTTGCTTTCCCGGCCATTGCTGTTCGGGTGTGTGCGTTGGGGCGCCATCAGTAAATTAGGTGACGGAGAGTGTCCAAGTGACCATCGATTACAAGCCGGGGATGAACCGGAGTACCGCGGCCGGGCGCCTGGGGTTGCAGGCCATTCGTGCGGCCTATCGTCGCTATGCCCCCCTCTATGACGTGCTGTTCGGCCGCATTCTTGACCGGGGCCGACACGAGGCGGTGGCCGCGCTGAACGGTGCGCCGGGCCGCCGGGTGTTGGAGATCGGCGTGGGGACGGGGCTGTCGCTACCTCTCTATAGTGCGCACGCCCGTGTGACCGGCATCGACGTCAGTCCCGAGATGCTCGACAAGGCCCGCTGCCGTGCCACCTCCCGCCGGTTGGTCCAGGTGGAGTCGCTGGACGAGATGGACGGCCAGAGCATGACTTACCCCGATGCCAGCTTTGACGTCGTGGTGGCCATGTACGTTTTGTCGGTCACCCCGGACCCCTGCCGCCTGTTGGCCGAGATGCGCCGGGTGTGCGTGGCGGGCGGAGACATCCTAGTGGTCAACCGGTTCACGTCCGAAAAGCCGCTGCGCCGCATGGCCGAACGCGCCGCCGCCCCGTTGTCGGCGGCCATCGGGTTCAATACGGAGCTGGGCAGCGCCGTGCTCGAGTCCATGACCGCATTGGAGTTTACCGAGAACCGGGCGCTGCCCGGAATGGCCGGCGCCCGGCTGCTGCGCTGGCGCAACGCCCCTGTTGGCGCGGGTTTGAGCGATGCAGGCTGACGGCTGTCACTTTTCTGTTGCCAAAATTCGAGGCCGGGTCCTATAGTCCTCGTCTTGCCGCGACGCTCTCGGGTGTCTGGCGGGTCTGCTTTCATCCTTCATACCAGGGTGTCCCGCGAAGCCGGAATGGTTGGCTTTGGTGGGGATGCTTCCCTTCGGGGTCGGGTCCTTTGGGGTTCGGGTGGTGAAGAAAGGGGATGAAAAAAGAGGTTGACGGCCTGGGCGGGCCGGCCTATAAACCGCCTCCCGACGCGGACCGGTCCTCTGGTTGGACTGAAAAACGA